>Ga0126381_100004771_pt1 | contig 14807 bp, 8 predicted proteins | sample PanSoiMetPlot_28_FD_96465 | JGI IMG/M metagenome (GOLD analysis project Ga0126381, IMG submission 96465) | Tropical forest soil microbial communities from Panama - MetaG Plot_28 | ecosystem: Environmental > Terrestrial > Soil > Tropical forest > Bulk soil | place: Panama | collected 2016-02-17
CAACAGCCGCGCGCTCGTCGCGGCGGGCATAACCAAGGCCACCAAAGACGTCGAAGGCGGCACGATTGTGCGCGACGCCGCCGGCGAGCCGACCGGCATTCTTAAAGACAACGCCATGGACGTGGTGGAGAAGATCGTGCCTCAGCCAACCGCGGCCACGGAAGACCGCGCTCTCGATGCCGCCATGCAGTACGTGGCCGAACGCGGCGTCACGTCGGTCGACCACATGGGCTCGTGGGCTGATCTCGCGGTTTTCGAGCGGGCCAACAATACCGGCCGCCTCGAGACCCGCATCTACGCCTCGGTGCCGCTTGCCTCCTGGCAGCGCCTGGCCCGCCTGGTCGAAGAGCACAGGCGCGGCAACGACTATCTGCGCATCGGCGGACTCAAGGGATTCGTCGACGGCTCGCTCGGCTCGCACACGGCTGCCTTCCTCGAACCATTCACCGATGCGCCGAACGATCGCGGGCTGCTCGTGAACACACCCGAGGATCTCTATCAATGGACCGCGGGCGCCACCCGCGCCGGCCTCCAGGTCATCGTACACGCGATCGGCGATCGCGCCATTCGCGCGCAGCTCGACATCTTCGAACGCGTGGAGGGCGAACAGCATCCCGCCGATCCTCGCTTCCGTATCGAGCATGCCCAGCACATCGCTCCCGCCGACATCCCGCGCTTCGCCGCGCTCGGCGTGATCGCGAGCATGCAGCCCTATCACGCGATCGACGACGGGCGATGGGCGGAGAAGGTGATCGGTCCGGAGCGCATCAACACTACCTACGCGTTTCGATCGCTGCTGGACGCCCACGCGCGGCTGGCCTTCGGCAGCGACTGGTTTGTCGCGCCGCCAACTCCGCTCGAAGGCATTTATGCCGCCGTCACACGCCGAACGCTCGACGGCAAGAATCCCGAAGGCTGGGTGCCCCGGCAGAAGATCACAGTGGAAGAAGCCCTGCGGGCATACACCACCGACGCCGCGTACGCGCAGTTCGGCGAAAAAACGAAAGGCACACTGGAGAAGGGCAAGCTGGCCGATTTCGTCCTGCTCGATCGGGATCTTACGCGGATTCCTGCGCCCGAGATTCGGGAGGTGAAGGTGATGATGACCGTGGTTGGGGGTCGGATCGTCTTCGAGGGATCGGGGGAGCAAAGGAGCATAGGAGCAAAGGAGTAACCGCGGCCACGCCCTCCTTTGCTTCTTTGCTCCCTTTACTACCTGGTTTTCAGCTGCTCCGGCAGCACCGCGTAGCCCTCCGGCGGTGGGAAGAGCGCGATCAGCAGCTCCAGCCTCCTCCGCAGATAGCGGCTTGGCATCTGTCGCGGGCCGGTCTCCACGTCGATGTCGCAGCAGGTGCCGTGGAGGTAGAGTGTCAGCGTATCCTCGAACGCCTGGCGGGCGTATTCACGAAACAGCTTCGTCTCTTTGCGGACGTTGGTCTGGCGACGCAGCAGGGCCTGCTTGAGATGCCAGCTCTTCTCGTCAACTTCGCCGTTGACGTTGGCGCTCAACTCCTCCCGAAGCGCGCGGTAGAACCGCTCCTGCGCTTCCCGCGGCCAGTGGTCCGCTGCAAGGCCCGCCAGCGCATTGTAGAGCTGGTAGTGGTAATCGGCGACATCCACGTCCTTGATGGCTAGCGCGAAAACAGTCAGGCTACTCAGATCCCTACGCGAACAGTGCACCTGCCGTCCTTCAACCGGCTTTTCGAAGGTCACGGAATCGCTGCTTTTCCCATTCCCCTTCTCCAGGTATGGCGCCAGAATAATGCCCACCGGCGGCACGGCTTCTACGACAGCCGGCGAAATGGCGGCCACCGGATCATTGAGATACTGCCGAAGGTCTTCCTCCGGCACCGGAAGAGTCGAGAAGTAGGCGAACTTGCGGTTGATGGGAATCATCTGACCCTGGAATCGTTGGGCCAGTTCTTCCACACTCAACTTAGATTGTTGGGCGTCTGTGGGCATCCCGGTGTCGATTGTAACAGGCATCGCTGCCGGCAACGCTCGCCGGCGACAAGATCGCCGGCGTTACCATAATCGAGTGCGCGCAGTTCCAAAGATTCTCGTTTCGGCAGATGAAGCATCAGGCGATCTTTATGCTTCGCTGGTCGTGAGCGAACTGCGGCGCATCTACCCCCATGCCGACTTCTTCGGCTGTACGGGTCCGAAGCTGCGGGCCGCCGGGGTCCGAACCGTGGTGGATGCGGCCAGTCTAGCCGTGGTGGGGCTGTTGGAGGTGGTCGGGCACCTTCCTCGTATCTGGTTGGAATATCGAAAGTTGCTCGCCGCCGCTCGAGCCGGAAGGCCAAGCCTCGCCATCCTCACTGATTCGCCCGATTTTCACCTGCGGGCGGCGCGGCAACTGGAGCGCGAAGGCGTTCCCGTAGTCTATCTGGTCGCACCTCAAGTCTGGGCGTGGCGAAAAGGACGGGTGAAATCGATGCGCCGTACCATCTCCCGCCTGCTGTGCATCTTTCCTTTTGAAGAGGAGTTTTTCCGGAAGCACGGCGTCCCGGCAAGCTATATCGGCCATCCTTTGGCCGGATTGGTCCAGCCGGCGCTGACACGCGAGGAATTTTTTAAGAAACACCGGCTGGCCGCGAGCCGTCCATTAATTTCGGTGCTTCCCGGGAGCCGCCGCGGTGAGGCTGCACGTCATCTGCCCGTGCTGCTTAAGGCTGTGAATCTGCTTTACCGGGAACGAGCCGTGAACGTTGTGCTGCCGGCCTCGGCCACCACTGGGGCCGGTTTTTTCGAGGGGCGTATCGGGGATGCGCCCATCCGGGTGATCGAAGGAGAAAGCTGGGACGCTATGGCGCATTCCGATGCGGCGCTGGTCGCCAGCGGAACGGTAACGGTCGAGGCCGCTTTACTAGGAACGCCGATAGTGTCCTTTTATAAGGTGACCGCGCCGAGTTGGGTCGCGGGTAAGCTGCTGGTCGACGTGCCGTATTACACCATGGTGAACCTCATCGCCGGTCGCGCCGTCGTCCCCGAGCTCATGCAAGGACAAATGACGCCCGAAGCGCTGGCGCGCGAAACGCGCCGTCTGCTCGACGATCCCGCCGCTCGGGCCGAAATGTGCGCCGGGCTGAAGGAAGTGCGGGAGAAGCTGGCCCCCGGCAGCCGCCCCCCTGCCCCTGCTTTCGCCGCCGCTATCGTACAAGACATTCTGGAAGGACAAGTCGCTCATGTTTCGTAAATCTGCCGTAGCCGGCCTGCTGCTGCTCGGCATTTCGTTCGTGGTTTCCGCTCAGGATCGGCGCGCGGCGGCGCGCATCGACGTACAGAACTACGTCATTGATGCGGAAGTATCGCCCAATACCCAGTCCATCGCCGTGAAGGCCACGGTCAACTTTGTGCCTCTCGACGATGGCCTCAACTCTGCGTCGTTCGAGCTCAACAATGCGCTCAACGTATCGCGCGTCATGGATGCGCAGGGAAAGCAGATTCCCACCTCGCGCAATCAGCAGGAAGGCAGTGTGCGCCTCAGCTTCGACCAGGCGCTGCCGAAAGGCCAGACCGCTTCCGTCACGTTCTACTATGACGGCCGACTCACCGGCCAGGAAGACTCGCCGGTGGAGGGCATCAAGTTCGCGGCCATTCATCCCGATTTCGCATATCTCATGTATCCTGCGCGCTGGTTTCCCGTGAGCGGCTACACCACTGACCGCTTCGGCGCCGATATGCGCATTACTGTGCCCATGGGCTATTCCGTAGTGGGCAGCGGGCTCGACACCAAGCAGGCTGGCGCCGACAAGAACATCTTCGAATTCAAGATGGAGCGCCATTCGTTCCCCGGTTCAATCGCGGTCGTGAAGGGCGACCCTGCGCGGGTGCAGACCGAAGGCGTCACGACGTCGGTCTACTTCCGCGGTCCTGAAGCCGACATGGCACAGGCCTACGGCGACGCGACCGGCAAGACCATGTCGTACTTCACAGGGACTTTCGGCCTTCCGCCCTCCGCCAACCTGACGCTGGTGGAAACCGAAGCCGGCGCACCGAACGGTTATGCCGCTCCTGGTGTAATCTTCCTGGCACCCGCCGGCATTATCAAAACCACTGCATCGCGGCTGCTTGCGAACGAAGTTTCGCGCCAATGGTGGGAAGAACTTGTCTCCGCGTCCACGCGGAACCAACTCTGGCTCGTCAACGGACTCGCCGCCTACTGCGAGCTGCTGTGGACCGAGCACACCGCCGGCAAGGGCGCCATGGAGGAGCAACTCAAGAGCGACATAATCGATTCCCTGACGGTCGACAATGTCCCGATCATTCAATCCTCGCGGCTCGACGACTACTCGCCCGAATTCTGGGCGCTCACCGGCGCGAAGGGCTCGGCTGTGATGAGCATGCTGCGCTACGTGCTCGGCGACGAGAAGTTCTTCCAGGCACTCAAGAACTATGCGCAGCAGGATGCGTGGAAAGCTAACAGCACCGAGGACTTCCGCAAGGTGGTGGAAACGGTAGCCGGACGCGACATGGGCTGGTTCTTCATGCAGTGGATCGAGTCCGACCGCGCGCCGGAGTTCCGCCTGGAATACACCATCTACCGCACGTCCGACCCGAAAGGCTTCCGCGTCATGGGCAAGATCTCGCAGGACATGGATATCTTCCGCATGCCCGTTGAGCTGAAGATCGAAACCGATACCACACCGGAACAGAAATCAGTCGAGGTTGTGGGTACGTCGTCCGAGTTCTCGGTGGATTGCTTCGGCAAACCGAAGAGCATCACTATCGATCCGAACAACCGGGTCCTACGCTATAGCCCGGATATCCGCGTGGCGGTCGCGATTCGCAAAGGCGAGCACTTCGCCATGCTGAGTTCGTACATGGAAGCGGTTCGCGAATACCAGAAGGCCCTCGAGACCAATCGCATGAGCTCGCTGGCGCACTACCGGATCGCTGAAGTGGACTTCCTTCAGAATCGCCTGCAGGAGTCATTGAACGAATTCCGCCAGTCCCTGGATGGCGACCAGGTACCGCAGTGGACGGTGGTCTGGTCCCATATTCACATGGGCTGGATCTACGACATCACCGGCCAGCGCGAACGCGCCGTCAATGAATACAACCTCGCCCAGCGCACCAAAGACAATACCCAAAACGCGCAGGCCGAAGCGACCAAATACCTCAAAACACCCTATCAGCGCGAGCACCGACTCGATCAGTAAACGGTACATTCACGATGGTTTGCGCCCTCAGGATATCTCTTGAGGGACCGGCACCTCCGTCATCGGGTAGGTACTGGTACTCTTCCTGATTCGGCGACCGTTTCCCACATCGCGTCATCGCGATAGTAACCCATTTTTCTTCAAATATTTATGAGAGATGTAGCCTCAGCAGTTTACCCTATAGGATCTAGTGTATTTATACGTCCTTTTTGTTGTTAATTGTTAGATTCTAGACTAAACTGGTTGACGCAAGAAGAAGGGGAGGATACCCGAGGCAGAATCCCTCGGCGTGAACACTGTACGATGACTACGGTTCTTCGACTATTTGCGTTAGGATCACTGGCCGCCGCCGGAGCGTTTGCAAATTCCCTATCATGCGGCTTCAATCTGGTGAGTTTGTCGAGCGCCGGGTGCGTGTCGATGACGTCGTTTTCGTTCAACGACTCGATGCTGTGGACAACCGCCGGGAGCGCTTGGGAAGGTCCGGGATATCCGAATGCGCAGCCGGCAAACGGCAGTTCCCAGAACCCGGCGGACCGCACATCTTTCACTGGGACATCGATGGCAGGCGTCACCACGACAGCTACGACAGCCCAAGGCGACTATCTGGGCCGTTATGACGAGGCTCCGTGGGTTTGGGCCGGACCGACTGTAGGCTGGACGCACCCAGGTCTCATGAATTGTACAGCATTTGACTTCAATACCGGAACTTGCATCACTGGGACGAGCACGCCATATCTTCTGTATTACCAGGGCCCATTTACTTTCGACACATCGACAGCCACGATTTACGGCAATAGTTCAGTTGATGCTAACACCGCTTTACTGGGAACGACAAACGGAAAGGACCCCATTGAGTTGGACTTCTCTCGGAGCGTCTCGGCGTTCGGAGTGGACATCAGCGCTCTGGATGCGGTCAATTTCACCGCAACGCTCCAGGCGTATAACGGGACAACCCTTCTCGGGAGCTTTTATGTTGACGCCCAAGGTTACGGTGGAACTTGTACATCGCTAAACTTGGCGCCATCTGCCGGCGGCACAGGTTGCAACAATGCTCCCCTGATCGCTATCGGAAATCTGGGGCCGATAACCAAAGTAGTTCTGGGCGTGACGGACGATTCCACAGGTACGGCGGCGGGTTTCGCTATCAGCACGCTGCAATTTCAGAACGCGGGAGCGGTGCCCGAGCCGGCGTCGATCCTACTGTTCGGCTGCGGAATTGTTGCCCTGGTTTGGCGTCGGAAGAAGTTGTCAAGGTAACCAGCAGACCACGAGTAACTGCTGGTTGAAGCCGGCAGACATGCAACCGTAACTAAGCCGGCTATCGCGGGCGGAAGCTTTGTCAGACTGCCTGTAATTGCCTGACTCCGAGGATCCAATTTCCTTGACACTCTCACCGGAAACATGGTTATGTTATTGAAGACAAAAGTATGGTGAAGTGATGCGATTGTCTCTTAAGCAGGTGCGGAGGTTATTGTGGGACCCTATCGAAGTTCTCTAATTCGTACTTCCATTTTGTTTCTTGCAGCTTTATCGCTTGCTCCGTCCCTATTTGCCCAGCCCACGACTACAACCGTTTCTTTCAGTCTAGCCAGTCCGCAGACATTCGGCACGGCAATAACGATCATCGCCACTGTGACAAGCACGTCCGCGCCCACGGGCTCCGTTCAATTCACCGACTCGCTGCAGGGAGTTCTCGGTGGTACGGTCGCATTGATTGCAGTAAACGCAACGACAGCTACGGCCTCTTTGACCGTTTCTAACGGCGGCGGGAGTCCAAACCTGTTTCCCTCGGCGCATACCATTACTGCCGCCTACCCCGGCAATGGCTCTTTTCAAGCCAGTAGCGGGATCGGTAACTTTACTGTCAATCAGATTAATACTCAGACGCAAAACCCATTCACCCTGACTCCAAATCCGACTTCCGCGTATCCCAGCCAGCAGGTCCAATTCACCGTCGCCTCTTGCGCGAATCTGACACTGCCCGGCTGTAACGTAGGACTGATGCCACCCGGCGGAGTGACCCTGCGGATCGGTAATGTCTACAACCAGTCGCGGCAATTGAGCGGCGGTGGGGTGGTATTCACAGTGCCCGCCAATCTTTTTTCGAGCGGCAGTTACCAAGTCGCCCTGGACTATGGTGCAACAAGCGGTGTTGACCCGTGGGCCGGTATTAGCGGCGTCATAACGGGGACCTTCACGTACCTGGTCCCAGCGGTCACCACGACGACGGTTTCCTTTGGCCCTTCGAGTCCACAGACATTTGGTACTGCGATAACAATCACCGCCACGGTAACGGGTACGTCCACGCCCACCGGTACCATTCAATTCAATGATTCGATACAGGGCCTTCTTCTCAGCCCGGTGACCCTGAACGCAGTGAACGGAACCACAGCCACGGCATCAATAACAGTTTCTAATGGCGGCGGGAGTCCAAATCTGTTTCCCTCGGCTCATACAATAACCGCGGCCTATCAACCCACCGTTGCCTTTCAAGCCAGTAGCGGGATCAATAACTTTACCGTCAATCAGATCAATACTCAGACAAGCAACCCGTTCACACTGGTTCCAAATCCCACGTCGGCGCTTCCCAGCCAACAAGTCCAATTCACGGTTACTTCTTGCGCCAATCTGACACTGCCCGGCTGTAATGTAGGGCTGGTGCCGCCCGGCGGTGTGACCCTGCGGATAGGGAACGTCTACAACCAGTCGCGACAATTGATCAACGGTGGGGTGGTATTCACGGTGCCGGCCAATCTTTTTTCGAGCGGCACTTATCAAGTCGCCCTCGACTATGGCGCCACCAGCGGATTTGATCCGTGGGCCAGCGTAAGCAGCGTGATAACGGGGACCTACACCTATCTGAATACTCAGACGATCACGTTCGGAACCCTACCCAACCAGACCTACGGCGTTGCTCCCTTTACTGTGAGCGCCACCGCCAGTTCGAATCTGCCCGTAAGTTTTGCCTCCACCACGCAATCCGTCTGCACGGTCTCCGGGAATTCGGTAACCATCATCGCGACCGGGCCGTGCTCGATCCAAGCGAGCCAAGGGGGTAATAGTGCCTATAGTGCGGCTTTGAGTGTAATTCAGAGTTTCACGGTCAATCCTGCATCCCAGACCATCACGTTAGCAGCTCTGACAAACAAGACGTATGGGGCGGCTCCGTTCACCGTCAGTGCGACCGCTACCTCGAACTTAGCCGTGAGTTTCGCTTCGACCACGCCGCTGGTGTGCACGGCCTCCGTAAACACGGTGACGATCATCGCGGCGGGGACGTGCACAATCGCCGCAAACCAGGCAGGCAATAGCAATTACAACGCGGCCAGCGTCAATCAGAGTTTCATGGTCAACACAGCCGCTTTGACGGTAACCGCGACGAACGCATCCAAGGTGTTCGGAGCGCCGCTGCCCACATTTACCGCAACCTTCACCGGCTTTGTCAATGGCGATACGCAATTATCGGCTGTCACGGGCACGCCCTCGCTGACCACGACCGCGGTTGCCACGTCGGCGCCTGGTAACTATACGATCACGGCGGCCGCAGGCACTCTGACCGCGGCCAATTACACCTTCACGTATGCGAGTGGAACGTTGACGGTCAGCAAGGCCAACACTGCGACCGCCGTTACCGCCACGGGCACGAACCTGGTTGCGACCGTCTCCGTCGTATCCCCTGGCGCCGGTACGCCAACGGGTACAGTTCAGTTTCTAAACGGTTCGACGGTTCTCGCAACTGTAGGGCTGTCGGGTTCGCACGCAACATTGACCAATTTCCCGTCGGGTGCACAAGTCACGGTCGTCTACTCCGGCGATACGAACTTCAACAGCAGCTCATCCAACTTCATTTCCTCGTCCCAGACGACCACCACCAGCTCGGTTTCCATCACGAGCAGCCTGAATCCTTCCACGCTGGCCCAGCCTGTCACGTTTACCATCGCGGTTTCCGGAACTGGGTCGTCCGCCACGCTAACTGGCACGGTGCAGTTGTTCGATGGCGCAAAGCTGCTGACAACGCTGACGCTGTCCGGCGCGCAGGCGACATTTTCCACCGCTTCCTTGGGAGGCGGTTCCCACAACATCATCGCTCAATACAGCGGGGATTCCACGTTCCCGCCGTCGCAGGGTGTTTATGGCCAAGTCGTGTTCGCGACGCCCACGATGAGCGTCACGGCATCGCCTACGCTCGCGGTGTACGGAACAGCGGTGACCGTAACAGCCACGGTCGGACCATCTGCGCCGCCGGCAGGATTCTCCGCCCCGGGCGGTCAGATCACATTCCTGGAAAACAACACGACTCTTGGGACGGCGACTCTCGCTTCGGGTACCGCGTCCATAACTTTGAGCGCGCTCAGTATCGGGACCCACACGATAACAGTGACCTACGGTGGAGATGGCACATGGACTTCGGCTACGCGTACTGTGGTAGTCACAATTTCTCAGGCGACGTCCGCCACGAATCTGTCACTGACGCTAAACTCGGGCGGCCAAGTGGTCCTCACAGCGGCGGTGAAGGCCGTACAATCGGGAGCAGGTTCGCCGACCGGAAGCGTTCGATTCATAGACACGCTGACCAATGTCGCCGTCGCAAGCGCCATTCTGTCGAATGGATCGGCTTCCACGACGCTGACGATCGCGGCGGCAAATCGGCCCATTGCGGCCGTCTATAGTGGTGATGCGAACTTCACCGCTAGTACGTCAGGTTCACTCCCGGTCGCGATAAATGGAGTGGGCATTACGGCGTCCAGTTTCGCCCCCGAAGAAGTAGTGAGCCTGTTTAACGTGACTGGCTTGACCGGCGACACGCCTGCCACGCTGCCTCTTACGACGACCCTCGGTGGTGTAACCGTCAAAGTCGTGGACAGCACGAGCGCCACTCTTCAGGCGCAGCTCTATGGTGTCTTCGCCTCGGCGGGTCAGATTAACCTCGTGCTCCCGAAGGGCACGGCTTTGGGTCCTGCCCTGGTGACGATCACGCTGCCGGGCGGCGGCACACTGAACACGGCGATGATGGTTACGAGCACGGCACCCGGCATCTTCACTGCATCCATGAACGGACAGGGCGTTTACGCCGGCCAGGTGGTACACGTCCACTCGGATGGAACCCAGACGGTCGAAGACGCTGCCGTGCTCGATTCCAAACAGAACGCGTACGTGCCAAGTCCAATCAACCTGGGACCGTCCACCGACCAGGTATATCTGGTCCTTTACGGCACCGGAATCCGCGGGGCATCCGGCAACCAGATCTCGGCGACCATAGGAAGCGGGAGTTCCACGGTTTACTACGCCGGCTCTCAACCGATATTCCCGGGCTTAGACCAGATCAATCTGCTTGTGCCATCCGGCCTCGCCGGCGCCGGGACCGTGAACGTCGTCATCACGGTCAACGGGCAGACGGCCAATGCCGTAACGGTCGCTTTCCAGTAACGGCGTCCGGCTCAGGGCGAGCGGCGCCCGCGCACCGATCTACGATGCGGCGAGTTGCGCCCGTCGGCACTGGCTCTCCCACGTCTCCATACAGGTTTTCGCGTTTTCACCCGATAAGGGGAACATGGAATACGCGACACTAGCGTCGGTAATTGGGACCTTGCTGGCCTCTTCACTGCTCACCAATGCCCAAACGGTCCGCAGAGTGGATACTGCGCACTATGATCCGCCCTCGAGACCAGTTCAGAAGCGCGAACCTGCAAGCTTCGGGAAGACTCAAGTCGCGGTCCAGCCCCCCGCAACGTACAGTTTGGGTGCGATCCGCCGCGAAGAGGTTGCAATCCTGCGTCGCTCGCCAGGCCTCAGACCGCTCGGACTTTCCCGTCATCTGCATACGGAGTATATGAAAGCCGGGGACCGACTGATGCTGGCTAGTGGAAATTGGGCATATCGTTACGCTGTCCAGTCCGATGGTGCGGTGGGTATCCGGCTGCACTTCCAAAACTTCGATGTACACGAAGGCGAGGTTTGGGTCTACGACATTGGCCGCCGCGCATCCTTCGGACCGTATTCCGGTTCGGGTCCAAATAGTAACGGAGACTTCTGGACGCCGACGCTTCCCAGTGACACTGTGGTTGTCGAATACGACTCCTCGCAGGCAGCTGTGGGAGCGCCTCCGTTTGTCATCTCGGATATCGGACACATCGCAGCCAAAGGGGACGTGGATTCGCTATTCGCATCCTCTGACGATCCGGGGGGGCGGGTGACAAGTAACCTCTGCGCTGAGATAGATGTCTCCTGCTACGCGGATTGGGCAGACAAATCGTCCGGAGTGACTCTTTTCGCCGTTGTGTCGGGCGATGTCTTGTACGCATGTAACGGGACTCTGCTCAATAGCGCGCGGAACGACTTCACTCCGTACTTCCTGACATCCGCGCGTTGCGTCTCCGACCAGGCCGCTGCCCAGTCGATGGAATTTGTCTGGGATTATCAAAGCTCTGATTGCGGCGGCTGGTTTCCGGCCGACGTCGACCAGACGCGCCTATCTTTACTATCACCGTCTGGGCCTGTGCCCACCACTGTGGGAGCTCAACTTCTCGTAAGTGGGGCCGTCACAAATGGCGACTATACCTTGGTTAAAGTGAATTCCTTGCCGAATATGGGTCTTGAGTTCTACGGATGGGACACGGCAGATGATATTCCAGTCGGAGGCTCTGTTGCTGCCATCCATCATCCCGGTGCGGACGCAACTCGCATTGCATTTGGCGTCAGGGATCCGGATTCAAATGCGCTCTACCAGAACGGACTACCTGTCTCGACGCCGCTCGATTCAGGATCCTATTATCAGGTGCGCGTCATCGACGGTCATCTCGAATCCGGCTCTTCAGGGTCTCCACTCTTCTCTCAAGATGGTCGCCTGCTTGGAACGCTGACATCGTTGATTCCCTGGGGTGCTTGCCTGGATAACCCCTTTGTAATCCAGTACTTCCGGTTCGCGAAGGCATACCCACAACTCGCGCGATATCTGGGTTCTTCCAACCCGGGCACTGCGATCTCCGTGGCGACGCCAATCGCCTTATCCGCTGCGGGGACAATTTCCCTGTCGAAGAGTTCAACAAGCTGGAATTGGTCCGAGACCTGGCCGGCTCAGTCCTATCCTGAGTATGTGAGTGTGGCCACTACCGCCGCGGGCCCACAATCAGTCGCCATCACGATTGATCAGCCGTGGATTAACGTCAGCGATACCAGGCTCACAATTTCTCAAGCCGAACCCGGGATCGTACGCGTCTGGATCGAGCCGAGCGCCATAGTGTCAAAAGGCCCTGATACTGGAACGGTCACATTTACGGCCGCCTCCGGAAATCAGCAAACATTCAAGATAACTCTGCAGGCGCTTGCCACGGCATTTGAGCCAACCGGGCTTTCGCCCAAAATAACGGTGTTTCCGCTGGTCGTTCAAGGTCCAGGGCACGCTACGACGTTTCAAGTGAGTAACCCCTATGCCACTCCGAGTAATTCAATGGTGCAGATGCAGGAATTCAACGGAAATCCGTTGATAATAGAGCCCGCGCAGGATTACTACGGCAATCTGGATAGCGGTGTTGTCGCTACCCACGGGATCGCAACGCCCGCAGGGTACCCGGTGTCCCGATTCAATAATCTGCTTCAGCCAAATGAAGTGCGGACATACTCCACAACCATGGCGCCACCATCTCGGCAGGGTATGGCTGTATCCTTTTGCCTCGGTGAACAGGACTCAAAGTCCCTCCCCATCACTGAGAAGATCGGCGAAGACATGGTTAACCCTGCAATCCAGGTTTCCGTTCCATTTGGAATACCGTTCGATGCGACGCAGCCAGGCACGACAAACTTGTTCATATATAACACTGATTTATTGCCAAACACCTATACCGTTGCGGGATACGACACTAGTGGGACATTTCTTGGCACGCTGACGATCAACGTTAAGGCTTTGGCGGGCGGCATGGTATCCGTATCTGCGACCGATCAGACCTTTGGGGGGAGGAAGGGCCTCCTGGTGGTCACCGGCAAGTATCAATACAATCACCAACTCGCTGCGGGACTTCGGATGGACGCTAACGGCCACATTGCAAACATCCCACCGGCCCAGCTCTCTAATAACTGATGCGAATACCGTCATCAGGCCGGACTGCCGATACGGTAGCGGTCGCCTTCCAATAAGACCGCGTTCTCCAGGCGTCCGGCAGCTTTTGCTTGTTTTTCTGGAACGTACCCGCCCCGCCATGGCAATATCGTCGTGAGCGGTGTAAAAATCTTGGAACTGCCCTTCGTTCCGCAGGCAATCTCGTCGTACACCGGCATGCAATGCCAGGCGGCTTCGGATTGCGGCCTCTACGAACGGTTCCGCGGCGGCGACCGCGAGGCCTTCTCTGAGTTGTACCGCACACACTATCCTGGGCTCTTCCGCTTCGCGCTCCACATCACGGCCGACCGGGCGCGCGCCGCCGAGGTCGTTCAGGATGTCTTCGTCTGGCTCATTCACCACCCCGGCGCTTTCGATCCGCGCCGCGGCGAACTCTCCGCATTTCTGAACGGCGTGGCCCGCAAGATTCTGCAGCGCCACGAGCGGCAGCAGCGCCGATGGGCGCCGCTCGATCCTCTGGTCCATGCCGGCGAAGCGGAAGACCCCGACCGCACGCTGGACGTCGAGACCCTCCGAAGAGCCATCGGTCTCCTACCGATGCCATATCGCGAGGCTGTCGTTCTGTGCGATCTCGAGAGCAACAGCTATGAAGAAGCGGCCGCGCTGCTCGGGTGTGCCGTCGGGACTATCCGGTCACGCCTGCATCGAGGACGCGAGCTGCTGGCCCGCAAACTCAAGGTGAAATGACATGACGCCCCCCCGCGATCTCGAATCCGCGCTCGCCGCATTGGCAGCTGCCGACCCGCTGGAGCCACCGCCCGAACACGTGCCATCCGCGCTGCTCTCCGAGTTCGATCACGCATTTGGCCGAGGCCGTGCGCCCGCCTTCTGGATGCCGGCGCTCGCGGCGGCCGCCTGCTTGCTGTTGGCTATTCTGCTACTCGCGCCTCAGCCGGCCCCTCGCCTTGCACAGCAGCGACCGTTTGTGGCCATTCCATACGTCGCTCCTTTAGCGCCCTATGAACGTCCGCAGGTGATTCGCACGGAGGTGCCCATGGCGACTCTGCTTGCCGCCGGGTTCGAGGTCCACGTGCCCGATCTGGCTGGCGCGGTGCCCGCCGATGTGATGGTGGGGCAGGACGGCCGCGCGCTCGCCATCCGGCTGCTGTCCGGTTCCGTTTCCGATTTGAACAGGAGATACCAGGAATGAAAGAGCTACTCTCGATCGCAACTCTCAGCGCCGGCTTCGCGCTGGCGCAAACGTCGCCCATGCAGTCCCCGTTCCAGCAGCCAGGCTGGATCGCCCGGCCCGGCACTCCGTCCGTCTCCGTCACGAATCCGCTTGACGCCCAGTCCGGTCCGGTGCAGGGGCGGCCATTCTCCGGCACCGAGGTCCGACGTACTACGCAAACGCTCGCCGATGGTACGCACGTGGAGCACAGCGACACCACCCAGCTCTATCGTGACGCACAGGGCCGCATGCGAGCCGAAACTCCAAGCCGTGTCTTCATTTACGATCCCGTGGCCGGCTTCACTGCGGATCTGTTTCCTTCGGAGAAGAACTACGAGAAAATGCCGCTGAAAGA
>Ga0126381_100004772_pt1 | contig 14806 bp, 15 predicted proteins | sample PanSoiMetPlot_28_FD_96465 | JGI IMG/M metagenome (GOLD analysis project Ga0126381, IMG submission 96465) | Tropical forest soil microbial communities from Panama - MetaG Plot_28 | ecosystem: Environmental > Terrestrial > Soil > Tropical forest > Bulk soil | place: Panama | collected 2016-02-17
CCGCTGCACGCCAGGCGCCCGCGCACGGGGACTGTTCAGCGATCGGCGGCTGCGCCATAATTGGTCCTCCATTGTGCCAAGCCTGGATTGTTGGGGGCAGGTTTGACTTTTCTGACTTTGGACGCGCAGCACATCGACCACAGCGGAACGGTGCTGATCGTCTGCGCGGATCCGAGAATGGTCGCCGGCGCTAACCCTCCCGAGCCATCCAGGGTGCAAGAGCTCGTGACCAGAGTACGGACCCAGCCGCAGCCGGGCCGGCTTTACGGGCTGTCTCCGCATGTCATCGCGGTGACGTGCCCGCCGCGGATTGTCGGAGAAAGTGACCAGCAAGGGCCGTTCGTCGGCGTGAATATTCCGGTGCTCGCCGGCGCATCGCACATCATCGTCGAGGCTCACAACGGCTGCGCCGGGCTCGCGCATTTCTACAAAGGGCGTCTGGAAAAGCTCGCCAGGCAGGGCAGCCAGACGCCCTACTTCGAGCTCCAGCGGCAACTCATAGAACGCGGCATCGAGCGCTTCGCCAAGCGCGTGGCCGCGCTGAGCAAACGGGCCCTCGTTGTCGAGGCCAACTACGTGGATTTCGGTACTTTCGGATCGGTCGCGAATGTCACCAGCATCCGCACGGTCGAGATCAAGGCCACTGGAAAGCCAGAACTTCAGCCGCTGGGCGACTTTCAGGGGATGTCTGGCTACACCGGCTCTACGTGGATCTGACCCGCCCTTACCCTGCCGCGATGAGATCGGCTGCCTTTTCCGCGATGGCCAGCACGGTCGCATTCGGGTGCGCGTTGGGGATCACCGGCATGACCGAGGCGTCGGCCACCCGCAGCCTGTCGATGCCGTGCACCCGCAGCTGCGCGTCCACCGCGGTGCCGATCGCGCAACTGCCTGCCGGGTGGTAGTAGCTGCCCACCCCGCGGCGGATGTAGTCACGCAGCCCCGCGCTGCTTTCGACGTCGGGGCCCGGCCACACCTCTGCCCCGCGGATCGCGCCGAAGGCCGGGTCCGCGCCCGCCGCCCGCACGATCCGCAGCCCGGCCTCCAGCCGGTCCAGGTCGCGGTCCTGGGTGAGGAAGGCCGGGTCGATTAGCGGCGCGGCGTCCGGTACCGCCGACGCCAGCCGCACCGTGCCACGGCTGTCCGGCGCCATGACGGCCGCGACCAGCGCGTATCCCGTTGCGGGCGGTTCGAGCCCGGCCGGGGCGACCGGCAGCAGGATGGGGAACAGGTGCAGGTCGGGGTAGTCGCCGGGTACGCCGCTGCGCAGCGCCGCATACGCCTCGCCGTGGTTGTACTGGCTGGCGGGCAGCGCCGCACGCGCGGCGTAGGAGACCACGATGATCGGATGGTCCTGCAGGTTCGCGCCGACACCTGGCACGTCGGCGGCCGGCTCGACGCCGAGGGCTCGCAGCTCGCCGCCCGGGCCGATGCCGGAGAGCATGAGCAGCTGCGCGGAGCCGATCGCGCCCGCGCAGACGATCACCTCGGCGGCGTCCGCGGTGCGCGTGACACCGTCACGGACATAGCTGACGCCCGTGCACCTGCCGTGCCGCACCCGCAGCGCCGTAACGAAGGAGCCGGTGCGCACCGTCAGGTTCGGCCGGCCGAGCGCCGGGCGCAGGTAGGCGTCGGCGGCGCTGACCCGCTGTCCGTCGGCGATGGCCAGGTCGGCCCAGGCGATGCCCTCTTGCCGGGCGCCGCTCAGGTCATCGGTGCGCTGGTACCCGGCCGCCGTCAGGGCCTCGACGAACGCCCGGGCGGCCGGATGCGGGTCGGTCACCGCGGCGACCGGCACCGGGCCGGCGGTGCCGCGCAGCGCCGGATCGCGCCCGTCGGCCCGCTCGCTGCGCTGGAAGTACGGCAGCAGGTCGGCGAATCGCCAGCCCTGCGGCCAGCGGTCGTAGACGGCCCGGTGGCCGCGTATGTGCGCCAGCGCATTGATGGCGCTTGACCCGCCCAGCGTCTTGCCGCGCGGCAGTATCGCGGGCCCGGCCTCCGCCTGGGCGGTCGTGACACTGCCCCAGTCCGCCGCCGAGCCGATGGCTTCTGGCCACGCGTTCGGCACCGCCATCGCCCTCGTCCGTTCGGCGCCGCCCGCCTCGAGGAGCAGCACCCGCGCGGCTGGGTCGGCCGAGAGCCTGGCCGCGAGGACACAGCCCGCGGTCCCGCCGCCCACCACGATGTAATCGGCGCGGGTATCGGTCACCAGCCCTCCAGCTAGCGCTCGAATGGTTCGCCCGCGCGGCCTCGCGTAGCAGGCGGAAGAGCGACACGCGCCGCGCGGGCGAACGATCTGAAAATCTCAGGCGTACTTCTGCACCATGGCGCCGACCTGCGGCAGAGCGGCCTTCACGTGCTTGGAGGCGCCGCCGCGCACCGTGTTGTAGGCCTTCACGATCGTGGCCCGGCTCGAGTTCCGGCCGCGCTCGTCGGTGATCTGCAGGAGCGCCTCGCTGACCTCGTCCTCGCGCTTGGCGAGGAAGTCGCCAAACGAGCCGCCGCCGGCGGCGTTGAAGTCGGCCCAGTACGGCTGGAGTTGGTCCGCCATCTTCGGCAGCAGCGTCTCCACCATGTAGTGGATGTGGCCAGACGAGAAGGTCTTCACCGTCTTGTAGGCAAGCTTGACCGCGGTACCTGAGATGCCGGACATGTCGCCGACCTCGTTGTCAATCAGTGTTTCGCAGTCGGCGATCACCTGCGGCCGGATCTCTGGCGTAAGCAACATCTCGTGAAGCGTGGCTGCCATGGCTGGCTGTTCTCTCCTTCAAGGGTCCCCTCCGGAGCATGCTGCCCCGGCTCCGTGCATGGCTACCGTAGCCGGATTCTCCCCGCCCCGCCGCCTCGTAACGATAAGTTAATTCAAGCCCTTGTATGAGGGAATCACGCACCGCCGTTCGGAATAAATCAATATTAAATCCGAACGGGCACGGGGTGACTGCACGGCGACGGGTGGCACCCCAAAAGTGTCTGGCCCAGGCTGGACACCCCCCCATAAGTGTCCTACGGTGCTGCTATGGCCGCCGCACCGGTGATGCCCGCAGGCCACGACCATCCGGAGGTCAGCCGCCTGTTTGAGCTGCGCGCCGACCCCGCCCGCGACCTGTCCGGCCAGGCGGGCGCGGTGGCCAGCGCCTGTCACGCGATGGCGGTCCGTTTCCATCAGGGCGGCAAGCTCGTCGTGTTCGGCACGGGCGGCTCGAGTACCGACGCCCAGCACGTGGCGGTGGAGTTCGTGCACCCGGTGATCGTCGGCAAGCGCGCGCTGCCGGCCATCTCGCTCACTACCGATGTGGCCACTGTGACCGGAGTAGCCGAACGCGAGGGCGTCGACGCGATCTTCGCGCACCAGATCCGGATCCTTGCCGACCCCGCCGACATCGCGCTGGGGATCTCCGCCGACGGCGAAAGCCCCAGCGTGCTGGCCGGCCTGCGGACGGCCAGGGAGCTTGGCCTGCTGACGATAGCCCTGGCAGGCGCGGGCGGCGGCCAGATCGCGGCGAGCGGCGCCGCCGAGCACCTGATCACGGTGGCGTCCACCGACCCGCGGGTGGTCAAGGAACTGCAGGTGACCACGTACCACATCCTGTGGGAGCTGGTGCACGTGTTCTTCGAGCAGCCGGGAGTGCTCACGTCATGACGGAACCCGGCTGCCACGACGACGACACGTGCATCACGTGCTCGGACGTGGCGGTCGAGGTCCGGGTCGTCCGCCTGCTGCCGGACGCCATGGCCGTGGTGGACACCGGCCAGGGCGAGGAGCAGGTGAGCGTCGCGCTGGTGACCGCCGCGGCCGGCGACACGATCCTGGTGCACGCCGGGGAAGCGATCGCCCAGGTAGGGAAGCGATAGCCGTGTCGATCCAGTCGCTGTACCCGTTCCTGTACGAGGGGGAGGGCGACCTGTCCGCCGTGCTCGAGCAGGTTCGCCAGTCCACCGTCGCCAAGATCGAAGAGGTCAGTGAGCTGCGGCGCGTCATCTGCGCCAGGGACGGAGCGCGGCTCGCCGAGTGCGCGCGGCGGGCCGCGGACAGGTTCGCCGCGGGCGGGCGGCTGTTCGCCTTCGGCAACGGCGGCAGCGCCACCGACGCGCAGCAGCTTGCCACCCTCTTCCTTCATCCGGCCCCCCTGAATACCGGCGGGGCCGCGCGCCCGCTGCCCGCCTTCGGGCTCGCCAACGACACGTCGGTGGTGACCGCGCTGTGCAACGACATCGGCGTGGACGTGGTGTTCGCCAGGCAGCTGGCCGCCTTCGGCGGCCGTAACGACATCGCGGTCGGCCTGTCGACGAGCGGCAACTCGCCGAACCTGCTGCGCGCCTTCGACGAGGCGAGCTTGCGCGGGATGTTGACCATCGGGCTGGCCGGGTACGAGGGCGGGAAGATGGCCGAGCTGGACAGCATCGACTACCTGTTCGTGGAGCCTTCCGCGTCGATCCACCGGATCCAGGAGGCGCAGACCACGATCTACCAGGTGTTCTGGGAGCTCACAAGCGCGGAGGTGGCCCATGTGCCTCGGCATACCGGGTGAGGTGGTGGAGCTGCACCCCGAGCAGCCCGACCTCGCCAAGGTGAACGTCAGCGGCGTGCGGCGGATGATCAATATCGGCCTGCTGGCCGACGACCCGCCAACGCCGGGGGAGTGGGTGCTCATTCATGTCGGCTTCGCCTTGTCGAAGATCGACGAGGGCGAGGCGGCGGCGGCCATGGCGTTCCTCGAGGGGATCGGTCAGGCCTACGAGGATGAGATCGCCGCGCTGCGGGAGTCACTGATCGAATAGCCAAAGGGGGTACGCACGATGCGGTTCGTCGACGAATTCCGCGACGCGGACAAGGCGCACGCGCTCGCCGCCAAGATCGCGGCCTTGTGCGAGCCCGGTCGGCAGTACAAGCTCATGGAGGTGTGCGGAGGCCACACGCACACCATCTACAAGCACGGACTCGAGGACTACCTGCCCGAGTCGATAACCCTGGTGCACGGCCCAGGCTGCCCGGTGTGCGTGATACCGATGGGACGCGTCGACGATGCCATCCACCTGGCCTCGCGGCCTGACGTGATCATGACGTCGTTCGGCGACATGATGCGGGTGCCGGGGAGCAACGGGTCGTTTTTCGACGCCAAGGCGAACGGCACCGACATCCGCATGGTCTACTCGCCGCTCGACTCGCTGAAGATCGCCCGGCAGAACCCCGACCGGCAGGTGGTGTTCATGGCGATCGGGTTCGAGACCACCGCGCCGTCAACCGCGGTGACGATGCTGCGGGCTGCCACCGAAGGCCTTCGTAACTTCTCGGTGTTCTGCAACCACGTCACGATCATCCCGGCGATCAAGGCCATCCTCGACTCACCCGACCTGCGCCTCGACGGCTTCATCGGTCCGGGGCACGTGTCCACGGTCATCGGGTGCCGGCCGTATGAGTTCATCGCACGGGACTACGGCAAGCCGGTCGTGGTGGCCGGTTTCGAGCCGCTGGACATCCTGCAGTCCATCTACATGCTCATGCTTCAGCTGTCGCAGGGCCGGTCGCAGGTGGAGAACCAGTACTCGCGCGTGGTGCCGTGGGACGGCAACACGGTGGCGCTGAAGGCCATCGGCGAGACGATGGAGCTGCGGCCATACTTCGAATGGCGCGGGCTCGGCTTCATCTCGCACTCCGCGCTGAAAGTGCGGTCGGCGTACGAGTCGATGGACGCGGAGCTGCTCTTCTCCGTGCCTGGGGTGCGGGTGGCCGACCCCAAGGCCTGCCAGTGCGGCGAGGTGCTCAAGGGCGTGCTCAAGCCGTGGGAATGCAAGGTCTTCGGCACCGCCTGCACGCCGGAAACGCCGATCGGCACCTGCATGGTCTCGCCCGAGGGCGCGTGCGCCGCCTATTACAACTACGGCCGGATGCACCGCACCCGGGTCGCCGAAGCAGCGCGTCTTGGTGCGTCATGAGCGTGGATCAAGGCGGCCGACGCGAGCTTCCGGTGCTCGACCGCGAGCAGCAGGTGCTCGACCGCATCGACCGCGCCCGCCGCCGCACTCCCCGGGTCAGGGAGGAGCGGATCACGATGTCGCACGGCTCCGGCGGCAAAGCGACCCAGACGCTGGTCGAGGCGATCTTCCTCGACTCGTTCCGCAACGATTTGCTCGAGCCGCTTGAGGATTCGGCTTCGTTGCTGCTTGACGGCACGCGGGTGGCGTTCACCACGGACTCTTACGTGGTGTCCCCGCTGTTCTTCCCGGGCGGCGACATCGGTGACCTGGCGGTCAACGGGACCGTCAACGACCTGTCGGTGTCCGGAGCCACGCCGCTGTACCTGTCGGCCGGCTTCATCCTGGAGGAAGGCTTCCCCGTCGCCGACCTGACCCGGGTTGTCTCATCTATGCGGGACGCCGCTGCTCGGGCTGGCGTGAGCGTCGTCACCGGTGACACGAAGGTCGTGCAGCGCGGCAAGGCGGACGGCTGCTACATCAACACCGCGGGCGTTGGCCTGCTCTCGCGTTCGGTGTCTCTGGGCGTGGCTTTCGCGCGGCCTGGTGATGCGATCATCGTGTCCGGCCCGATCGGCGACCACGGCGTCACGATCATGCTGGCCCGCGGTGAGCTGGACATCGAGGCGGACGTCAGCTCGGACACGGCGGCCCTGAACGGGCTGGTCGGCTCGCTGCTCGACGAGGTCCCTGACGTGCGCGCCATGCGCGACGCGACCAGGGGCGGGGTGGCGACGATCCTCAACGAGATCGCTCGCGCGGCGGGGGTCGGCGTGCTGGTCAGCGAGGACGACATCCCGGTGCGCGAGGAGGTGCGCGGCGCCTGCGAGCTGCTCGGCATAGACCCGATGTACGTGGCGTGCGAGGGACGGCTGGTAGCCGTGGTACCCGCCGGCAGCGCGGACCGCGCCGTGGCGACGCTGCGCGCGCACCCCCTCGGCGCGCAGGCGGCCGTCATCGGCCACGTGACCGACCAGCAGCCGGGCATCGTCCAGCTAAAGACGGCGTTCGGCGGCACGAGGATCGTCGACCTCCTGGTAGGCGACCCCCTCCCAAGAATCTGCTAACCCCGCCCGCCGCGGGCCCGTCGACACCCGCCCGGACAAACTACTAATATCGGTACATTTCGCAATACCTAGCAGCACTTTGTATCGAGGAGCAACGATTTCGCGTCCGTTTTGTCCTACTATAGGGGCATCGTAGGCGGACGACTTTTATACAAAGTTGTCCTAGGTATCCACTATTCGAGACGACTCGCCCGGGTGTCAGGAGCCCCATAACAGTGCATGGTGTCCGCGTAGATCAACCTGGTGAGTTCGGCCACGGGAGAGCAGTGCCAGAAGGTCGGCATTGACGCGTGTGATTGCGGTGGGGACAATGCGGGTGCCGGGAAAGCCGCGCGAATAGGAGATTCAATTGCGCTACCGAGCACTGGCCAGGTCCCTCCACTCCAGACTTTCCATTGCCATCGCCGCTTGCCTTGCCCTGCTCCTCGTCGGGGGCATCGTCGCGGTATCCTCAAGCGCCGCCACTTCACACTCAGCAACCCGGTTTCATGTCACGCCGCAGATGGCGTCGAGATGGATGGCGGGCTACCTGAAGGCATGGGAAACGCGCGATGCCGACGCGGTCGTCAAGCTCTTCACGCCGAACGGCATTTACCAGTCTGTCCCTGGTGACCCAACGCAGACCTTCGTAGGTCGTGCGGCGATCCACAAGTACTGGTTCGACGTCACCCGGCCCCAGTCGCAGATCTCCGGCATTCAGGGTAGACCTATCGTCGAGGGTAATCGCGCGGCGATCGAGATCTGGGTCAAGTTCGTTGACCCGGTATACAACCCCGCCGGGAACCACCGGATCACGCTGCTTGAAACCAACGTACTCACGTTCGTTTCAAGCCACCTGGTTTCAAAGAATGTCGAGTACTGGAACATCCTTACCGGCTGGCACTCGCCGCCGCCAGGCTGGGGTCACTGAGGCGGATCGTGCACCGGGCCGGCAGCTGCTGACACCAGGGTCTGCGGGTAGATCAGCCCGGTGCCGGTGCTGAGGACGATCACCTCGTCGTGCTCCGACAGCCAGCCGCCCGCCCGCAGCTCGCGGACGGCGGCGAAGCACGCGGCGCTCTCCGGGCAGATCAGCGCGCCTTCGGCGGCGGCCACCTCTCGCTGCGCCGAGAGCAGGTCCGTGTCGCTGACCGCCAGTGCCGTCCCGCCCGAGGCATACAGCGCGTCGAGCATCAGCACGTCCCCAAGCGGCTGTGGCACCATGATGCCGAACGCCGCGCTGCTGGCAGTCCCGGCCGCCTGCCACGGCGCGCAAGCCCTTGCGCCTGCGGTGAACGCCGCCACGACCGGTGCGCAAGCCGCCGCCTGGACCGCGACGAGCCGCGGCCGATCGCCGGTCACCCAGCCCAGCTCAAGCAGCTCGCCAAGGGCCTTGTGGATGCCAATCAGGCCGACCCCGCCGCCGGCCGGATACACGATCACGTCGGGCATCCGCCAGCCGAGCTGCTCGGCGATCTCCAGGCCTATCGTCTTCTTGCCTTCGATCCGGTACGGCTCGCGCAGTGTCGCGACGTTCAAGTATCCCGGTCGCTCGGCGACCAGCCGGCTAACGAGCGCTCCAGCGTCCCCGATGTCGCCGTCCACCAAGTGCACCTCGGCGCCGGCCGCCGTGCACTCGGCCTGGGTTATCGGCGGCGAGCCCGACGGCATCACGATCAGGCTGCGCATCCCGGCCCGCGCCCCGTACGCCGACCAGGCCGCGCCGGCGTTGCCGTTCGTCGGCATCGCGATGGCGGTCACGCCGAGCTCGGCGGCCCTGGATATGCCGACCGCCGCGCCGCGCGCCTTGAAGGTGCCGGTCGGCAGCGTGCCCTCGTCCTTCATCAGCATCCGGGGAACGCCCAGCGCGGCGCCGATCCGCGGCATCGGCAGCAGCGGTGTCATCCTCTCTCCGAGCGTCACCACGCTCCGGGCCGAACGCACCGGCAACAGCTCGTGGTACCGCCACAGATCCGGCGCCCGCCCGGCGATGTCGCGCGGCGACACCGTGCCTGCGACCTGTTCCAGGTCGTACCGGGCAACCAGCGGCGAACCGCACTCACACGTGCCATGCACCTGATCGGCGCTGTATTGCTGCCCGCACCTGGAGCAGTCCAGGCGGGCCAGGGCTGAGTACGGCACGCCGCTAGCCTAGATCGCTGACCGGGAGGGCCCCGTGACGGTATTCCTCGCGGGCGCCTCGTGACAGGATGAGTGCGAGGCTGACGCTAGGCGGAGGACCGGCATGACACAGCCATCTGACGAGGACATCCTGATCCAAGTGGCGCGCGCCGAGCGCCGGCAGCATCGGTCGGGCGCATCGATGGTCGGCATGCTCGCCGTGGCCGTGGCCTTCGGCGTGCTTGGCGGCCTGCTCCTCTTCGTGCCGCACCTGATCGCCGTACTCTTGCCCGGGCCGCTCCGGTTCCTGGCCGGTTTCTCAGCGCTTGTCATTCCGCTGGGCGTCGTCGCCCTCGGCATCGCCGGGTTCTTCCTGCTGGCGGCGTTCGCGTCGAGCCCGCTGGCCTCGTGGGGTAATAAGGTGCCCGGGGACTGCCCGAGCTGCGGCCAGCCCCGGCTGCGCTCGGACACGGTGCCGGGCGGTACGAGCGGGAACGTCAGCGATGCCCCGCGCGGCATCGTCACCCTGTGCGAGACCTCCGGGTGCGACTACGCGGCGGCCCGTGTCACCCGCGCGAGCGGCGCGGCATAACAACACCTCAACCTGCGTCCCTGGCGGCCGCGACGACCGCCTGGCCCAGGCTGATCCCGCCATCGTTGCAGGGCACCCGCGAGTGGGTCAGCACGCGGAACTCGTGCGCCTCCAGGCGGCGCACGACCTGCGCCAGTAGCAGCACGTTCTGGAAGACGCCGCCGGACAGCGCCACCGTGTCCAGGCCGTGACGGTCGCGCAGCAGCAGGCAGCCGTCTTCCACCAGCGCGGCCACGCCGTTGTGAAACCGCGCCGCGATGACCTCACGCGGCACCCCGGCGGCCAGGTCGGCGACGGCCGCACGGACCAGATCACCGCCGCGCACCTGGAACGGCGCCCCCAGATCGATGCCCGCGCGGTACTCATCGCGCTCGCCGGGCTCGGCGAGCTGCTCGAGCTCGATCGCCGCCTGACCTTCGTAGTTGACCGCGTCCCGCACCCCGAGGATCGCCGCGACGGCGTCGAAGAGCCGTCCCGCGCTCGAGGTCAACGGCGAGTTGACGCCGCGCCGCGCCATGCTCAGCACGGCGGCCCAGCGGGCCGGGTCGCGCCGCGCGACGTCGAGCGCGTCCGCCGCAAGGTCCGGGCAGGCGTGGTCGACGTAGGCCGCCGCCATCCGCCATGGCTGCCTGATCGCCGCGGCGCCGCCCGGCATCGGGACCGGCGCGAGGTGGCCGCCGCGCTCGAAGTCCGCGTAGTCCGCGATCAGGAACTCACCGCCCCAGATTGAGCCGTCGGTGCCGTACCCGGTGCCGTCGAAGGCGACCCCGATCACGGGTCCGTCCGCGCCGTTGTCGGCCAGGCAGGAGGCGATATGCGCGTGGTGGTGCTGCACCCCGATTAGTTCCACGTCCGCCAGGTCGAGCGCGTACTTGGTGGACAGGTACTCCGGATGCAGGTCGTAGGCCACGACCCGCGGCGTGATCTCGAACAGCCGCCGGAAGTGCCCGATGCCTTCGGTGAACGAACGCATGGTCGCCGCGTTCTCCAGGTCCCCGATGTGCTGGGACACGAACGCGTGATGGTCTTTGGCCAGGCAGAACGTGTTCTTGAGCTCGGCGCCGCAGGCGAGCACCGGGCGGCGGAATCCAGAGCGCAGGACAAGCGGTTCGGGTGCGTAGCCGCGCGACCTTCGCACGAGCATCGGCCGGCCACCGAATACGCGGGCCACCGAGTCGTCCGTCCTGATGTGGATCGCCCGGTCGTGGGTGAGGAACGCGTCGGCGATCGGGCCGAGCCTGGCCAGCGCGTCCCCGTCGTCGTAGGCGATCGGCTCGTCGGAGACGTTCCCGCTCGTCAGCACCAGCGGGCGGGCCACCGCCGCCGCGAGCAAATGGTGCAGCGGCGTGTACGGCAGCATGATCCCGAGCTGACGGTTGCCCGGCGCCGCCGATGTGGCGACGTCCGCGCCAGGCAGCCTGGGCAGCAGCACGATCGGCCGCGCCTGGCTGGTCAACAGCGCGGCGGCGACGTCATCGACGAACACCAGCCGCCGCGCCGCCGCCAGGTCGGCGGCGAGCACGGCGAACGGCTTGTCCTCGCGGTGCTTGCGCGCGCGCAGCGCCGCGACCGCCGGTTCGGAGCCGGCGTCGGCCGCGAGGTGGTAACCCCCGAGCCCCTTGACCGCGACGACCCGGCCCGAGCGCAACAGCCCGGCCGCGGCGTCAACAGGCTCGCCCGCGCGAGTGACGGCCGACCCGCCGGCATCGAGCAGCATGAGCGAGGGTCCGCACACTGGGCAGCAGACCGGCTGCGCGTGAAAGCGCCGGTCGGCGGGGTCGTGATACTCCGCGGCGCACTGCGCGCACATCGCGAAGGGCGCCATCGTGGTCAGCGGCCGGTCGTAGGGCACGTCCGTGACGATGGTGAACCGCGGACCGCAGTTGGTGCAGTTGATGAACGGGTAGCCGAACCTGCGGTCGTCCGGGTCGGACAGCTCCCGCAGGCAGTCGGCGCAGGTCGCGGTGTCCGCGGCGACCAGGGTGCGGCGCGGACCGGCCGGGTCGCTGGCCACGATGCGGAAGTCCGCAGACCCCCGCGGCGTCATGTCGGCCACGCTGACGCGCTCGATCCTGGCCAGCGGCGGGGCATCCCGCGACAGCGCCTGCAGGAATTCCCGCACGGCCGACGGCGGCCCCTCAACCTCCGCGAACACCCCGTCGACGTCGTTGCCCACCAGCCCGCGCAGCCCCAGGCCGGTGGCTAGCGCGTACACGAACGGGCGGAAGCCGACTCCCTGGACGATCCCCTCCACCCGGACCGCCGTCCTGACTGCCTCTGGCCGGCCCGTCATTCCCGGCCGGCGCGGTCGAGGTCGGTCTCGAACTCGACACCGATCTCGTCGCGCAGCTTCAGCGCGCCGAAGAACCCGGAGTACGGCGTGATGCCGAAGTCGGTCTGCTTGATCGTGGCGCTGCCCCGGTAGCGGCTGGCGGCCGGGCTGGCGACCTCCAGCCGCACCGGCTGCGACCGGCCGCTAATGGTCAGGGTCCCCTCGATCGTCCCGCCGGAGCCGGACGCCGCAGGGACGACCCTGGTCGACGCGAAGCGTGCCGCGCCCGTGCCGAGGATCTTCCCAGCCGTTTTCAGGATCTCGCCGCGGTCCCTGTCGGTCAGCGGCTTGGCGCCGCCTGTTCCCTCCCGGACCGCCAGCGACCCCAGGTCAAGCTCGGCGGTGATCTGCGCCGCCGCCAGGCCGCCGTCCGCACCGCCGTTCGGAATAATCACTCGCGCCGACCAGCGGGTGATCTCGATCGTCAGATCGTGCCCGGCCCGTGCCGCGAGCCCGGCGCGGCCAGTCTTGATGAGCACCCGGCCAGAGTCTGGGCCGAGCGCGAACACCCCCGTGATGTCAGCCACGGCACCACCGTACGGCGGTGCCCAGCCGCCGGTCCAGAAAGCGAGCGGAAGAGCGTCAGGCGAACGGGATCTCGCCGAACAGCTCGCGGATCCGGCGCAGGTCGCGCAGCCGTGGTTCGGTGGTGCCGCCCACCCACCGGCTGACCGTCTTCACCGATACCCCGAGCTGGCGCGCGGCGGCCTCCATGGTCAGGCCCTCCCTGCGCAGTACTCCGGCCATCCATTCGGCGAACGAGGGGCCGTCGCCGCCAGCAGCGCCGGAACCGCCGGAAACCGGCGGCTGCCCGGCCGCGCCCGAGGCGACCTGGACGTGCCCATTCGCGTTCAGCAGCGAGCCGAGCGAGCCGAGGCCGGCCGCGTCGCCAGGGCCGAGCGAGGCGCCAGAGCGGAGCACGTCGACCTCGACGTGGTCGGGGAATATCCGGAACGAGACGTTGATCGCGCCGGTCGGTCCGGCGGCCTCGAGCAGCGCCCGGGAGACCGTCTCGCCGACTTCGCGGTTGTCGTCCTCGGACAGCGGCGAGCCGGCCAGGCATCGCCGGACGAAATCGCGGATGTCCGGGATCGACGACGGCCTGGCAGGGAACGTCTGGGATACGACCACGACCGGAACGACCTCGATGTTGTCGCTGATCGTGTCGTCTGTCCTGTCCATCGCCCCTTCCCCGCATCGTCACTATTGGTCACCAGGGTACGTGGACAAATCGGTTCAACGCGAGTCTATGCGTGCAGACACATATGTCCGGCGGGATGACGGTTGTGTCTTGTACTCGCGCGAGCGCGGGAATAGTCTGGGGGAACCCCTGAATACCGTCCGGTCCAGATCCGGCGGCGGTCGGGCTGCGGATCGAGCGGTCGAACGGTCGAGCGGATCGAGCCAACCGAAGGGTGGCGTTCCATGCCAGACGCCGAACAAGATGGGCCAGAGCCGGTCGTACATATCCTCTGGATGAACGGGGGCCTCGGCTGCGACGGGGACTCGGTGGCGCTCACCGCCGCGACGCAGCCGAGCATCGAGGAGATCGTGCTTGGCGCCCTACCGGGCCTGCCCAAGGTCCAAGTGCACTGGCCGCTGATCGACTTCGAGTGCGGCCCTGAGCAGGGCGCCGACACCTTCATCGAGTGGTGGCATAAGGCCGACCGTGGCGAACTCGAGCCGTTCGTCCTGGTCGTCGAGGGGTCCGTACCGAACGAGGCGATCAAGTCGGACGGCTACTGGTGCGGCTTCGGCAACAACCCGGAGACCGGCCAGCCGATGACGACAAGCGAATGGCTCGACCGGCTGGCACCCAAGGCGACCGCGATCCTCGCCGTCGGCACCTGCGCCACCTACGGCGGGATCCACGCGATGGCGGGGAACCCGACCGGCGCCATGGGCGTGCCCGACTACCTCGGCTGGGACTGGACGTCCAAAGCCGGCCTGCCGATCGTCTGCGTCCCCGGCTGCCCCATCCACCCGGACAACCTGTCTGAGACCATCCTGTACCTGCTGTACCAGGTCGCCGGGCAGGCGCCGATGATCCCGCTCGACGAAGCTCTCAGGCCGCGCTGGCTGTTCGAGGCCACCGTGCACGAGGGCTGCGACCGGGCCGGCTACTACGAGCAGGGCGTGTTCGCCGGCGAGTACGGCTCGCCAAGCTGCCTGGTCAAGCTGGGCTGCTGGGGACCGGTGGTCAAGTGCAACGTGCCCAAGCGCGGCTGGATCAACGGCGTCGGCGGCTGCCCGAACGTCGGCGGCATCTGCATCGCCTGCACCATGCCCGGCTTCCCCGACAAGTTCATGCCGTTCATGGACGAGCCGCCGGGTTCGCGGGTGTCGACCACGGCCACCGTGGTGTACGGGAGCGTCGTCCGCACCCTTCGCGGGTTCACCGCGCGCACGCTGGACAAGGAGCCCAAGTGGCGGACGAAGGGCACCGAGCTCAGGACCGGCTACCAGAAGACGTGGTGATAGGCGATGACGACGACCAAAGGCGAAACCGGCGAACTGACCGAGATGGCGTGGGATCCCATCACGCGGATCGTAGGCAGCCTAGGCATCTACACCAAGATCGACTTCAAGGCCAAGACGGTCGCCGAGTGCCACAGCACCTCGTCGATCTTCCGCGGCTACAGCATCTTCATGAAGGGCAAGGACCCGCGCGACGCGCACTTCATCACCAGCCGGATCTGCGGGATCTGCGGTGACAACCACGCGACCTGCTCGGTCTACAAC
>Ga0126381_100004773_pt1 | contig 14803 bp, 15 predicted proteins | sample PanSoiMetPlot_28_FD_96465 | JGI IMG/M metagenome (GOLD analysis project Ga0126381, IMG submission 96465) | Tropical forest soil microbial communities from Panama - MetaG Plot_28 | ecosystem: Environmental > Terrestrial > Soil > Tropical forest > Bulk soil | place: Panama | collected 2016-02-17
CGAGCCAGCGGCTTTCCCTTCGTTCATAAAGTTGTAAAATTATGCGACGCTTGAACAGGCGATTACGCCCGCCGAGGTCAGCGGTTCGCGCCGGGGCGCCAGAGCACGTCGCGGGCGCCGCCGTCGTTGAGCCGGCGGCCGAGCACGAAAAGGTGGTCCGACAGGCGGTTGAGGTATTTGAGCGCCTCTGGGTTGATGGGCTCGGTGCGGGCGAGCTCGCTGACCAGGCGCTCGGCTCGCCGAGTCACGGTACGCGCCAGATGGAGATACGCGGCCGCCGGCGTACCGCCGGGCAAGATAAACGAGTCGAGCGGCCGCAACGTCGCATTCATCGCGTCGATCTCGCGCTCGAGGCGCTCGACCTGGGCTGCGGCAATCCGCAACGCACCGGCCGCGCGGCTGTCGCTCTCCGGGGTGCACAGATCGGCGCCGAGGTCGAAGAGGTCGTTCTGGACGCGGTCGAGCATTTCGCCGGCGGCCCCGTCGGCGTGGAGGCGGGCGATCCCGATTGCGGCATTGACCTCATCAACGGTGCCGTAGGCGGCGACACGCAGGGAATGCTTGGGCAGACGCGTTCTGTCGCCGAGAGAAGTCTCGCCGCGATCGCCGCCGCGGGTATAGATCCGGGTCAGCCGCACCATCACCGATCCCCGGGCTAATGCCGGGCCAGCAGCATCAGCATCGCCAGCAACACAAGCGCCAGCGCCTGCATGATGACGCGGGATTGCATCAGCTTGTTCGAACGCCGCGGGTCGCCGCCCCGCCACAGCGACGCGATCCCGAACCCGAGCACGGTCAGCGTGCCGAGCATCGCGAGCACGAGCAGAACGGTTAAGAATACGGTCATGAGCGTAATATGGGCCGATAGCCGGAGTGCGGCGAGGCTTATTTCGTTGCGCCCGCCAAAAGCGTCCGAATCCTAGTTACGCCCGGCAAGCAAGCCGCGGGCGATGATCTGCGCCTGGATCTCGGCCGCTCCTTCGAAGATGTTGAGGATGCGCGCGTCACACAGAACGCGGCTGATCGAATATTCGAGGGCGTAGCCGTTGCCGCCGTGAATTTGCAGCGCGTTGTCGGCATTTGACCAGGCGATCCGCGCGGCGAGCAATTTGGCCATGCCGGCCTCGACGTCGCAGCGCCGGCCGCGGTCCTTTTCACGCGCGGCAAAATAAGTGAGCTGACGGGCGGCCATCGTCTCGGCTGCCATCAGAGCCAGCCGGCCGGCAATGCGCGGGAAGGCGATCAGCTTCCTGCCGAATTGCGTGCGCTCGAGCGCATAAGCAAGGCCAAGTTCGAGCGCGTTCTGGGCGACGCCGACGGCGCGCGCCGCAGTCTGTATACGGGCGCTCTCGAACGTTGCCATCAGCTGCTTGAAGCCCTGGCCTTCCACTCCGCCGAGCAGCCCTTCGGCGGGCACGGCAAAGCCGTCGAAGGCGATCTCGTATTCCTTCATGCCGCGATAGCCGAGCACCGGAATCTCCGTGCCGCTCATCCCCGATGCGGGAAACGGATCCTGCTCGGTGCCGCGCGGCTTCTCGGCCAGAAACATGCTGAGGCCCGGATAGCCGCGCTTTGTCGGATCAGTCCGCGCGAGTAGGGTCATCAGATCGGCGCGGGCCCCGTGGGTGATCCAGGTCTTGGCGCCGTAGATGCGGTAAACCTCTCCATCGCGTACCGCACGGGTCTGCACATTGGCGAGATCGGAACCGGTGTTGGGCTCGGTGAAGACCGCCGTCGGCAATATCGCGCCCGAGGCGATCGCCGGCAGCCAGCGGTCCTTCTGCGCAGCCGTGCCGTTGACGCGGATCAGCTCGCCGGCGATCTCCGAGCGGGTGCCGAGCGAGCCCACCCCGAGATAGGCGCGCGACAGCTCTTCGGAGACAAGGGCCATCGCGGTTTTGCCCAGAGCCAGCCCGCCATGTTCGTCGGGGATCGTTATTCCGAAGACCCCGATCCCGGCGAGCTCTGTGATGACGGGCAAGGGAATCAGCTCGTCGCGGCGATGCCATTCCTGAGCGTGGGGCGCAATCTCTCGTTCGGCGAAGCGGCGCACCTGCTCGCGAACCATTTCGAGAGCGGGATCGTCGGTGCCGATCTGTCCGAATGCGTCCTCGCCCCTTTTCGCTAGGAGCGCCCCCAAGCGCAGACGTGCCGGCCCGAGGCCCGCCGAGAGCGCGCCAATCTCAGCCGCCCGCAAAGGCGCGACGTCCTTGTCGGGAACGTCGAAATCCTGTGGCCGCGCGAACTCGCCCTGCGCCATCGGGATGCCGCCAGCGAGTTGCGCGATGTATTCGCCATAGATTATCTCAAGGATCAGCGCCTCGGCTTCGCCAAACATCCCGCCATCGTCGAGTCGCACCGCCCAATTGCGCAGCTGGCGCAACGCCTCGACGCAGCTCGCTATCCATGCAAAGGCATGCCCAGCCAATTGGTCGGTTGCGCAGCGCTCCGGTTCGATGGCGCCACTCGACGCCACGCGGGCAATCAGCGCTGCCCGCGCCGCTGCGAGAAAATTCTCGGCAACTCCAATAGCTCGCCCGGTCGCCGCGAGGAGCCTTTTCGACTCACTCATAACAACGCCTCGGGAGGAGCCCGGAATTAGTCCTGAGGCAATTGATCGTTGTGAGGAATGACGGTGCGCGCCATCGGGTCGTCCGCGTGCATATTTTGGGAGCGGGTCATCGACAGGGCCGCGATATCGTCCGATATCGCGTTCAGGTTCTGCGTGTCACTGGCCCGTTCGGGCGCGCCAATGACGTTGCAACCGACTGCCGCGGTGAGCGCCAGCGCGACGAGGCCCAGCCGAACACGTATCATCAATCTCTCCGATCAAGAAAATAGCTCATAAGCTACCACGAATAGAACCACGACGAGCACCAGCGACGCCAGCAAAACATAGCGCACCACACCTTCTTTCGTGCCCTGACGCGCCTCGGTCATGCTCTCGACGATACGCTTGGCCATCTCTGCTCATCCCCGTATCCGATCGCTCTCCCAAGCGAAACGAACGGAGCGGTGGTTTCGATCCGCGCGAAGGATAGGCCTTAGCTGGTTGACCAGGCGTGGAGATCGGCCTAAATCTGCGCGCGTGACGGCGCTGAGAATATATGGCCGGCAGCATCGGCGAATTACGATCCCGAACCCCGCGAGGGTTCGGGCCCTGGTTGTTCGCCGCATTCCTGTCGAGGACCATACTCATGTCGCCCAACGCCGCGACCGTTACTGACGATCTTCCCCCCACTGCCTGTTTTTCCGTTCACGCGCACGCCGAACCGGGCGTCATGCCGCGTGTCCTCGAGCTTTTCGTCAAGCGAGGTCTCGTCCCTTCTGCCTGGCATAGTTGGACGACCGGAACCGATCAGACGGAGCTGACGATCGACATTCAGATGCGCGGCCTCGGCCGCGATGCTATGGACTACATCGCCGCTTGTCTGCGTCAGATCACCTTCGTAGAGGTCGTGCTGACCTCGGAGAGGACATAGCACTCAGATCGCCGGAGTTTTGGCGCCATGTCGTTCCGCGACCGCATCCGTTCCTGCAACAATTACGACCCCGCGCGAGTCGTACCATTGCTCGCCGGAGGTGACCGGATCGGATTGTTGCGGCGCGACAACGCCGAGGTGCTGCGGCGATTTCCGGATATCTTCGCCGTCGAGGACGACAAAGTCGGCTTGTCGGCCGGCGCCGATCCCGCTACGGTGAGCCGGGCCGTCGACAGGGTAGTCGATGTGCTCGTTGCGGAGGACCGGATCCCGAAGTGGCGCAACGAGACCTTCGACGTCGCCACGCATTGGGGCGCGCCACCCGTCTTCCAGCTCGATCGCGGCGCCGTCCCCTTCTTCGGAACACGGGCCTACGGTGTCCACCTAAACGGATATCGTCGACAGGGAGGTAAGCTCTACCTGTGGGTCGGGCGGCGCTCGCCTGACAAGAGGGTGGCACCCGACAAGCTCGACAACCTCGTCGCCGGCGGGGTCGGCAACGGACATGGGCTCGAAGAGACGCTGTTGAAGGAAGGCGAGGAAGAAGCTTCGATCCCTACGCACATCACAAAGCGGGCCGTTCCCGTCGGCGCGGTCTCCTACCGCATGGAGACTGAATTGGGGATCCGCGACGATGTGCTGTTTGTCTACGACCTCGAGATGCCCGCCGATTTCGCGCCGCGAAACCGCGATGGCGAGATCGTAAATTTCGAATTAACAACGGCGTCAGCAGTCCTCGATCGAATTCGTGCGACCGACGATTTCAAGTTCAACGTGAACTTGGTGATCCTCGATTTCGCGTTGCGCCACGGATTGCTGCGCCCGGACGACCCGGAATACGTGGATGTTGCCACCGGCCTCCACCGCCCCCTCGACTAACCCTCACCCTCCATCGCCAGCGCAATAACATCCACCGGGGTCATACCGCGCTCGCGCATCGACCTGATTGTCAGGGCGCCGTCGCGCTTCGAGAGGCGCCGCCCCGACGCATCCGTTAGCAGCGGGTGATGCCGGTAGTTAGGCACCGGCAGCCCGAGCAGCGCCTGCAGTACGCGGTGGATATGCGTCGCGCTCGACAAATCCTTCCCACGAGTGACCAAGGTCACTCCCTGGATCGCATCGTCGACGGTAACGGCGAGGTGGTAGCTCGTTGGCACCTCCTTGCGCGCCAGCACGACGTCGCCGAGCGCCCTGGGATCGGCTCTCCAGCGATGTCCTCCCTCCGTCCAATCGAGCGGCCCGGTCAGCGCACAGGGCGCGCGCGAGATCTAGGCGTAGAGCATAATCGACGCCAGATTGCCGTTTTGCCGCGGCTTCTTCTGCGCTAAGGTCGCGGCAAGTGCCGGGGTAGAGCGGTCCCACCTCATCTTGCGGGGCTCCGCCCGCGCGCGCAATCTCGGCCCGGATCTCGCGTCGCGTGCAAAAGCAGGGATAGAGTACCCCTATTTCTTCGAGCTGATCCAGCGCGTGCCGGTAATCATCGAAATGTTCCGACTGCCTGCGCACCGGGCCGTTCCAGTGGAGACCGAGCCAAGCGAGATCCTCGAGGATCGCTATAGCGTAGTCGTCGCGGCACCGGGTCCGGTCGATGTCCTCGATACGCAGCAAAAAGCGTCCTCCGTCACGACGCGCCGCCCGCCACCCTTCGAGCGCCGATCGGACATGGCCGAGATGCAGATACCCGGTCGGGCTCGGCGCAAATCGCGTCACCGTTGACCCCGCGCCAGCCGGTGCAAGTGACATCGGCATCCGGCCTGGGCTAGGTTGTTCCGCCGCGTCTGACATCGGAGAGACCGCGTCGATGATGCCTGCTTTGTCCGGACCGTCCCGCCCGCCGGCCTCGGGCGGCAAGCCGAGCCGCCTCGTTATCCTGTTGCACGGGCTGGGGGCCGACGGCAACGATCTGATCGGGCTCGCGCCGTATTGGGCGCGGCTGTTGCCGACAACCGAATTCTTGTCGCCCAACGCGCCGTTCCCCTGCGACATGGCGCCCTACGGCTATCAATGGTACAGCTCGCAAGATCGTAGCTCCGAAGCAGCCCTCGCCGGCGTTCGCGCGGCAGCGCCGATCCTCGACGCCTTCATCGATGAAGCGCTCGCGAGGCGGGGGCTCGAGGAGAGAGATCTTGCGCTCGTCGGATTTTCCCAGGGCACGGTAATGTCGCTCTACGTCGGACTGCGGCGGGATAAGCCCTTGGCGGGGATCGTAGGCTATTCCGGCAGGCTCCTTGCTCCCGATCTGCTGGCGAGCGAATTGCGCTCGCACCCCAAAACCCTTCTCGTTCACGGCACCGATGATCCTCTCACTCCCTACACCTCGCTCGCCGAAGCCGAAACCGCCCTCAAGTCTGCCGGCATTCCGGTGGAGACGGTTACCTCCTTCGGGGTCGGTCACTCGATCGACGAGGAGGGCCTGCGCCGCGGCGGGCATTTTTTGCGGGACGTATTCAACCGGGTGAGCCCTTGACCGGCACTAAAAAGACCATCGACAACCCGGCGAATTCGGTGTGGGGCGGCCGCTTTGCCGGCGGCCCGGCGGCGGTCATGCGCCGCATCAATGCCTCGATCGATTTCGACAAGCGCCTTTACGCCGAGGACATTGCCGGCGCGAAGGCGCATTGTGCGATGCTCGTCGCGCAAAACATCTTGTCTCCCGAAGATGGCGCAGCGATCACCACCGGTCTAGACCGGATCAAAGCTGAGATCGAAAGCGGCAGCTTTGCGTTCAGCGCCGAGCACGAAGACATCCATATGAACATCGAAGCGCGGCTGGCCGAACTGATCGGACCGGTGGCGGGACGCCTCCACACCGCACGCTCGCGCAACGACCAAGTCGCCACCGATCTGCGCCTGTGGCTGCGTCGTGCAATTGACCGCCTCGACGCCGCGATGCGCGAGTTGCAGCAGGCGCTGATCGATCGTGCCGAGGCGGAAGCCGGCACGGTGATGCCCGGCTACACCCACCTTCAGATCGCCCAGCCGATCACGCTCGGTCACCACCTCTTGGCTTATGTCGAAATGTTGGCGCGCGACCGTGGCCGGCTTGCCGATTGCCGGCGCCGGTTGAACGAGTCGCCGCTCGGTGCGGCGGCGCTCGCCGGCACCGCCTTCCCGATCGACCGTCATGCGACGGCAACTGCGCTCGGTTTCGACCGGCCCGCCGCCAACTCGCTCGATGCCGTGTCGGACCGCGATTTTGCAATCGAATTCCTCGCTGCGGCGGCGCTCGCCGGGGTGCATCTGTCGCGCTTCGCCGAGGAGATCATCATTTGGAGCAGCAGCGAGTTCGGTTTTGTCGCCTTGAGCGACGCATTCACGACCGGCAGCTCGATCATGCCGCAAAAGCGCAATCCGGATGCCGCGGAGCTGGTCAGGGCCAAGGCTGGCCTGCTCTATGGAGCTCTGATTGCAATGCTGACGGTGATGAAGGGCCTGCCGCTCGCCTACGGCAAGGACATGCAGGAGGACAAGGTCCCGGTGTTCGAAGCCTGCGATACACTCGATCTCTGCCTCGCCGCGACAACCGGCATAGTGCGCGAACTGCGGCCCGATCGCGAGCGCTTGCGCGCCGCCGCGGAGGCCGGCTTCGCAACGGCAACGGACCTCGCCGACTGGCTCGTGCGGGTCGTCGGGCTGCCATTCCGCCGCGCTCACCATGTGACGGGTACGATCATCAAACGAGCCGAAGTCCTGGGTTGCGCTCTGGCCGCCCTGCCGCTTGGCGAGTTGCAAGCCGTCGAGCCCGCGATCACCTCTGCGGTCTATGACGTCTTGGACGTCGACCATTCGGTCGCAAGCCGGACCAGCTTCGGCGGCACCGCCCCGGTGCGCGTCCGCGCAGCCGCGGCCGCGGCACGCAAGAGACTTCTCGGATGAGTCAATTGTCCGACACCCCGACCCTCTCCCGGCGCACGGGGCGAGGGAAAAGAAGGCTTCTCGCCCGGTGGGAGCGAGGAGAGCGCGGAGCCCGTGTCGGCGGAAGGGTGAGGGGCCGGCTCCGGCGCTTTGTAGTCGGCGGTTTAACACTCGCTGCGATCATTCTTCCACTGGCATTGACGGGATGCGGCAAGAAAAATGCCCCACAGCCGCCGCCGGATGTGCCCAACACCTATCCCCGGCCTTATCCGAGTGAGTGAGATTTTCACTTATCGTAGCGGGGAGCTGCACGCCGAGGCGCTGCCGGTTTCGCGGATCGCGGGAGCAGTCGGCACTCCGTTCTATCTCTATTCCACAGCCGGCTTCACATCGCTGTACCGGCGTTTTGTCGAAGCCTTCGCTCCCGAGCGGCCGCTTGTCTGCTATGCAGTAAAGGCCAACTCAAACCTCGCCGTGCTTCAGCATTTCGCCAAGCTTGGCGCCGGAGCGGATGTCGTGTCCGAAGGCGAGCTGCGCCGCGCCCTCGCTGCCGGCATGCCGCCCGAGCGGATTATCTTCTCTGGGGTGGGCAAGACGGCAGCCGAAATGGCTGCGGCTCTTTCGGCCGGCATCCATCAGATCAACGTCGAATCGATACCGGAGCTGCGCCGATTGGGCCAGGTCGCCGCCGCGACAGGCCAGACTGCGTGCATCGGCATCCGCGTCAATCCCGACGTCGATCCGCATACCCACGTGAAAATCGCCACGGGGCGGAAGAAAAATAAATTCGGCATCGAACTGGCTGAAGTACCCGCAGCATACCAGCTCGCGCGCGAGCTCCCGCGGATCGAGCCGGTGGGGCTCGCCGTCCATATCGGTTCGCAGCTGACTGATCTCGAACCATATCGGCGGGCCTTCGAGCGGGTTGCCGAGCTCGTTCTCGAGCTCCGCGCAGCGGGGCTGCTCGTCTCCCGTATGGATCTCGGCGGCGGTATTGGGATCCGCTACCATAACGAGCGCATGCTGGAGCCCGCGAGTTACGCGCGCTTGATAGCCGAAATTTTTGGCTCGCTTGGCCTCAGCCTCGCACTTGAACCGGGGCGGGTCCTCTCCGCGACGGCTGGGCTTCTGGTTTGCCAAGTCGTCTATGTCAAAGACAGCAGCACCAAACGCTTTGTGGTCATCGACGCTGCGATGAACGATTTGATCCGTCCGGCGCCTTACGATGCGTGGCACGATATCGTCCCGGTTCAGCTCCCCGCGGCCAGCGCTTCACTTGCGCCCGCCGATGTTGTCGGACCGGTGTGTGAGACCGGGGACACTTTTGCGGTCGATCGTGACTTGCCGCCGCTCGCCGAAGGCGATCTTGTCGCAATTACTGCCGCCGGAGCATACGGCGCCGTCATGAGCTCGACTTACAACAGCCGGCTGCTGGTGCCGGAAGTGTTGGTTGCCGACGACCGTTTTGCCGTCATTCGGGCGCGCTCGAGCTATGATGCGCTGCTGTCCTTGGATAGTATTCCCGATTGGCTCTGCGAGATCCCCGAAGAGCCGACGTGAAAGCGAGGTGCGGCATGATCAACCGCTCGCCAATCCAGGGCGCCTTGTTCGTAACGAGGCTGCGGCTCGCCCGCGCGACGCTGTTGTGGGAGCGCCTCTGGCCGGCGTGCTGGCCGCTACTTGCGGCGCTCGGCACCTTCCTCGTGCTCGCGTTGTTCGATCTTTTGCCGCGTTTGCCCGGCCTGCTGCACATCGCTGTCCTGCTGTGCCTGGGTGTCGCTTTCGTGATCGCTCTGGCGGCCGCGTTGCGCAGGTTCGTCATGCCTGATTTTTTCGCCGCCCGTCGGCGCATCGAGCAGGCGAGCGGTCTAACCCATCGACCGCTCCAGGCGCTGGCCGACCGGCCGAGCGGACCGCTCGACGCACAGGCGGCCCGACTGTGGCAGGCGCATCTGCAGCGCATGAAAGCCGCGGCGCGCCGGCTACGGATCGGCGTTCCGCATGCGGGGTTTGCTTTACGCGATCCGTGGGGGCTGCGAGCTCTGCTCGCAATGCTGCTGCTGATCGGCGCTGTCGATGCTGGGACCGATTGGCGTGATCGGCTCGCTCGGGCCGTGACGCCCGCCCTCTCGATCGGACCTGCACCGATCGCCGCGAGCCTCGACATCTGGGTGACGCCGCCCGAATATACCGGGCTCGCGCCGCAATTTCTCCGGCCGGGTGCGACGGAAACCGTCCGCATCCCGACCGGCAGCAGTCTGCTCGCGCAGGTGCATGGCGGGCGGGCGGCCCCGAGCCTTGCGGTCGACGGCGATAGCCGCGATTTCGAGGCCGTCGACAAGCGGAATTACCGTGCCTCCGCAACCATGACGAGCGGCAAGCAGCTGAAGGTGATACAGGCGGGCACTACGCTCGGCAGCTGGTCGATCGAGATCATCCCTGACATTCCACCCAAGATCGCCTTCGCCAAGCCTCCCGCGGCGACCGCGCATGCGGCGCTGCGGATCGATTACCAGGCGAACGACGACTACGGGGTCGAAGCCGTCAAGGCGGTGCTCCGGCGCGAGGGCGGCAAGCCAGACGAGGTGCTCGAGCTCGACGCCCCCTTGCCGGGGCTGCATTTGAAAGAAGCGCAGGCCACCAGCTATCACGATCTGACGCCCCATCCCTGGGCCGGTCTGCCGGTTGAGATCCGCCTCGTAGCCACCGACGCGCTCGGCCAGACCGGTGAAAGCGAGCCAGTCCGCATGAAGCTCCCGGAGCGGAAATTCGAGCACCCAGTGGCCCGCGCGATCATCGACCAGCGCAAGGAGCTGGTGACCGATCCCGGCTCGCGGATTGCGGTGGCCGATACTCTGGGCGATCTGCGAGGCCGGCCGCAGCTTTATCGCGACGACACAGTGGCCTTTCTCGGGATGCGGCTCGCCGAAGAGCGCCTGCGGATCAACGACGATGCCAAATCGATCGCCGAGGTCGAGCAGCTGATGTGGGATACGGCGCTGCGCATCGAAGACGGACGCATGTCACTGGCCGAGCGCGAGATGCGGCGGCTGCAGCAGGAACTGCAGGATGCGCTCGCGAAAAATGCGCCGGACGAAGAGATCGACCGATTGATGAAGGAGCTGCAGCAGGCGCTGGACCGCTATCTGCAGGCGCTCGCCGAAAACATGGCGCGCAACCCGGACCAGTTTCAGCAGCCGATCGATCCCTCGAAGGTGATCTCCAGCCGGGATCTGCAACGCATGCTCGACCGGGCGCGCGACCTCGCCCGTAACGGAGCTCACGACCAGGCGCGAGAGCTGTTGTCGCAGCTTCAGAATATGCTCGAAAACCTGCGCATGGCGCGGCCCGGACAAATGCCGCAACAAGGGTCGAACGAGGCGCGGCAGATGATGCGCGACATGCGCGAAATGATGCAGCGCCAACAACAGCTGCTCGACCGCAGCTTCCATGCGCAACAGCAGCAAGGCCAACCGGGTCAGCAGGGCCGCATGGGACAGCGTGGGCAACAGCAAGGGGGTGACCAGCAAGACCCCAATGCCCAACTTGGCGACGCCGCCGGACAGCAGGAAGGGCTCCGCCGCATGCTCGGTGAGATGATGCGCCATCTCGGCGACGGGCTCGGCGATATTCCCGAGCCGTTGGGCCGTGCGGAGCGGGCGATGCGCGACGCCACCGAGGCCTTGCAGCGCCGTCAGCCCGGCGAGGCGATCGGCCCGCAGACCGAAGCACTCGATCAGCTGCAGCAAGCGGCGCGCGATTTCGCTCAGCAGATGCAGCGCCGTACGCAGGGTCAATGGGGCAACCCGAATGAGGACGAGGTCGGCGCCACCGATGGGCGGCCGAGCGATCAGGTCGAGCGCGATCCGCTGGGACGCCCGGTGTCAAACAACGGCACCTATGATCAGGGTGATGTCAAAATCCCCGACCAGAATACTTTGCAGAAAGCCCGCGAGATCTTGGATGAACTGCGACGCCGCGCGGGCGAACGCTTCCGTCCCGAAATCGAGCTCGACTACATCGATCGACTCTTGAAGAGATTTTAGGCTTGACCGAGGGCGGGCGTCCGATTTCAATTCGATACCTTCCTTCTCCACATGTCCGGGCGCAGCCCGGGCATTCCGCAGAGTTCTCGATTATGAAATTGCCGGAACGATGCCGGTGATTGTCGCTTTCGAAGTGTTTGCCAGAGTTCTGAAAGGGCGATGTATCGACGTCTGTTTTTATCGCTGATCGCAGGATGCGCGGCATGGCCATCGATGGCGCGTGCAGTTGCGCGCCCTCCCAACGCCCTGCGCCGGCTCCGCTTGGTAAATGCACATACCGGCGAGACTTTCGACGGAGCCTACCGAAACGATAGCGGGCCCATCTCGAGGGTGATCGACGAACTCTGCATTTTCTTTCGCGATCATCACTCCGGCCAAAAGACACAGATCGATGTCGGGGTAATCGACTTTTTGGCGGACGTATTGGATTCGGTCGGCGAAACTAGGGCAACGGTGCTTTCTGCGTACCGCACGGCTGAAACCAATGCGATGCTCGCGCGGACGACCTTCGGGGTTGCCGAGCACAGCCAACATATCGTCGGCCGCGCGCTCGACGTGCGTCTCGACTCCAGGCTAACCGACGCAATGAGCAAAGCCCGGGCGATGCAGCGCGGCGGCGTCGGCTGGTATCCGCATTCCGGCTTTATCCACATAGACACTGGGCCGGTGCGAAACTGGACGCTCGATGAGCGCGGCCTCGACGGTCTGTTGGTTTTTGATGGCCGCCGCTTCAAATTCGATGGACATAGTCAGGTCGTGCTTGGCGGGCCTTGGCGGCCGCTTACCGTCGCGCAGCGAATGAGCCTCCAGCACCAGCTGGCACGGGCGGAATTTCTTGCGCGCACCGGCGCTCTTCGGGTCAACCCATAACGGCGATCCCGATCAGCTTCCCGATGCCGAAGGTCACTCCCGCGGCAGCGAAGCCGATCAGGAGCTGCCGCAGTCCGGAGAACCATATCCCAAGGCCGGTGAACAAGGTCGTGCCGGCGCCGATCAGGAACAATGCAATGCCGCTTGCAGCCAGGCTGGCAATAACGGCCGGGAGGTCTGCCAGCACGAAATAGGGGGCGACCGGGAAAACTGCGCCGATCGCGAACAGCAGAAAAGAAGTTCCCGCAGCGGCCCAGGCCGAGCCGCCCAACTCCTCCGGGTCGATCCCCAACTCTTCGCGAACCAGCGTGTCGAGGGCAGCTTCCTTGTTCGAAATCAGACGCTCTGCCAGTAATTTTGCCTGATCCTCCGGAAGGCCTTTGGCCTGGTAGATCAGCGCAAGCTCCTCTTGCTCCTCCTTCGGCACTTGTTCGAGTTCGTCGGCCTCGGTCTTGATTTGCCGCTGGTAAGACTCGCGGGTCGTGCTGATCGACAGCCATTCGCCGAGCGCCATCGAGCAGGCGCCAGCCAGAAGCCCCGCGAGGCCGGTAACAAGGATATCATGCGGCGCGAGATCGGCGCCCGCCACCCCCATAACAAGGCTCAGATTGGAGCAGAGTCCGTCATTGGCGCCCAGCACCGCGGAGCGTAGCGTATTGCCGCCCAGCCCGCGATGCCTGCCTTCCAGGCGCGCAATCGTCGGCCCGCTGAAAGCGCGGGGCGATGGCGCGGCCAATGCCTCGATGACGCGGACATGCGATCGCTCCGCCGCCGGCAACCCGCCGGCAATGGCTTCGGGCTGGCGGTTGTAAGTGCCGCTGTCCATCTGCTTGGCAAGACGAAAGCCGGACCGAAGCGGCGCGCCAGCCATGCGAGCGCGCGCGTCCGAAAGCTCGGCCGCAGGCGCGGAACTCGCTGATCAGCCGACGCGATTTTGCGCTTCCAGAATTCGGCGTGGGCCTCCTCCACGGCCCCCAGGCGAGCGTAAACCTGCGCCAGATCCGGGTTCTTCTCGCTCTCCGATAAAGTCCGGTAGAGGGCCGCGCTGTCGACCTCACCTTGGAGATTGGCCGTGTAGCGCTCTCGCGGGTCGGCCTCGGCCATACGCTTTTCGTTTGGCTCGTTAGCGAAACTGCGGCGGTGGCGCTTGCGCGATCGGTGCCGCGGCGTCGAGGATTTGCCGCCGGTCGGCGGAGCGCGGCGGGTAGATGCGCTCGCAATTGATGATTTGTTTGGTCCGCTTGGCGGCGGCGCCGCTTGCGACGACCCGCCGATCCCATCCCTCCGTGTAGACGGCGCCCCACGGTCCGAGATCCAGACATGTCACATACCAGTCGATGCGCAATGGCAACATGGGCTTGCCGAGCAGGTCGCACACGGCGTTGCGGCCGGAGAAACGGCCCATCGGCCGGGCATGCTGGCAGGACATCACCGAAGCGTGGAGATCGTCCACCGCTGCGCAAGCAACGTCGCCCGCGGCAAAAGTGTCATCCACACCCTCGACTTTCATGAAGCGATCGACCGGGATTCGGCCAAAGCGATCGCGCTTTACAGGGAATTGCCCGGTGAGCGGATTGGCACGCATTCCGGCGCACCAGACGACCGTGGCAGCAGGGATTTTTTCGCCGGTCGAAAGAATCGCCCCCCTTGCATCGACGGCACTGATCGACACGCCGACGCGGGTTTCCACTCCGAGCGACGCGAGCGCCTCACCGATCACGGCGCAGGCTTCCGCGCCCATATTGGAGCCGATGGTTGGCTGGTGGTCGGCGAGAATGACGCGGGGGCTTTCAGCAACCTGTCGGGCGCGGGCGATTGCCTTCTGCAGTTTGCCGGGCGTCTCTGTGGCAGCCTCGATCCCGGTCAGGCCCGCGCCAACGACAAGAACGGTATATTGGCCCGGTGACGGCAGTTGCTCCGGCAGGGCAGCAATGTGAGCATTGAGCCGGGCGCCAGCCTCGTAGGTATCGACGTCGAACGTATACTGGGCGAGCCCCGGAATCTCGGGACGGACCAGCTGGCTGCCGAGAGCAAAGACGAGGCGGTCATAGTCCAAGAGTTGGCGCGTGCCTCGGATCGTGCAGGCGACCTGCCGATTGGCAAAATCGATGCCGGCGACATCCCCCGTTATCCTCTCGACCCCGATCGGTTCCAGCACATCGTCGAGCGCGATCCGCACCTGGCCCAAATCGGCCTCGTAATTGCGCACGCGAATCGCGTGCCAGGCATCGCGGTTGACGATCCTTACTTGGACTTCATCTCTGTCCACTCCGAATTCATCGAGGGCGCGCGCGGCGCCCACGGCGCTCCACAAACCGGCGAAACCGGCGCCCAAGACAAGGACGCGCCTCATCAGGGTCTCGCCATCTCGACTGTCTGAATGACTTCAAACCCCTCGAATTCGGGATGCCCGAGATAGAGCGGCCAGTTTTGTCCGGCACTGTGATGCGCGAGACGAAAGGCCTCCGACCGCGTCCACGCTTCGAAATCGAACCGGCTTCGCCAAATCGTGTGGGAGGCGTAGAGCACGTGATCCTTCTCTTCGGGCCC
>Ga0126381_100004774_pt1 | contig 14803 bp, 11 predicted proteins | sample PanSoiMetPlot_28_FD_96465 | JGI IMG/M metagenome (GOLD analysis project Ga0126381, IMG submission 96465) | Tropical forest soil microbial communities from Panama - MetaG Plot_28 | ecosystem: Environmental > Terrestrial > Soil > Tropical forest > Bulk soil | place: Panama | collected 2016-02-17
CAAGTTCGCACCTGGTGCTACGTCGATACGGGTCCTCTGGTGGAGCGCGTTTACGCCAAGTATGGGGGTGTGGGTTGGATTGGCAAAAATACCTGCATTCTGAATCAGCAAATGGGATCTTGGCTTTTTCTGGGAGTGATTCTGACCTCAATTGAACTCGAGCCCGACCTCCCTGCGCCCGATCGGTGTGGTACTTGCACACGGTGTATCGATGCTTGTCCCACCAATGCGTTCTTTGGTCCCTATCAACTGGATCCGACACGTTGCATTTCGTATCTCACGATTGAGAAACGGGGAGCTATTTCGGAAGAACTGCGCGACGGCATGGGTCGCCATGTTTTCGGATGTGACATCTGCCAGGACGTGTGCCCGTGGAATCGAAATGCGCCGGCGACCGATGCCGCCGAGTTTCAGCCGCGCGAACAGTTAGTCAATCCCGCCTTACTCTGGCTGGCCGAGATGCATATGGAAGAATTCCGGAACACCTTTCGCGGCTCGCCCGTTAAGCGAACCAAGTTAAGCGGACTGCGCCGGAATGCACTGATTGCGATGGGCAACAGCGGCGAACCCGAGTTTATCCCCAGTGTGGCACAATTTGTCGCTGATGAAGATCCAGTTGTCGCAGAAGCAGCGCGTTGGGCACTTGAAAAGCTGCGGAGCTCGCAACAAGACCCCAATAAATAGCTTTGGTAGTTAACCCCTATTTCGGCGAGATAATCTGCCCCTGTTTTGGTACCCTGTCCCGAGCTTTGTGTTTCGCTATCTGCGCAACCGCCTGAGAAAACAGAGGACCACGCAAGAAATGAATACCAAGAATTCGCCAAGCCGAAGTGTCCTATTTCTCCTGCTCGTATTTTCGCTGCTCACGTCTCTCGACATCACGCACGCTGCCGAGACAGTGCAGTATCACGCCACCATCAAGGACGTGAAGTATGTCTACGCAACCGCAACTCCGGTTGGACGGTTGAAACCAGGGGACATTCTTGAGACTAACACACTCGATGCGTTCGGAAACGTCCTGCAAAAAGCTGGTGACACACTCAGCATGGTCAAGGGCGACAACCCGCTCACGGGTCCTTTCGACATCGAAGGCGCGGAACCCGGCGACACACTGGCAGTGAAAATTCTTGATCTGCAGATCGATAGCAACCAGGGGGTAGGCACGTTTGGACCAGGCTTCGGTGCTCTCAATTCAACCAACTACACGCCGATGCTGGGCACGCCTCTTCCAGAAAGAATTTGGTTCTATCCCATTGATCACGCCACGAACACGGCAACCTTCAAAGCACTCGATTCCAATTTCTCGGTGAAAATTCCATTGCATCCCTTCTTCGGCTGTATTGGGGTAGCCCCTGCCGGAAGTGAGGCTCGTAGTTCGATTGTGCCTGCCGAGTTCGGGGGCAACATGGATTCACCCGAAGCCAGTGTCGGCAACACGGTCTATCTTCCCGTGAACGTCCCTGGCGCGCTGCTCTACATGGGTGACGGGCATGCAGCCATGGGTGATGGTGAAGTCGATGGGACGGCGATCGAAGTGCCGTTGCGCGCCCGTATTCAGGTTAACCTGATCAAGGGGCAGAAGATCAGCTGGCCTCGTTTCGAAAATGACAACGCAATCATGACCGTTGGCGCCTACCGGCCGCTAGATGACGTATTGCGCATTGCTTTCACGGAATTGATAGCTTGGATTCACAAAGACTACGGGCTATCCGAGATGGATAGTTACGAGCTACTTTCGAAAGTTGCAAAGATTCATTTGAATGAGATGGTTGACCCGAACTACGTGATGGTGGTCTCTATTGAAAAGAAGTATTTGCCCACGAAGAAGTGAACTGGTCGTCAGTCGTCGGTCCTCAGTCGTCAGGCTTGCTTGTCAGTACCACATTTTTTATCTCAGTCGCACTGATCGAGCGTTAGCCTTGCACTGAGACGATTAGAACTAAAATGAAGGACGAAATGTGACTACAGATTACCGTACGGCGTAAATTGCTGAGGGCCGAAGGCTGAGGACCGGAAAATGATTTACGACTTTCTCATTGAAACTTACGCCACCGAGCGACTGAAGGTGCTCAGTGTCTGGAGCGAGTTTCGGGACGAAGATTTGGCTGTGCGTCCCCGGGCAGGCGATCCTCGGGGCCGCAGTGTGCACGAGCATATGGTGCACCAGTGTGTAAGCGAAGACCTCTGGTTCCGCAACATGTTGGCAATCGATGTGGGCGCTCCTCCACTGCCGAAGCAGGAGACGCGCATGGAGTTTATCAAGCGCTATGCGGAAGACAGCGGGAAGCGCCTTGAGGCGTTACGGCACAAGAACGAATCATGGTGGCAAGAAGACACCAGGTTCTTTGACGTGCAGCGCTCACGGGCGTGGGTCATGACTCGGCGCTTGACCCACACCGCCCATCATCGCGGGCAACAGATGGCTACGCTGCGTTTGCTGGGCTGCGACATACATAGCAACTATGGTCCAACAGCAGACACCGGTGGACTAATGCAGAATCATGCGCCAACGATTTACGCATACAGCAATAGTGAGGATCTCGTAGCTGGTGAGTCAGCCGGCGGACGGAAGAAAATGCTGCCTGGCTCCAGCGGAAAACCTGTAACAGAAAGGCCATAATCCAGGCGATCGTTGTTTGACTTGCCCCTACCAGCGTCCTACGATTCTCCTTCGATACGAGCAAAGAATCCACCACAATGATTGGAAAGACTATCTCGCGTTACCGCGTTCTCGAGGAAGTGGGCGCAGGCGGAATGGGGGTGGTTTACAAGGCTGAAGATACCGAACTCGGCCGTTTCGTTGCACTGAAGTTTGTACCAGAGTTAGTAGCTAAGAATGCGCGTGTCCTAGAACGTTTTCGACGCGAGGCGCGCGCGGCCTCCGCTCTGAATCACCCGAACATCTGCACAATTTATGAGATTGGCGAAGCGTTAGGCAGGCGCTTCATCGCCATGGAGTACCTGGAAGGCGCAAGCCTGCGGCATCGGATTGCAAAAGGACGGCTCGATGTGGACACGCTGCTTCAGCTGGGGATTGAAATCGCTGATGCATTAGACTCCGCCCACTCACGCGGCATTATTCATCGTGACATCAAGCCGGCCAATATCTTCATCACCACTCGGGGCCACGCCAAGATCTTGGACTTTGGGTTGGCGAAATTAATCGTGAAAGATGATTCGAGCAGCAGTGATGACGATCTCACCGAAGAAATGGTCACCAGACCCCCAGAAAACTTGACCAGCCCCGGTTCGGCAATGGGGACAATCGCCTACATGTCGCCCGAGCAGGCCTTGGGCAAGGAGCTGGATTGCCGAACCGATCTCTTTTCTTTCGGAGCCGTCCTTTACGAAATGGCGACTGGCTCGTTGCCCTTTCAAGGAAACACCACGGCCGCTCTTTACGATGCTCTGCTGCACAGCACGCCTGAATCCCCCACACGCAGCAATGCCCAGCTCGGCCCTGGATTCGAATCTATCATTCAGAAGGCACTCGAGAAGGACCGCAATTTGCGCTATCAGCATGCATCGGAAATTCGCTCCGATCTGATGCGTCTGAAGCGAGACACCGACTCGGGCCGCGTTCCGATCGCAACTCCGGACCTGTTTGCGCAGCGCGGAGCTTTTCGCGGTTCGCCATTCGCCGAATACTTCCATCCCGGAGGCAAGAAATTCTGGAGAATGGTCGCGCTGCTGGCAGTGGCGGTAATCGCGCCAGTCGTGTTGGACCACTTTCTGCACCATCACTCAGCAGCCGCGCTGACTGAAAAGGACATCGTGGTGCTTGCCGACGTTGCCAACCGCACCGGAGATCGTGTATTCGACGATAGTTTAAAGCAGGCGCTGTCCATTCAACTGGCACAATCGCCTTTCTTAAACATACTTCCTGACCCGAAGGTCGGTGAGACTCTGCGTCTGATGGGCCGTCCGCCGAGCGAACTGCTGACGCAGGATGTGGCGCGCGAGATTTGTGTGCGCACCGGCGGCAAAGCTCTGCTCGCTGGCGCGATCACCCGCATCGGAAACCAGTACGCGATCGGTCTGCAGGCGACGAACTGCCAGACGGGCGATTCGCTGGCCGCAACCCAGACTGAAGCCGCTAGTCGAGAAAAAGTGCTCCCCGCTTTGACCAGCGCTGCTGCCACGATGCGGAATAAGCTCGGCGAGTCCCTGGCATCAGTACAAAAGTTTGACAAGCCGTTGGAAGCCGCAACCACATCCTCGCTGGAAGCTCTTCAGGCCTACAGCGCAAGCCTGAAAGTCCGCCGCGAAAAGGGCGATAGCGAGGCGATCCCATTTCTTAAGCGTGCCATTGAACTCGACCCGAATTTCGCCCTGGCCTATGCCGCCCTGGGCATCGCTTACAACAATCTGAGTCAGTCGAATCTGGCAAGCGAATATGTCAGGAAGGCATTTGATCTGCGTCAGCGGGCCAGTGATCGCGAAAGCCTCCGCATCTCGACCATGTACTTTGACCTGGTTACGGGCGAGATCGAGAAGGCAAACCAGCAGTATCGGCTGGAGATCCAAACCTATCCGCACGATCACGTGGCGCATCTGAACCTGGGAGTCAATTACAGCACGTTGGGACAATATGATGCGGCAGTCGCGGAGCTTGGCGAATATCTGCAATTGGAGCCTGATGAGGCGCACGGTTATGCAAATCTCGGCGCGGCCTACCTCGCGCTGGGCCGTCTGGAGCAAGCCCAGTCGACTTTCGAGCAAGCACGTACTCGCAAGTTGGAGGACTCCTTCCTTCACCTTTTTAACTACCAACTCGCGTTTTTGAAGAAGGACACAAGTGGTATGCAGGCAGAGCTGGAATGGGCATCGGGGAAGCCAGAAGCAGAAGAAATGTTGCTCTCGGCCCAGTCGGATACGGAGAGCTACTACGGGCGATTGCAGAAGGCGAGAGATTTTTCTCAACGAGCGATCGACTCGGCCCGGCGTAACGCTTCAGACGAAACCGCTGCTCTCTGGCAAGCCAATCAAGGAGTTCGGGAGGCGGAGTTCGGCAATGCGGTGCAAGCACGACAGGCCACCAAACAAGCGTTAGCACTCTCCCCTGGACGCGACGTCCAGGTATTCGCGGGGCTCACGCTTTCCCGCATCGGTGACCTCGCTCAAGCTCAGAGTATTGTGGAAAGACTGGCAAGGGAATTTCCGCTGGATACCATGATCCAAGCCTACTGGCTGCCGACAATCCGGGCACGAGTCGCACTCAGCCGTAACAATCCTGCCCAGGCAATCCAGCAATTGCAAACCGCCAATTGGTGTGAATTGGGCGGAACTTCGACACCCAGCACAATGTATCCCGTTTACGTACGTGGCGAGGCCTATTTGCGTGCTGGCCAAGGTAGCGCGGCCGCAGCCGAGTTTCAGAAATTCATCGACCACCCTGGTGTCGTCGCCGACTTCTTCGTGGGAGCACTCGCGCACCTTGGACTCGGACGAGCGTATGCACTCGAGGGCGAAAAAGCCAAAGCACGAAACGCGTATCAGGAGTTCTTTGCCCTTTGGCGCGATGCCGACAGCGATATACCCATTCTTAAGAACGCGAAGGCGGAATACAAAAAGCTTCTATAGGCTTGTGGCTGAAATTCGAACGACCCATTGGTACCACTTCCCGGCAATGGTGCGACCCGAATGCTACAATCCGCCCATGTCAAGAGCCCGGGCCAAGAAAATAAAACTTCTGTTGTTCGATGTCGACGGCGTTCTCACTGACGGCAAGATCTGGATCTTTCCCGCGCCGGGCGGAGCTCAGCCCTCAACCCAGGATCATGCCGTCAAACACGCTGGCCAGGGCGGTTTTGGCTTCACCAGCCAAACCTACCTGGAAGCCAAAGGCTTCAATGCGCACGACGGTACTGCAGTTTCCCTGGCCCGCCTGGCCGGCGTTAAGCTGGGCCTCATCACGAAGCGCATTTCAGAAACTGTGGCCCTCAGGGCGCGCGATCTTAAGCTCGAACACGTTCACCAAGGCATTCAGGACAAGCGTACGGTTTTTGAAGAAATTCTGGCCAAGGAAGGTCTTAAACCCGAAGAAGCCGCCTACGTCGGTGACGATGTTATCGATCTCCCCGTCATGCGCCATTGTGGGTTAGCGGTGGCCGTCCCCAACGCTCGGGAAGAAGTGAAGGACGAGGCCCATTTCATCACGGACCACGCCGGAGGAGATGGCGCACTCCGGGATGCGGTCGAATATATTTTGAAAGCCCAGGGTAAATGGGATCAGGTCGTCGAAGAATATATAAGCGAGCGCAGCCCGAAGAAAGCTGACGGTTCGCGTCCACAGTAGCCGCTGGTTCGCGGGCGACTTCCGACCAATCACAAGCTCTTGCCTATTCGGCCAGCTTCCAAAATTCCCCTACCAGCCCGACGTCGCCAAACACTGCTTGTGCTTCGGAGGCTCTCAAGGAGCGCCAATTTGGGTCCAGCCTATTTCCGTACCAAAGCTGCGCTAGCTTCCATCCTTGCTGTAGGGACAGCATCCCACCGCGCGGGCGGCCCCACTGCCGGCACCAGTTGTCCACGTGTTGTTCCGACCGGAACAGAAGCATGGTTCTTCAAGTAAAAACCACATCTTTGTACCAGTCGCGGGCCGGCACGGCGATGTGAATAATCCCGTCATTCTGCAGCAGTTTGCCCCTCCTTACCCCGAGCTTCATCTCGTAATTGCAGCAAGCGCAGGCCGCATCAATCTTTGCATCGTTTTCCAGCATGGCGGGAATGCCGAGTGCATCCCAAATGCAGTTGCCCCACCAGGAGCGCTTTTTAATGCGGACAGGAAACGCTGTCGAGATCGCCGAAAAAGGCGCAACCCGCCATAGCTCACCGTTTTCTTGAAGCATGAAGGCGTGACTCTCGCTGAGTCGCGCCAACGCGCTTCTTACTTTGGGGACAGGAAAGGAGAAAGCTCGCGCCATTTCCGAGACCAATGGTACGCGGCCGGTGCGGATTGTGTGCCGGTATATGGCTAAGCGCAGTTGCGAATCGAAGTCGCGAGCGCCTGAAAATGGTTTCTGCCTGGGCATTCTATTCCTCGAGTAACAGTTCGGTTGGAAGTCGCTCGAAAACCGTCGGTACGCTAACCGTTAGCGTTCTGCGAGTTGCCCCAAGATGCCCTTGCAGAGCTTTTGTGCCTCGCCAAAAAACTTCTGATACTCGACGAATAAGCGATTCAACTCCAGCGACTTATCCGGTGATAGTCGCTTGCGCAGGATCATATCGCGCACATGGACTGGGTTGGGCAGGACAGCATCTTCCGTCAATTCTTCCAGCGCGGTACTTGGATCATAGTGATACATGCAACACCATTGGAAATTCAGTAGTTTCGTAATTTCGTAATTTGAAAACCCGGCTCTACTAGTTAGAGATTCACACCATTTCCGTCCCCCACAAGTCATGGAGGTGAACAATGCCGCGAAGTCTCATACCTCGATCGACGACGACCAAGGAGGTGATCTTCTTCTGCTCCATAATGGCTAGGCCAGTGATCGCAAACTCTCCTGGTGCGATCGTCTTCGGATCACTTGTCATACACTCAGCAGCGGTGAGATCGAGGACTTCCTTGCCCCGCCGTTCCAGCAAACGCCGCAGGTCTCCATCGCTAATAATGCCGACGAGCTTTTCGCCCTCTACGACGGTCGTGACGCCCAGCTTCTTCCGTGACATCTCATAAATAACATCGGACATCTTGGCTTGAGGTGTGACCCGCGGCACAGCATCGCCGACGTGCATCAACGTTTCCACCCGCGCCAACCGCTTCCCTAACTTACCGCCTGGATGGAGGTTGGCAAAGTCTTCCTCCTTGAATCCACGCTTCTCGGAAATAGCGACTGCCAAGGCATCTCCCAGCGCGAGCATGGTTGTGGTGGATGCTGTCGGCGCTAAGCTAAGCGAGCACGCTTCCTTGTCGACTGAGCAATCCAGCGCGACTTCCGCAGCCGAGGCCAAAGTTGAGAGCTTAGCCCCGTTCTCGTTGTAGATGTGGTCGCAGGTCATGCTGATCAGCGGAATCCGCAACCGTTTGATGGTTGCCAGCAGGGTCAGAATCTCCTGAGTCTCTCCACTTGAGGACAGCGCAACCACGAGATCACCGGACACAATCATTCCAAGATCGCCGTGCACCGCCTCGGCAGGATGCAGGAAAAGGGCGGGAGTGCCGGTCGAGCTGAGCGTTGCAGCGATTTTGCGAGCGACGATGCCGCTTTTGCCCATGCCAGTTACGACCACGCGCCCGTGACAGCAATAGAGCATCTCCACTGCGCGATTGAAGGATCCGGCCATGGGTCCCGCGATGCGATCAGCCAAAGCGCGCAGGGCTTCGGCTTCGATACGCACAACGTTCTCGCCAGTCTTTTGCATTGAAGCACAGATGTTAGCAGAAACTTCGAAGAGGTTCCGATTGGCGGTTTTCAGTTCCTTATGAACCGTCCCACAAGAGGGCCTCCGCGAGAAGCAGGAAAGGGAAGGACCAAAACGGGAGATCTAAGTTACTGTCCTTCTCCCTTGGCCATGCGGCTGGCAACTTTCACACCGCTCAGTCCGCTTACGTATTTGGAAATGCCCTTGTAGAGGGATTCAGCTATGCGTTGGCGGTATTCCGTCGTCTCCAGCTTTCGTTCATCAGCAGGATTACTGACGAACGAGATCTCCGCGAGGATGGATGGCATGTTTGCACCGATCAGCACGATGAACGGCGCTTTCTTCACACCACGGTCACGAATGCCCGGGCTTTTACTGGACAGGCCACTATGCAGCGATTGTTGCACGTTTGTCGCGAATTCGCGCGACTCTTCGATTTTTTCTTTTAGGGCGATTTTTTTGACGAGATCTTGAAGTTCATGAATCGACTTATCGGAGACGGCATTCTCTCGTGCGGCCACCTCCAGCGCGTTGGCATTGGACGTGAAGTTCAAGTAGTAGGTTTCGACTCCACGCGCATCTGGATCGCGGCTGGAATTCGCGTGGATGGAAACAAACAGGTCAGCCTCTTCCTGGTTAGCAATGGCGGTGCGCGTCTCCAGGGGAATAAAGGTATCGTCCTGGCGAGTATAGACGACATTTGCACCGAGACGAGTGTCCAGCAGCTTGCCTAGTCGTTTGGCCACGTCCAGCACCAAATCCTTTTCTTGTAAACCATTCGGGCCGATGGTGCCGGTGTCGTGCCCGCCATGCCCGGGATCAATAACGATGCGGCCAATTTTCAGTCCCAGCGCACGAATCAGAGACCGATCGCCGCTTGCGGTAGGCTTAGCCTCGCGCGCCTCCAATTCCGTGATGGGTGGTTTTGATGTCCGCTTATTGCGTGTCCGCGGGCCTCGGGAAGCGGCCGTGGGCTTCGTTTCGGATCGAAGAGCGCTCTCCGATACTGTGAGTGCCGGCGAATTCGGCTCCGGTTTCATGTCGAGGGGATTGAGCGTGGCAACCTCGTCATTGTTGCCGTCGGCCGACTTTAGCTTTCCATAGCTCCGTAGGGCAACATCCGTCGACTTCTTGGCAGGAGTCGTCTTTGACGGAGGTACGGCAGGATCCTGAGCGTTGTGTCCATTATCTGTTTCGTCGTCCTCATCCGCCTCCACGATTGTGCGTGGAATGGGCCGCCAATCAACACCTACTCTTAAGGGGGGTTTGCTGATCTCGATTTTCGGCTGTATCGGCCTCTCTGCGCGGGCAGGTGCGCGATCGGCTGCACTCTCTTCCTCATCGGCTTCTGGAGTCACCGTCACCCGAGTTGACTCAGGTTTGACGTCTGTTCTGGTCTCGTTTTTCGCTATGAGGGTGTGGGCTTTCGCCTTTGTGATGGATTCATCCTGTGCTACTGCCTTCGCCGATTTCTTTCCATGGATGTCGATGATTAGTCGCGATGGATTCGGAAGAAGAAAGGCGTTGTATTCTGATGAGTCGTCCACCTCAAGCACGATGCGAGTGCGCCCCGGCTGGAATTGGGCGACGCGGATCTTCTTCAAGAACCCATCTTCGACATCGAATGTCTTGCCCAACAATGTAGAGGCAAGCTTGGTGTTTTGCAGATCAAAGAAAATGCGTTCGGGATTCTCAAGGCGTTGCGAGTCGAATTTGACGTCCTGTTCAACGTCGATTGCTATACGCGTGTAGTCAGGCGTCGACCAGTGACGCACCCCGGTTACGCGCGCGTATTTGCTTTGTTTGCCGGGATCAGTGTCAGGATTCTGCGACTCTATGGCTTCTTCCAACCGAGAATCGTCCGCCCGCCTCGCGCTCTGGTTTTTCCGCTCTTTTTTCGTTGTCTTCTTGGCTACCTCGGCTTGTTGATCAAGCTCCGCGATCGCAGATTGTGCATCATCTGCCAGTCGGTTTCGAGGATACCGCCGCAGAAACTCTTCGAAAGTAGTGCGTGCCTTCGCTGCGTCATCCAGATCTTCTTTATAGATTTGACCGATGGTGAAGAGCGCGTCGAAGCGATACTTGCTGCCCGGATACTCACGGCGCAGGAACTCAAGCTGCTTTACGGCGGATCGTAGAATGTCGTCATCGTTGAACCGCCGGCCCATCTCGACTTGCAGTTCAGCAACTGCAACCACGCTAGGATCGGCCTTGCTTGCGCTAGGGGAGCCATAGTACACGCGCCGGTAAGCGTCAATGACGCGCTGGTAGTCTCGCCGGGTACGGTCGCTGGCCGGCCTCCCATTCAGCGCCTCGCGCATGCGTTCAGCCGCGGCAAACCTTTGGCGTGCCCAGGCATCACCGTGAAAAACTCGAGCATCGGCTGCCGCCGGAAGCACCAGCAAAAACAACACCGTACCCAAACGCATTGCGCGTTGGCTTCGATTACGACTCTTCAAGCGATAGTCCGCCCTTACCTTATAGAAAGTACCATTAGACAGATGCGGCGGCCATCAGTCGGTGTTGCTGATGTAGAGTACGCCCCGCTCATCCCGTTGAACCCGGACGGGTTCATGGACCGGGCTGCCCAGAATGCTTGCCCCGGAAGAGCCGCTGTAGTAAAGATCGGTGATTCGTCGTACATAACTGCGGGTTTCGGCAAAGTGTGGCATCCCGGCGCTCCGCGCGACCGCTCCCTCGCCGGCGTTATATGCGGCCAGAGTCAGCTTGACGTCGCCACCGTAGTTTGCCAGCAGCTGCTTGAGATGGCGAACACCGGCATCGACGTTTTGTGCCGGATCAAACGGGTTGGTGACGTTTAATTTTCGTGCGGTGCTGGGCATCAGTTGCATCAATCCCATAGCGCCCTTCCGAGACACCGCATTGGGATTGAAATTGGACTCCACCTTGATCACGGCGCGTACAAGGTTGGGGTCGAGATTATGTCGGGCGGCCGCTTGCTCGATGGCAGCGTTCACCTGCTCGCTGGTGAGACTTTGATTCCTGACATAGGTCAGGCCGCCGGGGGAATTGGCCTTCTGGCCTGAGCTTCCCAGTATCTGATTTACCTCGGCCGCAGCCGAGCGCGCCGCCTGCATGCTGGCATGTGGGACGGGCTTCCAGCGATGTTCGGTCGAACTCCAGAACACGAGTTGTCGCCCGGGTGTCCTCGGAACGGCTGCCGGGCTTGCCTTGGGCGATGGGATGGATTCATTTACCCACACGCGGCGGCCATACTGATCCGTGGTCGCGGTTAGTGCTCGAGCCTCGTCCGCGGCTAGTGCCGACTTCTTTGTGAGGAAGAGCGAGGTCGCGATTACGCATGTGACCGTCAGGGCGAGTTGCAGGCGCTTTCGCATATCGGGGTTCGTATTCCCCGGACAGGGGCACAAAATACACCTCCGTCCGTGCCTACCCCGGAACCTGACGGAGAACCAAACCAGAGTGTTGCGATTATAGGTGGGGTCACTGGACTGGACAATCTATCCGAGGTTCATAGAACCACTGTACTAATGATCGTAAGTCTTTGAAAATGCAAGAAATGCATGATCTGTGTTGCTGAGCGGGTAACTGTTACCGCGTGCTCAGCTTAATAGGGAACGTCGGGCACCCCGCGAGGCAAGATAGGCTGGGCACGATCCGCCCCCTAGTCGCACGTGTCGTTCGTTTATGATTCAAGCTAAACGTGGAACCACGAACGGACTCCCGTGACCGTCAGACGCTAGACTCCTTGATGCTCTTTGGTTTCTGGTATCGAGCACTGCCTGGTGAAACGCTGCCGCGGCGCAAGTTAATCAAAACCACGCTGCTGGAAACACCACTGGTCATGGGCCGTGACGTCCAAGGACGCCCCTTCGCCCTACGCGATGCTTGCCCGCATCGTGGGATGCCGCTCTCTTATGGGTGGTTCGACGGCCAACAGGTCGAGTGTAATTATCATGGCTGGAAGTTTGACGCGCACAGTGGGCAATGCCAGGCCATTCCATCCCTTACCTCGGATCAGAAGCTTAAGGTCGATCGCATCTATGCCGGCAGCTTTGCCTGTGAGGAATGGGATGACTACATCTGGGTTTTCATGTCGGAATTGGAACCGGTTGGTGCAGGCTTCACGCGTCGCGACGAACCGTCGCCAGAGGTGCCGCCACGCGTCCCGACGTTTAGCGACAAATACAAGATTGCATATTTAACCGCGGAGATGCCAGTTAGCGTGGACCACGGCATCATTGGCCTGATGGATCCCGCGCATGGGCCTTTCGTTCATCAAGCGTGGTGGTGGCGGAGCCGGCACAGCATCCATGAGAAGGAGAAGGCATTCGAGCCGATTCCTTACGGCTTTCGCATGAGCGCGCATACACCCTCAGCGAACAGCGCGCCCTATAAGCTGCTGCGGCTCTATGCAAAGGCTGACGCAATCACCACCACCATCGACTTTGTGCTTCCCAACCTGCGCCTTGAGACCATCCGGGCAGGGAAGTACTGGTTCTCAAGTCTCACCACGGTCACACCCATCACTCGCAATCGCTGCCGCATTGATGTGGTTGCCTGCTGGAATATTTTCCGCTGGCTACCTTTCGGTCCGGAGCTGTTGAAGTACGTGTTCGCCAAGTTTGTCGAGCAGGACCGTCGAACAATGGAAATGCAAAGCCAAGGGCTGCGGTACAACCCGCACCTAATGCTCATCGATGACGCCGATCAACCCGCCAAGTGGTATTTCCAGCTGAAGCAGGCGTTGCTCGAAGCAAGGCGCACCGGCAGTGAATTCCGCCATCCCATGACCGGGCCGGTAACGCTAAAGTGGAGAAGCTGAGAAAGAATCAACCACACAGGGCACAAGGGTACAGGAAGGGAACTTCCTTTGTGCTCCTTTTGTGTCCTTTGTGGTGAATCGCTTGATAACTTTCCACGGCTTCTCATTTGAGATTCTTTTGGAGTTACCGCGCTTGCGCAGGACCTACCGAAGACATAACCTACTCGCCCATGAAATCTCTGTTGAAACCGATTTTGGCCCTGGTTCTCACGTTTGCACCTCTTGCCCTAGCGCAGGAATTAGCGAAAGGGACTGAAGGCGAGTTCGTGGTTCACAACTTCCGCTTTCGTTCCGGGGAAGTTTTGCAGGAAATGCGCCTGCACTACGCAACGTACGGCAAGCCGGTTACCGACTCCTCCGGGCGAGTTACAAACGCGGTTATGGTTCTGCATGGCACTACAGGGTCAGGACAGCAATTCACGGGTGCCCGTTTTGCTGTGCTGTTTGGTCCCGGACAGTTGCTCGATGCCAATCGCTACTTCATTATCCTTCCCGACTCCGTCGGTCACGGCCACTCCTCCAAGCCAAGCGATGGAATGCACATGCGCTTCCCACATTATGACTACGACGACATGGTCGAAGCGCAGCATCTGCTCCTGACTGAAGGTCTCAAGGTGAATCATTTGCGATTGCTGATTGGCACTTCGATGGGGTGCATGCATTCCTGGGTGTGGGCCGAGACTTATCCCGACTTCATGGATGCAGTGATGCCGCTGGCCTGCCTTCCGGTTCAGATTGCCGGGCGCAATCGCATGATGCGCAAGATGGTCATGGATTCGATTACCAGCGATCCGGCTTGGATGAATGGTGAATATAGGCGGCCACCACAACTCGGCCTGCGCGGCGCGATCAATGTCCTTTTGATCATGACCAGCAGCCCATTACAGATGCAGAAATACGAGCCCACTCGCGACCAGGCCGACGCCTTTGTAGACCGCTTCATGAAAAGTGAGATGGAGGACCTCGAGCCGAATGACACACTGTATGCGTTCAACGCTTCGCGTAATTACGACCCGTCTCCCAAGCTTGGGGGGATTAAGGCGCACGTCACGTTTATCAACTCGGCCGACGATCAGATCAACCCGCCCGAATTAGGCATCGCGGAACGCGAGATCAAGAAGGTCAAGAATGGGCGCTTTGTGCTTCTGCCGATTAGCGACCAGACGCGCGGCCATGGCACTCACAGCTTGCCCGTGGTGTGGAAGCAATACCTGGTAGAGTTGCTGGCGAAGAGCGAACATTAGCAGTTCAAGCAGATCATTCCTTGACAAGCCACTCCATCGCCTCTTCACGTGTCTTGAACGTCGGTAGTTCACGCTGAGAAAAACTTTTGATGTTCTCGTAAAAGACGCGTGGCATACTTTCAACTCCGACCCACGCCGATCGCTTCAGGTGGGGTCGATCGAAAACCGTGGTCTCCTTCAGACGCAAAGCTGCTTCGCGGTCGAACTGCGCTCCGGTGAAGTCGGCTAACAGCAGGACCGAGCCCTTTGGTTCAGTTGTCACGTACTCCGGAACTAGCACCGCTAGGCGCTGGAGTTCAGCCGCCGAACAGTTGGAAACATCAACGAGAAGGATCTTCTTACCTAGGTGTGAGATGAAGCGGATACGACTCTCGTCCACGCGACC
>Ga0126381_100004775_pt1 | contig 14798 bp, 16 predicted proteins | sample PanSoiMetPlot_28_FD_96465 | JGI IMG/M metagenome (GOLD analysis project Ga0126381, IMG submission 96465) | Tropical forest soil microbial communities from Panama - MetaG Plot_28 | ecosystem: Environmental > Terrestrial > Soil > Tropical forest > Bulk soil | place: Panama | collected 2016-02-17
GCTAACCCCCTGCATATGGTTTTCACCGATCGTACGCGAGGAGGCGAGGCCAGGTATGAGCATTTTGCACCCACCACTGAAGCCCAGGAGTGCATGCGGCTCTATCGCGCCGATCGCAATGATGAGGTCCGCTTCGGTCAGATGGCGGTTTAGCGAGACATAAGTACCTCTCGAGGTGGTCCCGAGATGCTTGAGATTCCGCTCATCGCTAGGCGAATGGTTCTCCCACGGGATGCCGCGTAAGTCTGCGTCACCAAGCTTCACGCGGGCTTCTTCGAGCGTCATGTGCCGGTGCCCGCCTAGACCGAAAAGTATCAGCATGTTTTCCCGCCGAGCGCCATGCCTCAGGAGGTAGTCGAGCAGGGAACCGAGAAACTGTGCCGTCGGTGTCGGACGACTAATGTCATCGACACAAAGGACGATTCGCCTTGTGCTCAAATTCTTGTCGCGCAGCGGCACCCGGCTGCCAATCGGTTGATCGAGCGCATCCACGAGCGATCCAGCTAAATCGGCAAGCTTCGAATGAGAAACCGGGCGAATGGTGTCCAAGACCTCCCAGCCCTGAGGCAGCGGGAGAGTAATGTCTCCTTTTTCAAAGGGTATTTTCACCATCGTGACGCCGCTAGAGTTTCTGTTTTGCGGGCCTCTAGCCTGCGCCAACCATGCGGATATTGCGGAAAAGCCGATGAGATGGAGGAAGCGGCGGCGGGAGGAGGAAATCATGGCACCACTGCGACTACAGTGAGGAACACGTAGGAACGCCTAGAAGGTGTCGAGAACAACCTAGTGCGTGATCGTGTTTTGGATTCCTGATTTTTATTGCTCCCAAATCAGGTGCTAACTTGTTCGAAATTGCGGCAGTCAGCTCTCCTTTAGGATCCCTTAGTCGCGATTCCTTCTTCATCCTTCGCTAGAGACTTCGGTCGAGGCCGCGACGTTGGATGTCAAAAAGTAGAAGACGACAGATTAGGCAGAAACTCTAAGGTCATAGCGCCGTGCCGGGCGAGCTGTACAGCTAGTGTTCGGCTAAGTACATATCGGCATTAGCACGTTTACGCCGTCCTCAGAGTTCAACGACTATTACAAGGCGTGCCGGAAAGGCGATTTCGAGGCGAGGGCGTGGTGGACTGGACAACGCCAGCGCGTGCGAGCACAGAACATGACACGGTCTCCAGCGATTGGAGCATTTTCGCAATGTCGGTCACGAGTCTTCGGAAGAGAAGGCTTTTACTCCTTTTTGCTATTGCTCACATTCATCGTGCGGACCAGCGCATGACGAAGCCTTTCCGCACAATCCTGATCGCGAAAGACAATATAACACTCCGGCCAGGTGCCGGAAATGGCCCTCTCGGGTTTGTCTCCGCGTTTTTCAGTACCCTCGAGCGTGATCGCAGTTTCATTTTTATGCGAGATCAGCGATACGAAAAACACCCTTGTCGAGGAGCCAGAAAAGCTTTGTTGGGACCTGACATCGGTCAGTTCCGGATTCAGCGCTGGCAGCCAAATATTCAGTCTCCGCCAACCAGTCGCGTTGACTTGGCCGGTCGATTTCACAGTCGTTCTCCAGTACTCGTCAACGATCAAAAGCTGATTCTTAACATCGGTTCGGAAGTCTCTGTATTCAGTAGCCGATATAAAAAGGCCGCCGTCCCACCTGATCCAAGAGCCCGTCGCCTTTTCCTTCAGATAGCTTAGCGTTTGGACCAATGACTGTCCTTCCTGTGCATCGCTCAGAGCGGGAACCAGCATCCAAGATAAGATATAGAGTACAACGTCTGTGGGCCGGCTTTTGAATAAACGTCTTTTCATCACTCAATCGCCACCGGTGAGATCTGCCGCATCGGATTCATAGCTGACCATTCGATTTTAGCGATGTTGGAGACCGCTCTCCAGAGGCATCTTCAAAAATTGGCAGACTCTTTGGAGGGCACTCCTCTATCCCCCTACAGGTGATTCGATAGATCATTTCTGCCGGTCAGACCGGGGCCGATCGCGCTGGATTAGATTTCGCGATCGAAGTAGGGCTTGCCCTCGGCTTACAGGATCGTCGGCGATGACGTACAAAACCAGATCGTCCGGACCGTCATTGATGATTTGGTGCGACTCACCTGGGGGGACAGAAGACGGCATCGCTTGGTATCAGTTCGGTCAATACTCAATCGTGTCGACAGGGAGAATCATAGGGCGAGTCTGCGAGTAGCGCTCTGGTCAATGTGGCGACCTCTTTTTGTGTCCGCTAAGATCCAAAAGGCACAGCTTGTCGCAATGCGATCGCATCAATAAATTTTAGACCGGCGAGACTGGGTAGAGTCTCGCCGGCTATCTTCACGAATTGGCAGCGAGGCTCGACCCCAAAGCTTCCCGAGGAAAGGACTGGAGTCACTACCCTCTGCAAAGAGTGTTCGAAAGACGCAGCTCGATTGGACGCAGGGAAACATTCACCAGAAACACAACACGCCGGCTAGTCAGACTCGTTGGCCTCTTTGGCATCCGGTGCCTTGGCTCGAAGTGCCATCGCCCCGGTCTCTAGCTTGGCGATCCGGCCGTTCAACTCGTCCGGGATCAGGATGATAAACGTGAGAAACGCTTTCTTAACCCACGCTATTTCTGCGTTGACCACAGTCGCATGCTATCTGGCTACCGCCAGCGACCACCGCAGCGTTCATCACACGCAGCCAATCTAGCGCTGTGGCACGAACTGCTAGTGTGAACCGGCTTCAATTCAGAGGCACTTGTAATGAAGCGAAGGGGAAAATAAAACAGAAATACGCTCAACTCACGGATGACGATCCGGAATATGCCGAAGGGAAGGACGAGGAGTTAGTTGGGCGTCTTCAGAAGAAGCTGGGAAACTCAGGCGAGGAAGTTCGTCAATCCCTTGAGCGGTGAGCCTGTAATCGATTTTTGACAGCGTGCGTCTGAGCCGGCGTACGCCGAGAGAGCACAAAATGAATAGTCCGATAAGCAGAACTAACGATCTAATCTTCAATGGCACGCTCGACGGCGACATTGCTGCCGGAGGAGAACTTACTCTTGGACCAAGCGCCGATATTCACGGAGAGGTTAGGGCTCGATCCCTAAAGCTTTCCGGAAAAATTCGAGGCAACGTTTTCATTGATGATACTTGTGAAATCTTCTCAAGTGCAGTGTTGATTGGTGACTTGGAAGCTAACCGGCTAGTCCTCGAAGAGGGTGCATCCTTTTTAGGGCAGTCGCGAGTGGGGCCTTCGCAAGTTTGAGCGTTGCTTGATTGACCCATGCCCGATCAACCAGATCAAATGCCGCGCGGTACGAACCAGACGTACTACGAAGTAATCGTTCAAGCCGTCGAGCTTTGGAACAGAATGCCGACAGCCATACTGGATGAGGAGATATTACGCGACTATGCCGTCTTGCAAGCGAAGGGTAAGTACATCGCCGAACGGAAGCGAAAAGAACAGTTTGACGCCTGCGAAGATGCATCCGATTTCCTGAGAGGTCTCAGCAAGGGTGCTTGAAATAAAATTCTAGCTGGGGGCGGAGCGGTTCTGCGTTAAACAATGCCGCAGACTCCTGCTACTTCCAATCGATTGGTTCAATCCGCGAATGTCCTTTCTATAATCTGCTTCTGAGCATCTTCACTTGCCACTTTCCTCTGACCGTTCGAGGGATAGCACCACTATCACAGAAGAAAGCGAACCGGGTTAGAGGTTTCCTCAAATGGAGATCGGAAAAATGAGCCAATTTCTGTTGGTACGATTTAAGGTTAGCGCGAAAGGAAGTCTAGCCCGCCCCTCTGGCTACGAAACGGTCGCTGTCGAGCTTCCCGCAAAACATGTGTCCGATTGGAAGGTCGAGCGGCCGCATCTGAAGCTTTCTGACGAAGAGATTGCGATTGAATTGGCCCAGCACGTCGCTATCGCTGCTGCTAGGAAATTCTTACCGCTAACCAACAGCCCCCTCAGACAGCGCGAAATCCACTCGCCCGCGTTCTTGCCACGGCGTCTTCCGACTATGAATGAGCGCGGTTGCGACTACGAGGATAATGGCATCCGAGCCTGGTTCATTAACGAAGCCCCGTCCTAGGCCGGCCTGGGGCGGTTACCCTGACAAAAAGCTCTCGCGTCGCGCTAGCCCGCGTATCTTTGGCAGGCACTGCGATTCTGGAACCGGTTGAGAAGTAGTCCTAGATGCCCGGCTTGTCGGTTAGTTAGCTCTCTCTTTATACAAGCTCTTGGGAGAAAAGATTTTCTCCCCCGGCCGCTGATCTAACTGACGCTCCCACAGGTACCAAATTCGAGACCATCGTCGATTTGGTGAAAATCCGGCCCAGGTCATAGAACTTGTTTGGTGGTTCGTTACCGCATTCGCGATGATCGATCCAAGCCACCGCGCTCTTTCCTCGGTCAATTTCAGTAACCCGAAAAGGCGACCGTTTATATGCGTTCCTGCGAACACATATTAGCCCAATCGACTTTTTTAGGACTTGATCACCACTTACTGCTATCGCGCACTGCTAGTGGGCGATGCGAAGAGTAATAATCGCAACAACTGCCCACCCATGAAAAACACACCCAAACCCAAGGTCAAAGCGAAATCTCGCTCCCGCCGATCTCAGTCCCACCCCCTAGTTGGTAAGCATTTTCACACTGTTAAAGACATGAAGGTTAACTATCAGGGTCGTGTTCTTGATTACCTTGGTGAAGGACGTTTCATCGTGACGCTTTACGAATGGATGACTGGCAATAAGAACTACGGTAATTACATTTTTGAACTACAGTCGTTTACTTGGGACGAGACCAGCCGATCGGGGACTGTGTTCTATGATTCAGCCAGGGAGATGAATGAAGCATACGAAAACAGGTGGAAAAGGTTGAACGAACAAGAAGCCCGAGGCTAGATCCCGAAAAGAAATCGACAGCAGGCCGCGACGTGTGACGCAAACGACCTCGTGGCGATCTCGACGGGGCACGGTCAGCGGCGTCTCAACCTAGAGAAGATTCGGTTGATGCTAGGCCTCTCGCCCGCCTGAGGATTATCGAAGGTCACACGATAATCGCGGGATTCGCGCCCAACTATTCCCTAAAGCGAACTGTCGCATATCTTTGAGCCCTTCCATCGCGTGCGCGGAGCCCAGGCGCGTTCACACGAAGGCTCAGATCGAAATCCTGGAGAAACAAGTCGATCAAGATGGTGTCAATCTACTGATTCGCTTTCACCCGGTCGCCTCCGACATGCGGCAGGTGATTGCCGCGATGAAGGTCAGTCCTAATTTGGAACCTGCCCTCGCATTCGCGATTCGGACAAACTCCTAAAACCTACGGCGATTCCTTCGAATCCCCCCTTTCGCCTTTTTGCAGAACGGGTAACGATGGTCAACATTTCTGGCGCTAACACTTGAAGAAAGACAGCGCCCGCCGCGTCCAATGAGCGAAAGCAGCGTATGCGACAAAGCCCTCCAATGAATCAAATGGAAGTTTTACGGCTCCTCAGTGACCGTCAGGTACACAAGGCCAAGGATATTATCGCTGGTCAATCTATCACGTTGGTTGAGCTGACAATGCTTGCTCGCGATTTGAGCGACCAAGGCCTGATCGATTTACGATTGAATCAAGGTGAACCGTTGCTTCGGATTTTGCCACTTGGTGAGCAAGCGCTCGCCGCGCACGAAGCGGTGAAACGATCGGAAATTGAGCGGCAGGCCTAAAGGCGTGATGCCAGCGGGCCGGATTTGATAAGGTGGCGCCGGGTCAGAGCGATGATATCCCTGGGTTTAAGCGATGTAATTTTTCAGCGAATGAATGGACCCCTGTACTGGACGGGAGCTCACTAACTAACTCTTTTCTCTGACGACGACCCCCGCAGCCTCAAGGACTGTTTATAGAACAAGTTAGCTGCCAGTGTCCGGTCCTTTCGATGTTATGATTTGATCTCCCTTAATGTTGTTTGGGCAAAAGGAATCGAAAGTGCGGCGACAAGGTCTCCGCCATCGTGCGTTGCTCTTTCACCAGCTGTGCGCAAAATTATCCGGTTTCTAGGTGACGAGGAGATCTAAGCGCTACTACCCTCGTTCGTGCTTGGATCGAATAGAGAAGTGACCGGTGAACACGGTGATCGGGCCGAACCCCTACCCTGATCTCTCATTCGGACCAACCCGGCTACGATCTCAGGACTCACCTGATAGGGATTCGACAATCACCCTTACTGAACGAGCATGTCTCCCCCTGATTTCATAAGCCACTCGGATTGTTATTGTTACATGGAGGACAAATCATGGACACAGAGACAATATTAACGAACGAGTCTAGATCGGACATTGAATTGATGGAAGCGGTTACCAGGCGTGAGTCCAACGCGATTCAAGAAATTTATAAACGGTACGAATGCACCCTTCGCAGCGTGATCCAGAGTGTCCTGCATGATGAAGGCGAAGTAGACGACACTTTAGACGATGTTTTTCTGCAGCTTTGGCATCAATCAGACCGATTCGATCCGGCGAAAGGCCTCCACGGTTTTTTGGTCACGATGGCACGGCGCCGCGCCCTGGACCGGTTACGTCGTCGCATAGCCTACCGCCGAGCAACCGATCGTTTTGAGACTGAATTAAAGGCGAACTCCACAGATGAAATGAAGGCGCATTATTCCCAGCCTCCAATTTTTGATCTGACCGATCTCTTGCAGGCGGTTATCGGCACTCTCCCGGCACCTCAGCAAGAAGTGATCAACCTCACTTTTTTTGAGGGTTTGAGCCAACGCGAAATCGCAGCTCGCACGTCTATCGCTCTGGGCACAGTCAAGACCCGACTGCAGCTAGCCCAGAAGAAGCTTTTCAATCAATTGGCTCCGGTCCGAGGATTGATCTGAGATTGTAAAGAGGTTGTGATTACGCTGCTTGATGATGACCGTTCGGAGACCTATTCCACCCTCGACGAGGCGATAGCAGCCGCGCAAACCTGGTACAGCGGCCTGGCAGGTAACAAAATGCCGACTTGGAACTACCGCATCGACGATCTTCAAGGTTTTCGCCGGGCGGTCAGAAATTACAAGACGCAGGTGGCGGAAGTACTTGGGTGCAGCACTCAAAGACTACATCTCCGAGTTGAGGCCCCGGCAGGTTCCAGGTTTATCCGGCATCAATGACCAGCAGAAGAAGCGATCAGAACCAACATCGACTGCTAAGGGTTTCTATGAACAAAGCAAAAGTCCGGGAGCACTTGGATCAAGCGGAGCAGAATGTCAAAAAGGGCGAGAAACTCATCGAGAAGCACAAAATTCACAAAGAACATTTGAATGCTCTTCGAGAGGTGCAGGAAACCATGAAGGAGACGCGAGATACCGTCCGCGAAGAACTGGCGTAGAAAATCGAAAGAAATACCCGGTGAGGATTAGTTGCAGCCTTACATCACCGAGATCAAAGTCTTCCCTCCAAAAAGAGAATTGAGAGAATTTCAGAAAGGGAAGGTAATTCGAAGAGACCCACAAAGGTGACTGGTACAAGTTTAGACAGAGTTAGGATTTTAGCAGTCGAAGACCATGCGGACACGAGACGCCTGCTCAAACTTTTTCTCGAACACTCCGGCGCGGAGGTCACGGCGGTGGAATCTGGGCGGGCGGCACTTCAAGAAATCCAGACGCGCAGACCCGATGTCCTGATTTGCGATATCGGGATGCCCGGAATGGACGGATATCAACTCTTAGAGAGGATCCGGACTCTAGAACCGAATATCGCCTCTGTACCAGCGATTGCCTGCACGGCTTTCGTCACAGAGGAAGATGTCACCCACGCATTTGCAGTTGGTTTTCAGGCGCACCTGGCAAAGCCGTTCGATCCCGATCAGCTCGCTCGAACCATCGTGAACGTGGTCCGTACGAGTAGCGAAAATTGAGAGAGATTCGTCCAGATCTTTGTAGGATTGTAGAACGGCGAAGATATCGGTACCCATCGCCTTGCATGCGTCGTTCGCCAGCGCCTGATCGTTACATTCGCGGTTGTGCTAGTCGGCCGTCATTAACTCTGTCGGAACCTCGGCGCGAGATCTTTCCGCAATGCCGGAGCTACTGCTCATTTGTTGTTCTCGTTTGTCGCTGCTTTCGAACTCTTTGTCGCGCTAGCGCCTGCTAATTCGCAGATAAATTGTTTTAGTGTTCTCGGCTCATGGCCGAGGATGGTGCGCAGGATAAGTGCGTTTCCATTGAGTCCGTGGTGATTATACCACTCGAACATTGGTTTCATTGCCGCTGCCTCTCCCTCGTTTCCCAGGGCGTTCGGATCGAGCTTCTCGGCCTTGATTGGCCGCCCCAACACGTCACTCATGAGAGCGGCCACCTCGTGACGATTCAGATGGCCCTGCGAACACAGTTCAAACGTGCCATAGACAAGCTGGTCTTCAGTCAGGGCAAGAGCCGCGACTTTGGCGACATCCCGATAGTCTACGCGCGAGAATTTTGTTTCTGCGGACCAGGGCTCAGCGAACACTCCGCTTTCGACCACGCGCCGCCATGAACTTGTTAGGTTTTGGAAGAATACGGCTGGATGTAAAAAGACGAATTCCATGTTCGAGGAGAGAACCGCCTCCTCGACGGGTTGCTGGCCTGATGATTAGTTAATGCACTGAGGCTCGGGTGGATCACCGAGGAAAATACGAAACGGCGGACACCGGCCTTTTCAGCTAACTGTACGAAGCGCACCCCAAGTTCCGCTTCGCCCGGCAAAAATGCCGGGGCAAGATAAAACACCGCGTCCACCCCTCGGACAGCTGCCTTTAGACTCGTGGGGTCGTTCAAATCGCCGATGGCAATCTCGGCTGCTCCGCTTTGCTGTACCTGATCGACATTATCAGGCTTCCGCAACAGTCCTCGAATGTGCGCTCCTCGTTTCGCCAGCTCAGGAATCACCAGTCCTGCTGTCTTCCCGTCGGCACCTATCGCGAGAACGTGGTGGGACTTGTTTTGCAGTTTCTCGTTCATTAGCTCACTGTTTTCGTTTTGCCGTTTTTTTGTCAGCTAGCCCAATTGTTCGATCTGGGGTGCCTGGGCGGCCGCATGCCGAATCGCCGAAAGGGAAAATGAGTCTAAGTTCATGTCTTCGCCGAAGTAAGTGAAATTCATCTTAACCGCAGCAACCCTAACTTTCGTCGAAGCTTTAACAGGGTCGCCCGGAGCTTTAGTAGAAGAACCGGGAGACTTCTCTCCTGCGAATCTGAAGTGTCATGCGGTTAAATCGACGGGTTCCTGACCTTTCCTTGGCAGTCACACACGAGGTGGATTGCCGAAGCAATTTCGCGCAGCACGGACGTAACTAACTCTTTGAAAACCACGAGCCGTCCACGTAGCCGCAGAAAAAAGCCGGTCACTAACATCGTCTCTGACAATCCGAGAGAGGCCGCGACGGCGGCGGGCCTGCGGTACGTATCCGATCAATCCCCCGGCATCAGCCGACGGCGAAAAGGCGCAAATTTCCTTTATTACAATAAGGAGGGGAAAATGCTCAGGGATCGGGCAGAGTTAAAGCGGATTCGTTCACTAGTGATCCCTCCAGCGTGGGAGAAGGTCTGGGTCTGTCCGCGGTCGAATGGGCATCTCCAGGCGACCGGGTTCGATGTTAAACGCCGGAAACAATACAAATACCACTCAACGTGGCGGGAGGTTCGCGACGAAGCCAAATTTGAAAGATTGCTCGCCTTTGCTGAGGTCCTCCCCAAAATTCGGGCGAAAGTGGACGAAGATCTGCGCCGATCGCACTTGAGTAGAGAAAAGGTCCTGGCAACCGTCGTGCGGTTGTTAGAGATATCCCTGATCCGAGTCGGGAACGAGGAATACGCAAAGGAAAACAAGTCTTTTGGTCTGACCACGATGCGCAACCGGCACGCGGAGATTGAGGGGTCCACGGTGCAATTTCGCTTCCGCGGTAAGAGCGGTAAACAACACACCGTAGAAGTCTCCGACCGGCGGGTTGCCCGGATCGTCCAAAAGTGCCAGGATCTGCCAGGACAGCACCTGTTCGAATACGAGAATCCCAATGGGGAAATTGCTTCGATTGGATCAGAAGATGTCAATGATTACTTACAGAGTATCACTAGCCAGCCCTTCACGGCCAAAGATTTTCGAACCTGGGCGGGAACTGTCTTGGCGGCGGTCGCGCTCGGAAAAATGAAGGAGGTGGATGTTGAGACGATTCGGAAGAAGAATATGATCACCGCGATCGAAGCCGTTGCAGGGTTATTGGGTAATACGGTCGCGATTTGCCGAAAGTGTTATATCCACCCTGCGATTCCCACCAGTTATCTAAATGGTACGTTGGCGCAGAATCTACGCTTAAAAGCCGATTCGGAGATAGCGCATCATCTGCACGAATTAAAGCCGGAGGAAGCCGCTGTGATCACCCTACTACGCCAGGAGCTCCTCCAGCGCTCTGGAAACAATCACCGCAAAAAGGCATGAAAGTCGCGCTCCTTCACAATCCTAAAGCGGGTAACGGCACCTTCAAAGTTTCCGAGTTCGCTCGACGGATCGAGAGCGCCGGACATCAGGTACTCTATGTCTCGATTAAAGAAAAAGACTGGCCCAAAGCGTTTGGTGAACCGCTTGACCGGGTGATCGTTGCCGGCGGCGACGGTACCGTCAGTCGCGCTGCTCCCTGGTTAGTGGCTCGACGTCTGCCATTTTGCATTCTTGCCCTTGGCACCGCGAATAACTGCGCAAGAAACCTCGGACAAATGCAGTGCGCCGAAGTTCTGCTAGCGAAATTCTTTTTCGCTCCGACAAAGAAGGTTGATCTTGGTTTGATCACTAGCCCGGCTGGAAGCCGAGCCTTCATCGAATCGGCGGGTATCGGACTTTTGCCACGTTTTATGGAGGAGATGCAGACTTTGCAAAAGAAGAACGGTTCCAAATTTCGAAGCATTGCGCGCGATCGGTTAGCTGCTGCCAAGAAATTCCTTTGGTCGACGGCAAAAGAAACTCCGGCGTTCGAAGCTGAGATCCTCATTGATGGAGAAAATGTCAGCGGCGAAATCCTGCTTTTCGAAATCGCTAATATCGGTTCGATTGGCCCCAGCCTGAATTTGGCGAGTGATGCAGATCCAGCCGACGGTCTCTTTAGCGCGGTTTGGGTAAAAAGCGAGCAGCGAAAAGAATGGCTCGACTATCTAAAACATTTGAGAAGTGATGGAAAATCTTCAGCGCCAGTTGAGCAACAGCAGTGCCGGCAGATAACATTTCGCAAAGCTGCGGTCCCCTTGCACGTGGACGGCAAAGTTTTCGCGGAAACGGAGACGCCATGTTGCATTACCGTCTATCCGGGCGCACTTGAGCTGATTGATTTTGATAATTCGATCACCAGAAACAGATAGGCTTTAGACGTCCAAATCGTGTCTTGAAACGGCGGGAAAGCTAGCTGCTTTCGCTAATCGGGGTAAACCGCTCGATTTCGGTTTTCTCCTATTCACGGCGATGCTCTCAAAAACAACCGCATCGACGCTGGCACTCGAAATAGAGGCTGAGGATATCTAAGATGGCTAAATGTGAAACTTGCGGAAATGACTATGACAAAGCTTTCGAAATCAGGATTGGCGGGGAAAAACACATCTTCGATAGCTTTGAGTGTGCAATTCATGCACTGGCGCCGACGTGCTCCCATTGTGGATGCCGGATAGTGGGTCACGGGGTCGAAAAAGAGGAAGCCATCTACTGCTGCGCGCACTGCGCATCAGAAGCGGGAGCAATAGGCATGAAGGATCGGGCGTAACCTTCGTACAACAAGGGCTTCCGCGGGAGTGGCTTTGGACTCGCTTGGGGATCCAGTTTTGTCCGCGTCGTGGCAGTGCGCGGTTGCCACCACCGATCGCTCCAGATGCATCGTAGCTCATTAGAAGCGAAAATTGTCATTCATGAAGGTTACCGCATTGCCAGACTCACACTCCATGGTGAGGTCGGGGTTGGCGGATTTGAATCAAGCCATTTCTACGGCGCACTGCAAAGGCTTGGTCGCTACGATCTGATTTTCGCTTACTTAGACTCACCTGGTGGTGCTGCATTCGACGCCTGGATTATCTATGACTATCTGAAAAGCGGACCAGCTTCCCGATATCCATCGCTGGTCGTCGTCACCGGAGAGTGCGTGGGCGTTGCCATTTTAATCGCGCTGGGTTTTCAGCAGGTGCTGATGCGGTCCGATGCCTATATGCGTTTCGAAGGGATCAGTCTGACTAACGCGAAGGCGGCCCGGCGGAGCACGCAGCTGATGGCCGGGTTAGTCGCTCGGCACGCCCGATGCGACCAGAAGCAAGTGATCCGGTGGATACATGAACATTACGTTTTCACCGCTAAACAATGTCTCAAATATCACCTCTGCAATGCCATCATCTAGCGAAATACATCCCACGCCCGTTCAACTCGTGAAGGCGGCGTTGTGGGTCGTCGAAAAGAGCGTTGCCGCTTATCGAAAGCAGTTTCTCCTAGGCCAGTCCTAAACCGCCCCGTAGCTTGAAGAATCACATCGACTCATTCTGTCTTTCAATCAGAAAGATTCTGCAAAGCAGCAAACCAACTTTGCAACACCGTTCGAATTAACAGGGGAGGTCGCCTGTCAACACAGTAAATCCGGTGTTCAGCTACCAGCAGAAAAAAGTCAGCCAAGCTACTTAGAGCGGCCAGGTGGAATTTAGGCAAATCCAAACCCGCCCCGCGTGGGTCGATAGAGGAGAATCAAAGAAATGACTGAATCGTCTAAAATTAGCCGTGAGAAAATGGTCAAACTTCTAAACGAAGATCTTTCTCGTGAGTATCAGGCCATCATTGCCTACACCATCTATAGTCAGACCATCAAAGGTGCCGCGTTCAATCACATCGCCGGCGAGCTCGAAGCTCACGCCGCAGAAGAGTTGAGCCATGCTTTATTGATCGCAAAGCAAATCGACTATTTTAATGGTGCGCCCACCAGCATTCCGAAGGAAGTCAGAATTTCAGATAAGGCCGAGGAGATGCTTCGGTTTGATCTGGAGAATGAAAAACAAACCTTGGCCAGCTATCGGGAACGAGTTCGACAAGCGGACGCCATGGGTGAATTCGCGCTAGGAGAAGTCCTTCGGAAGATCATCCAACAGGAGCAGGAGCATTTGCAAGATCTGGCCGATGCTCTGGGAATTGATACTCCCGAGATATAGCGGAACCGTCAGGCTCCGCTCGGCCTTCGCCTGATCAAGGATATTTCGAAGGGCCAGTAACAAAAAGGGTCGGCCAATCCAAAAAAAAGCTGAAATTCTCGGATTGCATCGCCAGACCTTTCGCCAGTCGAGGCAAATGCGGATCTTTTATTAGAGGGCGGACGGGCAATGACCAGAGCCAGCGAGGCAACAGTTTTTGTTCCGCCAACCTGGCGCGCTTATGCCTTTAGACGGACCCAGTTGTAGCCGTAACCTTCTAGTTCGATCGGCAGATCCTTGCCGATAGTCCCGGCTTCGTCGATATCACCGAAAAGGAACACGGCGTGAGCGAACGACTCGCTCCAAAGTCGGATTTTAGCGGCTACCCTCTCGCCAGAGAGATTGTGAATTGCCAGAACTGCTTTTCCTTCTCCATCTTCACAGGCATGAGCGAAAATCTTGGCCGGTTGGTCTGACTCCAGCAGACGATATTTGCCGCAAGCAAACTCGGGAAATTCTTTTCGGGTTCGAATCATGCGTTCAAGGCGATTCAACAAGGAGCGCGGGTTCCGGCGCTCCGCCTGAACATTTACCCGATGATAATCATATTCGCCGAAGTCGATGACCGGCCGGCGTAATTGCTTCGGTGAGGCAGTCGAAAAACCGGCATTTGCTTCTGCGGTCCATTGCATCGGGGTGCGGACACTGTTGCGCTCCGATAATTTGAGATCGTCGCCCATCCCAATCTCATCCCCATACCAGATAATAGGGGTGCCTGGAATGGTGAAGATTAGACTAAAGGCTAACAGTTCCTTCTGTACATCTCCACCTAGCATTGGCGCCAATCGCCGCCGGATTCCCCGGTCGTACAACTGCATTTTCTTTTCCGAACCAAAAGCTTTAAAGCAACGCGCCCGCTCCAGCTCACTTAGTCGGCTGAGATCAATTTCATCATGATTCCGGAGAAAATATCCCCACTGGCAATTCTCTGGGATAGCGGGAACCTGCAATAGGCTCCGGACCAGCGGCTCCGGTGATTCATCAGCCAGGGCAAGAAACAGGTGCGGATTCACGAAAAAATTGAGGATCATGTTCATCCGATCTCCACGCTCGCCGAAAAACTGCGACATCTGACTGGGAAGAACATTGGCTTCCGCCAGAAATACGGCGTCGCCTCGTTTCCAGGAAAGAAATTCTCGAAATTCGTTGATAAACTCGAATGATTCGTGTGGCTGCTTCTCGATTTCCGGACCTTTGTGCGCAATCACAAAAGGAGCCGCATCGACTCGAAAACCCGATACACCCAACGCGAGCCAAAAGCCGATAATCTTCTTGATCTCCGCTCGTACTTCGGGGTTTGCGGTGTTCAGGTCAGGTTGATAATCGTAAAACCGATGAAAATAATAGGCCTTCGCTTTCCGTGAATAAGCCCATACCCCGCTTTGGGATCCCGGAAACGCCACTTGATCCCGCGTGTCTGGCGGTTTTTCTTTGCGCCACACATAATAGTCATGGTATTTAGCGTCCCCCGCCTCTGCCGCTTTAAACCACGGGTGTTCGTTCGAAGTGTGGTTTACGACTAGATCAATGATGACGCGGATCCCGCGATTGTTCGCCTCATCCATAAACGCGGCAAAATCGCCCAGATCGCCCAACGCGGGATGCACTCCTAAGTAA
>Ga0126381_100004778_pt1 | contig 14795 bp, 11 predicted proteins | sample PanSoiMetPlot_28_FD_96465 | JGI IMG/M metagenome (GOLD analysis project Ga0126381, IMG submission 96465) | Tropical forest soil microbial communities from Panama - MetaG Plot_28 | ecosystem: Environmental > Terrestrial > Soil > Tropical forest > Bulk soil | place: Panama | collected 2016-02-17
CGGCCTTAGACCGAAATCGCAACTGGGTCATCAACGAGGCCCTGGCCGACTTTATTGAGTTGCATCGCCGGCAGATGGAGGAGATCCGCCGAGGCGAAGCGGACATTCGCGCCGGGCGGTGGTTCACTACTGAACAAGTGCGCGGCGAGCTGGCTACGTGGCATGCCCGCAAGCAGGATGATCGGAAGAGGTTGAAAGCGCAGTCTAAGGCCAACGCACGGCGCGAGAGCGCATGAACCTGCATTGGTCTGAGCAAGCCTGCAGCCAACTCTCCGAAATTTATCGATACACCGCGCTGGACAAGCCGGAAGCGGCGCGGGCCGCCATCGAAAAGATCATCGATGCGGCCGAACGCCTGCTTCTGCACCCAGCTATGGGCCGCCCGGGTCGAGTAGCAGGAACACGTGAACTGATTCACCCTCCGTTTGTGATCGTCTACGCGCAGGATGGTGACGTGATCGACGTTCGCACCGTGTTTCATGGACGGCAGAGGCGGTGATTACCCTAACGAGTATTATCGGATCAGGCTGATGCAACGAGTGGATTTGTACATCAAAGTGACGGTTGATCTCGATGAAGATGAGAAACCAGAGCGCGTTGCAGGTGAGATTTGCAGACAGCTGGAGAAGCTGTACATCGTCCGCTCGGCAGAATTATCGAATACCGTCACTCGCGAGTGAGTTATCCCAGGAGTTCCTCGTGCACGCGTGTGAGGAACGCGTCCGTCATTCCCGCAATATAGTCGCAAACGACGCGTTCCACCGGCAGGCCGGAAAAGTGTTCGCGATAAGGGCGTGGGATGTGATCAGGATGCTCGACAAGAAGCGTAAACAGTTCCGCCATACGGTTCACCGCCTCATTGCGGTCATCCGTAAGCTGAGAATGCGAATAGACTCGCTGAACCAGCAGTGCTCTTAACTGCCGGTTTAGCTCGGCCGCCTCTGGCGTCATCTGCGCGAGGCGGTAATGGAGAGCACGTACGTCCTGTACATCCACGACGCCCGACTGTTCAGCGGCAGCCGCCGTGCCTTCAATCAGGCCTCCGATCAGAAGGTTCATGAGCTGGCGCTGGATCTCCCAAAAACGAACTCGCGCCGATGCCCCAGGAAACTGTGTGTCCACCTCTTCAGCAAGGCGAGCGGCAACCGGAACATTCTCTGCAATTTCGTCGATAGAAATGAGGCCCGCAGAGAAGGCGTCGTCGAGATCGGCTGTATTATAGGCGATCTCATCGGCCAGGTCGATTAATTGCGCTTCGAGGGGAGGGCGCTGCCCGGGAAGAAGATCCTGCAGATCCTGCTCTGCCTCCGCAGTTACTTCGCTGGAGTGCTTGATGATTCCTTCGCGTACTTCGAAGGTCAGGTTCAGTCCATCGAAGCGTGCGTAACGCTCTTCCAGCACATCCACGATTCGAAGCGAATGCCGATTGTGCTCAAAGGAGCCTCCAAAGCGGCGCATTTGGCGGTCCAGTTCCTTCTCCCCAACGTGCCCAAACGGAGGATGTCCGAGATCGTGGGCGAGCGCCAAAGTTTCGGTGTACTCGTCGTTCAGGCCGAGCGTCGCGGCGGTCGTGCGGGCTACCTGGGACACCTCGATGGTATGTGTCAGCCGGTTGCGAAAATGATCACAGAGGCCAGGCGCAAAGACCTGCGTCTTGCCTTCCAGACGCCGAAATGCCCGCGAGTGAATGACTCGATCGCGGTCCCGTTGAAAGTCGGTTCGATAGGGGTGCGCCGGCTCTGGAAACCGGCGGCCTCGCACACTGCTCGTACCAAGGCGTAACCGGCCCAGCATGCTTTGGCGTTTACTTCGAAGATTGGGCGGAGAGCTCGCCGACGGCTCGCGCTACGGCAGGACGCTGATCCGGAGTTTGCAGCGACTTCAAAAGATTCTTAGCCTGTTGCGGATTGCTGCGCTGGTCCAACTGTGCGAGAAGAATTTGGGCCTGTGCCTTCGATACAAGGTCAACCGGCTTATTCACCAGCGAACGGAGGAGTTCCTGCGCCTCCGCTGTTCGGTTTTCACCGGCATAGAGCTGAGCGAGCGCGATTTTGGCCAGAGCCGCGGAATCGCTGCCCGAGTTGACAACCGCGCGCAAATCCGATTCTGCGCCTTTGTTGTCATTCTGAGCTGCTTTCAGCGTGCCCAGATAGTACTGCGCTATTGACCCCTCACGTGTGCCGGCATCTTTGGCTACAACCGCCGACAGGGCCTTGATGGATGCTTGGTTTTTTGCTTCCTGCGTGGGAAAACTCTTCACAGCCGGGTTGGTCGAAGGGCCAACCTGAGCCTCCAGTACCTCGAAGGCAGCCTGTAAGTCCTGTTGTCGAACGGATCTCTGATAAGACAGGTACCAGAATGCCCCACCTGCGATGGCCAAGATCACAGCTGCAACAATGGCCCAGCGGGTGATCTTCTCGCGATGCGATGTAACGTAATCCAGTGAGCGGGAGACTGCGTCGGTAAACTGATCGTGCTGCAGTTGCTCCTTTAGTTCATGACGGGTCAACGGGTACTACTGCCTTTCAAACTCGTAACTTATCGGGGTGAGCTTCTAGATTAGATTAGCACGCTGAAGCCCTTCCGGCCCCTTGGGTCATGCCGGGGTTCGCGCCTGAATCAGATGGCTGTTTACGGCCGCAGATCGGCCAAATCCCTCCGTATGGCGTACTTCACTAGCCCAGCCACATCGTGGATGTCGAGCTTGCGCATCAAACTGGACCGATACGTGTCTACCGTCTTCGGGCTGAGCGAAAGGCGAGCTGCAATCTCCTTGGCGCGAATGCCTTCCACAAGCAGCGAAAAAACCTGAAACTCGCGACTGCTGAGCGACTCCAGCGGATCTTCCGCATAGTTGCGCCCGTTTGGTTCGCCGAACAGGGACATCACCTCGATCTGCGGAGACACATAAATGCCGCCTTGGGTGAACTGGCTCAGCGCTTCTGCCATTTGCTCGGACGAGGAACTCTTCAGGAGGTAGCCGCAAGCCCCGGTCCGCAAAACCTCTAGAACGGTCTTGCGATCCTTCCGAACCGAAAAAACCGCGCAACGCGTGTGTAACCCCTCCTCCCGAACACGGCGGATCACTTCGGTAGCCGCCAGATCGGAGAGGCCAAGGTCGAGCAAGGCGATAGCCGGCTGAAGCCTTCGAATTTCGGCCAGCGCGGCGGTCGCAGTGCCGACTTGGGCTACCACACGAAATCTCGGGATAGAGTTGCACAACGCCGCAAATCCTTCGCGTACGAGGGTCAATTCATCGGCGAGCAGTATGTCGACGGAGCGCGGCTCAAGAGATTGTAGGGCAGCGCTTTGAGAAGCAGAGGCAGGCATGGCTGTTTGGGCACGCAATGTGCTACCTACGGAGTGGGATACGCGAACTACTTATCTCAATCCGCCCGAATCTTATGCGTTTACAGAACCATAGCGGAGAACGAGACGCGTTCTCCGGAGCGCGTTCACTCGTCAGCCGCCCTGCCTCAAACCGATAGAGGAATAGCGGTTTTTCTGTTAGTTGAAGCTGCGGACCGCAGCGGCTTCGTCGTCGTACACCTCGAAAACGGTATAGAGCTTCGTGATCTGGAGAAGATCCTTTACGCGCTTCGATAGACCCATGAGCTTCAGATGCCCGCCGTTATTAGTTACCGTCGTGAAGCCCGAAACCATCTCCCCGATGCCGGAGCTGTCGATATAGGAGACCTCGCCCAAATTGAGAAGCAACTTCTTATTCCCTTTCGCGGCAAGTTCGCGGATCGCGTCCCTAAATGCGCTGGCCCCTTCGCCCAAAGTAATCCGACCGGCTGCATCAATCACGGTGACATCGCCAACTTGGCGGGATGCCAATTTAACACTCACTTCTGCCTCCTTCGTGGATCAGGTATGTGTGAACTTGAATCTCAAGACTGTTGAATGTTCTTGACCAGACGAACTTCAGTTCCCCCGCCGGACCGCGCGTGGAGATCGAACTCGTCCATGAAAGCCCGCGCCAGAAGCAGCCCTCGTCCGGACTGGCGCAACAAGTTTTCAGGAGAGAGCGGATCGGGAAGAGAATTCATATCGAATCCCTCACCCTCATCACCAATAGTAACGGTAAGACTGGTACCTGATCGCTCAATATCCAGGTGAACCTTCTTGTTCTTGTTGTATCGATTGCCGTGCACGACGGCGTTTACCGTACATTCGCGAACAGCCATGCCAATCTGATGCTGCTCGTCCTCGTCAAAGCCGAGCTTGTCGGCCTCGCGAAGGGTCAGTTCCTCGGCCTTGTCGACGCTCTGTAAGTTCGAATCAAGGCTGCTTTGAATTTTCTCCATCTTGGCCCGCGGGCGCCACTGCATAGCTAAGCCTGACAGCCAAGCGATGCCTGGTGAACACTCATCAAAATAATCTTCCGTTATTCTGCCAGAGTCTCCCGCCGTGCACTGCCGGGCGACCACTGGGAGATCGACTGCTCTTAGCTTATATGCAAGCGATTTGAGCCAAATCGCCCACGATAATCCAGGGGACAACCGGAAGTCAACCTCCTTTTAGAGGCATCGCTCGTCCGACAAGCGGTTTTTGTTTCGATGTGAGCGCCCTGCTCGGACGAATACAATGGGAGTTCCGATGCGGATCGCGCTGGCCCAGATCAACAATACGGTCGGTGATCTGGAGGCGAATGCGGCAAAGATCCTGGATTTTTCCCGCCGGGCGGAGCAGGCTGGCGCGGATGTCGTAGTCTTTCCGGAACTCGCGCTTACTGGCTATCCCCCACGAGACCTGGTCGAAAAAAGTTCGTTTCTCGATAGAACCGCCGAAGTATTGGACAACATCGCGAACGCATCGGCAGGGCTGGATATAGCGCTCATTGTGGGGTACGTGGCTAGATCCCCTGAGGGAGTGGCCCTCCACGCGCAAAATGCGGCAGCGGTTATTGAAAACGGAAAGATCGTATTCAGGCAGTACAAGATGCTGCTGCCCACTTACGATGTGTTCGATGAAGCGCGCTACTTTCAGCCGGCAGCGTCGCAGGATATCTGCACGATTCGCGGTACGAAGGTGGCGATCGCGATTTGTGAGGATGCCTGGAACGATAAGCAGTTCTGGGAAAGGCGGCGTTACTCACGAGACCCGATAGAAGAGCTGGTTCACGAAGGCGCCGAGATCATCGTTTCCATTAATGCATCGCCCTGGAATATCGGGAAACGCAGGCTGAGGGAGGATATTTTCCGGTCGATTGTACGCCGGTTTGACTTGCCCGCGGTGTATGTGCACATGGTTGGCGGCAACGATCAACTCGTGTTTGATGGGTCCAGCTTTGCTATGACGGCCTGTGGGGAATTGCGGGCGCAAGCAAAATCGTTTGCCGAAGATCTTATCCTTTTCGACAGCAAGACGGGTTGCGGCGATGATCACGCAAACCACCTGGTAGGCGATGAAGCGGCCTTTGAGGCCCTGGTGGTCGGAACGCGCGATTACATACGGAAGTGCGGTTTTCGCAGCGTGCTCGTGGGGCTGAGCGGCGGCATCGATTCGGCTCTGGTGGCCGCTATCGCGGTCGAGGCGGTGGGCAAGGGGAACGTGATCGCGGTCGGCATGCCCGGTCCTTACTCTTCCGAACACAGTCTTACAGACGCCCGATCGCTGGCCGAACACCTTGGCATCCGCTTTGAGGTGGTCCCGATCAAGGACGGCTACGAGGCCATGATGGAAACTCTTGCGCCTCTATTCGCAAGCTACGGTCCCGATACCACAGAAGAGAATCTTCAGTCGCGTCTGCGCGGCATGGTACTGATGGCGCTATCCAACAAGTTCGGCTCGCTGGTGCTCACAACCGGTAACAAAAGCGAGATAGCGGTCGGTTACTGCACTTTGTACGGCGACATGTGTGGCGGGCTAGCGGTTATCAGCGATGTGCCGAAGACCATGGTGTATCGTCTGGCACGGGTTGCGAACTGCCGGTATGGCCGCCACGGTTTGCCAGGACCGATTCCGGAAAACACCTTTGTGAAGCCGCCGTCGGCGGAGCTTCGTCCGAACCAGAAGGATACCGACAGCTTGCCCGAATATGACGTGCTGGACGCGGTTCTATCGGCCTATGTTGAGCGATATCAGTCCGTCCCAGAGATTGCTGCCCACGTGGGCGTTACCGAGGAATTGGTGCGGGACATCGTACGCAAAGTCGATCGCAACGAATACAAGCGGCAGCAGGCCGCTCCCGGGCTCCGAATCACGCCGAAAGCGTTTGGCGTCGGACGCCGGTTTCCCATTGCACACAGGTTTATGGAATGAAAAAGATCACTGTCCTGGTATTTGCGCTGGGCGGAGCCCTGGCGATCGGAGAGGCCGCTGCGCAGACTCCGCCGAAACAGCAGGTTGGACCTCTGCCAGGGGGCGGTTTTCTGCTGAACAGCGGCTGGACCATCCGCCCTGCCGGCGACCAGATCACGGTCGATACGTTCCCCATGAGCACGGCGCTTTCGAACGATGGCAAGTATCTGCTGGTCTTGAATGGCGGATACAATCCTCCGTCGATCAGCGTTATTGATGTCGCAGAAAAGAGGGAAGTAGGGCGGACACCGCTGCCGGATGCATGGCTGGGCTTAACCGTGGCTCCCGCAAACGATCTTGTTTATGTCGGGGGCGGGTCGACAGGCAAGGTTTTCGAACTATCGCTCGATCCGGCAACAGGAAAACTGAACCGAACGCGCGAGTTTCCCGCCGTGAAGGATCTGAACAGGAAGGGCGACGCGCTGATTGGCGACGTGCAATTGTCCCCTGACGCGCGCATGCTCTACGCCGCCGACCTGTATGGCGATAGCATTTCCGAAATCAACCTTCAGACGGGAGCCCTGACCGACCGCTGGAGGACAGGAAGACGACCGTATCGGATCCTTGTTATGCCTGGCGGACGTCAACTGCTGGTCAGCTCCTGGGGTGATGGCGTCCTGTATCAGCACGAAGTAAGCGATGGAACCCAGGTCGGCAAGACACGGATTGGCCCACATCCAACGGACATGCTTTGGATCAACCGACCCGCGCCGAGCGAAAGGGGAGAGTCGAATTTTGCGGCACGATTGTTCGTGGCCGCGGGAAATACAAATAACGTTTACTCGCTTGGCGTCACAGCGGATGGACAACTAACGATGCTGGAATCGATCAATGTATCGATGACGCCGATGCACCCGCTCGGGATGACTCCCTCCGCACTGGCAACCGATAAGAGGGGTACCCGCCTATACGTAGTCTGCTCGGATGCAAATGCGGTAGCCGTGGCAGACATCGCTGCGCCGCGAAGCCGGGTGCTCGGATTCATTCCCACGGGTTGGTATCCGACCGCAGTCAGCACGGTAGGAGAAAGCAAGCTGGCCATTTTGAACGGGAAGGGCCTCGGCAGCAAGCCCAATCCACACGGTCCCAATCCGACAGTGCGACCCGAACGAGTTCATGAAGGTTCACCCGCGCCCCGGGCGCTCGAGTATGTTGCTCACATACAAACTGGAACCGTAGCTCTGCTGCCGGTTCCTAAGGACGAGCAGCTTTCGACATATACGCAAACGGTGCTGGCCAACTCGCCTTATCGGGACGAGATACTTTATGGCCCGATTACGGACGAGCAGGAAGGCTTCTTTTCGCGTTCGGAAGGACATGAATCGCCGATACGACATGTCATCTACGTCATTAAGGAAAACAGAACCTACGACCAGGTGCTTGGCGATATGGAGAAGGGTAACGGAGATAAGACCCTGAATCTCTTCGGCGAGAAGATTACGCCTAATCTGCATGCGCTGGCGCGCGAATTTATCCTTTATGACAATTTCTACGTAAACGCGGACGTGAGCGCGGAGGGCCACAACTGGCTCTCGGCCGCGATCGCCCCCGACTTCGCGGTGAAGACCTGGCCCAACCAGTACGCAAACCGGAGCAAAGGGTACCGCTATGAGGGCGGCGAGCCGGCCAATACGCCGCCAGCGGGATATATATGGGACAACGCTCTTCAGGCTGGTGTCACGATCCGCGATTACGGTGAGTGGGTGACGAACGTTCCCTTGAAGGAAGTTGCCGGGACCCGGCAGATTAAAGCAGTGAATGATCCCGTACTCGCGCCATACACGGACATGGACTTTCGCGGCTTTGACCTCCAGTACCCGGACGTGGAACGCGCGAAGGAGTTCATCCGGGAGTGGAAGGAATTTGACGCCAAAGGGCAAGCGCCGCAGTTAATTGTCCTGCGGCTGGGCACCGATCACACGATGGGCACGAGAGCGGGGGAATTGACCCCAGTTTCGTATGTCGCAGATAATGACTACGCCATCGGCATGGTAGTCGACGCAGTTTCGCGCAGCAAGCTGTGGGGAACGACCGCGATATTCGCAATCGAGGATGACGCGCAGAACGGACCGGATCACGTTGATTCCCATCGCTCGCCGGTCTGGGTCATTTCACCCTATACCCATCGCGGCACCATCGATTCGGAAATGTACAACCAGACGAGCGTCCTGAGAACCATGGAACTCATTTTGGGATTGCGGCCCATGACGCATTTCGATGCGGCCTCGCGGCCCATGTTCGGCGGCTTCGCGCGTCAGGCGAATACGCAGGCATACAGTGTAATTCCGCCGAAAGTTCCTCTCACAGAGCGGAACCCACAAAACGCGCCTATGGCTGCTCAATCGGAGCAGATGGATTTCTCGGATGCGGATTTAGTCGACGACGATGAACTCAACGATGTTCTATGGCGTGCGATTAAGCGTACTGATCCGCCTCCTCCGGTGCGCAGCGCCTTTGCCCGCTAGGGATTGTTGAAAAACGTCAAGAACCGTTTGCCTGCGCGCGTGGCTCGGAAAGTGTCCCAGGGTTTCCACATCCGATACTTTTTCAACAAGCTCCCTAGGTAGCATCAAGATGTGCCTGTTGTCTGGACCGCAGCTTGCAAGGTTTTGCTCTTAGCTGCTGCCGCAGCGGTTCTGCAAGCACAAAGCCCTTTGCCAACGGGCGTACCGGGCACGATCGAAGGTCACGTAACAAACGCGGTAACGGGCGAGCCGATTGGAGGGGCGATAGTACACTTGTACCCGCTCGGCCGCCGCGGCGGAACGCCCGCCCAAGCGCAGACGGCCGGGTCACAAGCAGACGGTGTTTTCCGGTTCGAGTCGGTTCCGCAAGGAGCGTATTTCCTTTCAGCGGAAGCCGGCAACTACGTCACCGTGGGAGGCCGCTACCGGGCTCAGCGAGTCGCGGTAGCCAGCGGACAGCAGATCACGGGGATTGTTATTCAACTAAATCCGCAAGGAACCATCAGCGGAAGGGTGCTCGATGAGAACGGACAGGGCGTACCGGGCGCAAGCGTTCAGGCGTATACCACGTACGTGATGCGAGGCCATCTGCAGCTTAGGCGAGGTACATCGGTCAGTGTGGGCAAAGGCGGCGAATTTACGCTGAGGAAGTTAAATCCCGGAAAGTACTACATCAGCGCAGAACCCGGACGCTCTGCCAAAAAACCGCACGCACCGAAGGAGCAGACGGCCGCCGGCGCGACGGAGGCTGCCGATGTTTCCGCTGCCGTTGTCGCCGGCTTCGTCCGAACATTCTATCCGAGTTCCCTGGATATGCAGTCGGCAACGCCTTTCGAGGTCGCCGCGGGCCAGCTTTCGGCTGATGCGGACATACGCCTGCGCCGAGCAATCACGTATCAAGTGAGCGGCCGGGTGGCGCAGACGGATGGAGCGCTCCGCCGTGCGACCGTCCTGCTCTCGCCCCGCGACACGTTGGATTCCAACGTGCTCGGAACGAGCGCCCGACTAGCCGATGACGGCACGTTTCAAGTCAAAGATGTGCTGCCGGGCAGTTATACGTTATGGCTGATTGGCGCGTATTCACCGAATGAATCATCAGCTAGTTTGCAGGGGGGATTGCGGTTGCTGGGACGGCAGGATATTGACGTGAGCGCAAGTAACGTTCCGGGCATCGTCATGTCGCTCACTCCATCGGTAAACCTAAACGGCCATGTCACAGCCGAGGGAATCGACAAGCAGCAACTGGCGCAACTAAGGGTAAACTTTGTCCCGGCTGGGCAAGTGATGCTAGGAAGTTTTCAGAGTGCTGCCGTAGATGCAGAGGGCCACTTCGCTCTGCAGAACCTTGCGCCGGGCACTTATGGCGTACGTGTGAACAACCCTCCGGCGGGAAGCTACGTGAAGGAAGTGACCTACAATCGCCAGGACATAACCGTGAGCGGACTCGATGTCTCACTGGGCGGCGCCGGAGAAATCGAGGTAACAATTCGTTCGGGCGCAGCAGAAGTGGATGGTACCGTCCAGGCGGACGGCGGGACTGCTGGTCCGGGCACGATTGTGGTGCTGATTCCGGAGGACATAGCCGCTGATGGCTACGGCACTCTAAGTGGTCCTGTTTCCGGCGACAGCTTCACCATAAAAAACGTGCCTCCCGGGCATTATTACGCTTACGCACTGGATCACTGGGACAGTGTGTGGCAGAACCCCGATTTCTTGCGCGAGATGCAACGCGAGGGGACAAGTATCGAAATGGAAGAGAACGCCCATACAAAAGTTCAACTGCCGGTCATCAATTCGCAAGAGGTGGATCTCGCGGCAACGCGGCTGGGCTTAACTGCGCAGTGAAGTTGACAGAGAAAAGGCGAAGCAGGGCTCGCCACTAGGCAGCGCGAAGTAACTTCCCGTCGGCGATTTCCTGCAGAACCTGCAGCAGCACATCTTTCTGTATCGGTTTCGATAAGTGTCGGTCCATTCCCGCCGCAAGGCATCGTTCCTGGTCGCGCTTCATGGCGTGTGCAGTCAGAGCGATGATCGGAATATGCTTGGTACCCGTCAATTCGATTTTTCGAATCTCTCTTGTGGCGTCCAGGCCATCCATCTCGGGCATCTGAATATCCATTAGAACGGCATCGAATTCCCAGTTCGATCGTTCCAGTGCCGCTACGGCCTCGCGTCCATCTGCTGCGATAGTCACATGATGGCCGTGTTTCTCGAGGAGCCGTTTCGCCAGACGCTGATTCACGGCATTGTCCTCGGCCACCAAAATGCGTAGCGATGTCTCCTTCAGGCGGAGGCTAGCCGCTGCATGTGTGGCGCCATCCTTGGGTTGTGTTTCAGGGAGTTCGAAAACCCCAGTGAAATAGAAATCGCTCCCTCTGCCGGGCTCGCTCTCAACCCAGATCTTTCCTTTCATTAGCGCGACCAGCTGTGAACAGATGGTCAGGCCCAGGCCCGTACCGCCAAACTCCCGGGTCGACGATCCGTCTGCCTGAGTGAACGCTTCAAAGATCATGTCCTGTTTGTCCCTGGCAATGCCTAAACCGGTGTCACTTACGCGAAACTTCAAAGTTGTGGATGAACTGCCTCGATCGGTCGCCTGCACGTTGATCGAGACCCCGCCGCGCGAAGTGAACTTGACGGCATTTCCGACCAGGTTGAGAAGAACCTGCCGGAGGCGAGAGGCATCGCCTAAAATCACGTCGTGAATTTCGGAATCGAGGGAAAACCCAAGCGAAAGCCGTTTCTCGCTTGCTTTCACCGACACTGCCGCGACCACTTGCTCAAGACATTGCCGTAGGTTAAACGGCGCTGCTGTCAGGACAAGCTTCCGTGCTTCGATCTTGGAGAAATCGAGTATGTCATCGATGATTGTGAGCAGTGAGTTTGCCGAGAATTGTACTGTTTCCAGGCACTCATTGCGCTCGCTCTCGAGTTCGGCGGTGAGAGCCAGGCCTGTCATGCCAATGATTCCGTTCATGGGTGTGCGAAGCTCGTGGCTCATATTGGCCAGAAACTCGCTCTTGGCTCTGTTTGCGTCTTCTGCCGCTTCTTTAGCATGCGTCAACTCAATGGTGCGCTGCCGAACGCGCTGTTCCAGTTCGTCCGCAAGCTGACGCAGCTTCCTCTCGCTGCTGGTTAATGCCTCTGTGCGCTCCCCAACTAGCGCCTCCAGTTTTCTTTGCTGGAACTGCAGCCGGCTCACACGGATGCGGTAAGCCGCAGCAAAGAATCCAAGGATACAAAGAACCACCGCAGCAACAAAGGGCCACGTCTGGTAAAAGTGAGGTCGAAGAGTAAAGGAAATCGTGCCCGGAACCTGACTCCAGACTCCGTCCGAGTTACAAGCCATGACCAGGAAGCGATAGCTGCCGGGTGGAATGTTGGTGTAGTAAGCCGTACGCCGGGGCCCGGCATCCGTCCAATCTTTATCGAAGCCTTCCAGAATGTACTTGAACCGGACCTTCTGAGGCTCAACGAAACTAGTCGCCGTATATTGGAGTTCCAGTTGTCCTTTGCCTGGCGGAACTTCGGATAGAGCATTGCCAGAGACTCCGCGCTTGTCAATGAGGATGCTTTCCACAAATACCTGTGGTTCAACTGAGTTCATTACAAGGTGAGCGGGGTCAAGGACGGCAACTCCTTTCATGGTGGGGAAGGCGAGGCGGCCATCTCTTAACCGGCAACCCGCCGGTTGAAATCCGCCGTTGCACTCTCTACTTTTTAAGCCTTGCGCCACGCCGAAATATCGGAAGGATATTTGTCGAAGCGCATGCTCAGCATAGGCGTCGAGATCACCCTTCGACACGCGGAAAATACCCCGGTTGCAGCTCATCCACAGGTTTCCGTGACCGTCGTCGAGAACTTGCCACAACGCGTCGTCAAAAAGGCCTTCGCGGCTTGAAAAAGTAGCAAAGGTCCCGTTCCTGAAGCGGTTGAGGCCGCCACCGTCTGTACCAATCCAAAGAGTGCCATCTGCGTCGCCGAGGATCGCCCTGACAACATTACTGGACATGCCGTCGGCGGTTGTATAGCTCTGAAAGCGGCCATTGCTGAAGTGCATGAGGCCGCCGCCGGTTCCGACCCACAGCGTATGATCCCGGTCTTCGTAAATGGCGAGAACACCGAGGGAACGTCTGTCTTTGGTACTGTATGTTGTAAATCGTCGCCCGTCGAAGCGACTTAGTCCTTCGCGCGTCCCGACCCAAAGCATTCCCTCGCTGTCTGAGTAAATACAAAGAACGACGTCATTGGGTAATCCGTTTTCACCTTTGTATACGGTGAACCGCCCCTTGCTGAGCTGGGCCAAACCACGCCGCGTGGCAAACCAATGATCGCCGCGTCCGTCTTCCGCGATGGAAAATACCTGATTATCCGGCAGGCCATCGACCATAGTGAAGTTTTTGATTTGGTCACCTTGCAACCGGTTCACGCCGCCGTCGCTTGTTCCCACCCAGAGCGCGCCCTCGCGATCCTGATATACGGCGAGTGTTGTGTCGCTCGAAAGTCCCTCGAGTTTTCCGTACGTTGTCGACGACGCATCTCTAAATCGGCTAAGACCGCCTCCGGAGCTCCCTACCCACAGGCTGCCCTCGCGGTCCTGGGCTATCGCGCAGACATCGCCGCCGGAGAAACCTTCCTTTTCGGTAAAGTGGGAGAATTTTCCCGTTCTTAAACGATCAAGTCCTCCTCCCATCGTGCCGAGCCATAAAGAGCCGGAAGCATCTTCGAATATGGACCAGATACTATTGCTCGACAAACCATCCCGGATTGTGTAGGTTGTTATTCCTCTCGATGTGAGATGGGCCAGGCCTGCACCGGCGGCGCCGGCCCATAGTTCGCCCGGCCGAGGTGCATAGACCGAGCGAACGTCATCGCCCGGCAGGCCGTCTTCCTTTGTTACGGTGACGAATCTGCCTTGAATCCAGTGGCTCAAGCCTGCGTGTGTTCCGATCCAGATTCCGCCGTTCCGGTCGTCGCACAAGCTGAAGACCGAGTCGTCGGCAAGACCATCTTTGCGGGTGTAAGCCTGAAATCTGCCGTTCCGAAACCGGTTGAGTCCGCCACCATCTGTCGCGATCCAAAGGTCGCCTTGCTGATCCTCATAGAGCGCTTTGACGAATTCATTGGAGAGGCCCTCGCGCTTTCCGAAGGTCTTGAATACGCCATGGGCGAGGGACGTGAGGCCACCGCCATGAGTGCCAATCCATAAGCGGCCGCGATGGTCCACAAGAAGAGAGTCGACTTCATTGCTTCGTAGGGCGGGGATTTTCCGGTTATCAAAAGTGACGAAGCGCACGCCATCAAAACGGGACAGTCCCTCTTCCGTGCCAAGCCAAAGGTAACCATCAGGAGTCTGGGCGATCGTGAGTACTGAGTTCTGAGGCAACCCGCTTTCAGTTGTCCAGATGTCATGGACGTATTGAGTAATGGACTTCGAAGGATCCAGGCCGGCTTGCGCGGGGCCAGGTCCTACGAACAGAGCTCCAGATAAGGCGACAAGCGCCCGGATCGGTGAGTTCATCAGTCGCACAACAGTCAGCCACGCAAACCAGCGCGTTATCTGCCTCAACAGATGTATCGGCCATTCATGGAAAACGTATTAGGTGTTCCTAGTACTTAGTGGCGTTTTCGTAGTTAATCCGGTAGCCTGCCTGTTCCGATATGAAACCCGAGGCCAAGAGAAATGGGGCGGTGACGCCTCGAAAAGAGACATTTACAAAGTATGAAGAAATGTTCAGCGGTACTAGGGTGGGTGTTGATCGGCAGCACATTCGTGTTCGCTTCGTCACCTAAGATTTCACCGGATTTAAAGGAAGTCGATCCAAACTCCAATGTGCGAGTCATCGTTCAGTATTCTCAGATGCCGGCCGTCAACCAAGGAGCTAGTGGCGGCCTGTTGGGCGGGCTTCTCGGAGGGGTTCTCGGACTTGTAGGCGGCGTTGTAAATGGAGTCGTGAATCTTGTATTCGGCGTCTTGCACGCCGTTGTGTATACGGTTCCAGCTTACTCGCTTGAAAACTTGGC
>Ga0126381_100004779_pt1 | contig 14793 bp, 16 predicted proteins | sample PanSoiMetPlot_28_FD_96465 | JGI IMG/M metagenome (GOLD analysis project Ga0126381, IMG submission 96465) | Tropical forest soil microbial communities from Panama - MetaG Plot_28 | ecosystem: Environmental > Terrestrial > Soil > Tropical forest > Bulk soil | place: Panama | collected 2016-02-17
GCTGCCCTTAAAGCCCTCGAATTCTGGCAGTCCAATTAGGACGTCGTTCAAAAGTGAGGCAATTCTAGGTTGCCGCCACATCCCCTTTCAACCCTCCCCGACCTTGATCCTTCCATCATTGCGTGTCGTTTGGCGCTGATTGCATAGCCATGTACGTTCAGGCCGCATGGTGTAGATGTCCTCATTTTGTAAGAAGGACGAGTCTCACTGGCTCAGGTAGCAACCAATTGTCATGCCCTTTGCTGAACCTGGGCTCTATTGGTCATCAAGGGGTGACCCTGCCCAGCGTCATCGCCGGCACTCCGCATGGACAATCTTTAGTACGACTCGCGTGTGGCGCGGGGCGTCTGCGAACCTCTTACCAGCAATTACAACCGTTCAATCCGAAGCTGCTGAAGCTGTTAGTTCAAAGTTGTCACTATCGAGCAGAAAGTTCGAAAATCGTCCTCCAGGGCCGACCATTTATTCCTCAGCAGCTCATTGGATTAGCGACGATCGCAAATTTCGGATTTCCTTACCAAGATCGCGCTTGACCAGCAATCGCCAGTCCTCCAAAATGGAGGAAGAATGGAGTTATGAAGCATGGCTGTGCTGAATATCAAGAATCTGCCCGATGCTCTTTACAAGAAGCTCCAGGCTCAGGCAAAACGCCAGCACCGATCGGTCGCGCAAGAAGTCACGCACCTGCTCAGCGCTGCCCTGGAGACGGCCAAACCTCTTTCCATCCTGGAGCTGAAGGGGCTAGGCAAGGAGCACTGGCTGGGAATTGATGCCGTGAAGCATGTCGAGCGAGAACGGGCTTCATGGGATTGATGAATGATATCGGCCGCGGCCCGGTGGGCGTGGACACGGTCATTTTCATTTATTTCATCGAGGAACATCCTCAGTTTCTCCGGGTGATTGAGCCGCTTTTTCGGGAAGTCGACAAGGGGCGCTTAGAATTGATTACATCGGCCCTGACTCTCCTGGAAGTGTTAGTAGTGCCATATCGTATGGCGGACCACTTGCTCGCAGGCCGCTACGAATCTATTCTTACGCGCAGCCGCGGAGTCAAAATTGCCGATATTTCGCGCGATCACTTGCGCGCCGCCGCACAACTCAGGGCCAAAACCGGAGTGAAGACGCCGGATTCCCTGCAACTTGTAGCGGCGTTGTCGGCCGGTTGCACCGCCTTTCTCACGAATCATCGCGAGCTCCCGACTGTGCCCGGCCCACGTATTTTACAGACGGCTTCCTATAAGTGAATGCAAGACTGGATCTGCGGGGCAGGTGAAGTGTGGTTCCAGCTGCTCTTAGTCTGATCATCCGATTTAATCCGAACCTCAGCCGCTGAGAATGTTAGTTCTGAATCGCCGCCCCGAAGCAGAGCAGTTCGAAAATGATCCTCTAGGGCCGACCATTTACCTATGGTCTCGGGTCGCTCATCAATCCCGTCATTGAATTAGCCGACTTGATGATTTGGCCCTAAATGTAGACACGTACGATCTCACGTCACGCCAAAGCGCAAACGGATGGAAAACCGGAGTCTCTCGCAATTTCAATCGGTGGTTCGCTGCCGAACCGCGATATTGTCGATTCCATCCTGGGACTTCTTGCTTTCTTGCCAAAAATATGATTTCCAATCGCGGGCCTCGGCAACGATCAGACCGCACCTCGTCACAGTTGAAGTATGCCGGTCAATGTTCGGCCGATGATCAGCTGCTGTGTGCTCGCAGGCACATCGCAGGACTTGAACAAGGCTCGATATTGGCTAACGACGCGTTCAATGCCATCGAGGCCGCTGTCGGACCCGAACACCAATTTTGCAAAGGCGCTTTGGTCGTTAGCTGGCGTTGCCGTTTTCCATTCCCCTTGACCGGACCACCAGAAGAATTTCTTAAATTCCTCGAGTCGATTGCTCATCTTGGTCAATGTGGAACCACTAAGGTCGAAGAAGACATTCGGGTTCCAACGGGCAACTTCCGCAGCCCACTCATATTCGGGATTACCGCAATGAGCGCCGATCACCGTCAATTTCGGAAAACGGCGGGCAATTTCCTCTAGATAAAACGCTCGCATCCGGTGCGACGCCACGTCCTCCGGATGATCGACGCTCCGTCGCAGGACTATGCCCGTATGAAACATTACTACCCAGCCAAACTGGTTAGCGAGTTCGTAAACCGGGAAGTAGGAGGCATCGATATAGGTTTTTTTTACAAATTCGAGTTCACCTAACCCACGATAACCGAGCGTGTGAAAATCGTTCACTTGCGACAGAACGTCAGGGGCGTCTAAATCAACAAACCCGAACGGAACAATTCGTCCTGGGTGCCGCTTTGCCGCGTCTGCCACCTGCACTCGATGAGAATATGGAGTGAGCAAACAGGCCACAAGATTGATTCTTTCAGCGAGGGTCACCAGATCGCGAATGAAATTTGGATTGTTCTCATCGAAGTGGACATGGATATCCACGATGCGATCGCTAGCAGTCGCCACAGTTGCGGAGTGCTCGTCTAACCGAAACTCTTCGGTTGTCGGATCGGCGATGGAACGCAGAGGAATTGCTGTCGCCGCCCCTCCAGCCGCTCGCAAAAAGCCTCGCCTCGAGATTCGAGAGCCCATGGATTTCCTCCTTCGTGAAAAGAGTGAAACCGTTTTTCCGCCATAAATCTGTAGAGAACCAGGACAGTCCTGTCAAGCGAAATGGAAGTGGTATATCGCGCTGCACCAGGCCGGAGGACTCGTGTGGCTCTGTGAGGCGAGCCATTAGAAAACGCGTAGAAACGCAGGAGCATCGAGAAACGTTATGCTTTTAGCCACTTGTCTAACCAGTCAAACGCGTCTGCTTGCATCTTCTTGTCGAATTTGTGAGGGCCTGGATAGTAAGAAACTTTCAAATTGCGCTGGACTCCAGCTTTCTGGTAGACATCATAGAGCGTACGTTCCGCGTCTCTCATTTCAGCCGGAGTATATAGATCATCATTCTCATCATTCAGCACAAATGTGGGTAGTGGCACCCGTAATCCAAGTATTTCAGGAAAGTCCAGCTCGTTTGGAAGGAGAGGCACATAAGCCATCCACGTGTGCGTGAAAGATTTGTTTAGAAGAAAGTCTTTCCAGGTTGTCATAAACCCGACACACACTACAGCTTTGATTCTCGGGTCCAGCCCGCCCATGATTACTGTGCGCAATCCCCCGCCTGATAATCCGCCGCAACCAATGCGGCTTACATCTACGTCATCGCGCGCGCACAACACATCGAGAGCCTTTTGGTCTTCTGCGAAGAAAACGCCCGGCCATGTAGTCCCCGCGCTGAACAATGATTTCGCCATCACATGCTCGTGCTGACCAGCCCACTCGTTGTACTTCTCGACATTGACGGGGTCTTCAGGATCGTTGTCGTTGAGTCCATTGCGCAGATGTTCGGGCACATCCCGTAGCATTACTCTCCGGCTCGCGAAAGAAAAGGCGTCGGGCGCGAGGACAACATAACCGCGTTTGGCAACCTCATTCGCCCAGGCTACGCCTTCGTAATACTCGTTCTGATGAGCCTCGATCAGCGGATGTTGTTGATCGGAGGTTCTGGTGATCTTGGCTTTGCCAAAATATTTATTGCCGCCATGATCGTGAAACGCAAGAATACCGGGAAGTCTACCCCTTGCGTTCAGTGGCCTAAGAACGAGTGCTTCGGTCGGTCGACCATATGGCAACCGCCATGAGAGTTCCTGGATGCGTACTCCGTCATAGACGTATTCCGTCGTGACGGTAATCTTGGGAGTACTTCCTATAGCCGGGATTGCCATACGTTCCATCACACATTTCCGTGCAGACTTGCGCCATGCCGCAACGTCACCAAAGCGCTTGTTTCGGAACGAAAGGTAGGGCAAGCGATCGCGATTCAACGAAGCAGCCCATGAGCCATATAAACCGATCACGCTGAGCTCGTTATCTGCAGATCGATCACTCAGATGCGGGGACATCGATGAATTGAAGACAAAGGGAAAAGATTCAAGCCCTCGCTTCCCAGCTAAACCTAGGGCGGAGAGGGCGCCGCATTTCATAAAGTCCCTGCGTTCCTGGCGCATGTCGGAGAGTGTAGCGCATTGGGCTGAGGACTATCTGACTGAAATGATCAGTTTTGAATTTGCATCGACTAGGATGACTCTCAGTTGCAGCTCACCGACGATGCCGGATGCCAGCGGCGAGACCTCGAAGCCTGCCAGCCTTCGGGAGTAAAACAGAGCTGTGGCACCGTGATAAAAACGTGATAGTTCTATGCTCAAAACGTGCCCATTCCAGTCAGAACGGGTCAAAACGCAAGTCTGGGAAATGGTTGACGAATCAAGTAGGATAGAAAACTTTCTAAATATCGCCGAACACCCTGGGTGATCTACAAAAACGGCGGGTGGGGGGGCAATCCCGTCGCCGGTGGGTCCGACTCCCACTCGCTTCTGCCAATATTTATCAATAACTTACATCGATAATGTGCTACAACCTGTGCCAATCGTTCGACTTTGAAAGCTGCGCGAGCTCCGGCCTCTAGCGCCCGTCGATTTGCAGAGGCGGATGGCTCCAATGATTGAATTTGAGATGTAGCAGTTCGAGCTTATTCTGAAATGAGAGCCGTCTGCAAAAAAAAAAAAACAAATGCAGTTACAGGATGACTATTTTGTGGCCTTCGGAGGAGTTCCTTCGAGTCAGAAGAAATGTTATGAACGACAGCAAGAGCTAATTTCTGCGATCTGGAATATCGATCCGCTTCCATCCAAAGAGTCGAGCATCTGCTGACCACCCGCCAGGTCCGAGCAGTACTAAGGCAGCGCCCAGGGTTGCGAAGAAGATGCAACCCCACGGATCTCCAGGCCGCCAAACGATATTCCACATTGCAAGCACGACCACAAGCGATCCCGAGATGGGTGTCCATAGGCCTGCGAACAGAAGTATTCCGAGTGCAATCGCCAATCCAGGCAGAAGGTGGATCGGTGAGCCAGTTTGCAGTTTCATGATCCCGTGGATAATCAGTGAAGCCGCGGCGACGAGCCGCATAAGAAGAAGACCCAGTCCAGGCCAGCCGTGCGGGAACGTGGAGAATAAACGTTGCAGAAAGCCCCCTGGTTTCGTGATTGACGGTTTTAGAGTAACCGACCGAAGAATGACTGGAAACCTCAAAAAGGGTGGATTGAATGACTCTTTCCAGTTTAAGGTCGATTCGGAGATTCGATAATTCCGCGTTTGATCCCGATCATCGATGCGTGGGTGCGATCGTTTGCGCCCAATTTTAACAGGATGCTCTTGACTCGACCTTTGACGGTTTCATCGGTAATTGAGAGCTGCGCTGCGATCTGTTTGTTGGAATTCCCGGCTGCAATTAGCTGGAGGACGTTCACTTCCGCTGGTGTCAGGACGTCATCGGTGGTGTGCTCGGCGAGTTCGAATGCTGCCTCGGGGGCAAGCCTCCTTTTCCCCGCATGGACGGTTCGGATGGTCTCTAGCAGGTCTTTGTGCAACAAATTCTTCAAAAGGTAACCTCGGGCGCCGGCCTGGATCGCTCGTAGTACCTGCACATCGCCGGCATAGGTGGTCAGGACGATGATGCGGGCGTCGGGAAATTCGCCCCGAATCGTGATCATTGCATCCAGGCCACTCACTTCCGGCATCAGCAAGTCCATCAGCGTAATGTCCGGGCGGTGCATACGGAACAGATCGATCGCTTCCTGGCCGTTCGACGCTTCCGCGACTAACTTCATGTCTTTCTGCGTCTCGAGTAACGTCGCGATTCCTTGGCGGAACAGAGGGTGGTCGTCAACCACCAGAATCCGAATTGAATCAGGGGCGGAACTCACGGTTTGATCAAGCTCCCTTTCTTGTGAACAACAAACGCTGCGGAGTGCGTGGTTTTGTGTAGGCCCGCGACGCGGGAATGGTCAGCTCAATTTCTGTTCCCGAGTTTACTTGACTCCAGACTGTCAGCTTTCCCCCAACCAGCTTGGCGCGTTCGTGCATGCCGGGCAAACCGTAGTGCCCAACACGTCCGCCTCCATCCAGAATCTTGTGATCAATGCCTATCCCGTTGTCCCGGGTGCGAACCCGAAACTGCCGTTCGTCATAGTGGATCTCGACTTCAATCCGGGCAGCACCAGAGTGATGGAATGAGTTGCGTAGAGCCTCGCTCGCGATGCGGTACACCTCGTCCCTGATGATGGGATGCAAATCTCGAGGGTCACCTTCGACCTCCACATGAAAGGAAACGGGGCCCCGGCCGTCTTGCTCCGCGACAAGTCTTTGTCCGACCTGGGTTAGAGAACGGGCAAGATCGTTGGTGACGACGGTCGAACCGCGCACTCCTTGCACCGCCTCGCGGCCCTCGGTAATCGCCTGCGAAGCCTCTTCCACTAAGTTCTCCAGCCGCTCCAGAGCTTCCGGGCGATCCGCGAGCATGAAGGTTAAGGCATGAAACTTCAACAACACGCCCTGGAAGCTCTGCAGCATCGTGTCATCCAATTCCCGAGCGATGCGCGTGCGTTCGCCGACGCGGACTTCGAGTGTCATATTAAATTGCCGCGCCTGCTGGTAGAGACGGAGTCGGTGCAGAATTACGAGGAATCCTAGAAACGACGCTGCGCACAACGTCCGAAACCACCAAGTCTGGTAGTACGCGGGGGCGATCGAGAAATCCAACGATGTGCCGGCTTCGTTCCACACTCCGCTGTTGTTGCACGCCTTCACGCGGAAGGTGTAATTACGCGGAGGGAGATTACTGTAGAACGCTTGCCGGCGAGGGCCGACGTCCTGCCAATCGTGGTCCCAGCCTTCCAGTTTGTAGCGAAAAAGGACTTTTTCCGGCGCAGCTAGGCTGAGCCCGGTGTAATCGATCTGCAAGTCGCGCACCCGCGCCGGCAGGCGCACTCGCCCGTTTGAATCCGGAGTCGCATCGTACGTCTTATGGTCGGCAACAATTTGTTCGACATGTACCGGTGGCGGCAATTTGTTGAATGCAAGGTGGCGCGGATCGACGATGCTGACGCCGTCGAAAGGCAAGAACCAGAGTCGTCCATCCACGGACTGCGCAACTGCCGGAGAGTATCCACCGGACCCATGTGACCGTACGCCATCGGAGATATCGAAGACTGTGGCTCGGATCGTGTTCTTCGCATTTTTATCGTTGTCCGCTGCAGCGATCCAACTATCCAGGTCCTGTCTGGGAATCTGAACCAGTCCGCACTCCGTATAAAGCCAGACCGAACCGTCACCGTCTTCGCTCGACCAATGAATGGTGTCGCAGGGCAATCCGTTCTTGCTTGATAGCGTTACAATACGACCATTCTTTAGACGACTAAGGCCGCCTCCCGTGGCCGCCCAGAGTGTTCCGTCCGCGTCGATTCGTAAGTGGCCGATCCCTCGCCTAGTCCATCTGTGGTGGTGTAAATCCGGCGGATCTTGCCGTCCGCAAAATAGGCGACACCACCCTTCGCAAACCCGAGCCATAGTCCGCCTTGCCGAGAATCAACGACCAAAGCTTCAGCATAATCCCGCGATTTTAAGTCATCCCATAAAAACCTTTGGATCTCACGTCTCTGCGACAGCCGGAAAAGACCGAGCTCTTTATTCGCTATCCACAGATTTCCTGCAGAGTCCTCTCCGATGCCATGGACATTTCCGCCGGAAAATCCATTGATCGGAACAAACGCCTGGTTTTCCAGGTAGCCGAACTGGTGGAACGTTGAGACCCAGATTCGACCTCGAGAGTCCTGAAACAGAGAGTGCGGAGCATACCCATTGATTTTTCCGTCTCCCTTGCCGAAATGCGAAACTTCTCCATTGAGCCAATGGTTCAAACCGCCAATCGTCCCAAGCCAAACACTTCCATCCTTCGCCGCGAGTACAGACCCCACCACGGAATGCGATAAACCCTGCTTCGATGAAAGGGTGGCGACCGCTAAGTCGCGAAAACGGTCAAGGCCCGCGATAGTGGTTACCCAAACGCTCCCTTCATGGTCTTCAAAGAAAGAGAACGTCCAATCGCCTGAGAGCCCATCAGGCGAGGTATAAACATCGGCTCTGTCTTGGTGAACATGTATAAGGCCGAGGTCTTTCGTTCCGATCCACAGATTGCCATCGCGATCCTTAAACAGACTTTGTGCGTCGAATTCATGCAGTGTGGCCGGGAGTGGAAACAGCTTGGTTTTGCCATCAACGAATTTGTAAATCCGACCCTTCCACCCGACCAGCAGGGCGCCGTCAGAATCTTCTGTCAAACCTAGAATGCCGTTCCGCTCACCGGGGAACGGATAGAACTTCGGCGGCGCAGGCTTCCACCGCCAGATTCCCTTTTGCCCTCCGGCCCAGAGATTCCCCTTGCTGTCCTCAAGAAGGCTGACGATGCTGGACCAAACTGCCCATCTTCTCCGTAACATTGGGCGCCGTCCTTCCGAATCGCACAGAGCCTACCGGCCGGAACTCCGTAGGCGCCAGCCCAGACCGTGCCCTGACGATCCTCAAGTAGCCTACCAATGATCAGTTCCGCGAGCTCCGGGTCGTGAGTGAGCTTGCCATCCTTCCACCTTGCGAGCCCTTTGGCGTTGCCAATCCAAAGTGCGCCATCCCTAGCTGAGAGCAGGGCTCGAATGTCGCTGGAAAGAAGACTCTGGCCCGGTGGCGGCTGCCAGGTCACCGTCCTTAGACCATCGAAGCGAAGCAACCCAAATGCCGTCCCCAGCCACAGATAGCCATCGGGCGTTTGTGCAATGGCTTGAATATCGCCCTTAAATGCGCCGTCGCGAATCTTCCACGCGGTGTGTGCATACTGACTGACGTCTAGCGTGGGATCCAACGCGAACATGCAAGGGATCGCTGCGAGCAAGATGCCAGCCAGCACACTGCCCAGCATAAGGTGTCGCGCACGTCTGCGCTCGATCCCCATGGCGTTCCACATGGTATCCGATTGTCAATTTTGACAGGGAGACTAAGGACTTGTCAGGCCCCTTTTGGGGGAGCAGAGGCTTACCTTATCAAGGAATTGACCAAGATTGAGCCTGGCAGGTAGGCTCCCACGATAAGCGGTGGTGCCTCAACGTGTATCGTGTTCTCATTGTCGCGGTGTTTGTCCTTGCATCGCTAACTCCCGCACTCCTCGCACAGTCCACAGAAGCCTCGCTCGCCGGCCGCGTAAGCGACCCATCGCGAGCGATGATCGTCGAGGCACAGGTTGCAGCGGTTAATCTGGGCACCAGTTTTCGGTATAAGACGACCACCAACGCCTATGGCGAATACTACCTTGCGAATCTGCCGCCCGGTAGCTATCGCCTCGAAATCGAAAAAAACGGATTTAAGAGAGTAGTCAAACCTGACGTGATTCTTCATGTTCAGGACCGCCTCGAAATCAACTTTGCCATGCTACTGGGCACCGCGTCGGAGACAATCACGGTAGAAGGCGGCGCTCCACTGCTTAACACCTCAGGCGCATCTGTGAGTACGCTGGTCGGAAATCGCTTCGTCGAGAACCTGCCCTTGAATGGGCGAAGTTTCAGTTCGCTACTCGACTTGACGCCGGGCGTGGTACTGGCAGCGACCAATCAATACGATCGCGGCCAATACAGCGTGAACGGGCAAAGGCCGGATGCAAATTACTTTGTGGTGGATGGCGTGAGCGCGAATTTGGGCTCGGCAGCCAGCGTTTACGGACAGAGCGGCGCCGGCCAACTCCCAGCAACCAGTGCATCGGGTGGAACCAGCAACCTGGTATCGCTCGATGCACTGGAGGAGTTCCGCATTCAAACATCGACCTTTGCGCCCGAATATGGGCGCACGTCGGCAACATTCCCCGGGCGAGGATTTCTGGCGGTGAGTTCTCACTCACGGTCACCCCGATAGCACGTCTGCTGCCCGCGGCGTGACTGGATACCTCCTGATTCGCCACCCGGACGCAGGTGCAGCGGGAGTGACCATGCTCCTCGCTGCAATTTTCATCGTGGGAGGAATATTCCGCGGCGCAGGAGCGAGCGTAATTCGGTTTCCCAGGTGGGGATGGACGGTGTTCTCCGGCCTGATGTCTTTCCTTCTCGGCGTCTACCTACTCGCCACTTGGCCTGCAGCCAGCACCTACTTCATTGGCGTGGTGATCGGGGTCGACCTCATCTTCGATGGCGCGGCGTTAGTCAGCTTTGCAGGAGCGATCCACAGTTTGCCAGAAGTGCAACGCAGGCCAGCCTGAGGACAGGTGGAGTAGGAACGGGAGGCAAATTAATGTTAGGTCACTCCACGCGCGAACCCGAAGAGGTTTTTGCGGGCCTGTACCCTCCGGTGCCAACAGTCGCTGTGCTGCGAATCGGTTGGCTGGAATATTTTTCGACTCTGAATTCTTCAAGATCCACTCCGACTCACTCGCGTGGAAATAAAAGCATGATGCTTTGTGCCATTTTGCAAAGGAGACGATGATGCCAACGTTATGGTTCTCGACATCCAGGTTTTGGATTACGCCGGTGCTGGCGATACTATGTGGCGCCTGCTTGGCCCAGGCGCCTGCTCCGGAGCCGGTCAGCGACCAGGAAACCGAGTTGGGACAGGCAGTCTACAAGCAATTGCGAGACAAGGGAGAGATTATCGAGTCCTCTCCCTTGTACGACAGCTGAAGCCGGTTGCAGAAGCCATAACCCGCACGGCGCAACCCCGCTACCCCCACCCCTTCAAGTTCTTCCTCGTGCACGAGGCGCAGCCTAATGCATTCGCGACGCCAGGAGGCAACGTCTACGTCGTGGATTCTCTTCTGTATTTTGTTAAGAACACCGGGCAATTGGCCGGAACCCTTTGTCACGAGGTTTCTCACACGATTCATCGTGACGGCGTTGCTCTGATGGAAAAGGAGCAGAAGATTGAGGAGCGCGAAGTGGCTGCCGCAATCTTGCTGGGACCTACACGAGCCCACATTATTGCGATCGCCCTGATTGGCAAGCTGCATTCGCTGGGCTATTCCCGTGACGCTGAATCGAAAGCCGATGTCACCGGTTCCGACATTTGCGCCGAGGCCGGTTACAATCCCTGGGGATTAAGCTGGCTGTTTCAGGATTTTCAAGATGCCGATGCTCGCCAAATCCCGCAGCTTCTGTCAGACCATCCAGCCAATGGCACCAGGATAGGAACACTTGAAGAGCACTTTCGAGATAATCCTTCGACGTTTTCTAAGTTTAGTCGCGACCCAAAATCGGCAACTCCCTTCAGTGTGCCTAAAGACGCGCCCGAGGTTTTCTTACGCGCAGACATCAAAGCGGGAAATTAGCGTCGAATAGATTCCACGGCTATGGTGGTCTTCATTGCAACTTCATGACGGGAGTTGAGGAGCGTGAATCAGTTAAGAGTGAGCCTGAGCCACAAGACTCTCATACATATGGGGTGGGACGGCGAATTGTGCGCGGTGTGCGATGCTCCTGCTTCGGTCAGCAGCCTCAAGTGTCTCTCTCAAAACACCGATCCGGCTGCACACATTTTTCAGGCAGAAACATGTAAGGACGCTGAAATCGCCGACATTGAGCATGATAAAACGATTGCGAATCGGAGCAAGAACCCAAAATGCCGCCTCGGAAGTATGGGGACCAAGCGGCGCTCCGAGTAGAGCTGTTCGATTGCGCCCACGTAGAGCTGCCGGAGATGCCCAAGCTCACATTGCGGTGGATGGATCGCTTTTTGATCGCGGCGCCGGGAAATTGATCTGCTACGAATGTTTGGCTTCTGTCTGCAATGGGTCTCCTGGTAACTTCGCTTCGCGGATTCCAAGCCCGTTTCTATCCCGTCTCCGGACGGCCGGCAAACCACGCCCCATCTCTTTTGCAATGACCGGCCCCGACCCGCACATGCAATCTGGTCGCACCAAGCTTAAGGCAAGGCAAACAAGAATACCGTTGGCGCGCCGGCAATCTCGTTAATCCAAAAATTCGACGGCCTGCCGGACATAACGGCCACGTATTGCTTTCCCGCTTCCTCGTAGGTCACAACGCCGCCTCCGATACCTCCCCCCGTGTTGAACCTATACAGCACGTTCCCAGTGTGTGCATCAAGGGCCAGGAAGTCGCCGCTTAACTCGCCCGTGAACACAATGTTGCCCTTCGTGGCGGTCACCGCAGACACCATCGGACGCTTTGATTGATACTTCCATTGCACGGCTCCGGTCGAAGCGTCGATCGCCGTGAGCCATCCCTGTGATTCTTTGGCGAATTCCACGGTACCGCCCATATACATCCGCCCCGGAATATGCCGCACCGTCTCAGCGGCCGTGAAGGTCGAGCACCAGTCCACGGCATTTACGAAGAGCGTGTTCAGTTCACGATTGAGCGCTGGTCCGTTCCACTCCACTCCGCCCAGCACTCCCGGACAGGCCTCAGTGCCGTCGATCGTTACGGGCGCGTCCACGTTCTTGATGGTTGTGATCGGTGTGGAATAGACAACTTCGTGATTCTCCCGGTTAACTGCACGCAGAATCCCATCCTTGCCCACGGTCGTCAGGACAGGAGTGTCTCGCCCGTCAATCTTTGTCTGAAACAGCGGACTCACCTGGGTCAGGTCCCAGTCGTGGGAATCGTTTGGCACCATCTGCCGATACCACAGAAGTTTGCCCGTATGAGCGTCCAAAACGACCACCGAATTGGTGTAACGGTTATCGCCCGGGCGAAGGTTGGCGGGCAGGTCCGGCGCGGGGTTGGTAACCGCTACGAACAGCTCCTTTTTATGCGCATCGAGCGCGAACGGCGTCCACACCGACCCACCGCCTAGCTTGATCCCCTTGGGATTGCGCCACGATTCAGACCGCGCAAGATTTGCTCCCGGCACTGTCTGAAACTTCCATACTGGCGAACCATCGCGCAGGAGAAAAGCGCCCACCCAACCAGAAATGCCGTTTTCACTGCCCGCCGGCCCGATCAAGACCAGATCCTCAAAAATGAGCGGCGCCATCGTGAAGGTCTCGCCTTGCGCGGAATCCGCCGCCCTGGCGGCCCACACCAATGTGCCAGTGTCGGCGTTGAGCGCCAGTAAATATCCATCCGACGTTCCGCGAACCAGATAGCCGTCCTTGATCGCCACGCCACGATTGTTCGGCCACACCTCCGGGGCACGAGGCTCCCATGTGTAACGCCACTCCGGCCGGCAGTCGGTTGCGTTCAACGCAACCGTGCTGCGGTTGGTGGTGATGTACATAATCCCTTGATACACAATCGGGCCCGTTTGAAAATTCCCTTGATCCCCCACCTGGAACACGCAGACTGGCCTGAGTTGGCCGGCGTTTTGTGGGTTGATCTGATCGAGTGCTACATATCGTGCGCCAGAGTAGTCGTGCGTGTGGTAGAGCCAGTTCCGAGTAGAATCCGCAGCTCCGTTCAATTCCTCTTGTGTTGGCCCTCGGCCTTTCGGAACCGCTGCCGGATCGCCGGGCACACGCAGCGGAGGCGGCGCAGCCGCAAGTTCTTTCGCGATTCCGAAGCGCAGTAGTGTCTGCTTCATCTGAGGCGAACCTGCCCGCAGAGGCGTGGCGGCTCCCGCTTCATATCCGTTCTGCTGCAGAATGTAGGTCAGCACTGCGGTGTATTCCTCGGGCCGCATCGTTGTTGGCGACCCTTTTGGCATGGTTGTTCGGATAATGAAGTCCAGGTCATCCACTGTCAACTTCGAATCGCCCCAGCCCGACGTCCATCTGGCGGCAAACCGCGGGCCAGTGAGCGGCCCCGCTACCCCACCCTGCAGATTTTCGTCATGACACGTCGCACACTTCGCGCCATAGAGTCTCTTGCCTTGTTCAACTTGCTGGGCGGTGAACAGCGGTGCGTGCTTTGTCCCCTGGTGCGCTACCTGGCTCGCGGCTACGGCAACCGCCGCTGCAGTAGTGACGACCACTGCGCCTGCAGACCATTTGGACATGCGATCGCTCCTTCAGTCATCCAATCATCGGAATCGTGCGCGGATTCTCCGAGGAAGCCTTACTTACGATCTCAAGGCGCACCAGAGTATACGCCTCCCGTCAACTTCGCAGCCGGAGAGTGGATCGATTGTAGCGGTTCCAGCTGGGTGATCAGAACCCCAGGACGTAACGAACCCACGTCGGCGCATCTAGAGCCGCCCGCAGTTCCCGTCGCGAGAAGGATGTAGTGGTCGCGATTTCCGGTCGAAATCTCGATCCTTCAATGATCCTTTGAGACTGGTCCTGTCACGTCCAAAGAACCCGTAGCGGCAATGTCTTCAGAAGACCGCCCCAGGAAGATATCAAAGATTCCGGGCACGACGACCCACCGCATATCCCGGTCCAGCAGCTGAAAATCTTCAGGATCGAGCGTAAACTTCACAGTTTTCTTTTCCCCGGGCTCGATCGCGATCCGCTCAAAGCCACGCAGTTGCTTGACGGGCGTGGCCACTGGAGTGAACCGCTCGTGAAGGTAGAGCTGAACGGTTTCTACGCCGGCCCGTTTTCCTGTGTCCTCGATATCCACGCTTACCTGCGTGTTGCCTTCATTGAGAATCGGTGCCGGCAAAATGCGAAGATTGCTGTACTGGAATTGCGTGTAACTGAGCCCGAAACCGAAGGGGTAAAGTGGGCTGGCCGGCATATCGACGTAGCCTCGGGTATTTGTCCAGGCGCCCTTTACCCAATATTTCTTCGATGGCGGGTAATTGTAGTACGCGGGAAGCTGCCCCACCGAGCGCGGAATCGTAATAGCGAGCCGGCCGCTGGGATTGTAATCCCCGAACAGCACATCCGCGACCGCAGTGGCCCCGGCTTCGCCCGGTTCCCATGCCTCGACAATGGCGGGGATATGCTCCGCTTCCCATCGCGTCGAC
>Ga0126381_100004781_pt1 | contig 14791 bp, 15 predicted proteins | sample PanSoiMetPlot_28_FD_96465 | JGI IMG/M metagenome (GOLD analysis project Ga0126381, IMG submission 96465) | Tropical forest soil microbial communities from Panama - MetaG Plot_28 | ecosystem: Environmental > Terrestrial > Soil > Tropical forest > Bulk soil | place: Panama | collected 2016-02-17
ACATGTAGTCTCATTTGGCCTTGTCAAGATCGGATTGCTAGGTAAGTCAGCCTTAGATACCCCCAGACAGTCCAGTGACAGAAGCCAGCATGTCCGGCAGTTGTCGGAAGGCTCGCTCCGCGGCCTTGCCGGCAAGACCGCTTCCAGGAAGCTGCTGGGCTGCAACGTCACATGCACAATTCGTCTGAGACCTTTCCTGAGGAAGCTCCCTTGGTTCCGGTAGAGATTGGACAGGAGACCCCGGGCATCAACGCGATCCTGCAGCGATCGCACAACACGCAGTTGGTTCTCCATCTGTTTCAATTGTATCGCCGGCTGACGCGGGCGGAAATTGCCGTACGAACCGGCCTGACATTCCAGACCGTGGCTAACATTTTGGAAAGGTTGCACAAGCGCCGCTGGGTTCGAAAGTTGCCCCCGCAACGCTTAACCGCCCGCGGCGCCGAATCCATACCTTTCGAATTGCGCGGAGATGCTGCCTGCAGCATCGGATTGCAGATCGATCGTGACCATATCTCTGGATTGATCCTCAACCTGGCCGGCGAACCGTTAGCGAGAAGATCGATCTCGGTTCTTTCGCCTTCGCCAAACCAAGCGTTGAAGACATTGGGCAAGTTCGTGAAAGAGTTCAGAGCGATCCCCGGAGTTGAGGGACATCTGCTTGGGGTCGGAATCGCTTTCTCCGGCTTATATGATGCGATTCGGGATCAGATCGATCATCCTCATCTTTTGTTAGCGGAAGGGTGGAAAGGATTGCGAGTCAAAGAAGTATTTCGCGATCTTTCCAGCCAGCCGGCCGCTCCCAACAACTACGGCGCGACGGGTGCCGGATTTTCCCGTAGACGAGGCCGAACGGCAGGCCCTGTGTCGCTGATCCAGACCGATTCCCACGCGGCTGCTGTCGGCGAATATTGGGAACATTTCGGTCAGGCGCCGCGATGTTTGGCCTACGTGTACTTCGGCATCGGGTTAGGCTGCGGGATTATCTATCGCGGCCGGCACTTTGGAGGGAGTGACGGGTTAGCGGGAGAGATTGCGCATCTACCGGCAATCTTGGAGACGGAACAGCGCAAGATGGCCCGGCTTTGTGAATGTGGCCGCAGAGGTTGCCTGGAAACCTATTTTTCGTTCTCAGCTTTTCTCCGGGACCTCGGGCCGGCGGATTGGAAGGGAAGAGCGCCGGACGCTTTAGTCGAATCGGTTCGCAAAGAGAAGAAGGAACGGTATCGCCGTTGGATCAACCAGGCTGCGCGCCGATTTTGGATGGTTCTCCCAGTCCTGGGATCGCTATTGAATCCTGGGATCGTGCTGTTAGGTGGTCCGGGTCCGGCGATTTTGTTGGACGACCTGGTGACGGCGCTAGCAGACATACGCAGCAACGAGCGCGGCGATGATCGGTTGTTTTATCCTCGAGTGGAGCGGGCCCGGCTGAACCAGGACGCTGCGTTGATCGGGGTTGCTACCGGAGTGTTGTACGAAGCGTTGCGGCCGGTTTTCGGGTTGAAAGATTAATTCAAACCATTAGAATTGAACCCGTTTTCGCTCCGGTATGCATCGATGAACCCGGGCAACCTGAACGAGCAAAAACTGACCCCAGATGAACCCCCGGAAAATGAAAATAAGAAATTCCGTTATCGCAGTTGCGTTTTCTGTTTCCCTAGCCGGCGTCGCCAGCCAAATGCAGGCGGCTGATTACGCGATCGTGTTGAAAACCCTTTCCAATCCATTTTGGGTAAGTATGAAAGACGGCATTGAGAAGGAAGCGCAAAAACTTGGTGTGACGGTGGATATCTCTGCCGCACCTTCTGAAAGCGACCTACAAGCGCAACTCCTTTTGTTCGAGGATGCCCTGAACAAGAATTATAAAGGGATTGCTTTCGCACCGATCTCGGCAGTGAATCTGGTGCAGCCGGCAGCCAAGGCTTACAAAAAAGGGATTTTTCTGGTTAACCTGGACGAGAAAGTTGATGTCGCCAGTTTGAAACAAGCCGGTGGCAACGTAGAAGCATTTATCACAACGGATAACGTTGCGGTGGGCAAGAAGGGCGCCGACTTTATCATTCAGCAGTTGGGCGCTGCGGGAGGGAAAGTGGCGATCGTTGAAGGAAAAGCGGGTGCAGCCTCGGGGGAGGCCCGCAAAAAAGGGGCGACGGAGGCATTTCAATCCGCCAAGAATATTCAACTGGTGGCGAGCCAACCCGCAGACTGGGACCGGTTACGAGCCCTGGATGTGGCTACTAACATAATGCAAACGAACCCGGATCTGAAAGCATTCTACTGTTGTAACGATACCATGGCGCTGGGTGTGATGCAGGCGGTCCAGAATGTGGGTAAAGCAGGCAAGATTATGGTTGTTGGTACCGATGGAACGCCGGAGGCCATACAAATGATTGATGCCGGTCGTCTCACTGCGACGGTAGCTCAAGACCCCGCAAAAGTTGGCGCCACCGGACTGGATCTGTTAGTTGATGCGGTAAAGAGTGGCAAACAGATCGGGGTCGATGCCGAACCAAAATTTACGGCGATCGATTCTATCTTGGTGACCAAGAAGTAGAGACCGAATGGACGTGGTGGAGAGCCGTGGAGCGCTGCCGGCTTGCGAGGCCGTGGTAGCAGCGGGATATGGTTACTCTCGTTCTGAAGTTTACCATATGGTCTATCGCGCATCGGTTGGGAATTTCGGTCGGTTTCCAATTTTGACAGTGAATGCCCGATTCGAAGGACTGCGCGATAGAGCGCAGCACGGCTGCCGGCGTCACAAGATGCGTTCCTCTGCTCACCACGGCCTCGCAAGCGAGGCAGCGCTCCACGGTTTCGGCCGGGTCGGTCCACCGATCACCGATGAGCAGAAGCTCATCCCTACCACAGAGGAACTCATCCCTACCGCATGAGCGCGACGCAGGCAGCCTCCGCACCAGTAGTGGAGATGAAAGGCATCACCAAGACTTTTGGAGGTGTGCATGCGTTGCAGGGGGTCGATCTCGATATTTGTCCCGGGGAGGTTCACGTTATTCTCGGCGAGAACGGAGCCGGCAAGTCGACGTTGATGAAGATTTTGTCGGGAACCTATCCGCCGACGGCCGGGAAAATTGTTATTGATGGGTACGCGCATGGCAGCTTGAGGCCAACGCAAGCAGCTCATCTGGGGATCGCGATCATCTATCAGGAGCTCAGTGTGATCAGTGAGCTTTCTGCTCTGGAGAATCTATTCGTCGGCAGGATTCCGCTTCGGAAACGCTTCGGGATGCTGGTAGTAGATTGGCCATTAATGGAGCGCGAATCCAGGACGGTTTTGGAGAGCTTGGGTCTCAAGATCGACGTACACACTCCGGTGAGACACCTGTCGATCGCGCATCGGCAGATGATCGAGATCGCTAAAGCCTTGATGCGGCATGCCCGGGTTGTGGTCATGGATGAACCGACCTCTTCATTAACGAACGTTGAGGTAGCGCGGCTATTTTCGATTGTGCGCCAACTTCGACAGGAGGGAAGAGCGGTCGTCTTTATCTCACACAAACTGGATGAAGTGAGACAGATCGGGGACCGGTTTACCGTGCTAAAAGATGGTTCGACGAATGGGAGCGGGAAGGTTGAAGCGGTTACAAATGACGACTTGGTTCGGATGATGGTGGGGCGGAGCGTCAAACAGTACTTTTTAAACGAGGCCGCCATCGATCGCAGTCAGCCGCCGGTGCTGACGGTAAACAACGTCTCGAGCCGGGATCGCAGATGGGTGCAGGACGTGAGCTTTGATCTGTTTGCCGGAGAGATTCTGGGTTTTGCTGGATTGGTTGGTTCAGGCCGGACAGAACTAATGAACTGTTTGTTTGGAGCGATGCCGCGCCGAAGCGGGAAGATAGAGCTGCGGGGCCGTGATATCACCCCGCGGGGACCGGTAGAAGCTCTGAAAAACGGGATGGCCTATATCACCGAAAGCCGGTTACAGACCGGAAGCATGCCCAACTTCTCTATCAAAGACAACATCGTCATTTCGCGCAGCGTGAAGATCTCGCCGCTCCGTGGGCTGTGGGGGCTGATTAAGAGAAGGGAAGAGAACGGTATCGCAGAAGAACAGCGCAGACTGGTCAGTATCAAATGTTCCTCAATTGAGCAGAACATCATTGAGCTTTCTGGAGGCAATCAGCAAAAGGTGTTGGTCGGAAAATGGATTTGTATCCAGCCGGATGTGTTCATCTTCGATGAACCTACCCGAGGTATCGATGTTGGCGCAAAAGCGGAGATTTACAGAATGATGCGAGAACTATCCAATCAAGGGAAAGCGATCATTATGGTCTCTTCCGAACTACCGGAAATCTTGGCGATTTGCGATCGCATCGCGGTGTTTCGGGCAGGGAGAATTGTGCGGATCCTGGAAGGTAACTCGGCATCAGAGGAGCAGATACTGGAGTTAGCTATTTCGGGAGGAAATACTAAGTGACCCGGCTGGCAAAGCTCTGGGACCGGTTCGGGACGTTTTGCATCCTGATTATCATTGTCATCCTTTTCAGTTCGCTTTCTCCAAACTATTTCACAAAGCCCGATAACATCATCCAGATCTTTGTTCAGAGTGCGATCACGATTCTAACTGCGTTGGGTGAGTTCTTTGCGATCTTGATTGCAGGTATTGACTTGTCTGTGGGGTCCGTGGTTGCGCTGACTGGAATTATTACCGGTAAGTTGATGGTTAGTGGGATGAATCCATTCCTGTCGGTGATGCTTGGCGGTATCCTGGTGGGAGCTGTTCTCGGTGGATGCAATGGGCTGCTAGTGAACTATACCGGTCTGCATCCTTTTATAATTACGCTGGGCACCAACGCGATTTTTCGCGGGCTGACCATGATCATCTCGGGAGCAAATCCCGTATTTGGGTTTCCCTACAGCTTTATTCTGGCCTTAACTGGCAACGTATGGATAGTACCGGCTCCGGTACTGTTAGCCGTTTCTGTGGCGGTCATCCTTTGGTTTATTACCGTTCACACTCGGCTGGGACGTAATATCTATGCGTTAGGAGGGAATCGGGAAGCAGCTTATTTCTCGGGGATAGATATCAAGTTACATACCCTGGTGGTGTTCGTGATCTCAGGTGTCTGTTCTGGATTAGCCGGGGTTTTATCCGCGGCTCGGCTGGGAGCGGCTGAGCCGGGCGCCGGTCAGAATTTCGAAACCTATGCCATCGCTTCAGCCATCATCGGAGGCACTAGCTTCTTCGGTGGCCGAGGAAGGATTCCCTCAGTTGTCGTCGGTGGGCTCATCATCGGCACGATCAGCAATGGGTTGAACATTCTTCAGATCCCTACCTTCTATCAGCTGGTCGTGATGGGCGGGCTGATCATTGCTGCGGTTTCGCTCGATCGGTTGATTGGGCGAGCGCGCTGAGGCCGAGGGTGAAAGGTGAAAAGTGAAAGGTGAGAGGTGAGAGGTGAGAAGTGACTGGCGGCCTTTAAGGTGGTTCATGCGTCAACGGCTGCTACAAACGCGCCGATCGAGGACGAGTACGAGGACGAGAAGAAACTGTTAACTCCTAACCCGACTATGAGCAAACCTAAGATAATGATCGATCCGCAGCCGCGGACGATGGATATGATTTTCAGACCGGATGCGCAACGGCGCTTGGCTGAAATCGCGGAATTAACGGTATTTGATACCGGGCGAATGCCGGCCGAGATGGTGGAAAAGGCATTGCCGGAAAGCGAGATACTCATTGGCCAAACCGATCTGCCTCGGGAGCGCCTAACTCGGGCGGCCAAGCTGCGTACCATCTTCAACGTGGAGGGAAATTTTCTTCCTAATGTCGATTATCAATATTGCTTTGAACACGAGATTAGAGTGCTGATTGCCAGCCCAGCCTTCGCTGTGGCTGTAGCGGAGAGCGCTTTAGGTTTGGCACTCGATCTGGCCCGAGGGATCAGTCGCAATCACGGGAAATTCAAAACCAAGACCGAAGACTATGGTCTGGAGAGTAATCAAGGCTGCCATTTGTTTACCGGACTCAAGGTAGGTATTATCGGGTTCGGCGATTTGGGACGAACATTTCGTCCGCTGGTGCAACCGTTTCGTTGTCCGGTCAAAGTGTATGATCCCTGGCTGCCGAGCCGGGAAATTTTGCGCTATGACTGCGAGCCGGCAAGCCTCGAAGAGATTTTAGCTTGGTCGGATGCGATCTTTGTTTTTGCTGGTGTGACCACAGAGAACCAAGGCTTTTTGGGAAAACGGGAGCTGGATCTTATCCGGCCGGGCGGGCTTTTTATCTTGATGAGCCGGGCGGCGGTGGTGAATTTCGACGCGTTGACTGAGGCGGTTCGCAACGGACGGCTGCGAGTGGCGACCGATGTGTTCCCGGAAGAACCGCTTTCGCCTGACCACCCAATTCGGGATCTGGAGAACACCGTTCTTTCCGCTCATCGCTCCGGTGGAATGACGGAGGCCTTTATCGAGATCGGAGATATGGTTTTGAGTGATCTGGAATTGCTCGTTCGGGGTCTGCCGCCGATGAGTTGCAAAGTAGCTCAACCGGAGACGGTGAGTCGGTTTCGCGGGAAGCCTGTTGAGAGGAGTTAGGTGGCGTGTAATCGTGGTCGTAGGAGAAACGTAGGAAGAACTGAGGATAACGTCTCTCGTAAATAAAAGGTCTACGGGCACGCCAGGTTGCGTCGGTTTGCATCGGAACTGATGCGCGACCGGGAAGGGGAACGCGCCGCATTCCTGGTTCGCGAGAAAGACCGCACTTGATACCCCCTCCCGGCGCGCCTGCATTTTTGTTTCGGTTGCTTGGTAAAGCAATGAAAGTTAACAGTTTTGGACACTTATAATAATAGATATGTTTACTATTATGAGCCTAGAAGAAAAAAGGAGTGCCGTCTTTTGGTGATCTTGTAATTTCCGGTATCTTCACGTCGACGAAAGTAACCGAAGGTACCGAGAGGAGCTATCCTATGCATTGCTCAAATAGACGGACGAAATTCCCACTTAATGCAGCAATGTCAGCAATGGTCGCGAAATGTTTCTTTATTGCGTCATTCATCACATCAGTACCTGTTTTTGCTGATACACTGTTACAAGGGTCGGTGTACTTTGATTCATTACAGACTTTGAGTGAGGTGAACAAATTATCAGCACAACATGACAATGACGGTATCGCTAAATTAGCTGAAAATGGACATATAAGGCCTCAAATAGCGACTGACATGGATATTGTAGTATTACTTAGCGGAACGATACCTCAAGATCCGGCAGAATTCCGTTTTTTGGACGGTCCCACAACGTATTGGACCCTCACAAAAAATGTCGCGAATTTAAGTAAGCCTATTGCGGTCTCAACGCCCACACCTGGGTCTATAGCAGCCGCGACCCCCTGGCCAACTCCAACACCTAAGTCAGCACCAGCACCTACTGAGTCGTCAACAGCAGCTCCGAAACATTACCAACGGCAACATGAAAGCGATGCTCCTTCTGACGACGACAACGGTAGGCGCGTTTGGCATAAGGTCGATGGTAAATGGAAATGGTACCTTGCTGACAAACATCCTTCACCGGTAAAAAAAGCATCACCTGGGGGGGAAACACCACAAACTAATCCTTAATGCTGGGTGAAAGTAGGCGACGTATTAATTTGCAAAGGCAATCGCTTAGAGGCGTGCCGGTGACTAACCAAGCACGCGCGAAACGGTGAATAGATGAGCTCCCCTGCCAGGTTTGTTTCAGGGCTTCGATTCGATGTCGGCTTTGCCGGTCCGAATATCAACGGGAAAAGAAACGTGCGTATGAGCAATGAGCCATTTGCCGTTAATTTTCTTGAATCCATCAGTGACACGCACGGTGTAGTCCACTTTCTTTCCTCCCTTCATGGTTCCGATAACATGATGAATACCGATGACGTAAGCGACGTCACCGCCTGCGGTCACCTCTTCGCCACTGATTTCGGCCTGTAACGGGCCTTCAAAAGGACTGAAAGCTTCTTCCCAATCTTTGCGGTAGGCTTGTGCTCCGGTGCGCTGCAGGGGTGGCGTCACGTCGAAAACGACGAGACTGTGGTCCGGGACGCACAACTCCATGATCGCGTTCACGTCCTTGGCTCTAAATGCGGTTATAAACCGATCCTCTATCTCTTTAATATCGGCTATGTCCTGTGCTTTGATATCGGGCGGTGTTGTGCCACCGGTTGTCTTGTCGGCACGGATTGTAGACTGATTGGATGCGATCAAGCCGATGGCGAGCAGTATTAGAACGGCTGGTTTCATAAGCGGCCTCCTGCCGATGCGCACGGTGGGCAAAGCGTGAGCTGTGACAGTGTATCACTGTTCTGGCAGTGTGGCATGTGATGAGCGGAATCGACGAATGGGCGAAACGGGCGAAATAAATTGGTGGGGTGAGGCTCCCGAATGGCCTGAACGTGTTGGCGAAGCGATTGGTATTCAAGTGATGTAAAACACTGCTATACCCAACGCCCGCCGAGCCGTGGTCGAGCGCTGGGCCACGGCTCCGACTTCGCCAAAAGTTGGTTGGTGCCAGACTGCGGCTAGGAAGGCTATGTCGGACAAGTCGGCGCGTTTATAGGACTAGCCCATCACGTCAACTGGTGTGCATCGGCGCCCTTGGTGAAACCTTGCGGCGTTTCGGGAGCCTCGCCCCACCAATTTATTTCGCCCATTCGCCGATTCGCTGTGTCGTCCTTTCGCTCCCGTTAGTTCTTCGGTAGCAATCGTCCGCTGATGTTAGCCCCCGATAACAGTGCCACCACGGTGAGGCCGGTGGCGCAGGCAAAGCCCGTTGTCAGGGAAAACGACTGCATAATCGTGCCCAGTAACGCTACGCCTACGGTACCACCGACCTGGCGAGCGGAGTTGAGGAGGCCGGAAGCGAGGCCTGAGTGTTTGGGATCGGATGACGTCAAAACGCCCGCAGTCATCGCGGGCATGATCGAACCCATAGCCGCTCCCAATATCCCGAGTCCGGCAGCAATGAGCCAAAGCGTGGGAACGAAAGCGGTCGCTACCAGCGTGGCGGAACCGATCGCGGCTATGGCAAACCCGATGGAGATACGCGGGCGCAAGTATCGGGGACCATTTCTGCTGCTTAGCAGCCGGCTGACAATTGTCGGGAACAACGTAAACGGGGTTAGTACGGCGCCGGCGGCGAAAGGTCCCAAGGACAAAGCATTCTGCAGGTAAACGGACTCCACAAACAGGATGCCATACATCGAGAAATTCAGAATGAAACCAACGCTGATACAGGTCGAGAAGGTAATTTTAGAGAACAGAAAACCAGGAAGGACTGGATGACGACTCCGGCGCTCAAGCCAGATGAAGAGAGCGATGGAAAGGATAAAGCAACCGAATCCCGCCAGAGCGGAGCCACTGCTCCAGCTTTGGCGGCCGGCCTCGATCAAACCGTAAGTGAGAGCGAGTAAAGCGAAGCCGAGGGTTGCTTGACCTGGCCAGTCGATGCGGCGAGGTGAGTCTACCCGCGCCTCCTCAGTCCAACAGTGGTTGAGCCAGATGGCGACGATGCCAACCGGAACGTTTAACCAGAAGATGCTTCGCCAACCGATCCAAGCCGTCAGTAGTCCTCCTAAAACTGGACCCGCGGCAAACCCTAAACTAGCAGTATTAGCCCAAGCGCTGACGGCGTGACCGCGTTCAACCGGACCTGGAAAAGTATGGGATAAAATGGCGAGGGAAGCGGGGACCATGATAGCCGCTCCCAGGCCCTGGATAACGCGGGCGAAGATCAACACTGACAAGGACGTGGACAGAGCCGAGAGCAGAGAGGCGCCGGTGAATAGAATCAAACCGAGCTGATAGGATCGTTTAACTCCAGTTCGATCGCCGATGGCGCCCGCCGCGAGTAACAGGCTGGCAAACACTAACGTATAGCTGTTTACCACCCATTGTAGGTCGCTTATACGGTTTCCAAACTCGTGTCCCAGCACGGGGGTGGCGACGTTCAGAGCCGTTGTATCGAGCAGAACCAAGAAGAACCCAAAGCAAACCGCAAACAGGGTCCTCCGCTGACGGCGTTCCACCTCAGGTTTTACGGCCGGCACATCTACCTGGAGTCGGTCGGTTGTGTCCACCATGGCCGAAGAATAAAGCTCACTGATCCATCTTTTAAAATGATTCTTTCAAATATTATCCATCTGGTTTATTGATTGGTATGAACGTGTCCGATCTGAATCTCTTTGCGGCTGTCGCTAGGCACGGCAGTATCACAAAAGCGGCGCGCAGATTGAATACAGTGCAGTCCAACGTAACGACCCGGCTCAGGTTGCTAGAGGAAGAGTTGGGTGTGTCGCTGTTTCAGCGGCATCACCATGGAGTGACGTTGACGCGATCGGGACATGAATTGCTGCCATACGCTCACCAGCTGGAGGTGCTTCTGCAGAACGCGAAATGTGCGGTCTCAGCCGATGGCGCGACTCGAGGGTCGCTGCGATTGGGATCTATGGAGACCACCGCGGCGGCGCGATTGCCGGCGCTATTGAGGAGGTACGTACCTGCCCATCGAAACGTGGACGTGGCGATCGAGACTGGAACTACCCGAGCGCTGACCCAAGCGGTATTGGAATATCGGTTAGACGGAGCTTTTGTGTCCGGGCCGATTGAGGTGGATGAGCTGGAGCAGACACGCAGTTTTGTGGAGGAGCTGGTTCTGGTGAGTTCGCCGGAGCACAAATCGATAACCGATGCATTAGAGCAGGGCAAAATCCCTAAAATGTTCGTCTTTCGAGTGGGTTGTTCATATCGCCAAAAGTTGGAACGGTTCCTGGCTGGTCGCGGCCTTAATTTGGTTAACCAGCTCGAGATGGGCACGTTAGAAGGGATTATCGGGTGCGTCAGCGCCGGGCTCGGGATTACGATGATGCCGTTCTCTGTCGTGGAACGGCAGGTTAAACGCGGAGAGGTCGCGATTCATCGCTTGGCGCCGGACGATGCGCGGGTTGAGACGGTGTTTATTATGCGCAGGGATATGATCCGTTCGCCGGCGTTGGAAGAGTTTATTTCGGTAATCAGTAATCAGTAATCAGTAATCAGTAATCAGTAATCAGTGATTGGTGCTTGGTGATTTTTGATTTTCGAGCGGCGTGAGGCCGTTCTCCGCGTGCCCTTCGGGTGTGATGACTCCTGGTCTTTGTCCCGGAGGGACTGCATGAAGGTAGCCAGACAATTTATTGCCTGGGATCGCGCCCAAAAGCGGACCCGTTCCTGTGGGACGGTACGATAGATTGGTCCGGGTGCTGTTTGGGAACGCAGTGGTGAAGAAACAAAGAGCGGGTTTATGTCTATGCGCTGACGAAGGTGAGTTGGTCCCCGGCTCAACCGGTGCTAAGAAGAAACACAATGCCGGCGTATATAATTTCGGAGGTTTCTGAGATCGTGGATGCGACCGCCATGGAGCGGTACAGAGCGTTAGCGGAGGTGACGATCAAGCAGTACGGCGGACGGTATCTTGTTCGAGGTGGGGAATGGGAAAGCTTGGAAGGGGAGTGGGCGTTGGAACGGACGATAGTGGTAGAATTTCCTTCGTGGGAACGAGCCAAAGATTGGTATCGATCGCCGGAATATGCGACTGCACGTGACCTGAGCCAGATTGCGCTCAAAAGGAAAATGCTGGTGGTGGAAGGTGTTCATTGAGAGGCGCCCTGCTGGCCGGAAACTGTGAGTACGCTCATCCACGAACGAGTCGAACTGGCTAAGGAGGGGCGTAGCTCCCAAGTGATTTGCCGACTGCGGTCAGGCTGGGTGGTTTTGGGAGATTCCCAGTTTATTGCCGGTTACAGCTTGCTCTTACCGGATCCGGTGGTTCCCTCTCTCAACGATTTGGCCCCGGATCAACGCGCCCAATTTCTTTTGGATATGACCGCAATAGGTGACGCGCTTCTGGCAACGACCGATGCCTACCGGGTTAACTATCAGATCTTGGGAAATAGTGAACCGGCGCTGCACGCACATATTTTTCCCCGCCGGATGACGGAACCGGACCAGTATCGGGTTCGTCCTGTGTTTGCCTATCCTAAAGTTGTTCGAGAAAGCCGCCCATTTGATTCAGTGCGTGATAAAGTGCTCCGCCAAGGTCTTGGGCGATTCCTGGAGACCGTCGGAGCAGCGATTTCCGGAGGAGTTGGGAACTAGGATCTACGTATACGCGTTGCGGCGACGAATACGTCCCGCCATCGTTCGCATCATGATTATGGCAAAGAAAGGGGTCTCTTGGACTAAGAAGAGGAACTGCCTTTCGTCAATCTTGATCAGAGTACAATCCGTCTTTGCGATAGCGGTTGCGCTTCGGGGAGCGTGGTCGATGAGCGCCATCTCTCCGAAAAAGCCATCTTCGCCGACGGTCTCTACCACTGTGTCACGAACCACGATATCGACTTCTCCCTTCTTCACGACATACATAAAGTCACGCGCTTCGCCGTACTCAAAGACGACTTGGCCCGCCGCTAGGTTGAGCGGTACGGCATCCTTTTCGAAAACGTTTGGTAATTTCATTTCTGACCCTTTCGGCCGGATGCCGGTTAGGGGATCCGAGTCATGCGTGTAAGCAGCACCACTTCCGCGCTCCGGAATCGGCTACGGACAGCTTATCTCGCGTTCCCGTGGCGAAGTAAAGTGGGAAAATGGGGCGGCGTCGGCGGTTTGTGATCGCTCTTATAAGACTGACGGGACTTATGGTTTTATGGTTAAGCATGCATGCAGGTGGACGCCTGCCGCAAACCAAGAATCGTCAACGGCTAACCGCTAACGACAACCTTCTAACCACCCGGAAGCGGTGTCGCTTGGCCGATGTTGGGGAGAGAATCGGAGCGAGAGCGGGAAAATCGGGCTTTGCACTCGACCTGCAGCCATTTGCGAAGGCCAGTCAACATGAACTTTAACGACGCGGGACCTGGGGCAAAACCGGGTAGGAAGAGGCGCGAATCGAGATTGTGTAGACCGAAGGTGCCCGCAGCGACTCGGCGCTTAGCGATGGCAGACAGGCGCGCGTTATAGCAGCGCATAACCTTGCCGAACACTCCGCCAATCGGTCCCGCGTAGGGCAACGCAGAATAGCGGTGCGGGCTGTTGCTGTAAGCTTGTCCAACCGGGCCGATAAAGTAGGCGCCAACATCCATGTAGAACGCCACGGTCATGAGCTCGGCGTCCCCAAGATAGTAATATTTGTCTTTGTAGACGCTCTCGAACCAGGTGTGGAACTGTTCTTGATACAAACGGTTGTACCGATCTCGGTCGTCGGAAATGTCTTTTCCGGCGAACCGGTCACTTAGAATTTCAAAGGCGGAGTAACAGGTATAAGAAATGAAATCGAATCCCTGGCTGTAGAGAGGATCAAGGAAGCCGGCGGCATCGCCGACTAAGGCCCAACCATCGCCCATGGTTTGGGCGGAATAGTAGGCAAGGTTCGATCGGGCGTGCACATCTTTTTCAATGCACTCCGCGTCGCAGAGCGCCTTCTTACCCATAGGATGGGTCATCAGATGGCTCTTGAGCCTCTCACCAAGGTTCGGTCCCGGGGGGAGCTCGAAGAGGCGCTGATCGTAGACTAACCCGACACTGCAATCGCCGCCCCTTAGGGGAATTAACCAGCCCCACCAGCCGTAGCCCATCAGATGGTTGGTGGCCCATTGCCGCATCGCCCAACAGGGCTCAGCAAACCCAGGAGCTGTCTCCCAAATTTCCGGACCATCCAAATCTGTGGTTTTACGAAAGCGAGCCCAAATCGCACTGATTGGATGGGTATCCAGAGGTCGAAAAAGCTTCAGTTTTCTCGCGATTACCGCGTTGCGGCCCGTTGCGTCAACGACCCAGCGAGCGGACACCGTACGGGTTTCATCATTGAGTTTTACTTCGATCCGGTTGTTCCCTTCGCCGCCTAGCTCCAAATCCATGACCTTGGCCGGCCGCCACAGTTCGCACCCCACGTGCAAGGCCTTTTGCAGGACAGCCTCATCCAGCTTTGAGCGATCGAGTTGAAACGCTGGTAACCGGGTCTGATGTTTCGGCCCGATCTCGGCGCAGCGGGTATAGGAGTCATGGCTATGCTGATAGAACCACATCCGGAGGCCGGACTTCGTGATCTGTTCGTGACCCAGATGATTGGATAGATTCAAAACCCGGGTCAGGAAACATGCGCCAACTTCGCTAGTAGACTCGCCAACTTTTCGGTCAAACTGCTCGCCCTTTTCGATGACTAGTACCCGTAAGGACGGGTTCTGCCTTTTCAACAGAAAGGCAGTCGAAGCTCCAGCAATCGCACCTCCAATCACCACAAGGTCATAGGCAGCCTGCATGCAGTACAAAGATCCGGTTTTGCGCGAGCTTATTCAAGATTTATCCGCCTTCGTCCCGATCTGCGCTAGGCCACGGCTCGGCGCGTTCGATGATGTAGCAATGTCTTTCGGCAACCAACATCAGGGCTCCGCTGCCGCCATCGATCTTTCGGGAGCCTCGTCCACCGAATCAGAGCAGGAGCTGATCCCTAGCGGGTCGGAAAAACAACTTGCTTTTAGCACGGATAAGCTATGCTGTGAGCGTCGTGAAACCTCGCCACGCCATTAAATCGGCTGATAAGCATCGTTCGCATACGTCGATGCAGCTCATGGTGTGTGCACCGGCGATTCGTTGTTGGTCTAATCGCTAAGGCGACGACTAGCAACACGTGCTCTCTCAGAGTTCGCGGGCCAGTCACCCCCCTTAGGCACAAGCAACCTCACAAGTACCGTTTTATGAGCTATCTCCTCGCCATCTCCGGACATCCTAACAAATTCTCGAGACCTGGTTTTTTAATCCAGGCG
>Ga0126381_100004782_pt1 | contig 14788 bp, 16 predicted proteins | sample PanSoiMetPlot_28_FD_96465 | JGI IMG/M metagenome (GOLD analysis project Ga0126381, IMG submission 96465) | Tropical forest soil microbial communities from Panama - MetaG Plot_28 | ecosystem: Environmental > Terrestrial > Soil > Tropical forest > Bulk soil | place: Panama | collected 2016-02-17
AGCGGGGGCTATGCCCATCCTGGAGCTGCGTCGACTCTATGGTGCCCTGGCAAATGGGCTGAAGTGGATTACTCGTCAAAGCAGCAGCATCCTGACACGCGGAGTGGACCGGCGGCTAAGAGTGGCAGAGACGGTTTCGCTTGGGGAAAAAAGATTTGTCTCAATTCTGCAAGTTGATGGCGAACAGTTTCTGGTCGGTGGGAGCTCGTCCAATGTTGTCCTGTTGGCAAAACTGGAAACGAGCGCGGCCGGCCTGGGCCCAGAGTCCTTTGGGGATGTTCTTTCGCGAACAAATGGTAGTGCCGAGGTTACGCCCGCTCGCGGCCATGCGAACGAGGTGACCCGATGAGAGGCCGAAGCTCGTTCTTCGCGCTACTGTTTGTTGTTGCACTGTGGGGGGTGGGGACAACAGGCGCTGGTGCACAGACTGCAACGGATAATCCGGCGCCGTTCCTTAGCAATACGAACCCGGCACCTGCTTCGACCTTCTCGACGGATATTCCGTGGTCAACCAATAGTCGATCGAACGATGTACTGGGAAGTGCGGCAAATCCACCGGACACTGTGGGAGGTGGTCAACGGTTAGATAACCTCGCAGGGCCGGCCACAAGGACAGCCGCATCAGCGAATGGGATTCAGATTTCAGGACTGGGAAGCAGTTCTGCGCCATGGACGATTGTTGTCCTGCTTACGCTGCTTGCACTGATTCCGTCGCTCATGATCTGCGTCACTCCATTCGCAAGGCTGCTGGTGGTGTTTCACTTCCTCAGGCAGGCACTTGGGCTGCAAACCACTCCGTCAAACCAGACGCTCATCGGGCTATCGCTCATCCTGACGTTTTTCATCATGCAACCGGTTGGCGAGCAGATTTATCGCGATGCCTTTGTTCCATTGGAAAGCGGGAGGATCAGCGCGTTCGATGCAGTCTCCCGAGGCGCAGAGCCGTTGCGCCATTTTATGGCTCATTATGTTCGCGAGAAAGACGCTGCTCTTTTCCTGGACATCGCACACGTGCCACGTCCCCGCACCGTGGATGACATTCCGATGCGAGTTATGATGCCCGCTTACATTGTTTCTGAGCTTCGCGCCGGATTTCAGATCGGGGCTGTTTTGTTTCTGCCTTTTCTGGTTGTGGACATGGTGGTTGCGTCCATTACAAACGCCGTGGGCATGATGCAGCTGCCCCCCGTGGTCATTTCCACGCCGCTTAAACTGATGCTCTTTTTGATGGTGGATGGCTGGCACCTGCTCATCGGTGCGCTCGTGCGGAGCTTCAACTGATGGGTACCGATCAGGTCATCACGTTGGGTCGCGCCATGCTGATCGAAGTGGCGCTACTGGTAGCTCCACTGCTGCTGATTACGGTCGTGGTGAGCTTCGTAGTGAATATTGTGCAGGTGCTCACGTCCTTGCAGGATCAAACACTCTCGGCTGTCCCTCGGCTTCTGGCAACGGGAGTAGCTCTGTTTGTGCTGATGCCGTGGATGTGGAGGCACCTGGAACTGTACACGCTACGCCTCCTCTCAGACTTCCATGGGGTATTGCAATGATCGACATACCACTGGACAGGATCATCCTGACATTCCTGACAATCTCGGTGAGGGTTACGGGCCTGATGTTGTTTGCACCCTTCTTCGGGAGTATGGCGATTCCTCCGCGGGTGAAGGCTGCATTCGTGGTGGCGATGTCCTTTCTGCTGTATCCGGCGCTGTCGCCGCGTCTCGTGAGCGTTGCGCCGAGCCATTGGCCGACACTGGTGATGCGCGAGTTGGCAATTGGCGCGGCAATAGGCATAGCGACCAATCTCGTCTTTGACGCCGTGCAGATGGCCGGCCAGGTCTTGAGTACGCAGATGGGGCTTTCGCTTGCAAGTCTTCTCGACCCGCAGACGCAAGCTGATTCAACAGTGGTCGCGATGTTTCATCAAACGATCGCGATCCTCATTTTCCTGCGGCTCGATGTTCATTTATGGCTGCTTCATATTTTGAGCCGGAGTTTTGAGTTGCTTCCACCGGCTGGAGCGTTTCTATCCGGAGATTTCGCTATGGCCACGGTGCGAGCGGGTGGTTCTGTGTTCGCGCTTGGATTGCAAATGGCCGCTCCCGTGTTCTCGGCGACATTCCTGACGGGTATTGTGCGGGGGCTGCTAGGTAAGGCATCGCCTACGATGCCGCTGATGTTGCTGGGGCCGCCTATCAAGACTCTGCTCGGACTGGCTGTACTCTTTGCGGCCTTGAAGTACTGGCCGTCGATGCTCGATCGCTTCTTCCAGAGCTCCTCTGAACTCTCAAACCGTCTCTTGCTACTTGCACGATAGATCATGCCCGAATCGGACAAGACACAAAAAGCAACTCCGCACAGGCGCAAAAAGGCTCGAGAAAAGGGGCAGATTGCCCGCTCGCGCGAGTTTGGGAATGTGCTTGCGCTGGTCGGGGCCGCCGTAACGCTGGCTGTTTTGTGTTCTGATCTGGTGCCGCGTTGGGCGGCCTTCTACCATGGCCTGCTCATTGCAGCCTGCGAAGGAGATATTGGTGCGAGCGGACCTGTCTGGTTCTGGAGCGCTGTGGAGGTGCTCCGGTGGATTGTGCCCGTTCTCCTGGTCGCTATGCTTCTTTCGGTCAGCGTGTCGCTGGCACAAGGCGGACTGAACTTCGCTCCAGCCGCGCTGACACCCAAGTTCGAGAGGTTAAGTCCGGCGAATCGACTCGGCCAAATATTTTCCCTGGTTAGCTTAGGCAATCTGCTGAAATCACTGCTGCCTTTCCTGGCCATTGGGCTGTTCGGATTTGGCGCGATTCGATCGCATTGGAGCGAGTTGGCTCAGGCATCCGGGGAGGATCTTCGGACGCTTGTGATGGCCGTCGGTGAGATTCTTCGCGGCGTTCTGTGGAAGACGGTCTTGGTACTCGTCGCCTGGGCAGCCGTGGATTACGTTTTGACGTGGCGGCAAAGTGAAAGCAAGCTTCGCATGAGTCACGACGAGGTGAAGCGCGAGCACAAGGAGAACGAAGGCAACCCGTTCACGAAGGGACAGGTGCGCCGAAGACAGCGTGCCATGCGGAAACGGAGACCGCTCGAAGCTGCGGCGACGGCCACGATGGTGGTGACGAATCCAACACACTTTGCAGTGGCCCTTCGATACGAGCCGGCAATGCGCGCCCCGGAGGTAGTGGCAAAGGGAAGAGATCTGCTGGCGCAGCGCATTAAGGAAATTGCGCATAAAAACAATGTTCCCTTGATGGAAAACAAAGCATTGGCTCGCGCTCTGTACAGCAACGTTGAAGTGGGTGAGACGATTCCTTCTGATTTGTATCAGGCGGTGGCTGAGATTCTCGTTGTCGTATTTCGTGCACAGGCCGAGTTGCGCGAGCGTGAAGCGATGCGCGGCCGGAGAAATGCAGCTGGAGAGATTATCAATTCAAAATGAAGACGAAGAATATTATCAAGCTCCTCCAGGGACTCGGCGATTGGGCTGTGCCGTTGGCAGCAGTCTGCATGATTTTTGTGTTGCTCGTACCAATGCCAAGCTTTGTACTGGATCTGCTGTTGACTTGCAGCATTGCGGCTTCGGTCCTCGTGTTGTTGACTGCCATCCAGGTGCTTCGGCCGGTTCAATTCTCGGTATTTCCGAGCCTTATCCTGCTCCTTACGCTAACGAGGTTATCGCTCGATCTCGCAAGCACACGGCGGATTCTTCTCCATGGCAATGAGGGACCATCGGCTGCGGGGGCGGTCATTCAGGCATTCGGACAGTTTGTAATCGGTGGCAACTACATCGTGGGATTCGTGCTCTTCCTGGCGCTGGTTGCGATTCAGTTTCTTGTGGTGAGCCATGGTGCCGTTCGGACGGCGGAGGTAACTGCACGGTTTACCCTCGATGCTCTGCCAGGAAAGCAGATGGCGATCGACGCTGATCTTAATGCAGGACTGATCAATGAGGAGCAGGCGCGCGCGAGGCGAGAGGCTGTAGCTCAGGAGGCCGAGTTCTGCGGGGCAATGGACGGAGCGGCACGCTTCAGCCAGCGCGATTCGGTCGCCACGATTCTGATTCTGGCTATCAATATTATTGCCGGCTTTATGATCGGGGTCTTCCAGCAGGGAGTTCCGTTTGCCGAGGCCTTGAAAACATACACAGTCCTGACGGTTGGGGATGGACTGGTCTCCATTTTGCCCTCACTGCTCGTGTCTGTAGCCGGCGGAATCGTGGTGACTCGGGCCGCATCGAAGGAGACGCTCGGAATCGATATGCGGCGGCAACTGGTCAGCCAGTCGATGTTGCTTTGGATCGCCGGCGGCGTGCTGGTTGCGCTCGGCCTCATTCCGGGGCTGCCCAAAATATCCTTCTTTCTTCTAGGCGGCGGTCTCATGTATGGGGGCTATCGGATGAAGAAGCCAAACAAGGATGCCGCGTCGGTTGAGGCCAAGGCCGCTCAGTCGGCAGCTGCCAAGAAGAACGCGGGGTCTGATCCGGTCGAGAGCGTTCTGAAACTGGATGAGCTGACGCTGGAGGTTGGGTCTGGTCTGATTCCACTTGTGGATGAGAAGCAGGGCGGCCAGCTTATGAACCGGCTCAAAGGCGTACGTAAGAAGATCGCACAGCAAATGGGGTTTCTTGTTCCACCGATTCACATTACGGACAACCTGGCGCTGAGGGAAAACGAGTACGTTCTTCTTCTGCGCGGGATTGAGGTGGCGCGATGGGAGCTTCGCCGCGGTCTTCTGTTGGCGGTCAGTTCGGAGCCAGGGACTGTGGATCTTCCCGGAACCGAAACACAGGAGCCAGCATTCAATGTTTCGGCCAAGTGGATAGCTCCCGATCTTCAAGCCCAGGCGATTGCCCGCGGTTGTGCGGTCGTAGAACCGACCTCGGTGCTGACAGCCCATCTCGCTGAAGTAATACGAACGAATGCACACGAGCTTCTCTCGAGAAGTGAAACGAAGCGGCTCATCGATCGGCTGAATGATTCTCATCCGAAACTTGTGGAGGAGCTGATTCCAAAACTCCTAACGCTTGGCGAACTGCAGCGAGTTCTTCAGGCGTTGCTGCGGGAGCAGGTGTCCATTCGTGATCTCGGGACAATCCTCGAGGGGCTGATTGAAGTGGCCGCCACAAATAAGCATCCCGTTGCACTCGTGGAGACTGCACGCCAGGCGCTGAGCCGAGCCTTGGTTAGACCGTTGCTTTCGCCCGATGGCGAGCTGAAGGTGGTGACACTGGATACGTCGATCGAGGAAGAGTGTGTGCGAGGAGCCAATCTGCAACCGGGCCAAATTACATCAAGCGCATTGCAGGTTTCCGTCGCCCGGAGGGTTCTCGATGGGCTCCGCAGCAGCTTTGGTCCGGAGATCAGCAATGCTCCGCCAATTCTTCTCTGCGCGTCTCCCGGCAGATTCTATTTGCGACGGCTGCTTGAACCGTTCCTGCCCAAGGTTGTGGTGGTGTCACCGGCGGAGATTCCACCGGTGACCCAAATTCGCACGATGGGGATGGTGCGATGACGGTTTGATTATCAGAAGCGATTCAAGAAGAGACAGGTGGTTGCCGATAAGAGAAGTGGGAGCAGTCGATGCAAGTTCAAGCTGAAAGGAAGAAACAGGAGAGCCTGCGCGAGCGATCGCTGATGCCATGCAATTTTCGAGCATCGGGTCTTCTTTCGAACGAAAGCACTCGCCAGTTGCGAAGCATGCACGAGACTTTCGCACGCACTCTGTCGCACTCTCTTGATCTTTTCCTGGGCTCTCCCGTGGAGGTCAAGCTCGTCAAGGTCGACCAGACGGGCGCCCGGGAGTTCAGCGCCGCGATGGCGTCGGGTAGCTATCTGGTTCCGTTCAGCCTCCTGCCGATGCAAGACAGAGCGATTGCCAAGTTTGAAAATAGCCTGTTGTTTCCCTTGCTCGACTTGCTGCTTGGGGGGCCGGGTGAGCCTGTCGAGCAGATTCGCGAGCTGACGGAGATCGATGAGGAGCTTTTCCGGAGCGTCACGGAGCTGATCGCAGCGCAGCTGGAGCGCGCATGGAAAGCCTCGACCGTATCTGTCTCTCCCCTGGCTTCTATAAAGCCTGCGCTGATGGGGCAGTTGTTTGCCATGGAGGAACGCGTTGTCACCTTGCAGTTCGAGATCCGACTGGCCACTACGGCATCGGCATTCTCGCTCGCGCTGCCGATGAGTTTTTCGGGCAGTCTGGTGCGCGGGAGTCATGGTGATGGCGCTCGGTCGAATGAGATTCATGCCAACGGACGCCAGCGACTTCGCGAGCGTGTCTTGCAATGTGACATTCCGCTCTCCGTTGATCTGGCTGAACTGTGCGTTCCGTTGGGAGACGTAATTGGTCTCGAGATTGGAAGTGTGCTGAATCTCCGGGCACCCGTTCAAAGACCTGTCGTGCTACAAGTCGATGGCTATCCGATCTTTGAGGTAACGCCAGTCCGTCGGGGTGAATACAAGGCGGCACAGCTGAGCTGCGCTCTGAAATGCGAGGTGTAGATGGTACCGATCGAAAATGGGGTGGCGAAGATGCACCTCATCACCTGCTTCACTGATGCATTGAAGCAGTCAATCACCGAGAAACGAGGCGGCTCGTGGTCATGTGCCGCTTCAACAACCATTGAAGCTCACCCGGTTCCGGTAGAGCACTCTGAATCGCTCGGGATGCAAATCCATCTTCGCGGAACGCTTCACGGTGTATTGCACATCGAAGTTGCCAGGAAGACGGCCCAGTCGCTTCTGTCGCTGGACGAATCTGATCGCTTGTACGAAGCCTGGCAGCAAGTCATGGAGGGGTTGATACTGCGCCTGCCAAAGCGCGCGATCGACACTGGGATGTTCGCTTTTAGCGTCGAGTCCTGCCGCCTGACGGAACCTTCAAAGGAATCCACACTGATCGGGCAAATAGAGCTGGTGGAAGCTGGCGGATCGCCGTGCATTCTGCATGTGCTGGCAGACACCGAGCTGGTTGAGAGCTTCCAGGTCGCTGAATGGAGCGTGTCCCAGACCGCCGCCAAGCACACTGAACAGCCGGCCGTGACACCCGAGCTGAAGCGTGTCATTGATGTGCCGCTGACAGTAACTTTGCGTTTCGGCCAGCGAAGTATGCGGCTGCGTGAGGTTTTGGAGTTGAATACGGGGGCGCTCGTGGAATTGGACCGCCAGGTAGAAGACCCAGTCGACCTCATTCTGGATGAGCGGGTGATCGCTCGAGGCGAGGTAGTGATCGTCGATGGAAATTACGGTTTGCGCGTTACAGAGATCGTCGAGCGGCCGCAAACTGTCGTGTTCTAGCGAAGGAAATCGCGCTGACCGAGACGAGGTCACCCGTGACGAAGGATCTTCTAGCTCCTTCGTTGCAGGCAATGGTGAATATTGTCGAGAAGAGACGCCCAGATAAGCCGATAAGAACCGGAAGAGGGTTAACGGTAAATCCATGAATAGTGGACTCTATGGAGCATGTGCGGGTCTGATGGCACGTACTCAGGCACTGGACACGATCGCTGCCAACGTGGCGAACAGCAGCAGCGCTGGTTACCGAGGCGAAGAAAATGTCTTCGGTACGGTTCTGGCCGAAGCGTCCCGGCACGGGAGAATGTCCGCCTTGAACAAGGCTACAAATGCCTTCAGCCAGATAGGCGACGCGCAGCTTGACACGACGCAGGGTGCCATTACACATACAGGGAACGATCTGGATCTCGCCATTGAAGGATCAGGATACTTCAAGATACAGAGCGCTACGGGCGTCGCCTATACACGCGACGGGCATTTTCACACAGACGTAAATGGAAGGCTCGTTACTGATGCCGGAGAGCCGGTGCTCGGCGACAGCGGAGAGGTCAGGCTTACGAAAGGCAAAGTCTCAATCAGCGCAAGTGGAACTATTTCATGTAATGGGGTGATGGCTGGGAAGTTGTCGCTCGTAACATTTGCTCCGGGCACAAAGTTGGTCAATCACGGCGGTTCCGTATATGGAGCTCCGGCGGGAACTGAGCTTCCCGCTTCTCAAGCTTCGTTACAGCAAGGTGCGTTAGAGGGCTCGAATGTGAGCCCGATGGAAGGCGTGGTGAAGTTGATTACGGCGCAACGAGCGACCGAGTCCATGAGGCACGCATTGACATTAATTGATGGAGACATGGACAGATCGACGGTGCAGGACCTGGCGCGGGTCAGCCAGTAGGACATTCCGTTGGATCTGATTTGAGGACAAGAATATGATTCGCGCGCTCTACACAGCTGCGACGGGAATGAATGCCCAGCAGATGAACCTGGACAATATCGCAAACAACCTTGCGAACTCCAGCACAACCGGCTTTCAGGAGCGCCGGATGCAGTTTACGGATCTCTTGTACCAGAACGAGGTGATGCCCGGTGCGGCGTCCACTCAACAGACGACCGTTGCTGCTGGACTTCAGGTGGGCCTCGGTGTGCGACCAGGATCAGCGGAGATTATCCAGACACAGGGAGAGATTCAGACCACCGGGAATCCGTTGGATATAGCGATCCAGGGCGCGGGCTTCTTTCAGATAGAGATGCCCAGCGGCCAGATCGGATATACACGCGCCGGCTCCTTTCACCTCGACTCGCAAGGCAACATCGTGACGCCGGACGGAAACGCCCTACAGCCGACGATTACCGTGCCTCCAAATGCGACGAATGTGTCCATCGGAAGCGATGGCACAGTGACGGCGATGATACCGGGCCAGGCGCAGGCGTCCAACCTGGGAATAATTCAAATCGCAACATTCCCGAATCCCGGCGGACTGAATAGCGTAGGTAAGAACATCTACCTCCCGACGACTGCGTCCGGAGACGCAATTGTCGGGAATCCTGGAGGAGCCGATGGGCTCGGGACTCTGCAGCAGAACTCCCTGGAGCAGTCGAACGTAAGCGTTGTCGAGCAATTTGTGGAAATGATTGTCGCGCAGCGCTCGTATGAGGCCAATTCTCGTGTGGTCAAGGCTGCGGACGAGATGATGCAACAACTCAATCAGCTGACCCAATAATTGCGAGCCGGACGATGCATCGGACGAGACAATCAAATTTAGCCCGCTTCCTGCAATTGGCGACGTTGGTGCTGCTGGTACCTGCGACGACATCGCAAGCTCTGGCCGGCGATCGCTTCCCCATTCGCGAAGCGGATATTGCGAGAGCGTTGCAGACCGTTGGTGTAGATGTCAGCGTGTCGCAGGTGCATCTTCCCATGATGCTGAGTGCAGCCGCTGCCTCTCCGCAACTCCAGATCGTCGCATCGAGCGCAGTCTCAGATAGCCAGATACAGCTTGAACTTCGTTGCGGATCATCCTCGGAGTGTCTTCCTTTCATCGCAACGGTTGATGTCCAGCATGCTGGTCTAACCTCTGCAGAGATTCAATCGAGAGTCAGTTTGACGTCGGTCGCAAGTCACCAGATGGCGTCACCAGGCCAACGCATGCCAGTTCCTGCGAATCGGCCGCTGGTAAAGGCGGGATCCCATGTCGTCCTGGAGATACAAGATGGCCACATGGATATTCATCTGCAGGTCCTTGCAATCGACACTGGAGTAATGGGTAAGCAAGTGCGTGTCTGCACGCCAGACCACAAGAAAATATTCCATGCCATCGTGACCGGCGAAGGAACTGTTACTGGAGGGATGGAGTGACATCTGCTCTTCGCATTTTGGCTCTTGGCCTGGCGTTGCCTGTATTCCATGCAGGATGTGCGCAGGCTGCCGGTCTGTTTCACAAGCCCCCAAAGAAGACGTCGGCAGAACTACGTGCCGAATACCTTGCGAATGTATCGCAATCTGTCGTGAATACCTCACCCCAGCGTACTCCTGGAAGCCTGTGGTCTGCGGATGGCCTGATGGTCGAGCCGGCGGCAGATTATAAGGCGCATGCATTGAACGACATTGTCACCGTGATTGTGTCGGTTCAGACCACGGCGGTGCAGAGTGGGTCAGTCGATAGCGAGCGCAACTTTAATACGAATTCTGCAATTTCCGGAATGGCGGGAGAGCTATCGACGAAGGGCACCGATCCGCTTCTTGCTGCTTCGTCCTCTACTACGTTGAAGGGGTCAGGAGCCACAAACTCAAGCACAGCGTTTAGCACCAGTCTGACAGGGCAGATCATCGCTGTATTGCCGAATGGCAATCTCGTCATCGAAGCGCATCGCCAAATCGACATGAACAACCAGCACGAGGAGGTGATTGTGCGTGGAATTGCGCGCCCGGGGGATATCACACCTTCGAATGCCGTTGCCTCCAGCTCATTGAGCGCGCTGCAGATTGAGCTTAAGGGGAAAGGCATTATCTCGGACAGCGTGCGTCCGCCGAATGTTTTGACGCGGGCCATTTTATGGCTCTTCGGGTTCTGAGCTATGCATGATCGCTGGAAAATTCGCCGTTACCTCTCTGTGGGCTTCTCCGTTGCCCTGACCCTCTTTATGGGATTCAATGCCAGCGCGACTCTTCGTGAAGTTCACATTCGCGATATCGCAGAGATTCAGGGTGTTCGCGAGAATCAACTCATTGGTTACGGCCTTGTTGTTGGACTTCAGGGGACGGGAGATCGTCAGCAAACTTATTTCACAGTGCAGACTCTCGCAAACATGCTCGCCCGCATGGGTGTGCAGATTCCAGCCGGAACCGCGATTGTAAAGAACGTCGCTGCCGTCATGGTTACCGCGCAGTTGCCAGCCTTTGCCGAGCCGGGTATGAAGATGGACATCACTGTTTCGTCTGTGGGCGATGCCAAAAGCATTGAAGGCGGAGTGCTGCTCCTGACCGCGCTGCGCGGTACTGACGGTCAGGTGTACGCCGAGGCTCAAGGTCCGCTCACTACCGGAGGCTACTCTGAAGGGGCGGCCGGTAACCTGCGCGAGGTGAACTATCCCACAGTTGGGATCATTTCGAACGGGGCAATCATCGAACGACCTGCCGTGATCGACCTCCATGGATTGAAGACTCTAACTTTTCTGCTGCGTCAAGCTGACTTCACCGCTGCACGCGACGTCGCCGACGTCATCAATAAAGATTTCAATGCACCCGTCGCCACGGTGCTTGATGGCCGGCAGATTGCGGTTGATACACAAGCAGCGCACATGAGTTCTGTACCCCGTCTTATCTCTCGAATTGATGATTTGTCAGTTTCTGTACAGCCTCCAGCCAAGGTCGTCGTCAACGAGCGCACCGGGACGATCGTCCTGGGCGGTGATGTTCTCCTGTCTCCGGTCTCCGTACTTCATGGTGGCCTGCAAATCCAGGTAGACACGGTGGTGAGCGCTACAGAAGCCGCTCCAGCTTCGGATGCACCGCCGGCCGTGGTGTCAAATACCTCCGTCCAGGTCCAGGACAAAGAGGCCAGTTCGATACGGCTCCAAAATGGAGCGGACGTGGAGGAATTAGTGAAGGGACTACATGCGATCGGCGCAACGGCGCACGATATTGTGTCGATTCTGGAAGCGATCAAGGCAGCCGGTGGGCTGCAGGCAGATCTGGAGGTTATTTGATGAGTGTCGGCGTACTAAGCTCTCTTGCTGGAATCGGCAATCCACTCTCAGGGGCCGTGAGCAGTGCAGCCCACCTGTCCTCGGCGGCAAAGGAATTTGAGTCGGTACTCCTTGGTCAGTGGTTAAAGGGCGCGGAGTCTACCTTCGGCAGCGTTCCTGGAAGTGAAGAGGACGACGCAGGTGGCGAGCAGATGAAGGAGTTCGCGATGCAGCATGTGGCTGCCGAAATCACGAATCGAGGTGGCATAGGCATCGCGCCGATGGTCGAAAGGGCGCTTGCCAAGCAAGCCGCGCAAAGCGGCGGAGGGGGACAGTAGTCCCGGGATTGGTATATGGACCAACGAAGCGGGCCAACACATGTCGATGCCGTCACGATGTGCACAGAGATGCTTAGGGACCTTGAGATAGAACTGCAGGCGGCCGCGAACGCAATCGCCTGCAATAAGCTCACCAACTTTGAGGAGAGTCTTTGGCGGCAGGAATTTTTGTGCGCCAAATTGAGGCGGGTAATTACGACAATTGGTGTGGCTGTATCGGGCTCCACGTCACCAGTTGTGCTCCGCGAGCCGGCTTCGCGCCTTAAGGCGCAGTGTCAGGTCTATGAAAAGCTTGTCAGTCAATCGAAGCGGTCAACAGCGATTCTCCAGCACCTGTGCTCTCTTTATCGAAATGCCGCACGAAGTCCAGCGAAAAAGCTGCACACAGCCATCACATGTGAGGCCTGAACATGATTGGATTGAGCGGCAGTCTTTCGATCGCGACCGAAGCGCTGGGAGCTCAAACAGCCGCGCTCGAGGTTGCGAACAATAACATCGCCAACGCGAATACTCCGGGTTACTCACGTCAGGTTGTATCGCTCAGTTCCGAGGCTTCGGTTCAAAACGGCACAACCGTCGACGAAGGGGTTTCATACCAGGGATTCACCAGTGTTCGAGATGCTGTCCTGGGTATGGCGATCAATGGGGCGACCTCCGACCAGGGAAGTCTCACAGCACAGAGCAAGCTGCTGACACAAATAAATACGGCGTTTGCAGGGACCACCACTGGTATCGGAGCCTCGCTCTCGACTCTGTTTTCAGATCTCTCGGCACTCTCAACAAATCCCTCTGATCCGTCGGCACGTCAAACCGTCCTCAGCGATGCCAATGCACTGGTGAATTCCTTTCATCAAGGAGCAGCGGTCTTGTCGTCCGCCACCAAGGCAGCCAACCAGCAGGTGTCTTCGGCGGTGGCACAGGTGAACGAGTTGTCGCAGCAGATTGCATCTTTGAACGGACAAATCGCGAGCGCGGAAGCAAACGGCGGAGATGGTGGCACTCTGACCGATCAGCGGGACGAACTAACCACGCAGATGGCTCAGCTTATCGGGGTTTCTACGACTCAGACCGGCGGAGCGCCCACGCTGACGACGGCCAATGGTTCCCCCCTAGTGATTGGAGATACCCCTTACGCGTTGCAAGTGACAACGGCTCCGGATGGGATGGCGCACATCCTGGATGGACAAGGCAATGACATTACGGATGAGCTCAGCGGGGGAAGCATCGGTGGCGCCATCACGGTTAGAGACGACACTCTGCCGGCTCTTTCCCAGCAGCTCGATTCACTCGCTTCGCAGTTCGCCGATGCGATGAATAGCGCGCAGGCCGGCGGCTACGATCTCAACGGCAATCCGGGAGTTGCGATGTTTGCTGTTCCCGCGACGGGCAGCGCAGCCGCGGGAATCAGTCTGTCGCTAACTACCGGCTACCAAATCGCAATCAGTTCAGACGGATCCTCGGGAAGCAGTGGGAACTTGAAAGCGTTATTGGCGGTCCAGTCCAATAATCTTCCTGGCGGCGCCAATCCAACGGACAGCTACGCAAGCCTGGTTGGCAATGTTGGCTTCGCAGGATCGCAGGTAAACTCCGCGCTTGCGGCGACGACGTCTTCGCTTCAGCAGCTGACCTCGCAGCGGGATAGCGAATCTGGCGTTTCGATCGATGAGGAGACGGCTAACCTCATTCGCTATCAGCAAGCGTATAGCGCTGCGGCGCGGGTAATTTCAAGCATCAATGATCTTTACACCACGCTGATGAGTATCAGCCTGGGAGAGTGACAATGCGAGTTGATCCCAATCTTTCTGCACTCTTGAATGGCGGAATCCAAAGCACCGAGCAATCGCTCAACACGGCCGTAAGTCAGCTCGCCTCTGGACAGCGCGTTCAGAGGCCATCTGATGATCCCGCTGCTGCCGCTGCAAATCTCCAGAGCCTGGCAGAATCATCGAATGTCGATCGATATACCAAGAATGGTGATAGCGTGCTCTCCCAGGCTCAGATGGCCGATTCGGCGTTGAGCAACGTGGTGAGTGAATTAAACCAGGCCATAGCGCTCGGGACCCAGGGAGCAGATGGGTCGATGACAACCGAGGATCGTGCTTCCATTGCGATTCAGGTGCAGAGCATCTTATCCGACGTGGTTGGCCAGGCGAATTCCACCTTCAATGGCGTCAGTCTTTTCTCGGGAACCTCGGCTGCGGCGCCCGCGTTTGTGGCCGACAGTACCTCGCCAACCGGCTATTCCTACCAAGGGAACAGCGGGGTAAATAGCGCAAACATCGGTGACAACCTGGAAGTGAATGTCAATGTTCCGGGGGATCAAGTGTTCACAAACGCGAGCGGGAATGTATTCGGATCTTTGTCCGGACTCATCTCGGCGCTGGGGGCCGGCACAACGGACGACATTGGAAATGCCGTCGCTGCAGTCAAAACTGCGCTCACGAATGTGAGCCAGCAGCGCGTCCTTTACGCGGGTGTCGTGAACCAGATCAATGCACAGGAGAGCTTTCTTTCGAAAGAAACCATTTCGCTAACCTCGCAACAGCAATCCCTCACCGGCATAGATATGAGTGTGGCTGTATCGAATCTCACGCAGGCACAGATCGCTCACAGCACGATCCTGGCAGCAGCCGCGAAGGTGCTCCCGACATCTCTGCTCGACTACCTGAAGTAGGGATTTCGTAGCCGGAAGCTGGACCGTTTCGCGCCAGTTGTATTGCAAGTTCCGTAGCTGTCGATAGGAGATTCAGGCGCAAAGCATTCGGCGCTCAGCCTTAGATAAAGGAGCAAACAGTGGCACTTACTATCCTCAACAACCTCTCGGCTATGAGCGCAGAGAATTCGTTGTCTGCGACCCAGGCCAATCTGCAGAACACACTCACACAGCTTTCTACGGGCCTTCGAGTCAACTCCGGCTCAGATGATGCAGCTGGACTTGAGATTGCGAACGGCATGAAGGCCAACATTGCGGCGCTTACGCAATCTGCGCAGAAC
>Ga0126381_100004783_pt1 | contig 14787 bp, 12 predicted proteins | sample PanSoiMetPlot_28_FD_96465 | JGI IMG/M metagenome (GOLD analysis project Ga0126381, IMG submission 96465) | Tropical forest soil microbial communities from Panama - MetaG Plot_28 | ecosystem: Environmental > Terrestrial > Soil > Tropical forest > Bulk soil | place: Panama | collected 2016-02-17
CACGAGCCGGTGGCTTCCATCATTTCGAGGTCAAAGACCGTACGCTGTTCGAGTCGCTGCGCTTCAAGTAACCGGCCGGCGGCATTGAGCTGCTCAAGCCGCTGACGCAACTCGAGCTTGATGTTTTGGATGGCCTGCAGGAGCGTCGGCCGTGGCGTCACATAGTGCGAATTGGCGTAGATCTTCACAAAATCGAGCTCGTCAGTCTTCTGCCCGGTGAGCGGATCCATCTCTTCGATTTTCTCAATCTCATCTCCGAACAAATGAACACGCCAGGCGCGGTCTTCGTAGTGGGCGGGAAAAATATCGATTGTGTCACCGCGCACGCGAAATGACCCTCGGAAGAAGTCGCCCTGTGTGCGCTTGTATTGCAGCGCTACTAGGTCGGCGAGCAGCTGTCGCTGGTTGATCTTGCCGCCCCGCTTCAATGTGAATGTCATTGCCGAATAGGTTTCGACTGAGCCGATGCCGTAGATGCAAGACACTGATGCGACGATAACCACGTCATCGCGTTCGAGCAGCGCACGCGTGGCCGAGTGACGCATGCGGTCAATCTGCTCATTGATGGACGATTCTTTCTCAATATACGTGTCCGTGCGCGGGACGTACGCTTCCGGCTGGTAGTAATCGTAGTAGCTGACGAAATATTCGACCGCGTTATCAGGGAAGAACGATTTGAATTCGCCATAGAGCTGAGCGGCCAGCGTCTTGTTCGGCGCAAGAATCAAGGCGGGCCGCTGCGTTGCCTCGATCACCTTGGCCATCGTGAAGGTCTTACCAGAGCCGGTGACGCCAAGAAGCACCTGGGTGCGATCATTACGCTTGACGCCTTCGACCAGTTCCTTGATCGCCTGTGGCTGGTCGCCCTTCGGCTCGAAATCCGACGCAATGACGAATTCCTTGCCACCTTCGGATTTTTCAGGACGCGGCGGGCGATGTGGCGTCCACGGCATCGCCGTGAACTCGGGACGGCCCTCGCGCAGCAGCCGTTCGAGGGACTGTTGGCTCGCGATGCCGCCGAAACCACCCGGCTGGGTTGGCAGATCGGCCCGGGGCAGGCGATATTTCGCCTCGTCGGTCAGACCAAGCTCTTCCGCCAGTTTGGGGTCAAGGCCGGTTACCGGGGGCGCATCGAAGTCCGCCTGCGGTGCCTCGTTGAATTCCTTTGAGGTCGATTTACGCGCCTTGTGGGCTTCGGAGAAATCGCGGCGGCGGTCCCACGAATTGTCAGGCGGAGGTTGGAGGCCTGTGCCTGAGCCGATCCCGGCCGCGCCTTTCTTGATCGCAGGATTGAGCAGATCGGCAAGTTCCGCCGGTGTTGTTGGGGCGTTCGGGCGCGCGGCCTTAGCGCGCGTCGGGCGCGCCGGATCTCTCTTTGGCAAATTCTTCGGTCTGTCGGGAGTTTTCGCCATCACCCCGAATATGGGACGAGTCCTGTGGCGAGGAAAGGGCGGGACCGTCGGCGCGAACGGGTGTTAGATTGATGTCACAAAGAAATGGGGAAGGATACGATGCCGGTGACCAATTTCGCACGGCGCACGCTGCTGATGGGGCTGGCGGCTGCACCGTTCGCGCGCTCAGCCAGTGCTCAGACAGCGTGGCCGGCCAGGCCCGTGCGTGTGATGGTGCCTTACCCGCCCGCAGGGGGTGCCGACACGACGGGAAGGATCTTATTCGGCACCCTCGGCCAATTGTTCAACCAGCAATTCGTCGTGGAAAATCGCGGTGGCGCCGGAGGCACTATCGGCGAGGCGGTTGTCGCGAAAGCCGAACCGGACGGGTATACGGTGCTGCATGACGCCACAGCGTTTTCGGTCAACTCATCGCTCTATTCAAATCTGTCGTTTGACTACAATAAGGACTTCGATCCGGTTGCACTCGTGTCGTTGGTGCCAAACATTCTTGTGGTCACGCCGTCGGTGCCGGTGAAAACAGTGGCGGATGTCATTGCGTACGCAAAGGCTAGCCCAGATGGCATCGACATGGCCTCCTCCGGCAACGGCACGCTGCAGCACCTTTCGCTTGAAATGTTTAGGCATCAGACCGGCATCAAAATCAGCCACGTGCCGTATCGGGGCGGTGGTCTTGCGCTCAACGACGTGATGGCAGGTCAGGTGAAATTCTTCTTTTCGAACGGGTCATCCGTGGTGGGCTTGATTCAGGGCGGCAAAGTGAAAGCAATTGCGCATACCGGTAAAGGCCGGCTCAAGAGCCTTCCCGATATTCCGCCGATGTCGGACACCTTGCCCGGCTTTGAGGCCTACGAATGGAACGGCGTCTTTGTGCCGCACGGCACGCCGGCGCCGATTGTGCAGAAGCTCAATGTTGGGATCAACAACGTACTCCACGATCCCAACGTGACCACGCGATTTCAGCAACTCAATATTGACATACGCCATACCACTCCGGAGGAGTTCGGCAGTTTTGTGCAGGACCAGATGGCGCTGTGGAGCAAGGTGGTGAGAGAAGCCAACATCCGGCTCGGTTGACGCTGATCGATGAATAGTGCGAACGAGCCGCCGCCTATCGCCGGTCCGCTGCCTCAGCCGCGCAGGCCGCGTCAAATGCTGCCGTCGGGCGCATGGGATACACACGCCCACATCTTCGGCCCTGCCGACAAATTTCCCTTTGCTCTAGGACGCGGCTATACGCCGCCTGATGCTCCGGCCGAACGCTATGCCGCGCTGCTCGATCATCTTGGCTTTGCGCGCGGCGTCCTGGTTCAAGGCAATGCGCACGGCTTTGACAACCGCGTGCTACTTGATGCTTTGGCGCGCTATCCGGGACGACTGCGAGGCGTCGCCATCACGGACACCCGGGTAGCGCCGGCCGCATTGCGTGAGTGGCATGATGTCGGTATGCGCGGCTTGCGGTTTCATCTTTTTTCAGAAACCGGCAGGCCCGGTTATGTGCGCGGCGTCGGGCTCGACGTGTTCGAGGTATTTCGTACTGCAATGCGTGATCTTCGCTGGGTCATGCAGGCATTCTGCGACTGGCGTCTGATGACCGCACTCGCCGCGACCTTTCGCGAAATCTCAAGGGAAATGCCGGTCGTCATTGACCATATGTTGCACATGCCGGCCGGGCGTGGTGTCAACGACGCGAACTTCCAGGCCTTGGTAAGGCTGGTGGGCGAGGGACACGTGCACGTCAAGGTATCTGCGCCTTATAGGATGTCCGAACAGTATCCGGATTATTCGGACGTGCGGCCTTTTCACAACGCGCTGATGCGCGCAAATCCTGAGCGTCTCATGTGGGGTACGGACTGGCCGCATCCCTCGATTGCGGCGCAAATCATGCCCGACGACGGACATTTGCTTGATCTGTTCTTTGACTGGACGCCGAAAGAAGACGTGCGCCAACGCATACTAGTAGAGACGCCAATGAAATTATTCGGCGGCTAGCGATCGCGTCCGATGCTGCGAAAGTGAGTTCAAGCTGCCTTCGCCCAGAGTTGTTTCGAGGCCCGCCGGGCGCCTTCGGCGAGTGATTGCAGCTTCATCCAGACAATTTTGCTGTCCACCTGCACCCGGCCGGCAAAGGTGCCGAAGCCGCAATCGACACCGGCGATGACGTTCTCACGGCCGACGACGTTGGCAAAATTCAGAATGCGGTCGGCGACGACTTCCGGGTGTTCAACGGTGTTGACCGTTGAGTCGATGACACCCGGTATGATGATTTTGCCTGCGGGTAATTTCACATCGCGCCAGATCTTCCATTCGTGCTCGTGCCGCGCATTAGCCGCTGGAAAGGAGACGGCTTGCGGCCGTCCGGACAAAACTATGTCGATGATATCCCTGATCTCGACGTCGGTGTGGTGCGGTGCCACGGTCGAACCCCAGCACACGTGCATACGCATGCGTTCGGGCGGCAAATCGCGCACTGCGTGATTGAGAGCGGCGACGTTCACCGAGATGATCTTGCGATAGTCGGCGAGCGGCAAATTCAAATAGACCATGTGCCGCAACATCGCGAGGTCCGGGCAATCGAGTTGCAAGACAAAGCCAGCCTCGACGATTGCCTTGTATTCGCGCCTCATCGCGTCAGCGAGCGCGTAGATATAGTCCTCGTCGCTTTTGTAGTAGCGATTTTTAAGATAACGCGCGATCTGGCCTGGCGAGGGCGATGTCATGAAGAACTCCTCGGCTTTGGCGCCCTGCATTGCGGCCATCGCCAGACCGATGTCGGCTTGCGCGGCGGGCCAATCCTTCCAGTCGACCGGGCCATTGCAGGCCGGTCGGTGCTGAAAAGGAGAAGCGAAATGTTTGAGGATTTCGGCGAGTTCGGGAAATTCCGGCTCCCCGGTACCCATTGGCGCAGCGCTATCTCCTTCGAAGCCGGTCAACCGCTTCAGCACGTGGACGGTATAGTCGGTGCGGCCTTGTTCCCCATCATTGATGATGTCGATGCCGCATTCGATCTGTTTTTTCACCGCGCCGGCGACCGCCTCGTGCACGGCGGCCTGTAGCTCGCCTTGGCGAGTCCCCGGGTGCCGGTCCTCGGCGAGCAGGAGTTCTACGACTTTGGCGGTACGCGGCAGGCTTCCGGTATGGGTGGTGAGAATGTGCTCGCTGCTGCGCTTCATTGTCAGAAACCGCGCATGACCTCGACAACGTGCTCGACGTTCGGCGGGCTCGAGAAGCAATGCCCAACCAGTTTGCGCCATTCGTGGAAGTCTGGTGATTCACGAAAATCCTTCGTGTGGTTTTCCAACGTCTCCCATTGCACAAACAGCCGATAGCGCTGCGGCAACTCCTGCGAGCGTTGCAGGTTCATGGATTTGCAGCCTTTGGCGCGCTTGAAAATTGGAGCGGCTTTTTTCACGCCGGATTCGAATTCGCTTTCCATTCCGGGCTTAACGTCGATTTGTGCGATTTCGAGGATCATGGTGAGGCTTTCACTGCTGGAAACAATCATCAGGCGCGGCATTATGGTCTGCAGTTCTGGCAGTGAAAAGAGTGCGCGGAAGCCCTTCCGCTCAATGCCTCAGAATGCCCGCATCCGCCGCAAGGCCCAGTAACAGGCAAGGGCAGCAGCTAAAGCCACCGTCGCCGCCATCCAGGTGCCGCCATCGGTGTTCTGGAATGGCATGTCCTTGGTATTCATCCCGAAAAAGCCGGTAACCAGCGTCGGCGGCAGCAGGCAGGCCGTGAGGATCGACAGCGTGAACAGCCGCCGGTTGGTTACGGCTGTCATTTTCGCGTCAAGCTCGTCGAGGAGCAGCCGCGATCGTTCATGCAGCGAACCCACCTCATGGTCGAGCGCATCAAGCTTTTGTGCCAACGCACGGATGGCGGCAGCGATAGTTGTACTGTACGCCGTGAGCCGTGGCTCCAGACGGTGAAACATGCCGCGAAGTTGCGACAGCTGTCGGTGCACACGTACAGCTTGCATGCGCACGCGTCCGATACGCTGCCGTTCGTCAGCGGGCTCCTCGTTCATGACATGATCTTCGGCGCGATCGAGCTCATCACCGAGGGTTTCGGCCATGCGGCCAATGGCGTCGGCGAACTGATCGATTACTGCGTCAAGAAACGATATCGCGGTAGGAAAACGCTTGCCGCTTTCCACCGCGCGGCGGTTGCTTTCGATCGAATGCACCGGGCGTTGACGTGCGGTGATCAGCAAGCGTTCGGTCATCACGAAACGCAGGCGAACAAGATTTTCTCCAGGCCGTGCGAACTCTTGGTGTAGGTCGGGCAGAACGCCGATGATCTCCTCTCCGAGAATATCGAGGCGCAGGTGCCGATCCGGTCCTGCCAATACTTCGCGCGCCAATTCAGAGACCGGCGCGTGTTGGCCGATCCAGTTTCGGCAACGTGTGTCGGCCAGTGCGAGATGTAGCCAGACCCAGGCGCCGTCATGATCATTCAGAGAGCTTTCGATCCTTTCCTGGGCTATTGGCTCGGCGGCCCCATCGGGCCGAAAGCGGTATGCCCAGACAATGCCGGTGGCGGGCGTGGCATCGGCCAGATCGCTGGTATGCATGGCAACGTCCCCTTGCTGGTCAGATCAGCGAGTGGGATCGCGCCTCATGACAGGATGATGACAGGGCTGGCCATGGCTATTCCGCCGCTTCTTGCGAAACATCGATGAAGCCGCCGGACTGGCGGCGCCACAGCGCGGCGTAGTGCCCATCCAGACCCAGCAACTCGTCATGGGAACCCTGTTCAACGATTCGGCCGCGATCGAGAACGATCAGCCGATCCATCTGCGCGATCGTCGACAAACGGTGTGCAATTGCGATGACGGTGCGTCCCTCCATCATGGTCCCCAGGCTCGACTGAATGGCCGCCTCGACCTCGCTATCGAGTGCGGATGTCGCTTCGTCCAGTACGAGGATCGGTGCATTTTTCAGGATCACACGGGCAATGGCGATGCGCTGGCGTTGCCCGCCGGACAGCTTGACGCCGCGTTCACCGACATGGGCATCGTAGCCGCGCCGACCCTTCCAGTCCTCGAGGTCGATGACGAAGTCGTCCGCATGGGCCATTTGCGCGGCTGCGATGATTTCAGCTTCGCCTGCGTCCGGACGCCCGTAGCGAATGTTGTCGCGGATCGAACGGTGCAGCAGCGAGGTGTCCTGTGTGACCATTGAGATCTGGGTGCGCAAGCTTTCCTGCGAGACAACTGCGATGTCCTGTCCATCGATCAAAATGCGTCCACCTTCCAGATCGAAGAAACGCAACAGCAGATTCACAAGTGTGGACTTGCCGGCGCCTGAACGGCCGACAAGGCCGATCTTCTCGCCCGGCCGCACATCGAGTGTGAGGCCGTCGATCAAGCCACGCTCGCGGCCATAGCCGAACCGGATGTCCTCGAAGCGGATTTCGCCCCGCGTGACTTTTAGAGTTTGGGCGTCAGGTCGATCCGTCAGCGCATGGGGACGTGCAATTGTCAGCATGCCTTCCTGCACGACGCCGATGTTCTCGAATATGTCGGTGACCTGCCACGCTACCCAACCGGATGCACTTACGATTTGTGTGGTCATTGGCAGCGCCATGGCGACGGTACCGACGCCAACATGGCCATACCGCCAGAGCACGATAGCGAAAGCACCCGTCGATGTGATCAAAAGCGCGTTCAGCAAAGTGAGTGTCAGTGCAAATAGCGTGTTGAGCCGCAGAGATTCGTGGAAGCGGCCTGTGTGATAGTCGACGGCATCCCGCACGTATGCATCTTCGTCCTTGGCCCGGGCGAACAACTTGACCGTGACGATGTTCGTGTAGGTGTCCACGATGCGGCCGGTCAGCATCGAGCGAGCTTCCGACATGATCTTCGACTTATCCTGCATGCGCGGCACGAAAAAGCGCAGCATGACGACATAGCCGGCAAACCACACGACGACTGGTAGCGCCAGCCAACGGTCGGCAGAGGCGAGCAGGATCAGTGACGAGGTACCGTAGATTAGAATGAACCAGACTGCGGTCAGCAACGAGACGAGGCTTTCGCGGATTGCTGGGCCCGTCTGCATAACGCGCGTGGCAATTCGGCCGGCAAAATCATTTTGGAAGAACGCCCACGACTGGCGCGACACGTGCCAATGGTTCTGCCAACGAATACGATTTGAAACGTTGGCGGCAATGGCCTGATTCATCAACAAATGTTGCGTTGTATAGGCGGTGGGGCGCAGCACCAGGAGGACCGTCGCCATGCCGAGCAGCCACGGCCAGGATGCTGCGAGCAGTTCTTCCGGTTTGCTCGCCGTCACCAGCGTCACCACCTTGCCGATGAAAACCGGAATCATCACGTCGAGCAGCGCTACGGCGAAGCCGATCGCGAAAAGGCCGATGAATAGGGGCTTCGCCTGGCGGGCGAAGTGCCAATAGAACGCAACCAAGCCCGCTGGCGGCTCGGTGCTGCCGGCGACGGAAGTAGGTTTCAGCGATCTCTCAAAGAAGCGGAACATCGCCATATCGTTTCCGGCGCGCGGCACCGTGGCGTCGCGCGCGACCTATCTTTACGAATTCGATTCGGAGGCGGGAACTAGTCCCGCATCGTGACCAGACCGTGGCAGGAACTATGCCCGAGCGTATTTTCCGCGACCGAAAAAACGGTCCTTCTGGTCGTCACTCGCCTTGTCTCGAACCGATGTCAGTTTGCCAACTTGAGCCATCGCACGCTTGACGCCATCGCGTGCGGCAATCTTGTCCACCCATTTCTTTATTGTCGGATACTTGCCTGGGTCGACGTTCAGCAATTCGAAATTACGCAACCACGGCCATGACGCGATATCGGCAATGGTGTAGTCGTCGCCAGCGACATAAGGGTGTTCGGATAACCGCCGCTCGTACACGTCGAACAGCTTGAGAACCTGCGTGCGGTACCGACTGGTGCTGTAGTTGTTGCCGCTGCCGGCAAATCTGCTGAAGTGAACGTGCTGGCCACTCATCGGGCCAAGATTGGCGACCTGTAAGATCACCCATTGCAACGTTTCGTAACGGGCCACCGGCTCGTGCGGTATGAACTTTCCGGTCTTCTCGGCGAGATAGATGAGGATCGCGCCCGACTCAATCACAGTATATGGTTTTCCGCCCGGCCCGTCGCTGTCAACGATGGCAGGCACTTTCAACAGCGGGTTGATCTTCGCAAATTCAGGCATGAACTGTTCACCCGCCCACACATCTACTGGCTTGACGTTGTAAGGGAGCCCGCACTCCTCGAGCATGATGAAGACCTTCTGCACGTTCGGGCTGGTCAAGGCATAAAAATCGATCATAGGATTGTCTCGCCTGGAAGGACCGCGGGACTGCGGCTGCTCTCTATAGACGATGGTGACGGCCGTGTCTCGGATCCCGCCGATCCTACATAGTTAGATGTTTTCGGCGGCGCGCCTGCCTTCGGGCAACGGTTCTGCCGCCTTGCGCAGGCACGCGGGGCAAAGACAGTCTTCATTCCAGGCTTTCGTCATCGGAAGCCGGTAGCTTTCGGCCGCGCACCAACAATCAGCGCTCAGCCCGCATTCGAACAAGGCGCCGCACCGGGCGCACGATAGGTGCCGAGAGGAGCTCGTGCCTGGCGTCATGCATCGAGCCTGCGCGCCGACGGCAAGAAAGGCAAGAAAGGCAAGAAACGCAAGAAAGGCAAGAAAGCAAGACGTGCGCAAATCGAATCAGTCGTACAGGAAGCACATGATCTTCGCTTGGCTCATTGAGTTATCGGCATCATCGGCGCCGTGCTCACCACGTTGTGCTGGTTGCCGCAACTCGTCAAAACGCGCGGGCTATCGCTGCCGACGACTGGCGCGTTCACTCTGGGCATTATGCTCTGGTTGATTTATGGGCTTGCGATCGGTGACTGGCCGCTGATCGGCTCAAATGCGGCGACGTTTTTGCTCATGGCGCCTGTCCTAGCGTTGAAGCTGCGCTACGGTCAGGGCGAACTTCGTTCATTTTCCCCAAAGCGGCGGTCACGTACCGCAAAAAAGTCGTATCTACCGGAATAAATTGCAGCTTTTTCGCGCTCGCGCCGAGGTTGCAACCGTCCCGGATCGTCTGGGATCGTGCTATACGACTGGGGTAACGGAGGGGGAAACTTGCTGCAATACCTACCGGAGCAGGTCCAGGGCGAATTGCCTGCCACGCGTTATTCGACGCAGGTGTTGGTCCGTTCAATTGTTCTCTCTGGCTTGGTCGGCATCGCGTACTTCCTCGCGGCGCGGCTAAGTCTCCTTTTGCTTACGAAACCTGACGGTGTGGCGGTGTTTTGGCCCGCTTCCGGCGTTGCGGCGGGCGTCTTGATTGCGCTTGGCCCGAGCGCGCGATTGCCGGTCGCAGCCGGCGCAGCCATCGCGACTGTTGTCGCCAACCTGATGGGCGACCGAACTCTCATGAGCGCCATTGTATTCGCGCTGTGCAACGCGGTTGAAGCGCTGTTAACCGGATGGCTGATTGAACGTTACTTTGGTTCGAATTTCGGTCTCGACAGGCTCACCCACGTGATGGGCCTGCTCGCAGCGGCAGTTCTCGCGACTGCTGTTTCGGGAATTGGCGGAACAGCGGGATTCCTGTTCTTCCACAATTCGACAGCCCCAATTCTTTCTACATGGCAGCACTGGTTTTCATCGGACGCACTCGGAATCCTCACGGTCGCGCCGGTGATCATCGAGCTTGCGTCGATCGGGCGCCAACCGCCGTCACGGAGCGAACTCCTTGAAGGCATCATAGCGCTCGCGGCGCTGACCGGAACGAGCGTAGCCATCATTTTTCTACCGCAGGGGCATTGGGGAATCGTCGTCCCGATCGCGCTATTGTTTCCGCTCCTTCTTTGGCTTGCGGCCCGCTGCCGACCGATCTTCGCCGCGGCGGCTGCATTCATTATCGCCTTCACATTGGTTTGGATGACAACCTTTAGCATAGGATATTTCGGTGATTCCTATCTGCCCATCGAACAACGCATCCTGGGTGCGCAAGCGAGCATCCTCGCTATCACGCTCTGCGCACTCGTTCTTGCTTCGCTTTTCGCTGAGCGCCGTCTTCACGAGGCAGCGCTGTTTGAGGGGCAAACGCGATTGCAGGAAGCATTGAAGGTCGGCGGCGTTGTCGCGTTCGAATGGGATGCCACAACCAACGCTTCCCAGCGCAGTGACAATGCGGCCCAGATCCTAGGGTTCGATCCAAAAAAAACATTTTCTGCGACTAAGTTTCTTGCGCGTGTGCATCCCGACGACCGCGTTAACTTCAGAGAGCTTATCCGATCCGTCAGTCCCGAGAAGCCTTCATATAAAATGACTTTTCGCTTTGGTGGTCCTGATGGCCGCGAGATTTGGCTGGAAGAATCCTCACGGGCGGAGTTCGATACGACAGGACGCTGTTTGCGCCTCAAGGGGCTGACTGTCGACATTACAGAACGCAAACTATCCGAAGAACGGCAAGGGATGCTGATCGCGGAGCTCGATCATCGTGTCAAGAATCTTCTGGCGAGAGTCGCGGTAATCAGTACCTATACGCGCCAAGGCAGTAACTCCATGGACCAGTTTGTGGAGGTGCTCGACCGGCGCATTCAGTCCATGGCGAATGCCCACTCGCTTCTGAGCCAAAGTCGTTGGAACGGCGTCAATCTTGCCGATCTTGTACATAATCAGCTTGCGCCTTACGCGACGATCGCGAACACAATGATCGGTGGACCGGATGTTACGCTTGCCCCGGCTGCGACGCAGGCAGTTGCAATGGCCCTTCATGAACTCGTGACGAATGCCGTGAAATATGGCTCGCTGTCGAACCCGAACGGTCACGTCTCAGTTAATTGGGATCGCGAGAACGACGAGAAAACACTGACGCGCGTGATGATCGAATGGCGGGAGACCGGCGGACCGCCGGTCCAGAAGTCCCCCAAACTCGGATATGGCACTAGCCTTATACGCGAGTTGATCCCTCACGAGCTTGGCGGAACGGTCGACCTGATTTTTGCGCCGGACGGCGTGTGCTGCAAAATCAACGTCCCGATCGAACAACGGTGAGAAGCCGGTACCGAGAACGTCACTGCGCGCCGGCCACCGAACGCAGGATCGTGATAAGTTTTTCTTCGCTGATCGGCTTCTCCAATATATGGGCTTTCGCCGGGACCATCGGGAGGTCGGAGTAACCGGAAGTCACAATGACGGGGACACCTTGTCCGATTAGGCGATCGATCAGGCCATATGATCGTTCGCCCTGTCGAAGGTTGATGTCGACGACAGCGGCGTCGGGAACGTGTTCAGAAATGAGGTGATCGGCATCCATCGTGGTTGCGACCGGTCCGTCCACTTCCACATCGAGACTCCGAAGCAGACTTTTCAAGGCCATGCCGAGCTGCCAGGAATCCTCGACCAAAAGAACGCGCATTCCCTTTAGGGTCGGTAATTCTGTCCCAGGCGTCTCACCGTTAAAAGCGGTCATCGGTCGTCCCAAACCGCGGCTCTCAAAATGCTTGCCGCTCTAGAAACCGCAACACCGGAATATCGCACCGCGCTTTCAAGACCGCAACATGCCCGTTTTTGGCTGGGACATAGCAGCCATTCTTCTTTGCTACTGTGAATCGCCACCGCCAATGTAGCCGCCAATTTTCCAGCCGCCGGCATCCTTGACGTAACAGATCTGGTCGTTGCCGACCGGCGCAATCAGGTCAACGGAAACAAACCCGGTTTTGCCCGCCGGGGTGACCACGCGCAGGAACGTCGGAACGTTTGATCCGCCTTCCGGCATGACGCGCACGAAGGCGAGTGCGAGCTTCTCGATCACCGGTGCGTTGACTTGTGGCGCCGCGTGCACCTCGACTTCCGTTGAAACTGGGTAGCCCCATTCGCCCAAATCGGTCTTGGTGGTTTGCATCAATTCGTCGAACGCTTTGCCGTCATAACCCGGATCGGCGGGCGCGCAGACCGCACCTTTGTGGTCCGGTGACTGTGAACCGGTCGGATCATCAGCAAAGCTTGCAAGCATATCCCAGCCTGCGTCATCCCTGTTATTTAAGCCGAGCGCTGCCGCGAGATTATCCACCCCTGGTTTAGTTTTGTCGGCGCGGTCACCATTTTCGCGCTCCCAGAAGAATCCTTGGCCGACAACGAGCTTTGCGAGCGCAGCGCGATCCTTTCGCTCAGCCGCTTCACCCATCTGCTTGCGAAGCGCCTCGAAAGCGGGGTCGCTGATTGCTTGCGGCGGAGTAACGGTGACGACCCGATAAGGTCCAACCTTAGCGGGCGTTGGCTGATTTTGCGCAATTGCGGAAGATCCAGCGACAATTAGCAACAGCACCAGAATAAAACTCGGTCGTAACGTAGACATCATATTGCTCCCGGCCGCCCGAGCGGACCGCATAGAGCGGCCCGTAGCCAATAGTGACATCTAGCACAGGCTCTTGCTTTGCGCCTGGATTACGGCAGAAAGCAAAAATTTGCGGTCCCGAAGGCCAGGGTGAGCCGATGGGACCGCAGGGAGGGGCAATACGCTTATAGACAGAAGCGGGGGTGTTGCTAGCGCAATGCCATGACGGCACGGTGACATGATCGCTTGCCGGCGAACTTCCGCGCCGGGATGCTGTTATGGTGCGTGAGCACTGTCACACCTAAGAGAATCCTATGCTTTTTATGTCTCCATATCTCACGCCAATCTTGCTGCTGATCGGTTCCAACGTGTTCATGACCACTGCTTGGTACTGGCATTTACGCTATAAGGAAGTGCCACTTCTTTATGTGATTTTTATCAGCTGGGGGCTGGCTTTCGTCGAGTATTGTCTTGCCGTCCCGGCCAATCGCTTCGGCAGCGCGGTCTACAATCCGGCTCAGCTAAAAACGATACAGGAAGTGATTACTTTCGCGGTGTTTGCCGCGTTTTCATTTATGTATTTGCGCGAGCCGATCAGCTTGAGCCAGGGTTTCGGCTTTGCATTGATCGCCGCGGGTGCATTCTTCGTATTTCACAAATGGTGATTTACTTCGTCGGCGCGACACGCAGGACTCGCCCTGACGCATTATCGGTAAGCAAATAAAGTGCGCCGTCGGGACCCTGCCGGACGTCGCGGATTCGCTCATGCATGCTTTGCAGAAGACGTTCCTCCTTCACCACCTTCTCGCCCTTCATTTCGAGCCGCGACAACAGCTCAAATTTCAGGGCGCCGTTTAGAAGGCTTCCCTTCCATCTCGGAATAAGATCTCCCGTGTAAAACGTCATGCCGGATGGCGCGATCGACGGTGTCCAGTGCCAAATGGGATCGACGACCCCATCCATCGTTGTCTTGCCCTTGCCCACGGGCGTGTCATCGTAGTTGACGCCGTAACTCACAAGCGGCCAACCGTAGTTGCGACCTTTCTCGATGATATTGATCTCATCTCCGCCCATGGGGCCGTGTTCCTGCTCCCATAATTTTCCATCCGCCGGATTGAATGCGAGACCTTGCGCGTTGCGCAGGCCGTAGGCCCAGATTTCCGGCAGGGCATCCTGTTTGCCGACGAAGGGGTTGTCCGACGGCGACTTTCCGTCGGGACCGATGCGCACGATCTTGCCAATGTGGTTGTCAAGTTTTTGCGCAAGCTCCTTGGGTGCAAAATGATCCCCCAACGTAACGAACAAGTTTCCATCGGGAGCCTGCACCATGCGACAACCGATATTGAGACCGTGCGAGACGGGCCCCTTTTGCCGGAAGATGACGGACGCGGACTCAAGCCTCGGCATTTCATCTTCGATTAAGCGCGCGCGCATAACGGCAATGCGTCCGCCGCCATCCGCCGGCTCGGCGTAGCAAATGAAAATCGTGTGGCTCTGTTCGAAATCCAGTGCGAGCAGGATGTCCATAAGTCCGGCCTGACCCTGCGCGTATACTTTGGGGACATCGCCGAGAGCAGGGGACAGCCTGCCGTTCGATGCAACAATGCGAATCCGGCCGGGCCGCTCGGTCACCAGCATGCGGCCGGAGGGCAAAAACGCGAGCGACCAAGGGTGCACCAGGCCGGAAGCGACGGTTTGAACGGAGATATTGCCTGCGGAGCTGGCAAATGTCGGATCGGCGGCTTTCAGCAAACCGTTGGTGACCAATAAAGCGGCAAGCGCCAAGACAAAGCGAATCACAACGGCCTCCTGCGGTGCCGCCACAACTGCGCGACGTCGCCGACGGTTCCGACAGACTTGGCTAACTTTGGCTCTTTTTGTGCGGATGATGCGGCAGTGACAGAATCGTCAGTCCGCCCACGCCGATGAACAACAGGCCTAGCAGGAGCGCGATGGCGAACAGGCCGCTTTCATTGTCGATCACGTTGCTCACCACATCGGCACGTGCGATTCCGACCGAGACAACAGTTGCTGCGATAAGCGTACA
>Ga0126381_100004784_pt1 | contig 14787 bp, 16 predicted proteins | sample PanSoiMetPlot_28_FD_96465 | JGI IMG/M metagenome (GOLD analysis project Ga0126381, IMG submission 96465) | Tropical forest soil microbial communities from Panama - MetaG Plot_28 | ecosystem: Environmental > Terrestrial > Soil > Tropical forest > Bulk soil | place: Panama | collected 2016-02-17
CGGCACCGCCTTTCACGCCGAAGCACGGCCCCATGCTTGCCTCGCGCAGGCAGAGCATCGCCTTTTTGCCGATCAGGTTGAGCCCGTCGGTGAGCCCGACGGAAGTCGTCGTCTTGCCCTCACCGGCCGGCGTCGGAGTGATCGCGGTGACGAGGACCAGCTTGGCGTCCCTATCGGGAAGCGAGCGGACGTAGTCGAGGGAGATTTTCGCCTTGTATCTCCCATAAAGTGAGACCGCCTCATCCGGAATGCCGAGCTTATTCTCCGCGACCTCGCCAATCGGGAGCATCGCCGCAGCTTGCGCGATCTCGATATTGGATTTGGGGTTTCTGTGCTGGTCACTTCCGCGCACCACCGGCGTTTCTCCTTTCTAAATGACGGCGGGTCTTAGCCCCTCCGGGTCTGTCTGCGCAACCTTCCTCGACCGATGCCGCATCGATGTGACCGGATTGAGATCTAAAGATCGCCCCAGTCCGGACCCCTGCTCAGCCGCAACGGTTTAGCCGACACATATTGATAGGCGCGGGTCCACCGCCGGGGCGCCAATCCGTGCGCCCGGTTCTTTTGCGCGAGGAACTAATACACCGAGAGCCAGCCCCGATCGAAGGCATACGCCATAGCCGGCATGTACATCCGCTGCATCCGCCAGATGCGATGGCCTGCGCTCCAGCCGCCATCACGGCCTTGTCGCGCTGCGTCTCGAGACGACGCGCCCAATGAAGCAAGGTCGGCGGGTAATGTGGGCGCAGATCCTCTATGTCGAGGAGTTCCAGGCCGGTGCCGGCGATCTCGTAAAGCACCCGCGAGACGTGCGGCACCTCGCTGCCGGGAAAGACGAGCCGGTCGATGAATTCGCCGTCTGGCGGGCCCTGCGCGTGTCCGTCGCGGTCGGTGGTCGTGATCCCGTGATTGAGCGCGATCCCGCCCGGCCGAAGCAGGCGCGCGATCGCACCGAAATATGCCGGCAGGTTCGCTAGGCTGACATGCTCGTACATGCCCATGGAAACGATCTTGTCATAGTGTACCTGATCCGGCACTTCACGGTAGTCCCGACGGTGGATCTCGACCTTCCGCTCAAGTCCCATCGCAGCGACCCGCTCGCGCGCATACGCGAATTGCTGATCGCTCAACGTAATGCCGATCCCCTCGATGCCGTAGCGCGAAGCCGCCCAGCACAGCAGACCACCCCAGCCGCAGCCAATGTCCAACAACCGCTCGCCCGGCTGGAGCCGCAGCTTGCGGCAGATATGCTCGAGCTTCTGCTCCTGCGCGGTATCCAGATCCTCCTCGCCGGTTTTCGAAATAAGCGCAGAAATAGACCATGTTGCGGTCCAGCCAGAGCCGGTAAAACTCGTTGGAAACGTCATAGTGATAGCGCACTGCCGCCGCGTCACCGGCCAAGGTATGCCGGTGGCGACCGACCAGCCGGCCGAGGAGGCGGAGGGGCGGCGATTTACCGAGCCGCTCGGCAAGCGCGATACCAACCTGCAGTACATCCTGCAGGCGGCCCTGGACGTCGATTTCGCCTTCGGCATAGGCCTGGCCCAACCGCGCAATGTCGCCGGTCAGAAGGAAACGGGACAGATGTGGCGAGCGGAGCACGATCGCGACGGTAGGATCCTCAGCGAAGTCGAAGACTCTCCGTCCCAGGAGATGATCCGCAGGCTCAGGCAATCATCGGCAACACACTCGCGCAGTCTGGCAAGAAATCTTCTACGGAGAGACATCGAAGGCTGCCCGCGCCAAGTTGCGCCGCGGTGCCGGTTTCGGACTGCGGCGCCAGCTTCGCCGCGACGGCTTCGCCAAGTTCCGCTGCGGATCGTGTGTCCGTCGGTTTCGGTATCGTCACCGGCTGGTACGGTCTTCGCGGGACCGTTCGGTGTTTTTGAATTAGGTTGCGTGGTCGACAGGCACCCGGATCTGCACGGACAGCGGAAGTCCCCCATGAACTTCGCCGAATGTCGCGAGCTGCTCGGCGAGCTGGGCGAAAGTCACCCCGCGCGCCAAATCGAAGGACAATCTCCCTTCTTGAAATACCGCCGTAACTCGGCTGGGTTTCCGGGCCGTCTGGTCCACTGCGCAATCCCCTGAGCTGGGTAGCTGCCAGATAAACTGCCCAGCAGCTCATTTATCCGGTAAAGATTTGTATCAATTCGCATCGCTCTCCGAGTACATGCCGCTATTCAAGTTTGTCGTTACCAAAGTTTACTAGGTTGCTCGAGCCGGCGACCACACATACCGCCCCAGGAGGACGGCAATTCGATCGTGTGAGGTGGTCGATGAAGCGGGTGGATGGCCCTACGCCCAGACCGAAGACGGGAAAGGCTCTAGGCTGTCTCATAGCGGCGGCTCTGTTGTTCGCCGGCAGTATTGCGCTGCCGGACGCAGCTAATGCCGAACATGGAGGCGGTGGAGGAGCTCACGCAGGCGGAGGTGGATTTCACGGAGGCGGCGGGGGGTTCCATCGAGGGGGCTCCCATGCAGGGGGCTCCCATACAGGGGGCTTCCGCAGCGGGTTCCATGGTGGCGGCTTCCGCGGTGGCGGGTTCCATAGTCGCGGATTCCATGATGGGTTTGGCGGCCTTCATCGCGGCTTAGCGGTCGGGCTCGGCGGCATCTACGCCCCCTTTGCGTGGGATTATTATTATCCTTACGCCGGCTATCCCGACTATGGCTACGAACAACCATATCCGGCGCAGTATTGGTATTACTGCTCTGATCCCGCCGGCTATTATCCATATGTGACCCAGTGCAATACCGGCTGGCAGACGGTTCCGGCGAGCTGAGTTATCGGCCGCGCGGCTTGGCCCTGCGGGCCACGGCGATCGTGCGGGCGAACTCGTCGATGTAATGACGCCACTCGAGCCCGATCTGAGCGGTTAGCATCGCCGTGGTGTAGCCCGCCGGCAGCGGACGGTCCGTCCATCGAAGCCGCCAATCCAGGCGGGATGGCCCGATGCCGAACGGCGCCAGGAGTGCCGCGAGAATTAACACACCCAGCACATTCCGGATTCCGGCGCTTTTCGGAGGCTACGCGGGGAAGGCACTCGCTCCGTTCGGTGCTATCGTACACGGGAAATCTCGTTAGCATCGCCACCCGAACCTCGGGCGAGAGCGCGTCGCGCTCCGGCTGGCGGCGCTCATGCGTGATGGCGTCGCGCAACGACGGCGTCCGCAGCGAGCGCCGCATCGACAACAATCTCGGCGACATCATCGATCATCGCCGGCCCCAGCTGACCAATCCGCTCCCGAAGCGCCGAAAAGTGGCTTTCTACAGGACAATCTCGTGGTCCCGGGCGTAGGCTTCCAGTTTGGGTCGCAGCGAGTGATCCGGACGGCGGCCCACCTCGTTGAGGTAATCGGCAACGGCGCGTGCATCGAGAGTGCGGATCATCGTCTTGACGGGGCCGATGGCCGTCGCTGCCATCGACAGTGTCCTGAAGCCGAGGGCTATCAGCACCATCGCCTCGAGCGGACTGCCGGCCATGTCGCCGCACATGCTGAGCGCGGTGCCGGCTGCGCGGCTGCGCGCAACGATCTCGCGGAACAGCGCCAGCATCGGCGCCGAGAGGGGATCATAGCGATCGGCCAGCCGCGGATTGCCGCGATCGCAGGCAAACAGAAACTGCAGCAGATCGTTGGTGCCGACGGACAAAAAATCGATGCGCTCGCACAACGCCGGTAATTGCCACAGCAATGCCGGCACTTCGAGCATGACGCCGATCTTGACCGATTCCGGGAGCTTACGTCCCTCGCGGGCTGCCCTCGCCAGCTCCATGCCGACCAGCGCGCGGGCGCGTTCGAGCTCTGCAACCTCCGCGACCATCGGAAACTTGACGTACAGTGTCTGCCCGCGCGCGGCGCGGATCAGAGCGCGCAATTGCTGCCGGAGCATCGCCGGGCGATCGAGCCCGATGCGGATTGCCCGCCAGCCCATTGCCGGGTTGTCCTCGGTCGCATGCGGCAGGTAGGGCAGCACTTTGTCGCCCCCGATATCGAGCGTTCGGAATAGAACCGGACGCGCCTCCGCCTGATCGAGCACCCGCTGGTAATATTCGGTGAGATCCTCCACGTCCGGGAAGGTATCCCGCACCATCAGCGGGAACTCGGTGCGAAACAGCCCAATACCCTCGGCCCCTGTCGTCACCAGCTGAGCAAGGTCGAGCAGCAACCCGGCGTTTAGCATCAGCTTGATTGCAATCCCGTCTCGGGTGACCGGAGGGGTCGAGCGCAAGGTTTCGTAGTAGGCGCGGCGACGGCTTCGCGCCTCCACCGCGGCCGTCACGGATTGCTGGATGTCGGCGCTGGGCCGGATCAGCACATTGGCGTGGTCGCCGTCGACGACGACGATGTCGCCCGCTTCGATCCGCCGCGTCGCATCGTCGACCCGCCCGACGACCGGAATATCGAAGGCGCGCGCTACGATCGCGACATGGGCGGTCGGAGAGCCTTCCTCGAGCACGAGGCCCATGATCCGCCGCCGCGCGTAGTCCAACAGCTCGGCCGGTCCCATCGCCCGGGCGACCAGGATGAACTCGGGAGGCAATTCGGCCCAGGCTGCGCTCAACGGCCTCCCGGCCAAGTGCTGCTGCAGCCGGTTGGCCAGATCCTCGAGGTCGAACAGGCGCTCGCGCAGATAGGGATCGCTGATCTGCATCATGCGGGTGCGCGTGTCGTCCGCGACCTTCTGCACGGCCGCCTCGGCGGTCAGGCCGCTGCGGATCGCGTCGGCAATGCGCGTCACCCATCCCCGGTCGGCGGCAAACATGCGATATGTTTCGATCACATCGTGATGCTCGCCGTCGCCGAATTCGCGACTTGCCGCAACCAGCTCGTCGATTGCCTCGCGCATGGCCGCAACGGCACCGCGCAGCCGCGCCAGCTCCGCGTTGGCGTCCTCGGCCACGACCTGGCGGATCATGACCCTGGGCTCGTGCAGCACCGCCGGTCCGATCGCCAGGCCAGCATTGAGCCGCGCACCGACAATCCTGGCCGGCAGCATCCCGCCGCCCTGACTCTGGGCCATTTCGAGCGGGTTGACCAGACTGCCGCTCGCTACGAGCTCGGCGACAATCATCGCGATCGTCTGAAGGACCTCGACCTCGTCTTCGGTGTAATGGCGCAAGGTGCGGTTCTGCACAACTAGGACACCGAGGACCCGGTTCCCGCGCAAGATCGGCGCACCCATCAACGAGTGGTAGACTTCCTCGCCCGTTTCGGGACGATAGGCAAAATCAGGGTGAGATTGCGCGTCCGCGAGGGCGAGGGGCCGTGCAGTCGCGGCGATCAACCCCACCAGACCTTCGCCGACGCGCAATCGGGTCCGGTGCACGGCTTCTGGCCGCAGCCCCTCGGTAGCGAACAGCTCGAGCACCTCGCCTGCCCGCAGGATGTACGCCGAACAGACCTCGGCGACCATCTCGGAGGCGACGACGCGCACAATTCGCTCGAGCCGCTCCTGCGCGGTGCCCGAGCCCGCCATGATGTCGCGAAGGCGGCGCAGGAGGCGGCGGGTCGCGCTGACGCTGCCTCCGGCCTCAATCATCCGCGGAAGCCCGGCTCCCCAATGCCTCGCCGAACATGAGCTGCCGCTGTCGCGTGCCCTCGCTGCGGGCCGCAAGAACGGCAAGGGCTTGGCTTATCAGCTCATCGATAATTTCGGCAGTATTCTGCTCCTGCGTCACAAAGCCGACGCTTTGGCCGGCCATCAAGGAACCCCCTTCGATGTCGCCGTCGATCACCGCTCGTCGCAATGCGCCGGCCCAAAAATGTTCGATCTCGAGTTGGGCTTGCCGTTGCGACAGTTCACCCCGCGCCCACCGATCTATCACCCGGCGCTGCATGGCGACAAACCGCCCGGTCGCCGCGTTGGCTAGCGCGCGAACGGGTATCACCGGAAAGCGCGGATCGAGCTGGACCGAGACGACCGCATCGCGCGCCGCGGCGCGGATGAAGGCCTGCTTAAAGCGCACGTGCGCGACGGACTCATGCGCGCAAACGAAGCGGGTGCCGAGCTGGACTCCGGAGGCGCCCATCTCGAGATAGGCCAGCACTGCTTCCCCGCGGCCGATGCCTCCTGCAACGAATACGGGAATATCTGAGACGTGCGGTAGGATCTCCTGCGCCAGCACCCCGGTAGAGACCGGCCCGATATGCCCGCCAGCTTCGCTACCCTCGATGATGATCGCATCGACCCCCATGCGCACAAGCTTGCGCGCAAAGCCGAGAGCGGGCGCAAAACAAAACACGCGCGCGCCGCTCCGCTTTATTGCACGCACAGTTACACTACTCGGCAGACCACCGGCCAGCACGACGTGGCCTACCCGATGCTCCGCGCATATTTCGATTAATTGAAGCAGTTGCGGATGTAACGTGATCAGATTGACGCCGAACGGCCGCCGGGTCAGCGACTTGGTCGCGTCAATCTCTTCCGAAAGCAGTTCCGGCGACATTGATCCGGAAGCGATGACCCCGAACCCGCCAGCATTCGAGATGGCGGCGACCAGGTTGCGCTCGGAAACCCAGGTCATCGCGCCGCCCATGATGGCTAGATCGCAGCCTAGAATGTCTCGGCCGCGCGCCCAGAGTCGCCGAAGTTCGCCGACCGCCCGCTGGCGTTCGGTTTCCCGTTCGCTGACTGAGCGATCTTCGCCGACTAGAGATACCGCTGCACCGCTCCGCTCGGTCATCCGGCGGCGTCAAGCCCGTAGGCCGTGTGCAGCGTCCGCAGAGCGAGTTCGGTGTACTCCGCCGCAATCAACACACTGACCTTGATCTCCGAAGTCGAAATCACCTGGATATTGATGCCCTTGTCTGCCAAGGCTTGGAACATCTGCTTGGCAATCCCGGCATGGCTGCGCATACCGACGCCGATGACCGAGACCTTGACGACATTCGGATCGGGTTTGAGTAGGGCAAAACCGATCGACTTTTTCCCATTCTCCAGTACCGCCACCGCCCTGTCGAGGTCGGCGCGCGCCACGGTGAAGGTGAGATCCGCAGTGCGCCCGTCCTCCGAAGCACTTTGCACTATCATGTCCACGTTGATCGCATGATCGGCGAGCGGGCCAAAGATGGCCGCGGCAACACCCGGCCGGTCCGCTACCTTCTGCACAGTGATCTTGGCTTCGTCGCGGCTATAGGCAATGCCGCTCACAACTTGCTTTTCCACTATCTCGTCCTCGTCGACCACGAGGGTTCCGGGGCTATCGATAAAGCTCGACAAGACCTGCACCCGCACCCGGTGGTTCATTGCCATCTCGACCGAGCGCGTCTGCAGCACCTTGGCGCCCTGAGACGCCATTTCCAGCATTTCTTCGTAGGTAATTCTACTGAGCTTGCGAGCTTTCGCAACGATGCGCGGATCGGTCGTGTAGACACCGTCGACATCGGTGAAGATGTCGCAGCGGTCGGCTTGGAGCGCCGCCGCCAACGCCACGGCGGACGTATCGGACCCGCCGCGCCCCAACGTCGTTATCCTCCCGCGCGGCCCGACCCCTTGAAAACCCGCGACGACAGGCACCTGACCCTGGCCGAGGCGGCGACGAATCTCGGAGATATCGATCCCCTCAATGCGAGCCTTGCCGTGCATTCCATCGGTGCGAATCGGGATCTGCCAGCCGAGCCAGGAGCGCGCGTCGATCCCTAGATCCTGCAGCGCAAGCGACAGCAGACCTGCGCTCACCTGCTCGCCTGACGAGACGACGACATCGTACTCGCGCGCATCGTGCAGACGGCTCGTGTCACGCGTCCAATCGATCAGCTGGTTGGTGGTTCCCCCCATCGCCGAGACGACGACGGCGACTTCACTGCCGCTGTCGACCTCGCGCTTGACGCGCCGCGCGACATTTTTGATCCGCGCGACATCGGCGACCGAGGTGCCGCCGAATTTCTGAACAATGCGCGCCATGCTGCTCTCGAAACTATCCGCAAAATTACCGGTGAGGACATCCGCGCTCTGTCACCGAGGTCTGCCGGCACCACATACTCTCTTCGGGTCCGTCGGGCCATAGAGCGAACCATTCAACCGAAAAAGGATCGAGAGTGCGCGCCATTGGCGCTACGGTCGACCCGCAGGAGATCGAACGCTTTACCGCCCAGGCTGAGGCTTGGTGGGATCCGGAGGGCAGCTTCCGCCCCCTACACCGGCTCAACCCCACTCGGCTCGCCTTCATCTGTGAACATCTGACGGCGCATTTCTGTCGCAGCGCTTCCTCGTTGCGCCCGTTCGAGGGCCTCACCTTGCTGGATGTCGGTTGCGGCGGAGGCTTGATTGCCGAACCGATGTCACGCCTCGGTTTTGCGGTAACCGGCGTCGACGCGGACCCGAAGGCGGTCGCCGTTGCCCGCGCCCACGCCGAAGCAACCGGCCTGTCGATCGACTACCGTGTCGCCACCGCCGAATCGACGGCTGGCACCGGGCAACGGTTCGACGCCGTCCTGGCGCTCGAAATCCTCGAGCACCTTGCCGACCCCAACCTGTTTCTCGGCTGCGTCGGAGGGCTGGTGCGGCAGGGCGGCGGCTTTATCGGCGCCACCCTAAACCGAACGTCCCGATCCTTTGTCGCGGCGATCATCGGCGCCGAATACCTGCTCGGCTGGCTGCCTCGCGGCACGCACGACTGGCGCAAGTTCATGCGACCTTCGGAGCTCGTCCTCGGGCTGCGCCGCAACGGCCTAAACCCGACGGCCCTGGCAGGTCTCAGCTATGATTGGATGCGCGGGGGATGGTCGGTTTCGCGGGACCTGGGAGTCAATTACATGGTTATGGCGGCGAAGTTGTGAGCCCGGCCAGGCTCAGCTATCAGTCTGCGGGATCCATGGGATGCGGCCAAAACTGATCCCCTCGTCCGTGAGTTCTCGCGACTCTTCTTCGCTGGCCTCGCCATAGATACCGTGTGGATCGATTTCGCCATAGTGGATGCGGCGGGCCTCTTCGGCAAAGCGGCCGCCGACATAATCACAGTGCGTTTCGATTTGCCGCCGCATCTCGATCAACGCGGCTCGAAACTGCGCCGGAGAAATCGGAGGCGAACTCTCCCGAGATCGGCCGACGCGCGGCGCCATCACCGCTTTCTCGACTGCGGTGTCGCCGCATTCGGGGCAGGCGATCTCGCCGGCCTTCTGCTGAGCCTCAAATCCCTCGCCATCACGAAACCACCCCTCGAACTGGTGGTCATGGGTGCAACGCAACGTGAATAGGATCATCGAGGCAACCTCCTAGCCCGGAGTTGTACACTGGCCCGTGTGTCCAAGTGAATGCCGATATTGTCGATAAACGCTGAATTACGAGTGCCCTCCGCTCCAGCCTCTACCTGGGTGCGTCGGTTCATGACGATGATAAATCCCGGCGGGCGGGTGCTCGACCTCGCTGCCGGTGACGGTCGGCATTCCCGGCTTTTGCTCGAGAGCGGCTTTCCGGTTTGTGCGGTCGACCGCGATGTCTCGGCGCTGCTGGCGCTCGCCGGGCATGGCTGCGAAGTGCGGCAGGTCGATCTCGAAACCGGCGCGGCGTGGCCGCTCGCCACCGGCTACGACGGGATTGTCGTGACCAATTACCTGCACCGTCCGCTGCTGCCGGCAATCGGCACCGCGTTAGCGCCCGGCGGGGTGCTGATCTACGAAACCTTCGCGCGCGGCAACGAGCGGTTCGGGCGCCCCCGTAACCCCGATTTCCTGCTCTGCCCCGGCGAGTTGCTCGACGCCTTCGCGATGCTGACGGTGATCGCCTTCGAGCAGGGCCAAGTTTCGGCGCCCCGGCCCGCCGTCATCCAGCGCATCGCCGCCGTCAGCGGCCCGCCCGGCTGTTTGCCCGATCCGGTGGGTGAGACAGGGACAGCCGAAAAACGCAAATTTAGCCGGGATGTCAAATGCCGCTGAAGAGCTGATGCCGCTTGATGAGTTCCTTGTGCGGGAGGGAGAGCAGAGCGCGCTGAACATGCCGGCGGCATGGTGACGATGATGGCGGGCGGCTCGGCGCGCATGTCACGATTGCGCTGAGATTCGTCATTTCCCCGAGGCAAGTGCTTCGCGGTGCGGTCCCTTTAGTCAATCGGGATCGAGATGAGCCTCAATACAATTTGCGAAGACACCGAGCTCGATGCTACTCGGCGGCGATAGGGCGAGCGGTAAGCTCTGGCGCAGTAAACGGCCGGTCGTGCCGTAAGGACGGGACCATGCGGCGCGCCTTGCCGATCGCGCCCACCTCGATGCGGGCGCTGATGATGCCGACGCCTTCGCCGGCGTCGGCGAGCACCTCGCCCCACGGATCGACGATCAGCGAGTGGCCATAAGTCCGTCTTCCTTCAGCATGCTCGCCCCATTGCGCCGGGGCAAATACGAAGCACCCGCTCTCGATCGCCCGCGCCCGCAGCAGCACGTGCCAATGAGCCTTCCCGGTCGGCACTGTGAAGGCGGAGGGGATTGCCAGGAAATCGGCGCCGGCCTGGGCGAGCGTCCGATAAAGGTGCGGGAACCGCAGATCGTAGCAGACGGTCATCCCGAGGGCGCCCCACGGCGTTTCGGCCAGCACCGTGCGCTCGCCGGGGCGGAAGGCGTTGCTCTCGCGGTAGCTCTCGCCGCCTGCTAAATCGACGTCGAACATGTGAATTTTGTCGTAGCGGGCCCCCACCGCGCCGCGAGGGTCCACGAGATACGACCGGTTGGCGAGGCGGCTTTCGCCTTCCCTCCCCGGTTCGCGTGACAGGTCGACGGCCAGCGAGCCGATCAGGAGCCAAACCCCCGTCTCTTGCGCCACATCGCGCAAGGCGGCCAGCACCGGATGGTTCGCCTCGTCGCGCGCCTTTTCACGCCGAAATTTACCGACTGGCTCGGTGAGGCCGGTATTCTCGGGTGTCATGACCAAGTCGGCACCGCCGTCGCGGGCCCGCCGCACAAGGTCCGAGACCACACGGATGTTGGGATCGTAATCGCGTGCCGACGTGAACTGAATGCACGAGGCGGTAAAGTAGTCGCTCATTTCGCACTCCCGAGCTTAGCATCGAGGTCGCCGGCGCGATCAAGCGCAACCAACTCGTCTGAGCCGCCGATGTGCTCGCCGTTTATAAAGATCTGGGGCACCGACGTTCGCCCGCCGGCTCGCCGGATCATCTCATCGCGTCGCCAGGATTCCTCGATGATATCGATCTCGGTGTAAGAGACGCCTTTGCGCTCCAGCAACAGGCGGGCGCGCGCGCAATAGGGGCAGAACATTGTCGTGTAAAGTTCAACTTCAGCCATTCCGGCGAGGACTCCGAGTTGGGACTGCGCGGATGCGCTAGGCGTTCAATTAGGACGACGCGGCCGGGCTGCCAAGCCTCGCCACACGCGCGTGGCGCCTATGCTCCGACCCGCAACGCGCGAGCCAATGTCAAAACCCCGACCGAGGCGGCGCCCGCGCGCTTCAGAACGCGCGCACACTCTTCGACGGTTGCCCCGGTCGTCATGACGTCGTCGACGATTACTACCCGCTTCCCGGCAAAGCTGCGGCCGGCCCGGACCGCAAAGGCGCCGCGGACATTGCGTTCGCGCGCTGTCGGTCCAAGATGGCCTTGCGACGGGGTACGGCGGCGGCGAACCAGCCAGTCCGCCGCGACTTCGGGACCGCCGGCCGAGCGGATCGCGTGGGCCAGCAACGCCGCCTGGTTATAGCGCCGCTGAAAGAGGCGGGTCCAATGCAGCGGCACCGGAACGAGCAGATCAGCGCCAACCAGCACCTCGGCGCCGGCGCGGTGCATCCAGCGCCCGAAAGCCCCGGCCGCATGGGTCCGGTCACCGTGCTTCAGCCCGAGCACCAAGTGACGGCTGTGCCCGTCGTAGCGCAGCACCGCGCGCGCCCGATCCTAGCTGCGCCGCTCGCTGGCGCAGGCCCCACACGTCGCATCCTCACCCATCGGGTGGGCAAAAGGCGCACCGCATGAGATGCACCACGGCGGCGTAAAGAACGTAATCCCGCGCCAGCACTTGCCGCACAGAGCACTGGGCTCGCCGATGGTATCGCCGCAGGCGAGGCAGCGTGGCGGCAACACTCCGTCAACGACGGCGCGGCCGACCCGCCGCAAGCGGCTGGAGGCCCACTTCGCAAGAGTTGCCGACGCGTGCATCGATACACATCATCAGGTGGCGGGCGCTTTCGTCAACCCAGGCCCGCAGGTTTCGTCCTGATGTCCCGCACCGATGAGCTTCCATTGACGCTGTTCGACCGCCGCGCCTGGCGCCTGCACCGCGACCGCGCCGCACGCCAGGGCTGTGTCGAGTTTCTACATGCGGAGATCGCCGACCGGCTCGTCGACCGGTTCGGCAGCATCGAGCAGCAGGTTCGGCGGGTGCTCGATCTCGGCGCGCACCACGGGGCGCTCTCACGCACCTTCGGCTGCCGGCCAGGAATCGAGCGGGTCGTTGCCGTCGACCCGTCCACGGACTTTCTGGGGGGGCTCACCGGAATGCGGGTCGCCGCCGACCCCGACCTCATCCCATTTCAAGACGGCAGCTTCGATCTTGCAGTGAGCGCGCTGGCCTTGCATTGGGCGGGAGACCTCCCCGGCGCGCTGGTTCAGATCCGCCGGGTTCTCCGACCCGGCGGGCTGTTCCTCGCGGCAATGCTCGGCGGCTCTACGCTCGTAGAGCTGCGCACTGCGCTCATTGAGGCTGAGCTCATCGAGGAAGGCGGCGCCAGCCCGCGGATCTCACCGGCCGCCGAGCTCGGAGACGCGGCAGGCCTCCTGTTGCGCACCGGGTTTGCGATGCCCGTTGCCGATGCCGAAAAGATCACGGTCACCTACCCCGACGCCTTGGCGCTGATGCGCGATCTGCGCGGAATGGGGGAAACCAACGCGCTGACAGGCCGCCGGCGTACACCGCTGCGCCGCGCCACCCTCGCCCGCGCCGGCCTGCTCTATGGCGAACGGTTCGGTTTACCCGATGGCCGCGTCCCCGCGACCTTCGAGATCCTGTTCCTGACCGGCCGAGCGCCGGGTGCCGCTTCGTGAGGATCGGATCGGCTATGCAGTAAGAAAACAGATTCCTCAATGCGGAATGTGAAACAAGCGCGGCCACAGGCCGACCAAACCGATAAAGATCAGGTAAATTGCGACCACGTAATTCAAAATACGCGGAATAAGCAGGATCAATATCCCTGCGATCAGGCCGACCAATGGCTGGATTACGACAACGTCAAGTGTCATTTTGGCGCTTTCCCGAGTGGTGAGGAAATATGGGAAAAGATTTCGCGGGCGGTTGCTTGTGCGGCGAGGTACGCTACCGCATTACCGCGACGCCCGTCGAGACGCTCTACTGCCATTGCCGGATGTGCCAGCGGGCGCATGGCGCGCCGGTGATCGCCTGGCTCACCGTGCCGTTCGACGCCTTCGAGGTGACGGCGGGCAATCCCCTCGCCTATCGTTCTTCGCCGAACGCGTTCCGGCACTTCTGCGGCAGCTGCGGCACGCCGCTGACATGGCGCGAGGCCGACAACCCTCGCCTCATCGACGTCAGCATCGCCAGCCTCGACCACCCCGAAGCAGTCGAGCCGACCCTGCACGTTTGGACCGAGAGCCGAATCCCCTGGTTCGACACCGCCGACCACCTGCCGCGGTACGCGACGGACGAGCGGCCCCGACCAGCTTCCTGACGCGTCGCGAGGGCGCCGGGACTGGTGATCACCGAGGTCGCGTTCTTTGTCGCGATGAGGTGCCGCCTGATTTATCTCTCGGGCGGTGCAACGCCAAGAGATTGGGCGTATGTTCAAGCATTGTTTAACACCCACCCTGCCGACAGACTTTTGATTATGTCGGAGGTAGACTGAGCTATGCCGGACGAGGATACGCGCGTCTTGCTGCGGGAGGTGGTCACCCCGGAACCCGCTGTGCTGCCGGTCGAAGCGACCCCAAAAGTCGAGGCGGCTCCGCTTACCGACCACGTCCTGCAACCGGACGGTGCCACGCGGTACCGTAGGCGAGTGCTCCTCGTCCTTTCCTCGATCGTGCTGGCGCTGGTTGTGTATTGGGCGTCGGGCTATTTCGTAGCCTATACCGACGACGCCTATGTTACATCCGATCTGGTCGGCGTCGCGCCCTACGTCAGCGGCCGCATCGTCGGTATAAACATCGTCGACAATCAAACTGTCAAAAAGGGCGACTTACTGGCGACGATAGATTCGACGCCTTTCCAGCTCTCGTTGAACGAAAAGCAGGCGAAAAGGACGGAGGCCGAGGCGCAGCTGGCGGTCGATCGCGACGTCATCGCCGCAACGCAGGCCAAACGTGACGATGCCGCGGCGAAGGAGCGGCTCGCGAGCGACAATGTGCGGCGGGCGACGCCAATCACGGCTGCAGGCTTTTACTCCCGTCAGGGACTCGACACGTTAACGGCGAAGGAGCAGGAAGCGAAGGCCGCTTTGGCCGACGCCGAATCCGCCATCGCGAAAGCGCAACAGACCCTGGCTCTGCATCAGGCAACGGTGGCGGCGATCAGCGCTGAAATCGCCTATCTGCAGTGGCAGCTCGACCAGACGAAGCTGCTGGCACCGACCGACGGCACCATCACTCAGCTCACGCTGCGGGTCGGCGACCAGGCAGTGGAGAACAAACCGTTGATCGGTCTGGTCGACGCACATGCCTGGCGAATTTACGCGAACTACAAGGAGAGCGTGATCCGCCATATGGCAGTCGGTCATACTGCCTGGATCTGGCTCGACGCACACCCATGGCGTTTTCATCGCGCCGCAATCCAAGGTATCGCCCGCGGCATAAGCCGCGATCCGACAGAGCGCAAGCTGCTGCCCTATGTGGC
>Ga0126381_100004785_pt1 | contig 14785 bp, 13 predicted proteins | sample PanSoiMetPlot_28_FD_96465 | JGI IMG/M metagenome (GOLD analysis project Ga0126381, IMG submission 96465) | Tropical forest soil microbial communities from Panama - MetaG Plot_28 | ecosystem: Environmental > Terrestrial > Soil > Tropical forest > Bulk soil | place: Panama | collected 2016-02-17
CCCGTGCAGGAATTATCCCTGTTGCCCGACAACCACACTTCGTTTATCATCAAACTGTGAATGCTATGAATGTCGAAACCGCCGACGCTTCGGCCTGCTCCATCGCCGCGGCGATCGGTGAACCTGCCCGGGCGCGGATGCTCTACTGCCTGACCGACGGGCGCGCACGCACAAGCACGGAACTCGCCATCGTGGCGGACGTAAGCCCTTCCACGGCCAGCGTGCACCTCCAAAGGCTAATGAGCAACCGATTGGTGAAAGTGTTAGCCCAGGGGAAGCATCGCTACTACCGTTTGGAAGGGCCAGACGTTGCGGCCGCGCTCGAAGCGCTTAGCGTGCTCGCAGGAGGAACGCGCAACACCTTCGTGCCAAATACGCCCGAACCTTTGCGTGCGGCCCGGACTTGTTACGACCATATCGCAGGCTCGCTTGGCGTAACGCTCCACGATCGCATCAGGGCCATGGGATGGTTGGTGGACGATTCAAAGGACGGCAGTTCGTACGACCTCACGCAGCGCGGGGAAAAAGGTTTGCAAGCGCTGGGCATGGAGATTGATGCAACGCGCGCGCTGCGGCGCCGTTTCGCGTTCGCTTGTGTGGACTGGAGCGAGCGCCGGCCTCACCTGGGTGGCGCTCTCGGCGCGGCTTTGTTGAAAGTCGCGCTGAAAAAAAGATGGGTCGCGCAGGACCTGGACAGCAGGATCTTGCATGTCACCGCCTCCGGGCGGCGGGAAATGCAGGTCCGTTTCGGCCTTCAGAGTTAATTCCCACGAATCGCCTGCAACCAATAAGATTCGTTTCCCTTTGCTGATTCGACAAAGCGAATGGAACCCAATTCTCGGAGAACCGGGTTGTAATGTTAGATTTTAATTGCGTCCCGGCGGGGAATAGAGTGCCCCTTCACTCGCGGCAAATGGGGACAGAAGTGCCTGTTTGCCTGCACCGGATGGGAACACGCTCATGGCCAAGCCTCACAAAAAAAGCCCGCGCCGTCCACGGCAGACCAAAGCAAGCCCCCGCCTAGCCCCCAACGACGACTTGTCCGGGATGGTCGCAGAGCTTCGCCAAACCAACGAAAGATACGCGCGCATGATCCAGTCCAGCCCGGACGCCATCACCCTGCGCACGCTCCCCGAACGCCGCTATATCGAGGTCAACGAAGGCTTTTGCCGCATGACGGGCTACGCGGCCGAGGAGGCGATCGGCAAAACCTCCGCCGAACTCCACGTCTGGGCCGATCCCGAACAGCGCGGCGCCACCTTGCAAAAAGTTCTGCGCGAGGGGGAAGTCCACGAAGAGGAATTTCGTTTTCGCACGAAGTCGGGGGAGATCCGCTTCGGCCAGCTCGCCGCCGTCAGGGTGAGTGTTGGCCAGCAACAATGCATGTTGTCGGTGAGCCGCGACATTACCGAAAGAAAAAACGCCGAAGAAGAGCTTCGCCGCTCGGAAGCCAATTTCCGCTCTCTGGTTCACGATGCTCCCTTCGGAATCCTGCAGTCCACTCTCAAAGGGCGGATTCTCCAAGCCAATCCTGCGCTTGTGAACATGCTGGGATATGGATCTGAAGACGGGCTTTGCCGACTCAATTTGGACCGGGATATCTATCACGATGCAAGACAGGGTCAGCGATTGCTCGAAGAGCACTCGCATCGTAAGGATTTTCACAACGTCGAAGTCCAATGGAAGCGTAAGGACGGAAATATCATTACGGCGCTTCTCAATGGGCGGCGTGTCGCTGCTCCTGACGATGCGCAAGCCTACTACGAAGTGTTCGCCGAGGACATTACGCAGCGCCGTATCCTCGAGCGTCAGCTTTTTCAGTCGCAAAAAATGGAGGCCATCGGCCGGCTGGCCGGAGGGATCGCTCACGACTTCAACAATTTGCTTGGCGTGGTTCTTGGCCACACGGAAATTCTGGAGGAAGCTGCCCGGCGAGACGTGCGGCTCCAGAGAAGCGTGGAGGCCATCCAAAGCGCCACACAGCGCGCTACAGCCCTCACCACGCAGCTCCTCGCCTTCAGCCGGAAACAAATGGTCGAGCCAAAAATCCTTGACCTCAACGTTTCGGTCCGCGAAATGGAAAAACTGCTTCGACGCGTCATCGGAGAAGATATCGAGTTGATTATTCGCGTGCCATCCGGGGCCGGCACCATTCGGATGGATCCCGGCCAGATCGACCAGATCCTGATGAATCTCGCGGTGAATGCCCGAGACGCCATGCCGGACGGCGGCAAACTGATCCTCGAAACATCCTCCGTGATCCTCGACGACTCATATGTCGGCCAACATCTGGGCGCTGCTGCCGGACCGTTCGTGCTATTGAGTATCAGCGACACGGGCTGCGGCATGGATCAGGAAACGCTGTCCCACATTTACGAGCCCTTTTTCACCACCAAGGAAAAGGGCAAAGGCACAGGGCTGGGGCGTTCCACGGTCTATGGAATTGTCAAGCAATCTGGCGGCTACATCATGGCCTACAGCGAACCCGGGCGCGGCACGACTTTCAAAGTTTACTTTCCCCATGTCCGTGGAGTTCCCGAGGCCCCGCGCGCGTCCGCCCGTCGCCCGGAACTTCCCGGAGGGAGAGAGACGATCCTTCTTGTGGAAGACGAAACCGCCCTTCGCGAGCTTACCCGCGGCTTGCTGGAAACCGCCGGTTATTCGGTGTTGGAAGCCGCAAGTGTGGAGGACGCCATTCGTCTTGCCGAGGCCGCCGATCGCAAGTTGATTTGCTGTTGACGGACGTGGTGATGCCCGTAATGGACGGCCATGAATTGTCCCGCCGGCTGACGTCAAGTTACCCGACGCTCAAGGTTCTCTACATGTCCGGCTACACGGACGATGTGATCGTTCAGCGAGGAGTCTTGAACGGCGGCACCAGGCTGCTGCAAAAACCGTTTGGCCGCGCCAGCCTGCTGGGAAAAGTCCGTCAAGTCCTGGACTGCTGACTCGAATCGCAATCCGACCGAGGTTCTCGCAGCGAGAAACTACTTGCGCTCGTCCAGCAGTGATTGCAGGCGCGCATAGCCCGTGCGGCTTACGGGAAGTCGCGCGCCGTCGCTAAGAATCGCGAGCCGGCTGTCTTTGCCGTAGGGTTCGATGCGCGCGACCCTTTCCAAATTCACAATGTAAGAGCGGTGGATACGCACAAAGCAGTTCGGATCGAGGCAGGCCTCAAGGCTCGCGATGGTCTGCTGCTTGAGATGTTTCCTGCCCTGGCTGGCCAACGCAACGTAATCGTCCTGCGCTTCGACGTAATCAAGCTTGGCGATCGGAATCAGCGTTACGCGAGTGCCGTCTTTTACGACGACGCGTTCCAGAAATTGTTGCGGAGGGCGCGCGGAGTCGGCGAGCTTTAGCGGGGAAGGCATTTTCTCGCCAAGCCGGGATTTGGCGCGCTCCAGGGCCTCCTCAAAACGTGCTTTCCCGATGGGCTTCAGTAAATAATCCACCGCATGGACCTCGAACGCCCGCATGGCGTATTGGTCGTAAGCAGTGACGAAAATGACAGAAGCGTCTTCGCCAATGAGTTCGAGCACATCGAACCCCGTAAGCTTTGGCATCTGCACATCGAGAAAAATCAAGTCGGGCCGGTGCTCGGCAAAGGCTTTGACGGCTTCAAATCCGTTCGCGCATTCCGCCGCGATCTCGATTTCCGAATGCGGCTGCAATAATTCGCGGATAATGTGCCGGGCCAATTCCTCGTCGTCAACGATGAGCGCCCGCCACCTTTTCTTTACAGAGACGCTCAAGCCTTTTCCTCACTTTCGAGCGGAATCGACAGACTGACCTGAAAGAGATCGCCCTCGGCCATTACGTGAAGAGCCGCCTCTTTTCCATAGCGCGCTTCCAGCCGTTGTTTCACATTTCTCAAGCCCATGCCGCTTGACCGGCGCGGGGGCGCGTCGGGATCCCAGGAATTCTCTACCAGGATTTCCAGGTGGCCGTTTTGGCGTTCGGCGGTCAAGCGCACTTCGCCGCCTTCCGGTAGGTTTGCGATACCGTGCCTGATCGCGTTTTCCATCAGCGGCTGGAGCAGTAAGGGAGGCAGCAGGCAGGCCTTGGAATCTTCTTGGATGGCCTCCTGCGTTTTCAGCCGTTCGCCAAATCGAATTTTCTCGATAGCAAAGTATTTTTGAAGCAGGTCGAGTTCTTCGGAGAAATGGACGACCGTTTTTTCGCCAAGTCCCAAAGTCAAGCGCAGAAACTCACCCAGCAGCACGCACATTTCGCGGGCGCGTCCCGCATCGATGCTCGTCAGTGCGCTAATGGAATTCAGGCTATTGAATAGGAAATGAGGGTTGATCTGCGCCTTCAGGGCTTTCAATTCGGCGTCGCGCGCAAGTATGAGTGCCTCCGCCGCCTGCGCTTCCGCGCGACGCGAATCCTCCATGGCGATCAGAACATAATGAAACGCGACCGAGAGCAAGTACAGTAGAACGCCGACGGTGAAAATGGCGTTCACTTGCGGCAAGAATTGGCGGGTAAGGCCGGCTAACTGTTCGGGGCTGAGCACCGCGTAGGCAAAGGCATCGCTAGCCCTGGTCCAAACGAAGCTGAAGAATACGGCCGCGGTCAGGTGCGTCAGCAGCAAGCGGATGAAGCTGACCTTGCCCAGGGGAGTTGCGCGACAGGGATACCAGGCTGAGAGGCAAAGAAAAGCGTACAACAGGTATACCGGTAGGGTGAGAACGGCTGCATGAAACCAATCAAGCAACCCGCGCGAGACTAGGCCGTAGATCGAGGTGGCAACCAGCGGGACCCATGCGAGCAGATAGAGGCCCAGGCGGTTGCGCGTGAAGAGCGGATGCATGGGGGTTAGTTCTTGATTTCCAGGCCGCCAAAGATAACCGCCCCGGTGATGATCAGTGTCTTGAGGTTGGCGGTTGGGTCATTTACGCGAGCGGTGCGAGTTTTGTCCTCTATGCCACCAAAAATGGGCGCCCCGCGAAACGCCACTTGCCACGTGGGAGGGACGCGGATCTCCACGCCCCCGAAGATGGTCGTAATCGCCAGGGTCGCCTCGTTGGCTTGAATGGTCGCTTCCGTGAGATCCAGTTCAACGCCGCCAAATATCGCGGTGACGTCGCCGCCTTGAAAGTCCTGGCTGGTCATGCGGCGTTCCAACCCGCCAAAGACTACGGCCTCATTGAGCGTCGTGCGTGGGTCGACTTGTGGCGACGAGGAATCAGCAGGCTTATTTCGAAATTCCATCGATCCCCAAAAAACGAAAAGGCCGAGGGCGATCAGCAGCATGGGCCAGAGCTGGTTCCATCCAAAGTGGGTAATCCCGAGTTCATTAAGTTGCAAAACCACGCCCGCCAATACCAGTAGACCGCCCCAGGCGCGGCTATGAGAGAAATTCAGCAGCCCGACCAGGACGAGGGCCAAGGGCCAAAACCGAAAAGGATTCCCCATGGAAATGATTCCCAGGTGGTCCAGCAGGAAGGCGCCGCCGATTAAGACGAGAATGCCGCCCATGATCATCCCGCCGCGGCCTCGGGCGCGCATGTCTAAGCCGATCACCATGGGACGCCGGCGCCCTTTCCAACTCCGAGAAGAGGTCTTCATCTGATCGTCGATGTTCCGATGAATCTGTTCGTGGATGTCGTCACTAAACTTCTTCGCCCGGTCGAAGGCCTCGTCGCTCATTTTCTTCGCGCGATCCTGGACCTCGTTACTGAACTTCTTAGGATCGAAATTGTGCTCGTCGCTCACGCAATTCTCCTGTAGTTCGCGCGCCACATCTGTCGCTTAGGACTCGCTCTCGTACTCCCCCGATGAAAACGTCTGCGCCAGCTTCCTGCTGGCGAAACGCACGCCGACTGCGCCGTGCAAAAGAATAGCTCCGATAATAACCAGAATCAGAGGCCAAAGGGATACCAAGATCGAAACAAGGGCGGCCTGAAACGAGGATGGATCGAAGAAATAGGCCTGCACGGCGCGCAACCCCGCCAGGCCGATTTCGATTGCGGCGCCCAGAGGGCCAGGTGCTGAAAACCAGGCGCTCGCCTGGAGCGCCAATGCATCCAGATTGGCAGTCAACAGCGTTATCCCGAAAGAGAAGAGAATCGCTCCTGCAACGATGTGAACTGTTTTGGATGACGTCAGCGACTTTGCCCTATGGACCTTTGCCCCGTTGAACTTTGCTTTGCTGAGCATATGAGCCATGTTGACCTCTTCGCTGCTTTACGGCCCGCCTCTCCCAGCGGGCCTGGCCGGTTTCCCGTGCCCAAAGCGAGAATAGGCAGACTCCTTCGAGCGCGCACGCGGGATTCGGCAGTCAGAAGGGAATTACCGGCGAACGACGCCTCCCAGCCGGGGAACGCCCCCGTGCTTCCCCAATCCGGGGAACGGGGAGCCCGCCGTAAGGCCCCAGCTCAGGTGCTTCGCGACTGTAGGGGCCGCTTTCTGAGGCGGGCCTGGCTTGTTTGTTGTGGCGCAGCTTGCTGCGCGATTTTGCAGCGCCTGCATCTTAATCATCCTGAGGCGAAGGGGCGTGCGCTTTGCCCTTGTAAAGGCAGGGCTTCTGCCGGGAAAACCTCGCAGCCCGGCCGAAAAAAACAGTTGACACGTTCTGAAGAAGTGCTAGATTTCTAGCATGCATGCTAGAAATCTAGCACATGGAAGATCATGAAGAGAAATCTCAAGCCAAATGCTCTGACCCGCCGCGAACGCCAGATCATGGACATTCTTTACCGGCTCGAACGTGCTTCGGTGGGAGAGGTGCTCGCGCAACTCGATGGCAAGCCCAACTATTCCACCGTCCGCGCCCAGCTTCGGGTGCTCGAGGAGAAGGGCCACGTCCGCCATGAAGAACACGGGTTGAAATACGTGTATGCTCCGTCGGTTCCTCGCGAACTCGCGCGCCGGTCCGCCCTCCAGCACCTGGTCCAAACGTTTTTCGAAGGCTCCACGGAGAAGGCGGTCGCGGCCCTGCTTGGCGGCGAGGGCTGGAGGATTTCCTCGGAGGAGCTCGACCGCCTCGCCCGCGTTATCGCGCAGAGCAGGAAGGAGAACTAGCCATGCAGTGGCTCGGAAGCCCGGAATTAACGCTGTCCCTCCTGATGGGCTCCGCCGTTAAGGCCACGTTCGTCCTCGCGTTGACGGCCATCGTTGCGCGAGCCATGCGCAACGGCTCGGCGGCAACGCGCCATCACGCGTGGGTGCTGGGAATCGCTTGTTCGTTGGCTCTCCCAAGCCTCACGCTCCTGCTTCCATCCTGGCGTTCCGCGACACTCGGCAACGCGGTCAAACTGTTCGGCGCGGCTCACACAGCCGGAGGAAGCGCCAATTTTCAAAAGCTGCCGTTCACGGTGATTGACGCCGCAGCCGCTTCCCCGTTCGCCGGCCAATGGATCAACTTGATTTTCCTCCTGTGGGTGCTCGGCGCCGCATTCGTCGCTGTCAAACTACTGGCTGGCTTGACGCGGCTCGCGTGGATTTCCACCGACGCAACTCCGATAGCCGGTGGCGATTGGCAAGAACTCGTTTGGCGTTGCTCCAGGGCCCTAGGTATTGCGCGTCCGGTAAAGATTCTTCTGTCCGCGGACCCCTCGTCCATGCCTTTGACATGGGGATTACTCTGGCCCCGCATCCTGCTTCCCACCGGGGCCATGGAATGGTCCGAGGAACGCCGCAAGACGGTCCTTTCCCACGAACTCGCCCACATCGCCCGCCACGACTGGCTCGCACAAATTTGCGGCGAGCTGACTCGCGCCATCTACTGGTTTCATCCGCTCGTCTGGTTCGCCGCCGCAAAGCTGCGAAGCGAGAGCGAACAGGCTTGCGATGATTGCGTCTTGAACAGCGGAGTGGATCCCTCACAGTACGCGAACCAGTTGCTCGAGCTTGCGCGCACTTTGAAAAACGCGCATCGCCGTTGGTCCGCCGCACTCGCCTTTGCCCGCCCAACGAATCTGGAAAGGAGATTTATCGCCATGCTGAATCCAAATCTAAACCGCGGAGGAATCTCGCGAAGAACGGGGTTGCTGCTGAAGCTCGCAGCCTTCTGCCTGATTCTTCCGCTCGCGGCTATCCGGCTCCCCGGCCAGAATTTGTCAGGAAAATTCAACGGCACCATCTTTGATCCCAGCGATGGCGCGGTTCCGAACGCCACCATCGTCATGACCAACCACAAAGCGAATACCGTGGATATGACCGTCTCGGACGCCGAGGGAAATTTTGTTTTCAAAGCGCTGCCAGCCGGTGAGTACGAGATGAAGGTTCTCAAGCCGGGGTTTGCTGCGTATCTCGCGCCGCAAGTCGTGCTACAGCCGGGCCGCGACCTCACGATGACAGCCAAGCTCGACATCGGCGGCATCAACGAAACCGTAGACGTAAGAGCTGAGGGCTCCGCAAAATCGGCTGCAACCGAAGCCCCGACAGAACCAAAGACCATACGCATCCGGATTGGTGGCAAAGTGGAGGCCGCAAAGGTGATCCAGCCCAGAGCACAACCTGTCTACCCTCAGAGCGCCAAGGCAGCCGGTGTCCAAGGTTCAGTGCTGCTTCACGCGGTAATCGGGATGGATGGCATTCCGCACTCGCTGGAAGTCTTGAACAGCCAGATTAATCCGGACCTCGCCCGCGCCGCCGTCGAAGCCGTCAGCCAGTGGCGCTATCAGTCCACGCTCCTGAATGGCGAGCCTGTCGAAGTCGATACCACCATCACCATAAATTTCACACTGCTGCCGTAGGCCCTGAACGGTCCCGCCGCGGCGAAAGCGAAAGGCTACCTCTTGTCGCAGCGACGCGTTTCAACGCCAGCGGGGGATGCGGGCCTCTTGCAAAGGGCAAGTGGTTCGCCGTCTCCACTCGTCATTCTGGATTTGCCCCTACAGTTTCTTTTTCCGCCGGCTTGAAGTACAGCCAGCGCACCAAGATGTACCATCCCAGCAGGAGCACAGCGAATCCCGCCAAGTCCGGCAGGGCATCCTTGCATGAGAAGCCTGGCAAAACGGAATCTCTGGGCATCTCAGAGCAGCTGTGCACAGTTCCTGACCCGCGCGCGCGGCGTGACGGTCACAAGGTACTCGTTGGCGGATGTTCCCTAGAGGCTTCCGCTTTGATCCGATACAGGAATTGAAACAACAGAAACATCGCGGCGATCACAGGAAACACGAGCAAGCTCGCTTCGGGACCAAGCTTTCCTCCGGTGAGCCAGTCGGCCCCGTGGAACGTGGCCGTCAACAAGCGGTCAGGCGCGAGTCGTCCCCCGTTCGGCCCTGAGTAGACAAAGATAGCCGCGAAATCGAAGGCCGTGTGGAAGCCAATGGCGAATCGCAAATCGCCCGTGCGGCGAAGCGTCAGGCAAATGAATAGAGCGAGCAGGCCTGTCGAGGCCCCGTCCGGCCATCGCTCATAGGGCTTGGTGAAATAGTGAAGCGCCCCGAAGAGAAATGAAACCAGGAGCGCGGCAGGCCAGAAACCCATTCCTTGCGTCAAGATGAATTGTGGGTAGCCTCGAAACAGATACTCCTCCGCGAAACCGATCGCGAGCGAAGCCAGCAGCCAGAGCAGCGTCGCGCGAACAAGGGCGGCTCCGTGAAGCGCCAAAGTGCCGGCCGTGTATCCGCCAGCAAGAAAAATCAGCAGAATCAAAACAGAGACGCTCGCATATCCAAAGACCGCCCCTTCCCAGAACCTGCGCCCGAAGGCGTTCTTTCCCGGCAAGCCGTAACTGGAAAGCCTGCGGTGCTCCCAGCGCGCCATGACCCACGTGGCGATTACGACGCCAATGAGAGTAATCGCGTCCTGGACCAGAAACACGATGGCGTACAAGCCTTCCGGCGGAACGATGCCGCGGGCCCTCAGGATTACCTCTACGATCTTTTGAAAGAGAGCCTGCAAGGCGGTGACGATGGCCAGGAAAATCAGCAGGCGGCAGCCCGAGCGGAGCCCGAGGGGTCCGAGAAAAATGTTCCTTGCTCGCATGGGGGTACCCCTGTGAGGCGCTACCATACCCCAGCCGAGTGCAGGTTGCTACTTGCGTAGTGCAAACGGGCGAGACCCAACTCAACTCCGCTGAGCCGTCTGCAGTTCACGTTGTGGATTCACCAGTATTCCTCGAGGAGCCGGAAGTCAGCGGCGGCTTCAAGCTGGTCGCCAAGAAGTAGGCGATCCGATCCGGGTTTACATGTAGCGCCACCCTTGAGGGCGGCATCTTCGTTCGGTTCCCTTGTTTGACGACTCATTTGGTTCCGTTAGTAGCCGGCGGCTTTGCCGCCGCCGCGTTCGTCGTGGCCGCCTTGGAGCCAGCCGTCGTTCAGCAGAATCGCTTCGACGCGCGCAAGCACCACCGGCTTGGCGTCTTCGATGTTGTAGCCGGCCTTCTTGAGCAGGGCAATCGTGTCGGGAGAAACGCCGCGCTCGATGGCCAGCGTGTCCGGTTTCCATTGATGATGGACGCGGGGGAAGTCGATGGCGTCCTGCACGTTCATGCCGAAATCCATGACGTTGAGCATCACTTGCAGAACCGCGGTGATGATCGTCGAGCCGCCGGGTGCGCCCAGGGCCAGAAAGGGCTTGCCGTCTTTCAGGACGATGGTGGGAGTCATGGAAGAGAGCGGACGGCGGCCCGCAGCGATGGAATTGGCGTCGCCCTGAACCAAACCGAACATATTGGGCGTCCCTGGCTTGGCGGCAAAATCGTCCATTTCGTCGTTGAGCAGGAAGCCCAGGCCGGGCACGGTGACTTTGCTGCCGTAACCGGCGTTGAGCGTGTAAGTCACCGCAACAACGTTACCTTCCGCGTCCGCGATGCTGTAATGCGTGGTGTCCGAGCCTTCGGCAGCGCCCGCGGGAAGCCCGGGCCGGATCAGGTCGCTCGGTGTCGCCAAAACTGGATCAATGGAATCCCGCCGCGCGTGAATGTAGACAGGATCGAGCATCGCGGTGATGGGATCCTTCACGAAATCGGGATCGCCAAGATATTCATTGCGATCAGCGTAATAACGGCGCATTACTTCCGCAAGGTAGTGATACTCGGTTGCCGAACCGGCGCGGGATTTTTCATAACCAGTCGCGTCGAGCATGCCGAGCATTTGCAGGATGCCGACACCGCCGGAGCTGGGCGGCGGCGAAGTGATGATGTGGTAGCCCTTGTAGTCGCCTTCGAGCGGCTTTCGTTCGACGGCCTGGTATTCGCGAAGATCGTCCAGGGTGATAAGCCCGCCATTCTTTTCCATTTCGCGGACGAAGGTACGCGCGGTTTCCCCTTCGTAAAACTCAGAAGCGCCGGCGCCAGCGATGCGTTCGAGCGTATGAGCCAGTTCCGGCTGCTTGAAAGTTTCGTTCCACTCGTAAAAGGCGCCGTCTCGCAGGAAAACGCGCTTGGACTCGGGGAATTGCGAGAGAGAATCAGCGCTGGCTTTGAACGAGCGCATTTGCGAATACGAAATGGGAAAGCCGGAAGAGGCCAGCGCGATGGCCGGCTTCATTACTTCCGCCCAGGGTTTCGTGCCGTACTTTTTCAGAGCAAGCTCGAAACCGCGAACGCTCCCTGGCACGCCCGCAGCGCGCCACCCGAGCACGCTGTCTTTCGTGGCGTTGCCGCTGGCATCGAGGTACATATCATGCGTGGCCTTGCGAGGCGCCTTTTCACGGAAGTCGATAAACGTGCTGCGTCCATCGGCCATGCGGATGAGCAGGAAGCCGCCGCCACCGAGGTTTCCTGCGTAGGGATAAGTAACGGCGAGCGCAAAGCCAACCGCTACCGCGGCATCCACCGCGTTGCCGCCCGATTTCAAAACGGCGACTCCCACGTCAGCCGCGAGCGGCTCCTGCGCCACTACCATTCCTTTGCGCGCGTAAACCGGCTCGTGCGCAAACGACGGCGGCACAATCAGGCAAGCCATTACCGTGACGGACAGAGGTCTGAGAAACATCGCGTTTTTCATAGCCGCGATTATATGGGCCGAGACGCATCTCAGTCACAAAAAAGAAGGGATGGGGTTCCGTCCTGTTTGTCGGTCGTCGGTTCGGAGCTCTAAACACCTGCAACTGCATCTATGTCCCCCGGATGTCAAACCGCCTGACCAATCCGTTTTCGAGCCGAAAGATGTGCCCGACCATCTTGTCGGCGAGGAGATTCCCTTTAAGATCGCGCACCACCTGATGCACCTCGACAGTCACTTCGGCTTTCGGGCCTTCCGCGAACTCCACCGGCTCGACGTGCGGATCGACCATGGCCCATTGCCGAGTCCAGTAGCTGCGTACGCCTTCGTGCCCGTGGACGTAGCCCCCTTCCATGCCGTTTGCCCAAATGACATCTTTGTGCAACGCCGCGAGCACCGCATCCATGTCGCGTGCGTTGAAGCGGTCGTAGATTCGCTTAAGCAGTTCCACGTTGTCCGGCAATCCAATCTCCTTTCCTCATGACCTGAATGGACCATCCCATCTTAGCTCCTACCTCTTGGGGGTCTTGAGACCACCGGCTACTTTAAGCCGCCTATGCAGGGCCCTCGTGAGGATCGCTCCCCAAAAGTGACTCGCGCGAAGCATTGAGTTCTTCCTCCTCATGAAAAAATACGCTGCGCTATTCGTCAATGTTCCATCGTTCTTACAAAGCGCTGTGCCGCGTGATATGCTCGCGAGTAGACCCGGAAGAGTAAGTCCGTACGTCACCATGTTTAAGACACTGAGTTACTACTGGAACGCAGCCCGGGGCTATCGCCTAAATCCATGGAAGAGCCCCTACCTGCGCTGGCGCTTTGAGACGTTTTTGGGAAAAGAAGCTGCCGACATGACGCCCCGCAAATTTTTTCATCTCGCCTGGAAATACCGCGAACACATGGAACGCTTCGTAGACTGGGCCGCCGAGCGACGCCGCGGCCAACGCCACCACGCCTGAGTTTTACCACCGAGCTCCAACTCCTCCCAGTTTGGCGAGCGTATAATAACTCTTAGGAGGTTCGATGGAACAACTGAAGATCCTCCAGAAAACGCGGAAACTCCACGAAGCGCGCTGGTGGGCGCCGGAAGCGAACCGAAGAGTCCACTGCTATCTTTGTCCGCGCCATTGCCACATTCATCCCCGGCAATCGGGGTTCTGCTTCATCCGCATTAATCAAGACGGAAAACTCTACAACCTCGGCTACGGTTCTCCCGCTGCATTGCAGATTGATCCCATCGAGAAGAAGCCCCTGAATCATTTTCTTCCCGGCACGCGCATTTTCAGCATGGGCACGGCCGGCTGCAACATGGGCTGCTTCTTCTGCCAGAACTGGGACATTTCCAAGTCGCGTTCCGACCAAGTGCGCTCACAGGAAATTCCTCCGGAAGATGTGCCGCTGCTGGCCATGAAATATGGCTGCGATTCAGTGGCGTTCACCTACAACGAGCCGACAATCTGGGGTGAATACGTCATTGATATCAGCAAACAAGCGAAGAAATACGGACTGAAAACCGTGATGGTAACCAACGGCTACGTGACCTACGAAGCCTTCCACGACATTTATGACCACATTGATGCAGCCAATGTCGACCTGAAGGGTTTCACGGAAAATTTCTACGGAAAAATTACGTTAACGCACCTGCAGCCGGTTCTCGAAACGCTGGAGTGGCTGAAAAAAGAAACTCACGTATGGTTCGAGATCACGAACCTCATGATCCCGGCGTTAAACGATGATCCCGTCGAAACGCGAAAGCTGGCCGAATGGGTCTTGACGCATCTCGGGCCGGACGTTCCGCTGCATTTCACTGCATTTCATCCGGATTTCAAGCTGCAGGACAAGCCGCGAACGCCGGCTGCAACCCTGGATCGCGCCCGCCAAATCGCCATAGAAGTGGGGCTGCGCTATGTGTACGAGGGGAACATTTACAGCGAGGGCGCAAACACCTATTGCCCGAATTGCAAAGAACTCCTACTGCGGCGCTCTTGGCACGATGTTGTGGAATATTGCATCAGGGATGGCGCCTGCCCAAAATGCAAATTCCCCATCGCAGGTGTTTGGTCGAACGATGCAAAAGGCGAGCGCGAACCCAGCGGGGCCCGAACGACCGCCACGCGCAAATACACTCACCTGAACCTGTAGGCCCCGCCTTCAGCTGGCCCCGATCTTCGAGCGGAGCGGGTCGCTGGCTAGAAGCCTCCCGTACACGTGCGATGGGACGCGAATTTCTAAAGTGTCGGATCAATATCCGCGGAAATGATAGAACCCCGGCCCGACCCGCATGCTGTGGTGCCATGCGATCGGAAAGGCCCACCAGATTAGCGACCCAAGAATCGTCTGCCACACGACAAGCGGCAAAACGTTGCGTTCTTTCCAGAACAGGCACGCAAACAAAGCTCCTCCGACAAAAGTGAGCGGCACGAGAACAGGGTTCGGCCAGTGGAGCAAGGCGAACAAAAGGCCGGAGATGAACGAAACGCGCATGGGGCTGTCTATGGCCGCGAGCAGGCGATTGGTAACCAGGGAGCTCAGACCCACTTGTTGCAGCAGGCAGAACGCCATGTAACCAAGGAAGCGGCTCGGTAGAAGAACATGCTGAAACGCGTGCTGCTCGCCTCCCACAAGGCGGCCCACAACGACAATCGCGAATGCGCAAGGCAGGAAGACCAACGTGGCGCGCTTCGTAGCACTCCATAAATTGTCCGCGCGCCATCCCAGAGTGTGCGGCGTGTCTCGGTTCAGCATGAAGCTGGCAATCAACCAGATTGGAAAAACAATCCACGAATATCGGTAATCCTCCTGAAGCTGCCAAATAAACCACGAGACCGTGGCTGCGAAGCCGAAGGTTTCCATGAGGGGGAAGATTCGCGTGGCTCTTGTGGGTATCGCTA
>Ga0126381_100004786_pt1 | contig 14782 bp, 18 predicted proteins | sample PanSoiMetPlot_28_FD_96465 | JGI IMG/M metagenome (GOLD analysis project Ga0126381, IMG submission 96465) | Tropical forest soil microbial communities from Panama - MetaG Plot_28 | ecosystem: Environmental > Terrestrial > Soil > Tropical forest > Bulk soil | place: Panama | collected 2016-02-17
AAATTGTTTAGCGAGGCGTCACTGAGGCCGGCGCCATAGGGCGTCATGCCAATGCCGGATTGCGCATTCGCCGCGGCTTGTGCTTGCTGTGTCTGCGCGAGCGTTTGCTGATAAAGTTGCTGCTGCGGATCGAAGCCGGTTTGCAGCACCGAGCCGGCATAGGGCGTCAGGCTTTGTCCGGTGTTGATGAGCCCTTGACCTTGGCCGTACTGACTAAACGCCTGCAACTGACCGAGGCCGCCCGCCGTCTGCGAACCAGCGTAAAAACCGGGCGCACCCGGATTGTTGACCAAGCCCTGCGTGATGCCCGACGCCTGCCCGATGTTCGGCTGATAGAGATTGTAGCTGTTAAGGTTGCCGATACCGCCGAGCGCGCCACTCGACGCTTCGCCAAGACCGGGCATCTGAAATTGCGGCGGAGCTTGCGCGCCGGAGCTACCAAACAAACCGCCGAGGCCGCTGACAAGTGACAAGCCCGCCGACGCCATACCCAACGAAGCAGGCATTACAGCACCTTTGAGTAGATTTTTTCAGAGTTGCGGTAGCCGAGGCGTTGGAAGATCAACTCGACTCGCCCGTCGCGATAACCGGGCTTGATGCTGGCCATGACTTTGCGCACGCCAATTCCGCGCAACATGTCGTCGTTTGCTCTAAACCAGCGCAGAGCGAACACACCGCCGCGATGCGACGGTTCCAGCCAAAACATTTCGAGAAGGGCGTGCGGTTCAGCATAGTGCAAATGGCGCTGCACAAGATTGAAGATGTAGCCGACAAGAGTCGGGCCAAAGCGCGCCGTCGTGATCCGCAGATTTCCGGTAAGCGCCAGCGTGTAATAGCGGTCCCAATCTGGCGAAAGCGGGAAGTCCTTGTCGGACAGGTGTTCATAGTGGTGAAGGAACAGCGGCGGCAGTTCGCGCGCTATCTTTGGAAATGGTTCCTCTTGCGCCGTCAGTGTCGGCCGAACGAGTTCAAGCTTCGCGGGGGCCGAGGGTGCCGGGCGATTTGGCCGTTTCGCCGCGAGTGGTTTCACTGTTTACGCTCCCGCCCTTGCACCGCGTCGAGGCGTCCGTTGCTGGCGGCGACCGGTCGCGCATGCCGCTTTGGTGAATCTTGTGTTCGGGTGCCGAATTGCCTTTGCCGCTGTTACTGCTCATAGCGCCGCCTTTTCGAGTCGCTTGTTGCGCGCCGACGCGGATTTCGTTTTGTTGCCGCGCCGCGGTTCGTCGTACTTGCCGGGCGGAGTGAAGCCGCCGCCGCCGGAGCCGTTAGCGCGTGGCGCTTTGTTTCGACCGCTGACCTTGCGACGCTTCATCGGGCGACTCCTGTTTGGCTGCGGCGTCCTCCGCCGCTTTCTGCGCTTTCGCCTGTTCGGCCTGCGCATCGGCAATCGCCTTGGCGATTACCGGCAGGGCCTTGAGCTTGCGCATTTCAGCTTCAAGCGTTTCGAGACGGTCGAGCATGGCAGCACCCGCGGGCCGGTTTCGTATCCGGCGGGACTATACCCGCTAGATATTGTGCCGGCAATGGCAGGAACCGCTATATATAGCGTTACTCAATCACAGCTTGACGATTTTATTGATGAATTGCAGGGGTGGAATGGTCGGTAGATTGTTGCCGCCGCCATTCAACGTGACGCTGCCGCCAATGCTGACCGACAAACCGGCCCCGGTGCCCACGTAATTCGACCATGGATCGCTGCCGCGACTGGTGCCGCTGACAACGAGGTTTGCGTCACCGTTGGAACAGCCGAGCGTCGTAATAGTGTTGCAGATGGCGACTTGCGGATTGTAGCTGCCGGTCAACCCGGTTGCCGAGATTGTCACAACCGGCAAGTTTGATAGCGTAATGCCCTGCGATTGCAGGCCGCACAGCGCGCCGAGTGTCAAATGGTTCGGACACAGCGTTAGGCGGTTCGCCGTGTCGAGGCCCACCAAGACGTTGCCGCGTCCATCGGGCAGTGCAAACGAACCGGCGCTACAGCTACCGAAGTTGGAACCGATGACGGCGAACAGCGCCGGGAAGCTCGCTTGCGGTTGGCAACTGCCGTCCATGATAAGCCAGCCGGCCGGGGCCGACGTGCCGGCATAGTCGATCATCTGCCCGACAGTATCGCGCTTGCACGACAGGCACTGATACTGCGTGCCGTCGTATTGCAACATGACCTGTTCGCCCGCGACCCACTCGCCTCCAACCAAGTTTGTTAGGCCAATCTGCGTGCGACGAAACACGTTGATTGCGCCGGTCCCTTGCGCGTTGAAAGTAGTAGCTCCGGTGTTGCTGAAACCGGCGGTGAAAGACACGATATTACCCGGCGACAAGATGAAGGCCGGAATCGTCGTCGTCGCTTGCGCATTAGCCGAACCGGTCGAGGTGCCGCCGACATAGACCGGCGTTCCGCCCGCCGACCTCGGAATCGGCGTGGTTAGGCCGTTAAGCGAGGTGATGTCGGAATTTGCGCCGGCCGCCGCGGCGTTGCCGAGGCAGGCGACCAGGGCGTTATAGTTCGCCATAACCTGAGTCGCGTCCGCCGGTTGGCCGTTCTGAATGTTGAACGGCAAGACGCACGACACGCCGGCCAGGGCCGGGGAGGCGAGAAGCGAGAGCAGCAACGCAAGGACGTATTTCATGCCGCGGCCTGTGTGTTCGTGAGTTGGCGGAGGATTTGGTAGCGCGCGTGCAGCGCGCCGACGCGCAAAGAGCCGGCCGACTGCCCGTTGGCCGCAATGGTGCCGCGGGCAAAGACAAGCGGAATCGACCACTTGAGTTGATAGGGCGCGAGAGCCGCGGCGATACCGCCGCCCCACGTCGCACCGCCCCACGTGAAGCTGCCCCACACCGTTGCCGCCGCTGTTGGCGGTGTCACCGACACTTGGTTGATGACCGAGCCGTTTTGGTCGCTGGCGTTGACAATGATTGGCGCGGTTGTCGGCGGCAACGACAAATCGAGTGTCGATTCGGTCACACACACGTTGACCATTTGATCGGTGTCGGGCAGCAACGTCGTCTGCCATGCCCATTGCAGCGTCGCGCCGTTTTCCACGAACAGCGACGTTGCCGACTGGAACACGTCGGATTGCCAAAGCTGGCCGGGAACGGCGGTCGGCTGCATGATGAACGTCTGCCGATAGGTAACAATCAGCGACGCGGTTGACGTGTGCGGCCCGGTGAAGATGCCCCGGCCGAAGTCAAGCCAGTATTCTTGCAACGGATTGTTGGAGAGGTTGCCGTTTTGCGTCGTGATCCGCAGCACCGAGGCGTTGCAGGCTGCACACACCCGCGACGGCACTACGGAGAAAATAAACGGCACACAGACGCCCTTGCCGTCGAGGCCGATAGGGTCGGAGACGTTGGCGTTGAAGTCGATAATGCGCAGCCCGTCTTGCGCCATGAAGGCAAGGCCCTTCGGGGTCGCGCAAATGCTGTTCGGGGCCAGCGTACCGGTCGCGACGTTGAGGGTGTTGATTTGCAACGGCGGCCCGTTGGCGCTGCTCACTTGCGCTTGCGTCGTCAGCGTGGCCGGAGCGCCAAAGATCGGGTCGCCGGTAATCTGATAGATGCAAGTCGTATTTTTGAACACCATGACGCTCTGAATGATGCCGCCAAGCTGGTTCGACAGTGGCAGCGCGCCGAGCGCCGTTAGCGGCACTTGGTCGCCAAACGTCAGGACGTTGGACAAGATGTTAGGGGGGCTTGGTCCGGTCAGTGCCGTGAACGTGGTCGGACTCAGCACGTCCGAAAACAACACGGCAGGAGCGTTCACCGCGTTGTGGATGTAGTAAGCGCGGTTGAAAAACTGCACAACGCCGGTTGGCGCAATCGAGAAGCCGGAGCCGCCGCCGGTTGCGGTCAGAGTGCCGGCATTCCAAACCGGCGCGGTTGGCGTCGAAAGATCGAACCAGCCGACAAAGTTGCCGCCGGTCCCGACAAAGCCTTGGTGGCACACCATGAGCTTTGTGCCGATGATGTCCATTTGCGGCGGGACCCACGCGCCTGTTGCCGCCAGCGTCTGCGGCAACGTGGTCGAGTTTTGCGTGCCGGTGACGGGGATTTGCGCATTGGTAATAAGGTTGAAGGCGAACGGCGAGTCGAAGCCGGCCAAAGCGCCGCTTGGATTCGCGACCATTCCGTAAACGATGCCGCCGAGTTGCTTCATCACTGAGATAGGGCCGCGCGTGGTGGGGCCACCGCCAAAACCGCCAGAGAAGCCACCGGAGAAGCCGGACGAAAACGCGCCGCCGAAAAAATCGAAAATCTTTTGCGCCGCCGGCCGGCACTGCCACAGCCGCGCCGTCGAGGGGTCAGGTATCAAATTTTGCAGCGACAGCATCGAGCCATCGAAGGCGTCCGACGCGTCGAGTGCATCGGACAGGCCCTTACCGCGCCAAGTGACGGGTTTGGAATTGCGTTGCACTATGACGCCCCGTTCGATTGACAGATGTAGTTGAGCGTCAAGCTGGTCAGCGAAGTCCCGCCGATGGTCAGTTGCGTGGTCGAGGTATTGACCGTTGGCGCCGCGACGGCGGTCGGACTTGAGAAGGTACAAACCGGGGCGGTGCCCCATGGCTTGGCGAAGTTCATGACGCAAGAGGACAGCGCGCCGCTACCCGCCGTGATGGTGCCGACATTGTCGTTGCCCGACACCGATGGTGTCGTGCCGCATGAGCTAATCGTCGGCGCGGCCCCGGAAAAGATATTGAGAAAATGGCCGTCGCCGTGAAAGCGAGCCACGCTGAAAAAGTTGGTCGTGGTCGGCAGAGTCGCGACCACATCGCAGTAGGTGCCGTTGGCCGAAGGCGTGAACGCTTCCGCAGTGAAGCAAGCAACGCGCGCTTTGTTGCTGGCGATGGCGCTGCCGGTCCAGCCGCCCCACGACAGGCGGCCGATTTCCTCGTTGGCACCAAGCGCCAGCGGCGATGCGTTGGTGCCATCAAAGCGAACATGACCGGTGACGGCTTGCAGGCCAAAAGAGATTGCCGTCCAGCCGCCGCTGGTCGCATCGGGCAAGGTCAAGACACCGCCGGCAATGCCGGTCCCGCGTTCGGTCGGGGTGGCATTCTCAAACACTTCAAGCCCGGTAACCGGCGCTGCCGTGCCAACGCCAAGCCGGTGATTGGTTGCGTCGTAGAAAAAGTTGGCGTTGTCCTGCGAGTACACCCCGCCTGCGCCCGCGAACGGGACCGAACCTGACGTGAATTGCGTCTTGGTGCCGGTGCCACCGCTTTGCACGGGGATTGCCGTCGTCAGATAGTCGGTCAGTACGTCGGTCGTGGCAAAGCCGACAAGCGTTGCCGGCAAGCTGCCGGGAAACACCGCGTTGATGCCGGCGCCAGCCGTCTGCACATTGCTTGAGCCGGACATCGCGGCGCGAAAGCCAGTCGTACCGGCAACGCCAAGACCGGTAAACGATCCGCTGGTGGCGCCGGTCACCGTGGCGTTGCCGGAAAGATTCACAGTTGCGGTGTAACCCACAGCCGATGGGATGCAGATGGTTTGCGGCAGTGTCGGCGGCGTGCCGGTCGAAAGCGCGAATGTCGAATTGTCCTGCGCCTTGAGAAAGTTGCCAGCGCCGCCCAACAGCGTCGCGCCGCAGGTCGCGGCAACGTTCATGCTGCCGTTTTGCATCAAAAAGACTTGCGCTGCCGACGCGTTGAACGCGCCGAACGACACACCGGAAAGGTCCATGACGCTTTGCTGATCGACACCGAGCCCGATTAGTGCCGAGCCTTGGTCAATGATTTCGACGCTGGTCAGGACCAAGCTGCATTTGTCTCGCGCGACCACTGCGGCGCCGCCGTTGACCGCCGTAATCTGCGCCGCTGTTGGCGCGTTGTTGTCACCGTTAATAAACAGCCCGTTGCGGCCGATGTTTGCGCCGGTCGAGGAACATTGCGCCCCGCCGGGGTCGGTGCCGTGTGCGAGGTTGATGGTCGGTGTATGACCGCCATAGTCGAATGTGTTGGAGATAACCGCCATCGCGATTTGCAACGAGGCAAACGGCGTCGCCGGGTTTTCCGCCTGGATCGCCGTCACCGAGTTGTTGCCGGCGCCACAGGTCAGCGCGCCCGTAATGCCACACGTTGCCGAACCGGCCGTGTTCGGATTGACGTAAAAAGTGGTGTCGGCCAGCATCAGAATGCGCGACGCGCCGCCGAACATGGTCGAGTTCATGTTCAGCAACACTTGCCGCACGTCGAACGGCGTAATGGCGCCGACGTTGTTGTCCGGCAGCAAGCACGTCGGTTGCGTGCACCCGGTCGTGCCAATCAGCGTATTGAGTTGGCTTTGCGTCATGACGCTGCCGGTTTGCGCCAGCGCGACGGCCGGCAACAGCGATAGCAACAGTGCGGCGAGAAGCTTTCTCACATTACCACCCGATACTTTTGGTATTGCGCAGCCGGTCAAACGAGGTGCCGAACCGGCGGCGGTCGAGCGTCACTTGTTGCGCCCGCGTTCCCTTGTCGTCTTTCATTTGCAGATACTTCCGCAGGATCACCGCGGACCCTTGCGGGTGTTGGTCCTCATCGCCCGACAACATCGCGTCGGCGCGCTCATCGTCCGACAACTGCATGAGCCGGCCGGCAACCTCCGTGACCAAATAGGTTTGGTTCGGAAACCACGGAATCGCCGTGGACGTTTCCGGCGTGGCGATGTCGGGCATTTGCGAGAAGTAATAGAGAAACGCTTGGTAGGCGCCGGACGGCACTTGCCAAAACAACATGACGGGCACCGCGGCACCGCCCGAACCGGTTGGCGAGTTCGCCATGCCCGACAAGCTCATGTCGGTTGTGTAGAAAACCGGGAAGTTCGACAAGCCGGCCTGTTCGACCAGCATGTTAAATTCCTCGACTTGCTCGCAAGGGATCATCGGGTATGGCACCCCGGAAATGACGTAGTAGTTGCCGTTGCGAATGCCGCGCAGATAATCGGCCGGCAGATTCATGTAGGCTTGCCCGGCGGAATTGATTTGCGATGTCGGCAGCGTGAAGTTGAACTGCTTGCGGGCGAGCGCGAAGTCATAAGTCTGACAGAGGTCGGAAAGCGTTTTATTGAGGATTTGCCCGGCCTGTGATGTGAAGCCGGGGACCCGCGCTATCTGACACGCTTGCGTAACGATTTGCGCGCTGGTCAACGGCATCACGCATCCCCGTTGATCTTTCGTTCAAGCTCCGCAATCGTCGCCTGAAATTGCGGGATGACTTCTTCAATCAACCGCTTGGCGTTTTTGTCGTGGTTGTCGAATGACGCGGCCTGCGAACCGGTCGGTTTAAACTCGCCCTTGCGGCCGGACGTGGCCCAATGCTCGCGCGCCGACATTTCGACCGCGGCCCGGCGCTCGCGTTCGTCGGCCAACTGCTTTTCGGCGTTGCGCAACTGAATGCGGGCGCTTTCGAGGATTTGAATCTCGTTCTGCCGGTCGAGGCGTTCCCGCACCTTGTCGATATAGCGGTCCATGTCGGCCGGCAGCATGTCGGCCGGCACGCCGAACGTGACTTCCATAGTGTTGTTCGGTCCAACTTGGCCGCCGAGGCGGAACACAAACGCCGGAGCCACGCCGTTCTTTTCTTCGGCCATTACCGCATATTCCCGGTCGTGGTGACGTTGCCGTGCGGGCCGGTGACAACGCCGGTTTTCATCGACATGTGACGTTGCAGCGGGGCAATCGAGACTCGATGCTTGCCCTCGCGCCATTCGCGTTCATGCCGCCACGTCGCCTGCTGGATTTCGGCCATGCAGCGCGCAACCGAGTACGGCACCTCGTAAGTCACGCCGTGAAAGTACAGCGTGTTGTTAATGGCGATGTACGGCGCATATTCAGCAAGATCGACGGTGAAGTCCTCCAACGCCTCTTGCGGCTCAAACTCGCGCTGTTCCTCGCGGATTGCGGCCTTTAGGTAAGCTTCGGTCGCGTCCTTCTTGCGCGCCTCCAAGACTTCCTTGCGGGCGCGTTCACGAATCTCCGCCTTATCGGCGTCGGTCAGCGTATCGCTGGCGACAATCCGCTTTTCGATTTCATCGAGGATTTCGTTTTTGCGGCGGGGCATAGAACCTCACGAATGCGTATAGGGGCCGTTGGCGGCAGCGTCGCCGGACAACAGGATCGGCCAGCCGGTCGTCGCGTCGAAGCAAACAAAGTCGCCCGGCCGGCAAATGAGTTGGCCGCGGTTCGGCACCGTCAACACGCCTTGTTTGATGTACGCCTGATTAAACCGCGGCCGATTGGTGCCGGTCTTGGTTTGGTCAACGAGGCCGCTCGCCAGGACCGGCGCAATGCCGCCCTGCCAGCCCGGCGGGTCGCCTTTGATCGCCGTGACAAGCGAGGCGAGGTCCGCCGGGATAAGGTCGTTGAAGCCGACGACAAACGCGGTCAGCGAGGTCGTCGCGTTGGTGCCGAGCGTCCGGGTCGCCATTAGCCGCCTCCGCTTGCAAACCCCTGCACCCGCGCCAGCGCCGCGTTGAGTTGCGTCGAGGCATCCGTGGTCAACGTCGCGAGCAAGTTGGTCACGTCGCCGGACAGGAAGGTATTGGACACCGGAGTTGAAGGACCGCCGGAGCCAAAGATTGTGAGGGTTTGTGCGTTGCCGCCGGTATCAGCGAGTGGCGGCAAGTTGTTCTGGCCGAGTCCCTCGCCAGGAGGCACAAAATCGACCGAGATTTTCCAACGGAGTCGATAAGCCACAGTGTGATCCTCCTATTAGCCGAAGGTGGCGCTAAACGCCGAGGTGGACTCGATCCGCATGGCGAATTGCACGTTCTGAATCAGGGTTCCGTAGAAGGCTTTCCAGCCCACGACGCGCAACTGATTCAGCGGATCGGATTTGTCGGCGTCTTTCAGATACGTGAACTTCACGTCATCGAGCATGACTTGGCCGTAGGCGCCGCGGCCAAACACGTATGCCGGATAGACGGTCACGCCGGTCGCAGGCGCGGCCGGCGGAATCTGGAACGCGCCAAGGCCGGTGATGGTGATGGCGGTGTTCGGCGGAAGCTGCACGGCTTGGCCCTGCATCGGGCCGGATGTCGGGCCGGCGGCGGACAGGCCAAGATTGACCGGCGCTTGGCCGTTGCCGACATAGACGTTGTAAGTGAAGCCGGCAGTGTTCGGCGTGGTCAACGTGATCGAGCCGTTAGGACCGGTCACGGAGAGGCCGGTTTGCAACTGATAGACGTTCGACTCGTACTGATTTTGTGTGTCCGAACCCGTCACCATGACCTGATAGGTGCCGGTCGGCAGCGAGCCGGTCGTGGCCGCGGATGCGGTGACGGCGGCAATGCCGGTCCACGTCTGCACCATATTCGACCACGTGAACCGAATGCCGGACCACTCGCCAAGCTCAAAGTTGTAGAGCCGGTTGATGTCGGACTGCGACCACGCGTATTGGATCGCTTGGTTTTCGCGAAGGTCCGCGGTCGGGAACGGGTGCAGGATCGACACGTAATGCGGCATTGAGCGCGGGTTACTTGACGCGCGCTGCCCGCCCGCATCGGCGTCAAGCTTGGTGTCGGTCAGTTCGTCGCCCATGAAGCGTGGGGCGCCGATATTTTGCAGCATCGCATAGGCGCGATTGAGTTCGTGGGTATTGAGCACGTCGCCGGCAACCAGCGCCGCGCGGCTACCGCGCGAGTTCACATAGTTGACCTGAGTGAAGCCCATCAGGTTGTTGAAGGTGTTGCGTTCCAGCGTTTCCGCGACTTGCAACCCCATCAACTCAATCGCTTTCTTGAACAGCGGGTGTTTGATGGTCAGTTCGGCCACGTCGGTAATTGTGATCTTGTCACCCCACTGCAACGCGGTTGCCGTGACCTGCTGGATGGTCATCAACTCGCCAACCGGCGGCACACCCTCGGAGAGCGGCGCATAGGGCAGCGGCACACGGTTGTAGCGGGTTGCGGTGTAGGTGACGCCGCGGCCTTTCGGCAGAGTCAGCGGGTCGCCAAACTGATAGGCGACAAGCTGCTTGCGGGTCAGCGGTAGGGTTTTGTCCGCGATATAGGATTCAATATCAGCGGAAAAGCTGGTCGAGACGTTCGTGGGCATGGCGTCGCTCCGTCAAATCTGGACGTTTTCTAGGCGACGCTCCAAGCTCCCTTGCTGCCGGCGGTCCGCTGCGGTGTCTGAGCCAGAGTTTGACGGGCGGACACGTTGACCGCGGACTCGTTCCGCGGCTTGTCGCACTTCCCGCCGGCCTTCCTTGGTCCCTCGGCGCTCCAACGCGGCTTCGCCAATGAGGAACTTTAGGACAACCTCGCGTTCAACGTTTTGACCACGCGAACGCAACTCGGCCAACTTACCTTCGACCTTCGGACCCCACTTTGCGTAAAGGGGATCAACGGCAGCCTTAGCTTGAAACGCCGTCCGGTCCGCCGTTTCGAGATTTTGCAATTGCAGCATTTGAATCTGTTGGGCCATCCGGCCTTCGGATTCGCGCGCCGTCTCTTGCATCACCTCTAGCGGCGTCATCATGGCGTGACGCGCTGCACGTTGCTCCGGGCTTTCGCCCTGCGGCCGGCTCAGTCGCGCGGTGATTTCGTCCAGGCGGCGGCGAGTCTCGGCAAGCTCTTGCGCCTGCCGCTGGTTCTCGTTCCGCAACGTCTGAAAACGATTTTCGCCGCGCGTTGGCGCTGCCCTTGCGGGCGGCTCCGGCTCCCGTTCCTGACCGGGTTGGCGCTCCGGCTGTGCTTCCTGTTCTTGAGACTGATCCTGCGACTCTTCACCTTGTTCGTTGGTGTCGAGTCCTTCGTCCTCAAGGTCAGGCTCCGCCGGGGCATCCACCTCTAAGTCAAGTTCGTCGTCCGGGTCGGCCATACGTGCCCCATGTGACGGGTAACGCCCGTCAGTCGAAGGCGGCGGGTAACGCCCGCCACTCGCGAGTTAAGCAACGCTTGTACGACCCTACTAGATATTGTGTCAATGGGGGATTTGAACACTATGGATAGTAGGGTGCGGGATCACGGCGGCCGGAGCGCCGGTTAAGCGTTGCTTTGGCGGATGGATCGGCCGCAACGCGGCGTTGGCGGTCGCGGCGATCTTGCGCATGGCTTCCTCGGCTTCATCGGCCCGGCGCAACGCGGTATCACGTTGCCGAACGGCTTGTTCCAGCGACTTGCGCAATGCCGCGGTTTCTTCGGTCAGCAAGCCGGCAGTGACGCGCAACGACTCCGCCTCGGCGCGGAGTTCGGCATTCTCGGCAAAGACATCATCGACCTTGATTTGCAGCGCGCCGGCCAGCGCGACGGCCTCTTGGCGTTCATCCTCTGACATCGCAGGACTCCTATGCGGCAGGAGGCGGTGACGGATGCTCCGGCGCCGGAGCCGCGGCCGGCGGCGCGCTCAATGCAATCTGTTTAAGGGTTTCGTCCTTGTTGGCCGCCGAGCGCGACGAACCGAAATAGTACGTGACGATCATGGCGGTGAAACCGCCGAGCGAACCAATCAAGGTATTGAGAACGGCAAGTTCGGAATTGTCGCCGGCCGGCGGATGAAACAGCCAAACGAACACCACAGCGAGGAAGCCGACAACAACGATGAACGCCAGAAGCTTTTGCGTATCCTGCCAGGAGGTCGTGTCACTCATGCCGGCGTTCCCAACATGGTCAGCACGCGGCCATGTACGGTTTTCGGTTGCAGATTTTGCGGCGCCTTGTCACCGAGTACGTCGGCCTTGGCAATCAACAGGGTGTCATTGAGTTTCTTCACGTCGGCGGAGCGCACCTTATCCATGGTGATGATGCCGAAATGCCCGTCGCTATCGAGTGCCAGCGCGTCTTGTAAGCACTTGGTCGCCAGATACGGGCCAACCTTGGCTTTCAGATCGAAAACCAAATAATCGGTGCCGGTCAGCAATGCCGGACATTCCGGCACCCAATATTGTTGCCGGTATATGGCAACGAGTTCGGTGCGCGGCATTTTGGCAACGTCGGCTTGCGGCAGGCCGAGCAGGTGGCGCCATGCGTCATATTCGGCTTGGCAGATTCCCCACGACGGCGCCGCGTAGCCGTCCTGCATGAGAAATTCGAGGCACGTTTGATAGTTGACATCCATTAGGCGGCACCTCGCACGCGCGGCGGTCCGAGCGTCATTTGATCGCGCGGGACCGCGCCAGCCGGCTGTTGGCCGCCACGCGGCGCTTGTGTCGCCGCGCCCTGGCGCGGTCCCGGTCCCCCGGCACCTTGCGGCGGAGCGCCTTGCTGCAACGCGCCCTGTTGCGCGGCGATTTGCGCTTGCTGCTTTTGCTGCATCTGCATTTGGTGGCGCATCATGTGTTCGCGCAGGAAGCCGGTGAAGTCGCCGTTTTCCTGAAACTCTTGCATGTGCGCCTGCATGTGTTGCGCATCGTTATCGAGCGGGTGCGGCGCCATCGGCATGCCGGCGGAAAGAATCTTGTTCTCAAACTCCGGCTCTAGCGTTAGCTGCTTGCGGATGTCCTCAAACACGCGCGGCGCCAGCCGCGGACCAAAGACGTTTTCGACAAAGTTGGAAATAACCGGCGCAAGCTGAATGCGGTAGCCGGGGAACATGTTCGGCGGGATGCCTTTAAGCATATTCAAGCCGGCCATCTGCATTTGCATTTGCTGTTGGTTGCGAGCCTGTTCGACGCCGAACCAGCGAAACTCAAAGCGGCGGTCCATTTGGATTGGCTGAATCCGCTCCATGGCTATCTGAATACCAAGTTCGCCAAACGACGGGATCAACACGTCATCGTCGCGGAATTGATGGTCGAGCCAAACGAACCATTGCAGCATCGGCGTCAGGATTTCGCCCTCTAGCGAAGTCACCGCGTCGGCCGTGGTCAGAATATCGACTTGTTGCTCGTTGGCGATTTGCGCCTGATTTGGTTTCTTGCCCGGAGCCGTCGCCTGTTGCGGCATCATCGCCGGGTTGACGCCCATCGTCTGAAATATTTGATCCTTGCAAGCGCCGACGATGCTAAACGCCTCTTTCCACAACTGCGGGAATTGCGCGAACTGCGTATCCTTTGGCGAGGTTTCCCACACCGCCGCGACGTTCAGCACCATTGAGCCAACGCGCGGGTTTTTCTCCGGATCGGTCATGATGATCGGCAACAGCGCGTAGGCCGCCGAGTCCATGCCCTCGTTGACCGCATCGTTGGCGGCGTACTGCATAGTTTCGACAAACTTGACTTTCGACAGGCCCTTGAACGAACCCTCGACCTTTTCGACCGGCGACGACAGCAACGGGATTTTGTCGCACCAATACGGGTTGAGCTTGCAGCCGAGCAATGGCGGGTCGCCGCCGAAGTAGGCGCGACAAATCCGGCGCTCATCCTCGACTTTCAGCTTAGCCCATGTCTCATAGGCAAACGCCGTCGTCTTGCCGCCCGCGGTCTTAATGCCGGCGGCATCGACAACGTTTTTGGTCTTATTCGGCGTTTCGTGTTTCTGCTTATGCGACATGCCGGCCAGCAGAGCTTGTCCGGCTTCCTTGTCGATTTCGCCCTCACGAATGAGTTGGCGGATTTTCGCCTTTGACCAACGCCGGATGATGGTGACGCTGCCGCCTTGGTCGATAGCTTCCTCAATCGAGTTGGCGGTAGGCGGCAACACCAAAATGTCGGCGTCGGCAATGACCTCGACAATCGGGTATTGGTGTACGATTATTTGTTCTACGATGTCATCGTAGTCGTCGCCGTCGATTTCGATGTCATCGACCTTGTGCGCTTTCTTGACCCGCATGGCTACGTGGCGCTCATTGCGGACCCAACGAATATAAAGATTGTATTGGCCTTCAACGTCGCCGTTGCGGACCAGCGACGGAATCGCGTTGGTACGCAGCTTCGCCTTGCGAATGTAAAATTCGAGCAGCGACATCAAGCCAGTCGGCTTGTCCTCGCTGGCCGTCACGTCGATATGCTTGCCGGACTGTGGAAAGATTTGATTCACAAAGCGCGTCTTGCGCGCGTTAATCGCATCGTGAACGATGGGCAAAAAGATTTTGCTGTTGCCGCTGTAGAACTGTTTTGGACCGAGCAAACAATTGTAAACGTCCCAATAGTCCATTTGCGCGTTGCCACGGTCCCATTGGTCGGAAAATCCCTTTTCGATGTCGCGGTAGAGCTTGAGGCACTGTTTCTCAATGTCCTCGTCGCCGCTTAGTTCGCGGTCCCTATCCTCCGTCTGCGGCGCCGGCTTCAAGCCGCCGTCGTCCAAATCGTCGTCGTCATCGGCCATAAGGCCGGAAGTTAGCACAAAAAGACACAATATCTAGGGGATACACGGCAGCAATATACTAGGTCTAGTGGGTCGTGGCTCCGGCGGCGGCCTAATATAAATGTCTCGCCAATGTCGGCTAACCGACGCGCGATTTACACAATAATGTCGCGGACTTCTTGCGCGACAGCCGCGAGTCCGCTTAGGTGCACAGAGTGCGAAAACACCAAGCGACTGACTGACCCGGCGCGGATCGCACTGATTACCCCCTGCGACCGGGCGCCATGTCGGCGTTGGTGCGCTGGCACCGTTCCGCAAAGCATACCGTGCCAGTAAGGGCCGGCGCCGGGCTTACGCCGTTCACAGCCCGGCGCCGGCCGCATATTTAACCAGGGAGTTGAACCGTGCCAAAGAAATCGGACCCCATCGACGCGCATGTGGGCGAGCTTGTTAGAAAACAACGGAACATTGCCGGCATAAGCCAAACCGAGCTTGGCGCCGCGCTTGGTGTCACTTTTCAGCAAGTACAAAAATACGAAAAGGGCATGAACCGCATTAGCGCCTCGAAATTGCAGCGTATCGCCACCTTCCTCAAAGTCCCGGTTATCACTTTCTT
>Ga0126381_100004788_pt1 | contig 14780 bp, 13 predicted proteins | sample PanSoiMetPlot_28_FD_96465 | JGI IMG/M metagenome (GOLD analysis project Ga0126381, IMG submission 96465) | Tropical forest soil microbial communities from Panama - MetaG Plot_28 | ecosystem: Environmental > Terrestrial > Soil > Tropical forest > Bulk soil | place: Panama | collected 2016-02-17
AAATTGCGCCTTTCCTTCTGCCGCAACCTCTTGGTCCGTAACGCGCTGCCCGGACAAATCGAACTGTTCGGAAGGCTTTGATAGCCCTTGTCTTTTTGCCCGCGTTCCGGTTTCACTCGGCGACCCCCTCGATTCTCGGACCATCATGCGCCTCTCCCACTATCTCCTGCCGATCCTGCGCGAAACGCCCAAAGAGGCGGAGGTCATCTCCCACCGCTTGATGTTGCGGGCAGGCCTCATCCGCCAGGAGGCTGCCGGCATTTACGCTTGGCTGCCGCTCGGCTTTCGGGTGCTCAAAAAGATCGAGCAGATCGTTCGCGAGGAGCAGGACCGCGCAGGTGCCATCGAGCTGCTGATGCCCACCTTGCAGCTTGCCGATCTTTGGCGCGAGAGCGGGCGCTACGACGCCTATGGCCCGGAAATGCTGCGCATCAAGGATCGACACGAACGGGATATGCTTTACGGCCCCACCAACGAAGACATGATCACCGAGATTTTCCGCGCCTATATTCGTTCCTATCGCGAGTTGCCGAAGATCCTGTATCACATCCAATGGAAATTCCGCGACGAGCAGCGCCCTCGCTTCGGCGTGATGCGCGGCCGCGAGTTTTTGATGAAGGACGCCTATTCCTTCGATATCGACGAAGCCGCCGCCCGGATTTCTTACAACAAAATGTTCGTCGCTTACCTTCGTACGTTTGCGCGCATGGGACTCAAAGCCATTCCGATGGCGGCGGAGACGGGGCCCATTGGCGGCGACCTCTCGCACGAGTTCATCATTCTGGCAGAAACCGGCGAGTCCGCGGTTTTCTGCAACAGCGACGTACTCGATCTTCCCATTCCCGGTGAAGGCATCGACTATGAAGCGGACTTGATGCCGTACATTCGGCCGTGGACCAGCCTTTATGCCGCGACCGAGGATGTGCACGACGCGCTGCGTTTCGAGCGCGATGTTCCTCTGCAGAAGCGCTTGCGCACGCGCGGCATCGAGGTAGGCCAGATCTTCTATTTCGGCACCAAATATTCCGAGCCGATGAAGGCGGTCGTGGCGGGCGCCGACGGGATCGAACGCCCGGTCCACGGCGGCTCCTATGGGGTCGGTGTCTCGCGTCTGGTCGGCGCCATCATCGAGGCGTTCCACGACGAGGCCGGCATCAAATGGCCGGAGGCGGTGGCACCCTTCAAGGTCGCGCTTCTCAATCTCAAGCAGGGTGGGGCCGAAACCGATGCCGCCTGCGAGCGGCTTTACCGGGAACTCACCGCCAAGGGCGTCGACGTGCTCTATGACGACCTCGACCAGCGGCCGGGCGCGAAATTCGCCACCGCCGACCTCATTGGCACTCCCTGGCAAATCCTGGTCGGGGCGAAGGGCCTCGCCGAGAACAAGATCGAGATCAAGAAGCGGGCGGGCGGCAGCCGCGAGCTCATGAGCGAGGCCGATGCGACCCAACGGCTGGCAGGCTGAAGCTGCCTTCCGCCTCCGCCAAAGGCCCGAAACGGCCAGAATCGTGTGAGAATTCAGACGCGGGGAATAGATCGATGAACGAGCCGACCCGCACCCATCCCTTCGCGCCATTCGAATGGATGCTTTCGCTGCGCTACCTGCGGGCGCGGCGACAGGAAGGTTTTATCTCGGTCAATGCCGCCTTCTCGTTCCTCGGCATCATGCTCGGTGTCGCCACGCTGATCATCGTGATGGCCGTGATGAACGGCTTTCGCAAGGAACTGTTGGACAAGATTTTGGGCATCAATGGTCACCTCCTGATCCAGCCGCTGGAACAGCCGCTCACGGATTGGGAAGCGGTTTCCGATCGCGTTTCCGAGGTGGCCGGCGTCACACTTGCCGCGCCGGTTGTCGAAGGCCAGGCGCTCGCGTCATCGCCGTTCAATGCGTCCGGCGTGCTGGTCCGCGGCGTGCGCGCCGCTGATCTCGCCAGGCTTCCCTCGGTTGCCAACAACATCCGGCAGGGCACGCTCGAGGGCTTCGATGAAGGGCAGGGAGTCGCCATTGGCAAGCGGCTCGCCGATCAACTGTCGCTGCGGGCCGGCGACAGCGTCACCCTTGTTGCTCCGCGCGGGGCGATCACGCCCATGGGCACGACGCCGCGGATCAAAGCCTATCGCATCGCCGCCGTGTTCGAAGTCGGTATGTCGGAGTACGATTCAGCCTTCGTCTTCATGCCGCTGCCCGAGGCGCAGGCCTATTTCAATCGCGCCGGCGACGTGACCGCAATCGAGGTCTATGTCGAGAAACCCGATCAGGTCGACTATCAGCGCAGGCTGATCACCGAGGCCGCCGGCCGCGCGATCTTCCTGATCGATTGGCGCCAGCGCAACGCCACATTCTTCAATGCGCTGCAAGTCGAACGCAACGTCATGTTCCTCATCTTGACCATCATCGTGATCGTGGCGGCATTCAACATCACGTCTGGCCTGATCATGCTGGTGAAGGACAAGGGTCGCGACATCGGCATTCTGCGTACCATGGGCGTAACGCAAGGCGCGGTCATGCGGGTATTCATGGTCACGGGCGCTTCCGTCGGGGTGGTCGGCACGCTCGTCGGCTTTCTATTGGCGCTGCTCGTGTGCCTCAACATAGAGTCGATCCGGCATTTCCTGTCGTGGATGACGAATACGGAATTGTTCTCGCCCGAGCTCTATTTCTTGTCGAAACTTCCCGCCGATCTCGATGCCGGCGAGACCACGGCGGTACTGATAATGGCGCTCATGCTGTCGCTGTTGGCGACGCTTTATCCGGCCTGGCGCGCGGCGCGCCTCGATCCGGTCGAGGCGCTGCGCTATGAGTGACACGATCAGCGCCGAGTCAAGGTCGGAGACCGGCGTCGCGCGCGGCGACGAAGAGCCGCCGATCCTGTTCCTGCACGAGATCGACCGGCACTATCGCCAAGGCGACGTTACGCTGGACATCCTCAAAGGCGCCGAGCTCGCCATCTGGCCGGGCCAATCCGTTGCGCTGGTAGCGCCCTCCGGCGCCGGCAAGTCGACGCTCTTGCACATCGCAGGTCTGCTCGAGCATGCCGATGGTGGCGAAGTCTACATCGATCAGGTTGCGACCTCCGCGCTCACGGATGCCGAGCGCACGCGTATCCGCCGCACCGAGATCGGCTTCGTCTATCAATTCCATCATTTGCTGATGGAATTTTCGGCAATCGAGAACGTGATCATGCCGCAGATGATCCGCGGCCTCTCGCGTCGGGAAGCCACTCGGCGCGCTGGCGACCTGCTTGGCTATCTCGGCTTGAAGGAGCGCCTGCGACACCGGCCGGCGGAGCTTTCGGGGGGCGAGCAGCAGCGCGTCGCGATCGCGCGCGCGGTGGCCAACGCGCCGCGCATCCTCCTTGCCGACGAGCCCACCGGAAACCTCGACCCGCGTACCTCCGAGCACGTGTTCTCCGCGCTCACTCAGTTGGTGCAAGCCTCCGGGCTCGCCGTCGTCGTCGCCACGCACAACATGGACATTGCCGCGCGTATGGACCGGCGCGTCACCCTCAAAGACGGCCTCGTGGTCGAGCTGGATTGAGTTCGAAAATCCCACCATTCCCAACGGCACCGCGACCACGTAGGTTGACTTAGAACAGAACATGAACTATGTTCATGCCTCGTTCTAGGTGGAGTGGATGAGCATGGTCCGCGCAGTTGTTGAAGAAGCTGCCAGTTTGGCGTCACTGGCGCTGTTTTTGGGCATGGTTGCGATCTGGGCACAGGTGATCGCGACGCTTTGAATCGCTTCGGCGGTCGCTCTGCGCCAGCCGCTCGCCTGACCATGAGGTTGGGGACAACTGAGCTGCGCGCCCATCGCTTGCGATGGACAGCCCGCGCACTCGCCCTCACATTTGCAAGCCGGGTTCAGAATCGCTGAGGGTTGAATGCCCGGCTTTGTCCATCTGCACGTGCACTCTTCCTATTCGCTGCTCGAGGGCGCCTTGAGCATCGCGTGCCTGTGCGAACTCGCCAAGGCCGACCGTCAGCCGGCGCTTGCGCTCACCGACACCGACAACATGTTCGGTGCGCTTGAATTCTCCGACAAGCTGGCGGCGGTGGGCATCCAGCCGATCGTCGGTTGCGCGCTGGCCATGGATTTTGCCGATCAAGACGCGCTTCCGCGTGCGGGAGGCGCCGTGGATCGCCCGCGGATCGTTCTGCTCGCCGCGCGCGAGAACGGCTATCGCAGTCTCATGCGGCTCAATTCCCGGGCATTCCTTGAAACCGCGCCGAACGAACCGCCGCATTTGCGCCTGTCGTGGCTCGAGGGTGACACCGACGGATTGATTGCTTTGACTGGTGGGCCGGGCGGCCCGCTCGACGCGGCCATTGCCGCCGGGCAAGGTCATCTCGCGCAATCCCGCTGCACGGCGCTCGAGCGGTTGTTCGGCGATCGGCTCTACATCGAGCTGCAGCGCCACGGCAGCAGCTCCGAACGCGACGTCGAGCCGGCGCTGATCGCGCTTGCCTATTCGCGCGGCATCCCGCTCGTCGCCACCAACGCACCTCTCTTTGCGACCCAGGAGGAGTATGAGGCCCACGATGCGCTCATCTGCATCGCTGAGGGGCGCCTCATAGCCGAAACCGATCGGCGCCAGTTCACGCCCGAGCATCGCTTCAAGACCCGCGCGGAGATGGCTGGCCTCTTTGCCGACTTGCCCGAGGCGGTCTCCTCGACCGTCGAAATCGCACGGCGCTGCGCATTCCGACCGCGCGTGCAGGCGCCGATCCTGCCGCGCTTCTCGGTCGTCGTCGACGGCGCTGCCGTCGACGAGACCGCCGAATTGCGCAATCGCGCCGAGGTCGGGCTCGAACAGCGGATCAAGATCCACGGCATCGCGTCCGGCCACGCTCTCGAAGAGTATAGCGAGCGATTGGACTTCGAGCTCAAGGTCATCGAAGGGATGAACTATCCCGGCTATTTCCTCATCGTTTCAGATTTCATCCAGTGGGCGAAAGCGCGCGGCATTCCGGTCGGGCCGGGGCGCGGATCCGGCGCAGGCTCGCTCGTGTCCTATGCACTCACCATCACCGATCTCGACCCCATTCGCTTTGGACTTCTGTTCGAGCGCTTTCTCAATCCCGAGCGCGTTTCGATGCCGGATTTCGATATCGATTTTTGCCAGGACCGGCGCGATGAGGTCATCGCGTATGTGCAGGAGCGCTACGGACGCGACCGCGTCGCCCAGATTATCACCTTCGGGACCTTGCAGGCGCGCGGCGTGTTGCGCGACGTCGGCCGCGTGTTGCAGATGCCTTACGGGCAAGTCGACAAGCTCTGCAAGCTCGTGCCGCAGAACCCGCTCAACCCGGTCACGCTTGCCCGAGCCATCGACGACGAGCAACGCCTGCAGGCCGCGCGCGACAGCGATCCTTTGGTTGCTCGCGCATTCGACATTGCGCGGAAGCTTGAAGGACTGCACCGGCACGCTTCGACCCACGCGGCCGGGATTGTGATCGGCGAGCGCCCGCTGACCGAGATGGTCCCGCTCTACCGCGATCCCAAGTCCAACATGCCGGTGACCCAGTTCAACATGAAATGGGTCGAGCAGGCGGGCCTAGTGAAGTTCGATTTTCTCGGTCTCAAGACGCTCACCGTGCTGGACAAGGCGGCAGCGCTCCTGCGCAACCGCGGCATCGAGATCGATCCGGCGGCAATCCCGCTGGAGGACGAAAAAACCTACGCCATGCTCGCGCGTGCCGAAGCGGTCGGTATCTTCCAGTTGGAAAGTCAGGGCATGCGGCGCGCCTTGCTCGATATGCGCCCGGATCGCTTCGAGGACATCATCGCACTGGTTGCGCTCTATCGGCCCGGTCCGATGGCCAATATCCCGACCTACTGTGCACGCAAGCATCGCATGGATGAGCCCGACTACATCCATCCCAAGCTGGAGCCGATCCTGCGCGAGACCTTTGGAGTCATCGTCTACCAGGAGCAGGTGATGCAGGCGGCGCAAATCCTTGCCGGCTACTCGCTCGGCGAGGCCGACCTGCTGCGGCGCGCAATGGGAAAGAAAATCCGCAGCGAGATGCAGAAACAGCGCAGCCGGTTCGTCTCCGGCTGCGTCGAGCGCGGCATCGAACACGGTCAAGCCGAAGCGATTTTCGAATTGCTGGCACGTTTCGCCGATTATGGCTTCAATAAAAGCCACGCCGCCGCTTACGCACTCGTCGCCTATCAGACCGCTTTCATGAAGGCGAACTACCCGGTCGAGTTTCTGGCTGCCTCCATGACGCTGGACATGGGCAATACCGACAAGCTTTCCGAGTTCCGGGCCGAGGCCGAGCGCCTGGGCGTGAAGGTCGAGGCGCCGTCGGTCAACCGTTCCGGGGTCGATTTTGAGGTGGAAGGTGTGACCATCCACTACGCGCTCGCCGCGCTCAAAGGGGTGGGCCGCCAAGCGGTCGAGGCGATCGTCCAAGCGCGCCGCGGGCGGCCATTTGCCGACTTGTCGGATTTCGCCGCCCGCATCAATCCGCACGCGGTGAACAAGCGCGTGCTCGAAAGCCTCGCTGCGGCCGGCGCCTTCGATTCGCTCGAACCCAATCGCGCGCGCGTATTCGCCGCTGTCGATGCCATGCTTGCTGGCGCGCAGCGCGCCCACGATGACCTCGTCGTCGGGCAGTCGGAACTGTTTGGCGGCGCCGCGGCACGCGCGCCGGTCGCGCTCGGCCAGATCGAGCCATGGCTTCCAGCGGAGCGGCTGCAGAAGGAGTTCGCTGCCATCGGATTCTTCCTCTCCGGCCATCCGCTGGACGACTATGCGGCTGCGCTCAAGCGCATGCGGGTGCAGTCGTGGGCCGAGTTTGCTCGCGCCGTGCGCGCGGGCGCGAGCGCCGGCCGCGTCGCGGGTACGGTAGTGGCGCGCACCGAGCGGCGCACGCGCACCGGCAGCAAGATGGGCATCATCGAGCTGTCCGATCCGACCGGACACTATGAGGCCGTCGTGTTCTCCGAAGGGTTGGCGCAATTCCGCGACCTTCTCGAGCCGGGCGCCGCGGTATTGCTGACGCTCTCGGCCGAGCTGCAAGGCGACGACGTGCGCGCGCGCATGCAGGTGGTCGAGCCGCTCGATCAGGCTGCGGCCCGGCTCGCCAGGGGACTACGCGTTTTCCTGCGCGACCAGGCGCCAATCGAAAGCGTCGCCAAGCGGCTGGAAGGCCCTACGGGCGCGGCGAGGGATCATGGGGAGGTCGCATTGGTGCTGATGCTCGGTGAGGGAACCGAGGTCGAGGTGAAGCTCCCCGGCCGCTTCAAGGTCTCGCCGCAGATCGCTGGCGCCATCAAAGCAGTGCCCGGGGTGGTGGCAGTGGAAGCGGTGTAATCCGTCTTCCGCCGCGCTACTCTCCCCCATGGACGGCCGAGGCAGGCATCCTGGGCGCGCTGGGGAGGAGAGCATGAAAATCCTCATTGTGTGGCTAGCTGCCATTGTTGCGCTGCTGACCCCGGCACACGCCGAAAACGCGGTGCCGCAGTTTCAGGTCGATCCCTTCTGGCCGAAACCGCTGCCGAACAATTGGATACTTGGACAGGTCTCCGGCATCGCTACCGATCGATACGACCGTATTTGGGTTGTGCACCGACCCGGCACGCTTACGCCGCGCGAGCGCGCCGCCGAGCAGAGCCCGCCCGAGGCCAAGTGCTGCATCGCGGCGGCGCCAGTCTTGGTATTCGACCAAGCAGGCAATTTGGTCCGCCACTGGGGCGGCCTGGGCGCCGGCTTTCAGTGGCCGGAGAACGAGCACGGCATCTTCGTCGACGACGGCGACTTCGTCTGGCCTGCCGGCAATGGCAAGAAGGATGGGCAGCTCCTCACGTTCACGATGGACGGCAAATTCGTGCTGCAGATCGGCAAGCAAGGGGGAAGGTAACGACAGCAATTCCACAACCCGCCTCGGCTCGCCGGCGGACGTCGCCGTCGACGTCGCGGCGAAGGAGGTCTATGCCGCGGACGGCTACGCCAACCGCCGCGGGCTCGGTCTTCGATCTCGTGTTCTCGCCCGACAGGGATCAAAAGTTCATCTACATGGTCGACGGGGCGGCATTGTCGAGCGCGCTTCGAAAGAGACGCTCGGCCGCTTCGGCCGTACCGGACGGCAGGTTGGCCAGTTCACGGTCGTGCACAACATCGCCGTCGACCGCCAAGGAAACATTTTTACCTCGGAGGTGAATACCGGGCAGCGCGTACAGAAATTCCGCCGAACCGACCTGCAGGATTAGGAGAAATGCGTCGGCTTCGCTGTTGCGTGGGCCGATTGCTGCCTATATAAGCCCCGTCATCTCACACGCGGGCCTTGGCGTCACAGCCGTCCGGTGGCTTCTCCGACCGCTAGGAAGGATGAGCTCACGGGTCCGCGGCGGCTCAACCGGAGAATAAGATATGTCGCTCCCCGACTTCTCCATGCGCCAGCTGTTGGAGGCTGGCGTCCACTTCGGCCATCAGTCCCATCGCTGGAATCCGAAGATGTCCGAGTACATCTTCGGCACCCGCAACAATATCCACATCATCGACCTCGCCCAATCCGTGCCAATGCTGCACCGCGCGTTGCAGGCGGTGAGCGACACGGTCGCAAACGGCGGGCGTATTCTCTTCGTGGGCACCAAGCGCCAGGCGCAGGATGCCATCGCGGAGGCGGCCAAGCGCTCGGCGCAGTACTACGTCAATTCGCGCTAGCTCGGCGGCACGCTCACCAACTGGAAGACCATCTCCCAGTCCATCTCCCGACTACGCAAGCTCGAAGACATGCTCTCATCGGGGGAGGCCATGGGCTACACCAAGAAGGAACGGCTCACGCTGCAGCGCGAGCGCGACAAGCTTGACCGTGCGCTCGGCGGGATCAAGGACATGGGCGGCCTTCCCGATCTGTTGTTCGTGATCGACACGAACAAGGAGGACATCGCCATCAAGGAGGCGCGGCGGCTCAGTTTGCCGGTCGCCGCCGTGGTCGATACCAACTGTGACCCTGATGGCATCACCTACGTGGTGCCCGGGAACGACGATGCCAGCCGCGCCATCACCCTCTACTGCGATCTCGCGGCGAAGGCCGCCATCGACGGCATTTCGCGTGCTCAAGGCGAGCTTGGGGTAGATACCGGGGCCGCCGCCGAGCCGATCATGGAAGAAGTACCGCCGGCGACCGAAGGTCCCGGTTACGAGGTGCTGTCCGGACCGCGCGGCGTCGCCGACGATCTCAAGAAACTGCACCATGTGTCACCGACTATCGAAAAGAAGCTCAATGACCTTGGGATCTTCCACTATTGGCAAATCGCGGGGATTGGCCCCGACGCCGCGCGCACAATCGGTGAGGAGGTCGGATTGCCCGGCCGGGTGGAAGGCTGGATCGCCCAGTCGAAAGAGCTGACGGCAGAATAGCACAGCACTGCGATCGGCATCCGGTCTTTGTCGCGCCGCGACCCGCAGGCAGTGGACCTCGGGTGTATTGCGAGTTGGGCTTACGCAAATGCAGCTTGCGATGACGAAAGTGGAGCGGATAGAGGGATACATATGGCCAACATTACCGCGCAAATGGTGAAGGAGCTGCGCGAACGTACGGGCGCAGGCATGATGGATTGCAAGTCGGCGCTGCAGGAGACGGCCGGCGCGATGGAGCAGGCTGTCGATCTATTGCGCAAACGCGGACTCGCTAAGGCTGCGAAAAAGGCCAGCCGTATTGCCGCCGAGGGGCTGATCGGCGTGGCCATGGAAGACTCCAAGGGCGTCGTGGTCGAAGTCAACTCCGAAACCGATTTTGTGGCGCGTAACGATTTGTTCCAAGGTCTGGTCAAGATGATCGCGAACGTCGCGCTTTCCGTCGGCCCCGACGTGGAGAAGATAAAGGCGGCGAAAATCGGCGACATCACGCTGGCAGAGGGGATTGCCGACACGATTGCCAAGATCGGCGAGAACATGTCGCTGCGACGAGCATCCTCGTTGTCCGTCGCAAATGGCATCATTGGCAGCTACGTGCACAATTCCGTCGAGCCAGGCCTCGGAAAGATCGGGGTTCTCGTGGCGCTGCAATCGACTGGCAAGGGCGAGGAGCTCAAGCGCTTCGGCCGCATGCTTGCGATGCACGTGGCGGCCTCCAATCCGCAAGCGATAGAGGCCTCCGGCCTCGACCCGGACCTGGTCCGGCGCGAGAAGGAAGTACTTGCCGACAAGTACAGATCCCAGGGAAAGCCCCTGAATGTGATCGACAAGATTGTCGAATCGGGGCTCAAGACTTTCTACAAAGAGGTATGCCTGCTTGATCAGGCCTACATCCACGATGCGGACAAAACCGTTTCCCAGGCGATCAAGGATTCCGAGGGCAAGGTGGGGGCTCCGATCAGCGTCACGGGCTTTGTACGCTATGCCCTTGGCGAGGGCATTGACCGTCCCGACAGCGATTTCGGTGGTGAGGTCGCGGCGCTGGTGACATCGAGGTGAGGGTATGGGCTACCCGTGCCGTGCCGCTTGCGTCGGCGCTAGCGCGCGAAACTTGGAATGACGAAACCCATCTACCGGCGCGTCGTGGCGAAGGTCTCCGGCGAGGCCCTCATGGGCCCCGACCGGTTCGGCATCCATCAGCCGACGCTCGAACGGATTGCGGCCGATCTCCGCGCTTCTCGGGACCTCGGCGTGGCGATCGCGGTCGTAGTCGGGGGCGGTAATATCTTTCGCGGAGTGACGGTCTCCGAAAAAGGCATACCGCGTGCAACTGGCGACCTGATGGGAATGCTCGCCACCGTGATGAACGCGCTCGCGCTCGAGAGCGCGATGGAAAAAGCAGGCTTAGCAGCCCGCACCATGTCGGCGCTTGGCATGCCGCAAATCTGCGAGACGTACGAACGGCGCCGCGCCTTGCGTCACATGGACGAGGGGCGGGTGGTTCTCCTGGCGGGAGGCACGGGCAATCCGTTCTTCACCACGGATACCACCGCCGTGCTGCGGGCCGCCGAGCTCGATGCCGAGGCGGTGCTCAAGGCCACCGATGTCGACGGCGTCTATAGCGCCGACCCGAAGCACGATAGCAGTGCCAAACGCTTTGACCGGCTGACCCATCAGGAGGCGCTCGAACGCGACCTGAAAGTAATGGATAGCACCGCCTTCGCGCTTGCTCGGGAAAATCGTATGCCTATCATCGTGTTCTCGATCCGCGAAAAGGGAGCGATCACGGCGGTGCTGCGCGGGGAAGGGCGCGCCACCGTCGTCGGCAATTGAGTGCCTATCACCGCCTCGCGCGCAACAAGTCAGCCGGGATCGATCATTTTGTTCGAGGAACGCCATGGCAAACCCGACGCACGACATCAACGAGCTCAAGCGCCGCATGCAGGGTGCAATCCAGTTGTTGAAGCAGGAGCTAGGCGGACTGCGCACCGGCCGCGCCTCGGCGAGCCTGCTCGAACCGATACAGGTCGAAGCTTATGGCACGCACATGCCGCTCAATCAGGTCGCTACCGTAAGCGTGCCTGAGCCACGGCTCATTTCCGTGCAGGTGTGGGACAAGTCGATGGTGCATGCGGTCGAGAAGGCGATCGCCGCCTCGAATCTCGGTCTCACTCCTTCGACCGAAGGCCAAATGCTGCGGTTGCGCATTCCCGAGCTCAACGAAGAACGGCGCAAGGAATTAGTCAAAGTTGCGCACAAATATGCCGAGGCAGCACGGGTCGCCGTACGGCACGTGCGGCGCGACGGCCTTGACGTGCTCAAGAGGCTCGAAAAGGACCACAAGATCAGCGAAGACGACGGCAAGCGCTCCTCCGAGCAGGTGCAGAAAACGACGGATGACGCGATTGCCGAGGTCGATAGGATGTTGGCAAACAAGGAAAAGGAAATCCTCACGGTGTGAGGTTGAAGCGGATGCCGAAGAGCGGACCGCTGCACAGTGAGATCGGCGACTTCGCCGTGCCGCGGCACGTTGCCATCATCATGGACGGCAACGGCCGCTGGGCGGCGGCACGCGGGCTGCCGCGGGGGGAAGGCCATCGCCGGGGCGTCGAAGCGCTGCGGCGCACCGTGCGTGCCGCGGGCGATCTCGGCATCGGCATTCTGACGATTTTTTCCTTCAGCGCCGAGAACTGGTCGCGACCGGCCACCGAAATTCGCGAACTGATGGCATTGCTGCGGCGCTTCATTCGTCATGATCTGGCGGATCTGCATCGCCGTGGCGTGCGCGTTCGCGTCATCGGTGAGCGAGAAGACCTTGATCCCGACATTCGGCGGCTGCTCGAGGAAGCCGAGGAATTGACGCGGGAGAATAGCAGGCTCGTCCTGGTCGTCGCCTTCAACTACGGCGCCAGACAGGAAATTGCGCAGGCGGCGCGGCGTATCGCCGCCGCGGTCGTGGCCGGGGATTTGTCGATTGGTGCGATAACGGCCGACACGCTCGCAAGCTACCTCCATGCACCGGATCTGCCCGATCCCGATCTCATCATCCGCACAAGCGGCGAGCAACGGCTCTCCAATTTTCTGTTGTGGCAAGCGGCTTACAGCGAACTCGTATTCGTGCCGACCTATTGGCCGGATTTCGATCGCGCTGCACTGGAAAGCGCGATCACGGAGTATCGCCGGCGGGAACGCCGCTTTGGCGGTCTCGTGGCGCGCACCGGGTCGTAGTCCGTGGCCGGCGCGGACCGCCCCTTGCGCGTCGGCACCCTTCGCAGCAGCGAGCTTGTGCTGCGCGTGTGCTCGGCATTGGTGCTCGTGCCGCTCGCGATCGGGACCGCCTATCTGGGGGGCTGGGCGTTTGCCCTGTTCTGGGGTGCAGCAGCCATTGGTGTGCTATGGGAATGGATCTCGCTCGTGGCGCCGAGCGAGGAACGTTCCATGCTTTTGATTGGCGGCGCGGCGCTTGCTCTTGCCGTTGCTCTCGCGGGCATGGGACACGCCTTGGCGGCAATTGTCGTATTGGCCATGGGAGCACTGGGCGTGGCGGCGCTGACGCTCGCTCAGCGGCGCGCCTGGATCGCCGGCGCGGTTGTCTATGCGGGTGCGCTGGCGGTAGCGCCGATCGTGCTGCGCACCGACGAGGAGGAGGGTTTCCTCGCCGTGATCTTTTTATTTGCAATCGTGTGGATGACCGATATCGGCGCCTATTTCGCGGGACGCGCGCTCGGAGGCCCCAAGCTTGTGCCGCAAGTGAGCCCCAATAAGACTTGGGCCGGGGCCGTTGGAGGTTTGGTGGCGGCCATCCTCGCCGCTGTCGCAGTCGCGAACCTGGCTGCGCTGACCGCAATCTTCGCGCTCGCCGTGCTTGCCCTCGCCTTGTCAGTCTTCGCCCAGGGTGGAGACCTATTCGAGTCTCTCCTCAAGCGTCGATTCCACGCCAAGGATTCGAGCCATCTCATCCCCGGACACGGCGGGCTGATGGATCGGCTGGACGGCTTCGTGACCGCCAGCGTCGCTGCTGCACTAATCGGCTTGCTGCGCGGAGGTTTCGAGGCGCCGGGCCGTGGCCTATTGATCTGGTGACTTATGAAGCCCGACATTTTGCGCGCTGCATTGGATCGAGCGCCGGCGGAGCGCACGGTGACGCTCCTCGGTGCCACGGGCTCGGTTGGCGCGAGCACGATCGACCTGCTCAAGCGCGAGCGCAAACGTTTTCGCGTCGAGGCGGTCAGCGCCAACAAGAACGCCGCCGCGCTCGCAGCGGCCGCGCGTGAGCTCGATGCGCGCTTTGCCGCGATCGGCGATCCCGCCGCGTTTGGCGATCTCAAGACCGCGCTCTCCGGAACCGGCATCAAGGTGGCGGCGGGCGAAAGCGGTTTGATGGAGGCAGCCGAGCGACCTGCGGAATGGGTCATCGGGGCAATTACCGGCGCCGCCGGATTGAAGCCCACGCTGGCGGCAGCCGAGCGTGGCGCGATTGTCGCCCTCGCCAATAAAGAATCCCTGGTCTGCGCCGGTGCGCTGTTCATGCGCCGCGCGGCGGCAGCCGGCGCCACTGTGCTCCCCGTCGACTCAGAGCATAACGCGCTCTTTCAGGCGATGAGCGGGAGCCGGCGGGAAGATGTTCGCCGTGTCATCCTCACCGCGTCGGGGGGCCCATTCCGGACCGCCCCGGCCGATGCCGTGAGGACGGCGACCGTGGAGCAAGCGCTCAAGCATCCCAACTGGTCCATGGGTGCGAAGATCACCATCGATTCCGCAACCTTGATGAACAAAGGGCTGGAACTCATTGAAGCGCATCACCTCTTCGCGCTTGCGCCCGAGCAGATTGACGTGCTCGTCCACCCGCAGTCGATCGTGCACAGTTTGGTTGAGTTTTGCGACGGGTCGCTGATTGCGCAGCTGGGAAGCCCGGACATGCGCATCCCAATTGCCTATTGCCTTGCATGGCCCGAGCGAATCGTGGGACCGGCCCCCCGGCTCGACCTCGCGCGCGCTGCGACGTTGACCTTCGAGGAGCCCGATCTCGCGCGTTTCCCGGCTTTGACCCTTGCTCGGCGGGCCCTGGAGGCGGGTGGGGCGGCGCCCACCGTCCTCAACGCCGCCAATGAGGTGGCGGTCGGGGAATTTCTCGCCCGCCGGCTGAGTTTTGCCGGGATATCTGCCCTCGTGGAGGCGACGCTTGAGGCTGCAATGTCGCGAAATTGGACTGGGGAGCCCGAAAGCGCCGACGAAGCACTATCTATTGACCATAATACGAGATTGTTGGCACGCGTGCTCTTACCCGAAATTGCCGCAAAGGCACCGTAGAGCTTGGTGTTCGCAGATCTGGGTCGGGACGGGCGGGAACGAGAGCCGATGAATTTCGATTTTCTGTCGGGAATCAACGCGCTGGGGGGCGGCGTG
>Ga0126381_100004789_pt1 | contig 14779 bp, 13 predicted proteins | sample PanSoiMetPlot_28_FD_96465 | JGI IMG/M metagenome (GOLD analysis project Ga0126381, IMG submission 96465) | Tropical forest soil microbial communities from Panama - MetaG Plot_28 | ecosystem: Environmental > Terrestrial > Soil > Tropical forest > Bulk soil | place: Panama | collected 2016-02-17
AAGCGCAGCGAAATAAATCACCGATCGGCATCGGCCACGCCGCTCATGCAATCAACCATTTCACGTCGCAATCCCGATGACCTACTGCGCGGCTCCCGCGGAACTCTTGAAATACCGTTCGGAGAAGCTCAGGAATGTCTGCCAGTTCGGTGCCGGTGTGTGCCCTTCACTGTGTTGCCGGAATGCCAGATCTCCATCCACCAGCGCGGTTTCTATCGCGGGAAATTGTGTCGTGCCAAGATCCTTTTTTCCGAGGAGCCGGTAAACCGGACCGCTGGCGACCTCAGCCAGAAACATCCCTTTCGCATCGACCCAACCGTCGCCCTGCGTGGCGCCAGCACCAATGAATACCGGACGCGGCGCACACAACGCGATCAACTCGTGCGCATCCACCGGCAGGTCTTCATCGTTGAGCGGACCGTCGTACTTCAGAAAATTTCCGGCGAACCAATGATACTCGCCCGTCCCTGCGAGATTCCCGATCTCTTCTCCGAAATGCCGCCGGTACAACTTCGCCCCGCCCGCGCCCGACGAACTGATGTACGCAACGGCAAAGCGCGGATCGTATGCCATCGCAATCAGCGCTGCCTTTCCGTAACGAGAATGACCCTCGATGCCAACCCGCTTCGCATCGACCGATGAATCCGTTTCCAGATAGTCAAGCACGCGGCTTGCTCCCCACGCCCACGCGCGCAACACACCCCAATCATTCAGCCTCCGAGGCTGTCCGCCATTCGCCAGACCGATGATGCCCCGCGTCAGGCCATCGCCGTTATCGTCCTGCACGCTCGTAGGGAAATACGTGGCATATCCCCACCCTTTTCCAATCACGATCTGTTTCCACGCAGGTTTCTGATCAAGATGCATTTCCGGATAGCGCTTCGCCAGTGCGGTCAGCACCTCCGACGTCAGAGCAAGTTCAATGATCACCGGCACCGGCCGCTTTGCATCCGCGGGAACGTTCAGATCCAACCCCATATGAACCGGCGCGGTACCCGCAGCTCCGGTCGCATGTCCCACCAGGCGTTTCTTAACGATCGGAAGCCCGTCGTTATCGTCCGTCGATGTGGCCACCAGTTCCCACCTCACCTTGGGAATTACTCCTGGAACCCGTCCAAGAATCTCCCGATCAAAGCCCGCGACGATTTCCGGCCGCCGTTTTGTCCACCACATCTCCGCGGTCGTCACCTTCTTGCCATTCTTCATCAACAGCGGATCGGGCAACTTCCCGCGCGGCCCCGCTTTCGCCTCATCATAATTCGCCGCATACGACGACTTCGGATCGTTGTCCACGCCTCGTCGCAGCGTCTCGATGTGAAGAAGCTTCATCACTCGCTGATGATCTTCTTTCGCCGTCAAACGCACTGGCGTGGACGCAGTCTGCGCCCGTACAACAAGCCACCACGTGGCAACAACCAAGCCGGCAACTACAAAAATGTTCGCCTTCGAAAATCTCAAGACGAAGCCCTCCAACCACAGTTCGCGCTAACTATACCGATTAGGCAAACTGTTGCGCTTAACGAAGCCGAGCTAAGGGACGAACACGCTATCCGTACGTTGGGCAAGAAACAGGAACTGACGGAAGTTGATGGAGGCTTAGACGGTTAGTAATTTGCCTAGCGGCGAGCGTCGCCGCCCTCAGTTGTAGCGCCAGCGTCTCGCCGGCTGTCCGGCGGGCGTCTCGCCCGCCGAACGCGGCCGGCTTCGTAGCCGGTTCCTAGTCCGTCGGCATGGTCGCTGCCTGCACCAGAGCCCGCGCGGCGCGCACATTCGCCAGCGGCTGACGCGATTCCACCCACTTCTTCAACGTCGGGATCGCCACCCGCGCCGCAATCTCGCCTGCCTTGATCAGCGCACCCGTGTGCACGAAAGCGTCATAATCGAAACCGTTTACGTCCGGCTCGATGATGAGATCGGCAGCCTGCTTCCACTGGGTCGAACTCATGTCCTGTGCGATCGCGAAGCACTGGCCAATGACATCAAACAGATGCCGCGGTGCTACGCCATGGGACCAGCGTCCTTTCAAGTGCACCGCCAGCACTTTCCTCGCGCCCATATCCAGCAAGGGCCGCGTCGGCACCGCGTGCGCAAGCATCCCGTCCACCAGCCAGCGCCCACGAATGTTCACCGGCAAAAACATTCCCGGATACGCGCAGCTCGCGCGCACCGGATCCACCAGTGGCCCCGAGTGAAACAGCACTCCCTCGCCGGTGCTCAAATCCGTCGCCGCCACCGCCAGAGGAATTCTCAATTCCTCAAACGATTTCACTTTCAAGATACTGTTCAGGAAACCGATCATGCGCTGGTTGGTGGCAAACCCATGCCGCGATAGCGTCCAGCGAGCGAACGTTTTGAAGCGCACCCGCCGCGCAACCTCTTCCAGTTCACCAATCGACAGGCCGCTGCAATAAGCCGCGCCAATCAGTGCGCCAACGCTCGTGCCCGCCACATAATCGATGGGAATTTTTTCTTCTTCGAGAACTTTGAGAACGCCGATATGAGCGATGCCCCGCGCGAAGCCGCCCCCGAGCGCAATTCCAATTCCTGGTGTGCTTTGAGCGTCGGGTGGAACCGACGAGAGCCTGGTCAGCTCTCTCCCAAATGCCTGAACGGACCGGATGATCCCCTTGAACGCCTTCACCGGAACCCCACATCCTGGTTGCTGCCCACCCCAATGGCCGCAACCGAAAAACACCATGCCCAAGAACGGGCAAATCTATCACTTGCAACCGTGAGATGCGAAACCCTCAACGGTCGCTTTCTAGTTTGTAAGATGCCATTTCAGCCCAAAGGGTGGCAGACCACTTTGGTGCTACCTTTAGTAACCTGATTTTCTTACTGATCCAGGCTTTCTTACTAACTTGCCTTCGTGTCCTCAACCCGCTTTCCAGCTAATTTTCCCTTGCTGGGTCTAACTCGCCGCCCCAAGCCCTAGACTGCTCGATGGCCGATTTCATTGTGAACCCTCCAAATGGCCCGTTTCATCGCGCTTTCTTACAGTCTAGAGGGAACGCATTTACAGTAAGTACTTCATTACTTTCGAAACGTTACGGCCCGCGCTTCAATAATCTGCTGCTTGGTGCTCGCCCTTGCTTTTTCTTTGCGCTCTTTGCGACTTCCCTTTGCGCCCTTTGCGGTTAAAAGGGTTTCTCCGCGACCCTCTGCGGATGTTCTTAGCTCCTCTGCGGTGAAATGCTTTTTCACGTTCACCGGATGACCCGATCATCCGATAGCCCTATCTCATGCCAGTACTCGGCACCCGCGACTCGAACTCGCAACTCGCTCCCCGTGACGAACTTCTCCATTCCTGTTAACTTGTGCCGATGATCCGTGAGTTCTCTGCTGGCGGCGTCGTCCTGCGCCGCATCTCCGACGCCTGGCATATCGCCGTGATTGAACCCCAGAAAGAGGGATCAGAGAACTCCGTCGAAACATCAAAGCCCGCAAAATCGGTTCTCGCCCTTCCTAAGGGGCTTATCGATCCCGGCGAAAAGCCCGAGCAGACCGCCCTCCGCGAGGTCCTCGAAGAAACCGGCATCACCGCCGCCCTGATCCGCAAACTTACCGACACCAAGTACGTCTACGTCCGCTCCTGGGGCGACAAACAGCGCGTCTTCAAAATCGTCAGCTTCTACCTGCTCCGCTACCAATCCGGACGCATCGACGACGTCACCCCGGAAATGCGCATTGAAGTAAAACGCGCGCTCTGGCTGCCTCTCGACGAGGCTCCCCGCAAGCTCGCCTACGGCGGCGAGCGCCAGGTCGCGCGCAAGGCCCAGGAATTTGTCGAATCGCATCCCGAGGTCTCCACGTAACATGCCGCTCACTCCGCACGTCGAGTCTCACTTCACCTCAGGCCTCTTCGTCCGCGACGTCGTCATCGGGATGGCCGACGGCCTCACCGTGCCCTTCGCCCTCGCCGCAGGACTCTCCGGCGCGGTCAGCTCCACACGCCTCATCGTGATCGGCGGCATGGCCGAGATCGCAGCCGGCTCCATCGCTATGGGCCTCGGTGGATATCTCGCCGCTAAAGGTGACGCCCAGCATTACGCTCAGGAAAAACTGCGCGAAGAACGTGAGATCGTCGAGATTCCCGACGCGGAAAAAGCCGAAGTCGAAGAACTCTTCGAGCAATACGGACTCACCGCGAGCGAAGCCAAGCCCGTCGTCGAAGCACTCACTCATCGCCCGAAAGAATGGGTCGACTTCATGATGCGGTTCGAACTCGGCCTCGAAGAGCCCGACCCCAAGCGCGCCGTCACTAGCGCCTTCACGATCGCTCTCTCCTATGTCGCCGGCGGATTCATTCCGCTGGCCCCCTACATCGTCCTCGCCAACGCGCTGCATGGGCTCGTCTGGTCCGCCGTCGTCACGCTCGCTGCGCTTGGCGTGTTCGGATACCTCAAAGCCAGCTTCACCGGAAGCCCGCGCCTGCGTGGCGCTTCACAAACCATGGTCATCGGCGGACTCGCCGCCGGAGCCGCCTTCGTAATCGCCAAGATGATCTCGTGAGGCATTAGCTCCGAGTGTTCCATGGCAGTTTGGTTCTGTCCGATCACCGTTCCTCAGATGGCTTGATTGTTGAGCTCTGAACGTTGCCTACCTCTGTCATCCTGAGCGGACTGAGACGCAGCCGAACGCAGCGAAGGGCCTATGCAACCGACCCAACCAGACCCACTTTTACATCACAAGCAATGGTGACCTACGAACTTGCAGCCGCAACCACTTTTGTGATCGCAAAACACGCGCAACCCCGTGTACTAAAACGATTTTTCTTGACAGCGACACCATTCAGTCCTACCCTATATTCAACTTAATAGGGCGCGTACCGATGCCATCCTCACCCCACATCTAATTCGGTACGCGCTTGCTGCGTTTTGGCCCACTTTTCTCTGACCGCCCGCTCCGCCGCATCCGGTGAAAGCCGCCATGCTCATGTGGCGCGCACCGCGAATAAACTGTGTGGTCCTCACGCGTGAGCAATCCGTTACTTTTATCAACACCGAATCGCGATTCTTGGGTTTGCCCTTCTCAGCGACCTCCGCGGCCCTTCTCTGCGTGCTCTGCGGTTTAAGGTTTTTCCTTTCTTTGCGTCCTTCGCGGTCGTTCTTTGCGTCCTTTGCGGTTAAAAGCTCTTTCTCAGCGTCCGCTGCGGTTAAAACTTTTCGATTCCACTCGCCACCCCTCCCACTCGAGACTCGCAACTCAGCACCGGGTACTGCCCGTACCCCCTTCGCCATTCCGCGTCGCGCTCACACCGTGCTATTCAATGACCCGTGTCCTGCATTCGCCCTACGGCCCTGAGCCATCCAATCAACATTCTGTTCGTCTCACTCCTTCTCTCCACCACTCTGGCTTCCTCGAAAACTCGCAACACCACAGCGACGGTCGATCATGACTACGTGGTCGCCCTCGCCACCGCCGACCGTTTCCTCCACGCTTGGCAAACCGATGACGAGGAAGCCGGCATCCTCCTCCTCACCGACCACCTGAAAAAGCAATCCAGCGAAGACGTCGTTCACGACTTCTTCTCTTCCTCCGACTACGCGCGCACCAGCTACGAGATCGGCCACGGACGCAAAATCGGGTCCGGCCGCTACGAATTTCCGGTCGCTCTCTTCCAATCTCCGTCACGAACGGGACACCGGCAAACTCACCCGCAAACCTCCGCACTGATCGTCGTCAAAGCAGGCAAAGGCGATTGGGCCATCGACAAGCTGCCTTAGCAGATGTCTCCTACTACTCCACGCACAATGTTCCTGCAACCCCGTGTGCTACGCCGCCGCAGGCGCTCCGAACCAATTGGTCAGACTGTCAGCAAGCCCGTTATCGGTCAGTTCCCCCACCCACGCCACGTATCCATCGGGCCGAATCAGCACCGCGGTCGGAGCCGTGACCGCCCCAATCACGGGAAGCGTCCACGAACCACCGCATTTGGCGTCGACTAACTGAACGCGATCTGCCCAGGGCGTGATGTCGAATCCGCTGGACTCGCCGAGGTTGAGCAGCACCGGCCGGGCATCGTGCAGCATGCTGAAGACCCTCAGCGGGCCATCGGCCGTGACCAGGTCGAGATCGGGCATGCGGCGGCCGAGCAGGGGGTGTCCTTCGCCGAGGTCGTAATGAACATCCAGACCAGACATCTCAGCCGCCAATCGTTTGCGAGGCTCGTCCATGCTGAGAAGCTCGGTAAAGATGTCGCGCAAGGCATCGACGCGGTCGTCGCAGCGAAGGAGCTCGGTCTGCGCCATCGTGTTGCGCAGAACCCGCGCCGCAACCGGGTGGCGCTCCGCGTGGTAGGTGTTCAGAAGAGTTTCCGGTGAAGTCCTCTTGACTACCTGGGCCAGCTTCCAACCCAGATTCACTGCATCTTGCACACCGATTTGGAGACCCTGTCCACCCATCGGGCCATGTATGTGTGCGGCATCCCCCGCCAGCATGACCCGTTTGTTTCGGTAGGAGACCGCCTGCCGAGTACCATCGGTAAACCTGGAGATCAATCTAGGACCATGGATCCCGTAATCGGCCCCGTAGACAGCGATGAGCGCCTCGCTTAGATCGCGCAGTGTTGGCTCACTGGTGTGTCCGACCTGCCGTTCGGTCACCATGACCCGCACCGTCCCCTGCTCCGACCGGGAGAAGGCATGAACGCCCTTGTCATCGCGGCGAAGGCCCCATTTCGGCTCTTCAGCCACTTCGACCTCAGCGATGAGGCAGCTGATTATGGGATCCCATCCGGCGAAGTCGATAGCGGCTGCCTTGCGGATCAGGCTGCGTCCTCCGTCGCAGCCAACTAGATATTCCGCGCGCAGCGAGTTGCCGTTCGACAACTCGACGTCGACGCCGGTATTGTCCTGAGCGAAGCCCGTCACTTCATGTCCGCGATAGATTGGAACCGACAGCTCGCCGACCCAGTCGGCCAGTATGCGCTCGATTTGGTTCTGCCAGAGCGCGAGCCCGTAGGGGTGGCGCGTGGGAAAGTCGCTCATGTCCAAACGGATCCATGCGAAACCCACGATCTGTGCCACCTGCCCCTGAGCAAGGAACCGATCAGCAATTCCTCGCTGATCGAAGACCTCGATCGTGCGTGAGTGCAGGCCTCCCGCACGCGAACCGACTACATCCTGGCTTGGTCGCCGCTCGACAATGGCGACGTCGACGTGCGCCAACGCCAACTCGCCCGCCAACATCAGCCCTGTCGGACCTCCTCCGGCAATCACCACCGCATGTTCGGTCATCGCCAGACTCCGATTTCAGCCGATGGGACGCCGACAAAACCGAACAGGTCCGAGAAAGCCGGCGGTGCGTAGATCCGCGACTCTGCGCCAGGTGCCCCCAGAAGCATCACGACTCCCGCAATCGATTCGATGTTTTCGCGCGACCCATATATCGACAACAACGCTCGCATGTAGTGACTCCAATGCCGGTAAGTTCTGCGACTCTACGGCACGACCCGGGGCTTGCCGCAAGCCCCGCGGTGCGCCATATAATGGAGTTGGCAAGGAGCAGGCAAGCATGCGGGAGCCGCGCCTTTGCTGCTAACGCCACCGTCCCTGTCGCACAGAGCCTAGTCGCGCGACCATCACTGTCCGAATCTTTAGGAAGCAATTAAAATCATCCTTCCTCGTTCCGTGTACTCTTCCATCTCAAACCGTCCGGGCATGATTGTGGGTTGCCCTTTTGCATCCCCTGGAGTCACTCCCAATGAAACGCATTCATAAAGTCGCCGTTCTGGGTGCGGGCACGATGGGCGCCCGCATCGCCGCTCACTTCGCCAACGCCGGCGTCCCCAGCTACCTCTTCGATATCGTTCCTCCCGACGCCGATGCTCCCGCGCGCAACAAGATCGCGGCCGCCGGACTCGACGCCGCAAAAAAATCCAAACCTGCCCCCTTCTTCGAGCCATCGCTCGCGAACCTCGTCACCATCGGCAACTTCGAAGACGATCTGAAGAAACTCGCTGACGTCGACTGGATCATCGAGGCCGTCGTCGAAAATCTCGACATCAAGCGTGCGCTCCTGCAAAAAGTCGACGCCGTCCGCAAGCCCGGCACCATCATCACGACCAACACCAGCGGCCTGCCCGTTGGCAAAATCGCCGAGGGGCTCCCGCAGGACTTCCGCCGCTCCTGGTTCGGCACGCACTTCTTCAATCCGCCGCGCTACATGCGCCTGCTCGAACTGATTCCAACTCCCGACACCGACAAATCGCTCTATGACGCCGTCGCCTGGTTCAGCGATGTCCGCCTCGGCAAAGGCATCGTGCATGCCAAAGACACGCCCAACTTTATCGGCAATCGCATCGGCACCTTCTCCGTGCTCAACGTCATGCGTCTCATGCAGGAGATGGATCTCACCATCGAAGACATCGACGCTCTTACCGGATCTCCGCTCGGCTGGCCCAAGTCCGCTACCTTCCGCACCATCGATCTCGTCGGACTCGACATCCTCGGCCACGTCGTCGCTAACATGGTTGATGCGGGGCGGACGCCCTCGTCCGCCAAGCTCGACGAACGTTCCGACCTTAAGCTTCCCGACTTCTATAAGCAAATGCTCGAGCGCAAGATGCTCGGCGACAAAACCAAGGGTGGCTTCTACAAAAAATCCAAAGGTCACGACGGCCACGAAGAACGCCTTGCCCTCGACTGGAAGACGCTCGAGTACCATCCGCGCCTCAAGCCCAAGTTTCCCGCCCTCGACATGGCCAAGAACGTCGAAGAAACAGGCGCGCGCGTGCGCATGCTGCTCGGCCTTGAAGGCAGTGGCCCTCAGAAAGGCGACAAGGCCGGCGCGTTCCTCTGGGCAACGCTCTCTGATCTCTGGACCTACTCGGCCAACCGCATCCCTGAGATCTCCGACACGGTTGTCGAAATCGACCGCGCAATGAAACTGGGCTTCAACTGGGAGATGGGACCGTTCGAGCTATGGGACGCGGCTGGCGTCGAAGCTACCGTCGCTCGCATGAAGAAAGAGGGCAGGCCCGTCGCGCCCAACGTAGAAAAACTGCTCGCCACCGGCCAAAAGAGTTGGTACCAGAACGATGCCCGCTCGCCTGCGGGCCGCAAGTACTGGGAATTGAGAACTGAGAACTGGGAACTGCTTCAGGTTCCTAAAGGTGTGTGGTCGGTCACCGTCGCCAAGAAATCCAACGGCGTCGTGAAGAAAAATTCCGGCGCTTCTCTCGTCGATCTCGGCGATGGCGTCGCCTGCATCGAGTTCCACTCCAAGATGAACTCGCTCGGAACCGACATCATCTCCCTCATCACGCAGACGCTGAAGCCGGGTGGCCCCGGCGATCCGTTCGACGCCTTCGTCATCACTAACGACGCGCAGAACTTCTCCGTGGGCGCGAACCTCATGCTGCTGCTCATGGCGGTGCAGGAAGAAGAGTGGGACGACGTAGATCTTGTCATTCGCCAGTTTCAGGGCATGACGCAGGCGATCAAGTTCTCGCCGAAGCCGGTCGTCGTCGGCGCCTTCGGTCTTACGCTCGGTGGAGGAACCGAAATCTCGCTGCACGCCCCCGCCCGCCAGCCGCACGCCGAACTCTACACCGGCCTCGTCGAAGTCGGCGTGGGGCTGCTGCCCGGTGGCGGAGGCTGCAAAGAAATGCTTCTCCGAGCCATCGACAGCGCCACCTCCATCCGTCCCGACGGACGCGGCGAATCGGTCGAGTTGATGGAAGCCATGAAGCGCGCGTTCGAAACCATCGCCATGGCCAAGGTCGCAACCTCCGCCAACGAAGCTCGCCACCTAGGCTTCCTCTCCAGCTCCGACGACATCAGCATGAACCGTGAGCGTGTCCTGGCCGACTGCAAAGCCCGTGCCCTCGAACTCGCTCGCGCCGGATACGAAGCTCGCGTGATGCGCACCAACATTCCCGCACCCGGCGAGAACATCCTCGCCACGTTGAAGCTCGGCGTCTACATGATGCGGCAAGGCGAATACATCACTGATCACGAAGTGAAAATCGGCAACAAGGTCGCCGAAGTGCTCTGCGGCGGCAACGTCACTCCGGGCACACCCGTAACCGAGCAATACATCCTCGACCTCGAACGTGAAGGCTTCAAGTCTCTCTGCGGAGAAAAGAAAACCCAAGAGAGAATTCAGTACACGCTAAAAACTGGAAAGACCTTGCGAAATTAGGATCGGTTGGTTTTTGTGCAATCCATAAAACTCTGATTTGTCATCCTGAGCAAAGCGAAGGATCTGATTTTTGCCGGCGTGAATAACAGATCCTTCGTCTGTGCGATTTCGTTGCGCGCCTTCGCTCCGCCTTGGATCACAATTCATAAGAGAGTAACAAGAACACAACAGGGCCAGCGACTACGAACTTCGAGATCGGCCCACCGTTCGAGCCGCCACAAAAACATCCGCCGGCTGACCTTGTCAAAGATCACCGGCGGATGCTGCTTCCCCCTTCTTCGACTGGCTTCGAGCCTATTCTTCCACGACTATCTTCACTGCTTGGCATCCATCTTGCTGGATTGAGACGTGTTCACCACGGGCTTCTTCTGCGAGCCGGATTTGGCCACGACTTCTTTTGGTGCCCAGTAGTCGGGTGCAGCCGCGATCACGTCCGCCGGTGGATTGCTGATCTCCGGCACGAAGTGCGAGATGATCGTCTCAGTGTTGATGACGATCTCCGATGCCGACTTGAGATAACGCTCGTACGCTTCATCCCCCATCGCCTTGCGCAACGGAGGAATCGAATCGTAGCCTGCCATCGACTTTTCCAGGGTCGTCACGTAAAACATCGTTCCGTCTTGTCCCGCTTCTCCCTGCGACACGAGCGTTGTTAGATCCGGAGAGTTTTTCTCGCGCGCTGCCTTGACGTCTTTCAGCAGCGCCTCGATAGCCGGACCCTGCCCCGGCTTGATTCGGATCGCTGTGGTTCTCAGGTACCGCGACTCGCCCAGCATCTTCGCCATGGCCGCAGCGTCCGCCGGAGGATTGCTGCTCAAATCCCAACGGCGTCTCCTTAGCTCCGATCGGCTGCTCTCCACGCACTTCGTGAAATCCTGAAACAGCCGTTCGGCCGCGTCGTTGCCTAGCGCCTTTTGCAGCGAGCCAAAAAATGCCTCGCCTCCCTTCTGTACGTCGGCATAACCGTTGCGCGTGCTCACGATCGTAATGCGATTGAGCGGCCCGTAGTCTGTTTCCATTGCCAGCCACTGGTCGCCGTGGTTCTGATGGTTGATCGCAGCCATCTTCTTCGAGATGGCGTCAAACTCGGCTCGCTTCTCCGGTTTCACTTGCGCGATGTAAATATCGAGGTACTGTTCCTGTGCCTGAGCGGCAGCCAGCACCGTCAGCAACATCACCACGAACACACTCCACGTGGCCCTCTGCTTCATAGAAGTCTCCTTTTTTCGATTTTTTTGGATGGGGCCTTGCAAGTCGGGCACACGCTACTCCCGACAGGACGCCGCGTCAACCTATAACCAGCGGGAGCGCGACCCATGCAGCCGCGGAAAAACGACAAAGTGTTCCACGTGGAACATTCCAAAATGGGAAACCAATGCAAATATAAGGCCCTTACAGTCCGCAGCTTTTGGCCCAATGTACGTGATTTTACTTCTTGGTATATACTATCGATATATACTTCTACAGAGGTGTTCAGTCGATGGCCGAGCCAGAGACCGCCAAGCTCTTTCGGAACGGACGCAGCCAGGCTGTGCGCTTACCCCGAGCGTTTCGTTTTGCGGGTGATCGGGTACGCATCCGTCGCGTCGCCGACGGAGTGCTCCTTCAGCCCATCATGCAAGACTCCGACGAGTGGTTCGCCAAGCTCGACGGGTCGAATGCCGAGCCGTTCCCTGCGGACCGACGGCAACCCCCCACGCCAAAACGGAAAGCGTTTCGCTGAATCTGAATGAATTACCTGCTCGATACCTACGCGTGTATCGCTCTCATCAACGGAACACCAGCGCCGGTCCGCAACCTTATGCGCAAGGCCATCGACGGCGGTGGCCACCTATTCACATCATCGATCGTGCTGTTCGAGCTTTGGTACGGAGTCGGAAAGAGTTCGCGACCACAAGCTAATGCGCAGAGGGTCGAAGTTTTTCTCTCGGGCCCGGTAACGGTGCTTGCTTTCGACGATTCCGATTCGCGTACGGCCGGCGCTATTCGCGCAACACTGGAAGTTTCCGGCAGACCGATAGGCGCCTACGACTTGCTTGTCGCCGGACAAGCCATGGCCCGCGAACTTACGCTGGTCACCGCCAATGTGAAAGAGTTCTCTCGCATAAAGGGACTAAAATGGGAAGATTGGGCAAAGCCCTGAACGCTAAGACCGAACCATGAGACTAATACGTACGCCTGCGACCTAACAGCTAAGACCTAACACCTAAGACCTGGGAACTGTTTTTATGAGAGACGTCATCATCGCATCCGCTGTTCGTACTCCTGTGGGACGGGCCTTCAAAGGAACCTTGCGCGCGACTCGTCCTGACGAGATGGCCGCCGTCGCCATCAAAGGCGCGCTCGATCGTCTGCCGCAACTCGATCTGAAAGAAATCGAAGATGTCATCCTCGGCTGCGCCATGCCCGAAGGTGAGCAAGGGATGAACGTGGCTCGCATCGCCTCGCTGCGCGCCGGACTGCCCGTCGAAACTTCGGCGCTCACCATCAATCGCTTCTGCTCGTCGGGACTGCAATCGATCGCGATGGCTGCCGAGCGCATCATGGCCGGCGGAGCCGAAGTCATCGTCGCGGGCGGCACTGAATCCATGTCGATGATCCCCATGGGTGGCAACAAGATTTCGCCCAACCCCTGGCTTGTCGAGCACCATCCCGGCGCCTATCTTTCGATGGGCCTGACCGCCGAACGCGTCGGCCAGCGTTTCGGCATCACGCGCGAGCAGAGCGACGAGTTCTCACTCCGGAGCCACCAGAAAGCGCTCGCCGCCATCCAGGCTGGCAAATTCGCGGACGAGACCGTCCCCGTGCCGGTCAGCTTCACCACCCCGAATGGGAAGAAGCCGCACCGCCAGGAGATCACCTTCAAAGTCGACGAAGGTCCGCGCGCCGACACTTCGCTCGAAGCCCTGCTCGCGTTAAAACCGGCCTTCCACGTGAAGGGCATGGTCACCGCCGGCAACTCGTCGCAGATGTCCGACGGCGCGGCCGCTGCCGTTGTGATTTCCGCCGACCGTGCCAAAGCTCTCGGCATCACACCCATGGCCCGCTTCGTCTCGTTCGCGACGGCCGGCTACAAGCCGGAAGAGATGGGACTCGGCCCGGTGTTCGCGATTCCCAAGGCGCTCAAACTGGCTGGGCTCAAACTCGACCAGATCGACGTCATCGAACTCAACGAAGCCTTCGCCGCGCAGTCGCTCGCGGTGATCAAAGAAGCCGGACTTGACCCGGAGAAAGTAAATCCCAACGGTGGCGCGATCGCCCTCGGCCACCCTCTGGGCTGCACGGGCGCCAAGCTGACCGCATCGATCCTACGCGAGCTCAAGCGCCGCAAGGCGCGCTTCGGCATGGTGACCATGTGCGTCGGCGGCGGCATGGGCGCTGCGGGAATATTTGAGAACCTGAATTCATAACAACGAGTGCCGCATCCTAAATGCGCAGACGGATGCAGCGCTTAGAAAGCGAAGACACGAATCCTTCGAGTTCAGTCGCCTCGATGTGATTCGTGTCTTGTAATTTGACGTTCTGCTAGCTCTTCTTGGATGTTACGGCGAAAAACGCCTTCGCTTCCTGATCTACATTCTTGCTCCCGCAATGCGGGCAAACCACTTCTCCTTCGTGCTCGGTGAGTGTGAGAACTTTTTCGAATTCCTTGTGGCAATCGAGGCAAACATAGTCGTACACAGGCATGGGAACCTCCTGTGGAGCGCTCGTGGGGATTCGAGCGGATTCTAATCTTTTTCGGGAGTGCGGTCTCTGATTTTTCGACAGGACTCAAGAGCGGAGATTGAGAGCACCCTGCAACGCAATACGCGCAGGAAGACAGACAAAAACAAAAACCACAGAGGCACGGAGGAGATGACGGTACTCCACCCGTGGCCCAGACTCCTGGGGCCTTCGCGAGACGAAGTCCTGAGTGCTCTCCGTGTCCTCTGTAGTGAATCGGTCTTTACTTCTTCTCAGTAATCTCGATCGTCGCCCGTGTGTTCTCCCAATCGAGATACATGTGGCATCCGGTTCCCATCTCGTGGAACGAGATCGTGAAATTCTCCACCGGCCCGGAAGTCTTCGACACGCTCATATCGTAGCGACCAAAGTCTTCGCCCTCGGGATACGGAATGCCCCATTCGCCCGTCTTCTTGCTGATGATTAGCGTCCACTTGTCCTGATTGGGCACGGTAAACATCGTATAGTTGCCAGCGGGAACGTCTTTTCCGCCGATGCTCAGGTTCGTGTCCGTCACAAACGTGGTCGCTTCGTTTGCCCCCGTGCGCCAGGGTTCGCCGTAAGGCACCAGACCACCAAAGATTTTGCGGCCCTTGGCGCGCGGACTGGAATACGCCACCTTGATGCTCTTCCCATCGGCGAATTTGCACTGCGCGTTCTCCGCCGGACTCGGGCGCTGCTTCTGGCCGCCCATCTGCGCGACCGCCATCACCGACAACATAAGGACGCTACACAACAGAAAAGCCGTACATTTCTGCATGAGTTCTCCTTTTATTCAGCAACCAGCATTCAGTTCTCAGTTCTCAGTTCTGAGTTCTCAGTTCTCAGTTCTCAGTTCTCAGTTCTCAGTTCTCAGTTCTCAGTTCTCATAATTGGACGCCGATTCCGGCAATGCGTGAGCGCTGAATGC
>Ga0126381_100004790_pt1 | contig 14778 bp, 14 predicted proteins | sample PanSoiMetPlot_28_FD_96465 | JGI IMG/M metagenome (GOLD analysis project Ga0126381, IMG submission 96465) | Tropical forest soil microbial communities from Panama - MetaG Plot_28 | ecosystem: Environmental > Terrestrial > Soil > Tropical forest > Bulk soil | place: Panama | collected 2016-02-17
ACGAGCTTGCCGTTCTTGGTCACCGGCACGCCGGAGATGCGAAACCGTTTCATGACCTCCAGCGCGTCGGCGATCTGCTGCTCAGGCTCCACGGTGACGGGATCGACGATCATCCCGCTTTCCGAGCGCTTCACGCGGTCCACTTCCTCGGTCTGGCGGTCGATGGGCATGTTGCGGTGAACCATTCCGATGCCGCCCTGCTGCGCCAGCGCAATGGCCAGGTGGGATTCGGTCACCGTATCCATAGCTGCGCTCACAATGGGAATGTTCAGCCCAATCTTTCGTGTGAGCCAGGTCCGGGTGTCGGTCTCGGCGGGAACCAATTCGGTGCGCGAAGGAAGCAGCAAAACGTCGTCGAAAGTGAGGCCTTCAGGGATCGTTTCGGGGATCATGTTCCATGATAACAACGCTAAGGCGCGCTATTTTCGGCAGTCGCGGCTATAATTGAAAGAGGAGCCCTAAGTGTCTATCGCACGATTCTTGCGCCTCTCGGCGCACTTGCAGATGCTGCCGATTCTCGAGGGCGGCGAGGAGACCCTCATCGGCGGCCAAGCCATCATGGAGGGCGTAATGATGCTCGCGCCGCATAGTTGCTGCATCGCTGTGCGCAAACCGGATGGGCAGATCGTCACGGAAGAGAGACCGGTCCAGAAAGTCTCCGAGCGCTATCCGATCTTCCGCTGGCCTGTGTTGCGCGGAGTCGGCCGCATTGGTCAGACCATGGCGCTCGGCAGCAAGGCATTGAAATATTCGTTCGATCAGGCTCTTGCCGAAGAGGTGGCAAAAGGCAACCTGAAGCAGCCCTCCAAAGCCAATTCCTGGATGATGGCGGGAAGCATGATTTTTTCCGTTCTGGTGTTTCTGTTCCTGTATAAATTCGTGCCCCTCTTCTTGGCCACCAGCCTGGGGCACGCGGTTCCGGCTCTTTCCGGCCTTTTCGCTGTGAACATGATGGACGGCGCGCTTCGCATCGCGATCTTTCTGGCTTACCTGCTACTGCTGTCGCGTCCGAGGGATATCCGGCGGGTTTTTCAATATCACGGCGCCGAGCATAAAGTCGTGTTCAATTTCGAATCCGGCAAGCCGCTCAGCGTGGAAAACGCGCAGAAGTTCACCACCTACCATCCGCGCTGCGGAACCTGCTTTTTGCTGGTGATGCTGGTGGTGTCAGCCATTGTCTACGCCCTGCTACCCGTGCATGGGTTCTTGGCGAAATTTCTGCTGCGTATCGCTTGCCTGCCTCTGATTGTTGGACTAAGCTACGAACTGATCCGCTTCGCCGCCCGGCGGCAAGGAACGCTCTTGGGCATGTTGTTGACGCCGGGTCTGTGGCTTCAGCGGATCACCACCAAGCCGCCGGACGATTCGCAGGCGGCCGTGGCGATTCATGCGCTGAACGGCGCCATGGCGTTGGAAGCCCGGCAAGGCGGCGAGTTGGTCGTCGCTTAAACTAAAACAGGCTAAAGCCTGTTCCACTTATGCAATACCGTCAAAAACTCGACGATCTCGAACGCCGCTTCGAAGCGCTCACGGAGCAAATGGCGGATTCCGCCATCATCGCCGACGCCGCGCAATATCGCAAAATCAGCAAGGCGCAGAGCGAGTTGACCGAAGTGGTGGCCAAGTATCGCGAGTGGAAAACCGCCCACCAGAATCTTGTGGATGCGCGGGCGATGCTCAATGATTCGGACGCCGACCTGCGCGCGATGGCGGACGAAGAAATCCTCCACCTGGAGCCGCAGTTGGCGGAGATCGAGCAAGAGCTGAAGGTTCTATTGCTGCCCAAGGATCCGAATGACGAGAAGAACATCGTTCTGGAGATTCGGGCGGGCACCGGTGGCGACGAAGCGACGTTGTTTGCCGCGGAGATATTTCGCATGTATACCCGATTCGCGGAGTCGCGCCGTTGGAATGTAGAAGTCACTTCGGCGAGCGAATCCGCCGTCGGCGGCTTGAAAGAAGTCATCGCGCTGGTGAGCGGCAACAAGGTCTACAGCCAGCTCAAATACGAAAGCGGCGTTCACCGCGTGCAGCGCGTGCCGGAAACCGAGCAGCAAGGCCGCGTCCATACGTCCGCGGTCACCGTCGCAGTGCTGCCGGAAGCGGATGAAGTCGAAATCAATATCGACCCCAAGGACATTCGCATCGACACCTTTTGCTCTTCCGGACCGGGTGGGCAAAGCGTCAACACTACTTATTCCGCTGTTCGCATCACGCACCTGCCCACGGGTCTGGTGGTTTCCTGCCAGGACGAGAAATCACAAATCAAGAATCGCGCCAAAGGGCTGCGCGTGCTGCGCTCCCGCCTCTACGAATTGGAACTGGAAAAGCAGCAGGAAAAGATCGGAGCTGAGCGGCGCACCATGGTCGGCTCCGGCGACCGCAGCGAGAAGATCCGCACTTACAACTTCCCTCAAAACCGCGTCACGGATCACCGCATCGGACTGACGCTGCATCAGCTCAATCTAGTGATAGACGGCAAGCTCGATCCGATTGTGGACGCGCTCACTACCTATTACCAGACCGAAAAGCTCAAAGAACAGAGCGAAGCGGCGTAAGATAGCTGTCAGCGATTAGCTGTCAGCTTTCAGCTTCCTAATGGACATCCGGACCGCTTTATTGCAGGGACAGCGGTTATTGGAAGAAGCCAAGATCGCGGCGCCTCGCCTTACCGCCGAAGTTCTTATGGCCCGCGCGATCGGACGCGATCGTTCCTGGCTCTACGCCCACTATGACGAAGAACTGCGCGAGCTGTGGTGGATTCATTACGGCCGTTATCTGCACGAACGGCTGAAGGGCAAACCCACCCAGTACATCACGGGCCGCCAGGAATTTTATGGACGCGAGTTTCGTGTGACGCCCGAGGTGCTGATCCCCAGGCCGGAGACAGAGCACGTCGTCGAGGCAGTTTTGGAGGGCGTGCGCGGCGCCAAAGTCATTGCCGATATCGGAACCGGCTCCGGCGCCATCGCCGTGACGCTGGCTCTCGAAATGGAGGCGCGTATGCTCGCCACGGACGTGTCAGAGCAGGCTCTGGAAGTCGCCGCCACCAACGCGCGCGGGCTTGGGGCTACTGTGGAGTTCATCGCCTGCGACCTCGGATCGGCGCTACGCGCGGAGGCGTTCGATCTTGTCGTGTCGAATCCGCCGTACGTGCCGGAAGCGGGCTCCGGCGAAATCCAGAAGGAAGTGCGCGATTTCGAGCCGCCCGTGGCGCTGTTCGGCGGCCCCGACGGGCTCGACCTCTACCGCCGCCTCATTCCCGACGCATGGCGCTTGCTGCGGCCTGGCGGATTTCTGATCATGGAGATCGGATGGAGCGCCTCGGAACGGATTTGCGCCATGCTGAAAACGTGGAGGCAAGTGGAAACCAAAGCCGACCTGGCTGGGATTCCGCGCGTGGCCGTCGCCAGGAAACCGTGAGCCGGCTCTACTTTCACCTCGACATGGACGCCTTCTTCGTCTCCGTGGAAGAATTGTTCGATCCTTCGCTCAAAGGCAAGCCCGTGGTCGTGGGTGGGCGGCCGAACGAGCGTGGCGTCGTCTCCGCCGCGTCGTATGCCGCGCGGAAGTTTGGCGTGCATTCCGCGATGCCTCTCCGCACTGCCTACCGTCTCTGCCCCCAGGCGATATTTGTAGAGGGCCACCGCGATCGCTATATCGAATACTCGCGCAAAGTCTATGAAGTCCTCCAGAGATTTTCGCCGCGCGCCGAAATGGCGTCGATCGACGAAGCCTATCTCGATCTGGCCGGCACGGAGCGGCTCCACGGGCCGCCTCTCGCGGCGGCGCACAAGTTGCATGATGCGGTGAAACGGGTGACGGACCTAAACTGCTCGATCGGCGCGGCGCAGTCGCGGATGGTCGCCAAGGTCGCCTCCGATCAAGCCAAGCCGAACGGAGTTTTGTGGATCCTGCCGGGCGAGGAAGCGCGGTTCCTCGCGCCGCTCGACGTGCGCAAGGTTCCCGGCGTGGGCAAAGTCACCGAACGCAATTTGCACGCCTGCGGCATCCGTAAGGTCGGCGATCTGGCCGCGCTGGAGAAAGCGTTTCTGGAAGAGCGCTTCGGGCAGTGGGGCTTGGCTCTTGCGGGCAAGGCCAAAGGATTCGATGCCGGCGGCTGGTTCGACACGGAAGTCGGCGAAGGCGGCGATCCCAAATCTATCAGCCACGAGCACACGTTCTCCGTCGACACGCCCGAAGCAGGCGAGCTGGACGCAATGTTGGTGCGGCTGTCGGAAATGGTAGCGCGGCGCTTACGGGATCACCGTTTGTGGGCCCGCACCGTCCAGATCAAGCTGCGCTACTCGGATTTCTCCACATTCACCCGCTCGCGCACGCTCGATCATGGAACGCAGATCGACGCGGATCTCGCCGCTGCGGCGCGCGATCTGTTCCACAAAGCCTGGACCGGCAAGCCGATCCGCTTGCTTGGAGTCTACGCGCAGCAGCTCGGAAACGCCGAGGGCCAAGCCAGCCTGCTCGATGGCGACAAAGCCGAAACCTGGCGCAAAACCCTCCATGCCGTCGACAAGCTCCGCGACAAATACGGCGATGGCGTCGTGTCGCTGGCCGCCGGAATGAACGCCGCCTTCCGCGCGCGGGTGCATGAGAATCCGGAGAATCTGCCGGGCAAGGAACCTGAGAAGAAGCGCGGCTGAACTCCTCAGAGACAAGCGGCACAACGGAGCCTGGCGCGGCCAATCAGTGCGAGTTTCCTAAGCAAGCACCGCGCCGGCCATGTGCCGCTCTGATAAAATCGTCCGAACTGTGGCCCTCTCTGCTGGCGATCGCCTCGGTCCCTACGAAATCGTAGCGCCTCTCGGTGCGGGCGGCATGGGCGAAGTGTACCGTGCGCGCGATCCGCGCCTGGGCCGCGAGGTCGCCGTCAAAGTTTCCCTTGTCCAGTTCAGCGAGCGATTCGAGCGCGAGGCGCGCGCTGGTCGCTTCTTTGAATCATCCCAACATCTGCACACTGTTCGACGTGGGCCCCAACTTCCTGGTGATGGAGTTGCTGGAGGGGCCGACGCTGGCGGAACGCATCCAAGATGGGTCAATTCCTGTGGCGGAAGCGCTCGAAATCGCGCGGCAGATCGCGGATGCGCTGGAGGCGGCGCATGAAAAAGCCATAGTCCATCGCGACCTGAAGCCGGGCAACATAAAGCTCAAGCCTGATGGCAGCGTGAAGGTGCTGGATTTTGGACTGGCCAAAATGAGCGGCGCGGCCGCGCCCGGCGAAAACTCGCCAACGATCACCATCGGCGGGACCGAGGCGGGCATGATTTTGGGCACCGCAGCATATATGGCGCCGGAACAGGCGCGTGGGAAGCCGGTGGACAAGCGCGCCGACATTTGGGCTTTTGGCGTGGTGGTGTATGAAATGGTGACCGGGCAGCGCCTGTTCCAGGGCGAGACGATGACGGATCTGCTGGCGGCAGTCGTGACGGCGGACCCGAATTTGGATCGGGCGCCGGTAAACGTGCGAAAGCTCCTCCAGCGGTGTTTGGAGAAGGATCCGAAGAAGCGGTTGCGCGACATCGGCGACGCGATGGCGCTGGTAGAGGCGCCGACCTTAGCAACCGAGCCGCGACCGCAAGGGAGCGGTTGGATGCCGTGGTCAGTTGCAGGAGCGGCGGTGCTGGCGCTTGCTCCGGTGGCCTTCCTGCATCTCCGCGAAAAGCCGCCCGCGCCGCCCGCGCAGGTGCGCTTTCACATCGAATCCCCCAAACTCGCGCTCGCGATCGGCAGCAATTTCTACATGCCTCTCTCGCCGGATGGGCGGAGGCTCGCCTACACGGCCGCCGGTGCGGATGGCATGCAAAGGCTTTGGATTCGCGACATGGATACGCTCGAATCCAGAGTGGTCGCTGGAACGGAACAAGCCGTCAGCCCGTTCTGGTCGCCGGACAGCCGGTTTCTGGCGTTCGGCATCGGAAATACCTTGAAAAAGGTTGACGCATCCGGCGCCTCTGCTCCTCAAACGTTGTGCCAGTCGCCCAATGCTGTCGGGACGGGAAGTTGGAGCGCGGACGGCGTTATCATTTTCGGCGGCCGCGGGGCGGGTCCGATTGAACGGGTATCGGCTTCCGGAGGCACGCCCACGCCGGTAACCGCGCTCGCGCAAGCGGAAGGGTACCACACATTCCCGTTTTTCTACCGGACGGACGTCATTTCTATCTACGCGTCGGTAGCACTCGTGGCATCTACGCCGGTTCTCTCGACGCGAAACCAGCGGAGCAGGCCACAAAGCCAATCCTGGAAAGCTTCCTGGCCGCGACCTTCGCGCCTTCTTCCATCCCGAGTGGCGGATACCTTCTCTTCCTACGCGGCAACACGCTCATGGCCCAGCCCTTCGATGTCCGCCACCTGGAGCTTGCAGGCGAGGCAGTGCCCCTCGCCGACCGGGTGGCCACGTTTGGCTCCGCCGGGGGATTTTCCGTCTCGTCGAATGGCGTGCTCGCTTACCGAACCGGCGGGACGGCGAACCTTACGCAGTTCACCTGGTACGACCGTAAAGGGAACATGCTCAGCCGCGTAGGAGAGCCAGGGACTTATAGCGGCATGGACCTATCGCCTGACGGCGCCCGAGTGGCGCACCTCCGGCAGCAGGATGTCTGGATCATGGATTTGACGAGGGGCATCGACACGCGCTTCACATTTGATCCGGCTGCCGCCGGCTATCCGGTGTGGTCGCCCGATGGAAGCAAGATTGCGTTTTCCTCCCAGCGTCCGGGCCTCCTGGGTCTGTACGTGAAGCCTTCCAACGGCGCCTTGGAGGAGCAACCGCTGCTCACATCTCCCGAAGGAAAGACCGTGACGAGTTGGTCTCGCGATGGGCGGTTTTTGCTCTACGTGGCGAGCGATCCAGGCACGAAAAACGACGTTTGGGTGCTGCCGCTGGAAACGGGCGGCGGAGCCGGCAAACCCGTTCCACTGCTTCAAACTGCGTTTCAGGAAATCAATCCGTTCTTTTCCGAAGATATGCGCTGGATCGGCTACCTTTCGAACGAATCCGGCCGTCATGAAGCTTACGTGCGTCCGTTTTTGGCTTCGGGACCATCGGGCGCGCCCGTTCTCGGCGACGGTAAGTGGCAGATCTCCAAAGACGGAGCCCAGTCTCTTTTCTGGCGAGACGACGGCAAGGAAATTGTCCTGCTTGGGCTTGACGGAAGTTTGTCGTCCGTCGAGATAAGCACATCTCCTGCCTTCCGAGCCGGATCGCCCCAGCCTATGTTCCGCGTTCCCACGGCGACTGCCTCCTTGACTGCGACGCGGGATTTGAAGCGATTTCTTCTGGCCGTTCCTCCCGGCGAGCCGGAGAAACCGGAGCCGATTACCGTGGTGTTGAACTGGGAGTCGGCGCTAAAGAAATAGCGCGCCTTAAGTCTGGTTGGCCAAGACCGAATAGCCTTTGCCGCGGATCAGATTTTCGTCGGCGGTGATCAGCGTCAATGCGTACACCTTCGCGGTCGCGGCGAGAAGTCTGTCAGCCGGATCCGAATGAGCGAGAACTACATCCTCGGTCGCAAGCGCCACCTCGTGAGTCAAAGGCGCTTCACGGAATGTGACAATCGAGAGGGCATGTGAGATCCAAGTAGAGGGCCCATCCTTCAAAGCAACACGTCCTCTGCGAAGCAAGAGGATCACTTCCCAAAGACTGATCGGCGACAGCCATAACTCGTGGCGAGAGTCGGACAAGATGCGATCCACCCTGCGGGAGATTCACTTCGGCCCTGACCGGCTCTACAGCCAAATCTGGGTATCTAGTAGAAAATCATCAGCGCCACGCATCCCACTCTTCTAGGGGTGCAGCGGGTGAAGTAACATCGCCAAGGAATATGACGGTGCCTTCCATGTCGCCGATCCAATTGGCTCGCCGTTTCGGCCGCGGTGGCGGTGGCGGCCCGATTTGGGCGACCGGCTTGCCGAAACGCGTAACCAAAATGGGCTTCTTCGTCTTTCGAACCTGCTCTAGAACCGACAGGCAGGTGGCCTTGAATTTCGAAATCGCGATCTCTTCCACGCCCCGTTTGCACCATGGTCAAACCTCGGGGCGGACGGGCTGCGACGTTCGCGCCGACCTTCTCTAGTATGCTGATATCCATGATTCTTCGCGCTCTGCCGCTGCTCTGTTGCGCCGGCGCCCTGTTGGGCCAAGGCGTCACGTTCGACCGCTTGCTGCATCCCGACCGCGAGCCTCAGAACTGGCTCAGCTATTCCCGATCGATCGACGGCCAGCGCTACAGCCCGCTCACGCAAATCACACCTGCCAATGTCAAGAACCTGGAGTTGCAATGGGTGTGGCAGGCGCGGTCGCTGGAAAAATTCGAGGCGACGCCGCTGGTGGTGGATGGCGTCCTATATACCATCCAGGCGCCGAACGACGTGGTCGCGCTGGACGCCGTCACGGGTCGCCCCTTCTGGACGTTTCCCTACACGCCCGCGCCTGAAGCGCGCCCCTGCTGCGGACGCGTAAACCGCGGTCTGGCCATTCTGGGCGACACGCTGTATATGGGAACGCTCGACGCGCACATTGTCGCTCTCGACGCGAAGAACGGAAAGAAGCTTTGGGACACGACCGTCGCCAACGCCGCGGACCGGTACGTCATCACCCACGCCCCTCTGATCGTGAAAGACAAAGTGATCGTCGGCACCGCGGGCGGCGATGGCCCCACGCGTGGCCAGATCGTCGCCTTCGATGCGAAGACTGGCCAAGAAGTCTGGCGCTTCTACACCATTCCCGCTCCGGGCGAGCCGGGCCATGAAAGCTGGGCGGGAGACTCCTGGAAGACCGGCGGCGCGGCCATCTGGAACATCGGCGCGTATGACGCCGATCAGAATCTCACCTATTGGGGCATCGGCAATCCCGCGCCCGACACGAACGGCGACGCGCGGATCGGCGACAACTTGTACAGCGATTGCGTGGTCGCGCTTGACGCCGACACCGGCAAGCTGAAGTGGTATTACCAATTCACTCCACACGACGAATTCGATTACGACTCCACGCAAGTCCCTGTGCTGGCGGATATCCAATATCAGGGCCGCCCGCGCAAAGTGATGATGTGGGCCAACCGCAATGGCAACTGGTACGTGCTCGACCGCGCCACAGGCCAATTTCTTATGGGCAAGCCGTTCACGAAAGTGACGTGGATGAGCGGCTTCGATGAGCGCGGCCGCCCGATGCGCGTGCCTATAAGCACGGACAACGACCATCCGACGCTGATCATGCCCCATGGCCTCGGCGGAACCAACTGGTATCCGCCTTCCTACAGCCCTCACACCGGTTGGTTGTACATTCCTGCCTGGGAAAATAGCGGCGCCATGGTAACAAAGTCCAATGGATTCGGGCGCTCGTTGGGCAATACTCCGATGGCTCAAGTGAATCTGCAGCCCAACAATAAGACCGAGAACGAAGGCTATGGCGTTGTCCGCGCCTTCGATCCCAAGACGGGCGATCAGAAGTGGGAATTTAAGATGAACGACATCACTTGGGCGGGCGTGCTGACCACCGCTTCGGACCTTTTGTTCAGCGGCGGCCGCGAAGGCTACTTCTATGCGCTCGATGCCCGCAACGGGAATCTTTTGTGGCATGCGTCGTTAGGAGGGCAGGTCAACAGCGCCCCGATGAGCTTCGCCGTCGGCGGACGGCAATACATAGCCGTGAACGCCGGGACTGCGATGTTCGTATACGCATTGCGGCAGTAATAAAGAGAACGGTCTCAGGGATCTTTCACGCAGCGAAAACCGATGTCGCCCGCGGCGGCGGCCGCAGGGATCGTCATCGAGTCGTAGGCCAGATTTCCGGAGAGCGGCGTCAAGCATGAGCCGCCCCGGATAGCGACTCCGGAGGCGGTCTCGCCCTCCACCATCTCCCACGCATTGCCGATCATTTGAAACGCGGGATATGCGCCGAACGAGCGCACTGGCATCAAGGCATGCCGAGCCAGGTTGGAATTGTTCGACACATTGGCGCGCGACGGATCTTCGGCGTCGCCCCACGGAAACAAGGCGCCGTCTTTGCCGCGCGCCGCGCGCTCCCATTCGAGCGGCGTCGGCAGGCGTTTGCGGCTCCATCGGGCGTAGGCTCGCGCTTGCTCGATGGTTATGTTCACCACCGGAAGATTGCGAGCCCCTTCCGGAGGCGCGCAGCCGGTGACCTCGCAAAAGTCGGAATACTCGGCGTTGCTGACTTCCGTGGCGTCGATGTAGAAAGCATGCAGCTTCACGGGATGTTTGTCAGCGCCCGCCAGGAACGTTCCCGCTGGAATGTAGACCATGCCCGGAATCTGGGGAGGCGGCTGAAGCCAGTACCACGCCCACACTGCGAGGGCGGCCACCAGGAGCACCGATCCGTACACGACGATCGACAACCGGATCAGCGATTTTCCTGGATTCCTCGGCTGGCGAACTGGAGCGGGGACGCGAGGTTCGTCCATGAGCGCTTAGGCTTGCCGCCCGCGGGTCGCGAGGGTTCGCATCGCGTTCAGGCGCTCCAGTTCCTCGCAGACCAGATCGAACGACCGGGGACGCTGAGCCGGATCCTTCTCCGTACAGCGCGCGATCAGATCGCGAACGGAGCCCGGAACGCGGGCTGCCGCCAAAGGCCCCAACTTCAGCGGCTGGTTAAGGATCTGATCGAAAATCTCGTCCACTGAGCCGCCGGCCACTGGCTTCGCGCCCGTGAACAGCTCGAACAATAAAATGCCAAAGGAATAAATGTCGGCCTGCGGCGTCAGAGGTTTCCCCAGGACTTGCTCCGGTGACATGTAGGACGGCGTGCCGACAGTGAATCCAGAACGCGTGAAGTGGACGCCTTCCATTTTGGCGAATCCAAAATCCATCAGCCGCAGTTTCCCTTCGCGGTCAATATGAAGATTCTCCGGTTTGATGTCGCGGTGGATAATTTTGCGGGTATGAATATGGGTGAGCACGCGCGCGATTTGCAAGGACAGTGCTATCCGGTTTTGAAAATCGCCCAGCCGCCCATTCCGGATCGCGTCGCGTAGATTCTCGCCTTCAAGGAACTCCATGACGATGAAGGGCCGCCCCTGCTCCTCGCCAAAATCATAAACACGGACAATGTTTTCGTGACGGATCTGGCACGCGATTCGAGCCTCCTGAAAGAATCGCGCTTTGGTCTCTTCGTCAGCGGCGCCTTGTTCGGTCAGCCATTTCAGAGCGACGGTCCGTCCTAGGACGCAGTCCCTGGCCCGGTAAACGTGGGCCATGCTCCCGCCTAGAAATTTCTCCAACTCATATTTGCTGACTTTTCTGAGAGGCGCCGTCACTACTCTGACCCGCTACATTTTATCCTCTCGCGTCCATCCAAGCAGCCAGCCCGTGTGGCGCGCGATCATCAGTTCCTCATTGGTGGGGATCACCCACGCAGAAGCCTTGCTGGCGCGGCTGGAAATCCGGGGACCGCCACGGGCGTTGGATTGAGCGTCCACCTCCAACCCTAGCCATGCCGAAGACTCACAAATCCGGCTGCGAATCTCCGCCGAGTTTTCTCCGATTCCGGCGGTGAACACCAGCCCGTCGATCCCCCCCAATACCGCTGCCAGAGCGCCAATCTCTTTCGAGGCGCGGAACACGAAGTAATCCACGGCCAGGCGCGCCTCCGGCTGGCTATTCGCGAGAAGATCTCGCATATCGCTGCTGACGCCGGAAATGCCGAGCAAGCCGGATTTGTGGTACAGAATCGTCTCCACTTCGCTCGCCGAGAGCTTCAAATTCTGGAAAAGGTACAGAACCGCGCCGGGATCCAGCGACCCGGCGCGAGTGCCCATGCAAAGTCCGTCCAGCGCTGTGAAGCCCATCGTGCAATCGAGACTCTTTCGGTCATTCATCGCGCAAAGGCTCGCGCCGTTTCCCAAATGCGCTACGATCACGCGCCCGCCGGCGATTTCCGGCGCGACTTGTGGAAGAGCGGACGCGATGTATTCGTAAGACAGTCCGTGGAAACCGTACCGCTGCACGCCCCTCCCCCGGATCTCCTCGGGCAGCGGAATCAGCTCCGCCAGATGCGATTGAGTTCTGTGGAAGCTGGTGTCGAAGCAAGCCACTTGCGGCGCGCCGGGCAGCCATCGGGAGACCGCTCCCATCGCCGCAAGATTGTGCGGCTGATGCAAGGGAGCGAGCGGCGTCAAGTCGTGTAGTTCGGCCAAAACTTGCGGCGTCACTACCGTTGGTTTTTCATAGCGCGACCCGCCATGCACCACGCGATGCCCAACCGCGGCGACTCGCCTCGCATCCGGCAACGTTTTGAGCCGCGCGGACACAGTGTCCATGGCGGCGCTCCAGCTCTGCATTCGGGGTCCCGCGCCAACGCCTTCGATTTGGCCCTTCAGCTCCAGCCGCCAGTCTTCGCCCTTGAGATGGCTGTAGGCGGAAAACTTCAGGCTGGACGAGCCCGCGTTTAGAACCAGGACAAGGTCGCCCACATCAATGCGTCATCGCGTACACGAGGTAATTCACGCCGGTGCGGATGCCGAGCGCGGAGTATTTCTCCGGGTAGCCTGGGTCGTCGGCCCATTCCCAGGAATCGCCGGTATCGTGGTTGAAAAGCACAGTGAGCGTGATGCGCTTTTTATCGTCGTAGACGGCGCGCCAATGTGGATCGGCGCCGCCGTTCAGGTACGGCAGCCCGCCGATGCTCCATGCGCCGGAAACCTGATAGCGCTGATCCAGATCGAAGACGGTGTGGAAGATGGGATCGCTGTCTTCGATCTCGACGATGGGGCGCCCCGGAAACAAGCGATCCATGTTGCGCTGGAAGTAGTACCAGTCGCTTTCGCCCCAGAAATCGTCGCCGAGAATGAAACCTCCGCGCGCCAGATATTCGCGAATCCTCGCGTATTGCTCGTCGGTCAGGTTCCATTGATCCGGACCAGCGCAATAAAGAAACGGCCAGTTGAAAATGTCGTCGCCGTCGAACGGGTTCACAGGCTGTTCAACGGAGCGCACTTGTACGCGCGTCAGCCTCCGCAGCGCGAGGACGAAATGCCGATCCGATCGCGGGTAGTCGTTGGTCCATGCGCTGCGTCCTTCGCGCCAGTCAAAGCGCCAGAGCCGCCCGAAGATGCCCCAGTTGCCTTGCGGATACATCATGCGCGCGAAAACGAATTCGGTCCTTTCCTGGTAATCCGGCGGCAGCGGGAAGTTACTGTATTCCTGGCCTGGATATTCGCGAAAGGGTCTTTGGAACGCGTACACTCCACTTACGGTGGCGAGCGCCAGCACCACCAAGAATGGCCGAGTCACATGTTAAGGCTAACATCGAGTCCCACGTAATTCTCCGCCAGCGATTGCTGCGCGGCGCGCGAGCCAGTCAAGTAATCCAACTCCGCGAGCTGTCTTCGGCGGTCAAAGGCGCTGTCGCCGGGGAACAAGTGGAGCATCGAGGTCATCCACCACGAAAAGCGCTGCACCTTCCAGGCGTGACGCAGACAGATGGCGGAATACCGGTCCAGCAGATCGCGGCTGCCGCGGCCATAAAACTCACCCAACGCCCGAGCGAGTACGCGTACGTCGACGGCGGCGAGATTCAATCCCTTCGCTCCGGTCGGCGGCACGATGTGAGCGGCATCGCCGGCCAGGAATAGGCGCTTGTACTGCATCGGGTCGATCATGAAACTGCGCATGCCGGTGATGCCCTTTTGCAGCACGGGGCCCTCGGTCAGTTCCTGTGCCCCCACTGCCGCGAGACGCGTGTGCAGCTCCTCCCAAATACGCGCGTCAGGCCAGTTGCGGATGTCCTCCTGAGGGTCGCATTGCAGGTAAAGGCGGGAAAGCTCGGGCGAGCGCATGCTGGAGAGCGCGAAGCCGCGATCCGTGTGGCAATAGGTGACTTCTTCCGACGATGGTGGAGCGGCGGCGAGAATCCCGAGCCACGCGAATGGATAGACGCGCTCAAAGACAGTGAGCGCGCCCTCTGGAGCCGCGGCGCGCGAGATGCCGTGGAAGCCATCGCATCCGGCGATGAAATCGCAGACCAGTTCGTGCTCCTCGCCCCCCTGCCGGTAAAGGATTCGGGGGCGTTCGCTCTCCAAATCGCCCATGCTGAGCACTTCGGCTTCGAACAAGATCTCGCCGCCCGCGGCGATCCGCGCTGCGAGCAAGTCTTTAATCACTTCTTGCTGGGCGTAGACCGTAATAGTGCGGTCGATCAGGTCTTGAAAGTCGATGCGAAAGCTGCGCCCGGCAAAGCGCAGTCCAATGCCGCGATGTGGTAGGCCCTCGCGCTTCAGCCGCTCTCCCACGCCAGAGTTCACCATCAGTTCGACCGTGCCTTGCTCCAATACCCCGGCGCGAACTCGCTCCTCAATGTAGGGGCGGGTATGCGTTTCGAGCACGATCGATTCGATCCCTTCAAGATGAAGAAGATGGGAGAGAATCAGCCCAGCCGGTCCCGCGCCGGCTATGCCCACTTGAGTGCGTCGAGTCATGAAGGAGAAGGTTGTGAAATCATGCAGAGCGCGCCAAAATCGCAAAGGAAAACTTTGCGTGCTTTGCGCCTTTGCGAGAGAAGAAGGTGTAAGGTCTCGGCTTGCCCAGCGAACACAGCGGATCACCCACTACGATGTTCTGCCAGCTCAGACGCGGGATTGCCAGATAGTAGCTCTCCGCCAGATTCCGACCTCGATAATACGCCGGCCGCAACAGATCCGGGCGCGGCGTCATCGCCAAGTACGGCTCATATACGTGGCCCGAAGCGCCGGTAACGCCTTCCAAAATATAATCCGCGGTCAACGTTTGCGGGCCGCCGTGGAACCACAA
>Ga0126381_100004791_pt1 | contig 14777 bp, 28 predicted proteins | sample PanSoiMetPlot_28_FD_96465 | JGI IMG/M metagenome (GOLD analysis project Ga0126381, IMG submission 96465) | Tropical forest soil microbial communities from Panama - MetaG Plot_28 | ecosystem: Environmental > Terrestrial > Soil > Tropical forest > Bulk soil | place: Panama | collected 2016-02-17
CGCGTAAGGACGTGCTGTGGGACCTCGCGAGATTAGCCTTGTGGCGTAGGCATGATCTTTATACAGCTCAGGCTGTAGGTTTCGGGTGTGTGGCCGGCCGCATGTCTAGTAGCCCGGTAGACAACATCGCGGCGAGCGACAATGGACAGATGGCAGAAAAGAAAGGGCGGCAGTCCCGCTCGGGCCTCGCCCGCATCGTCGGCGCTGGCAAACCCAAGGCGCGCGATCTCCCGCCCGTCAAGTCCAAGCGCATCTTTCCGTCCGGCAAGGTCGCCAAGACACCGGGGACCACCAAGAAGGACGGGGGCAAGGACTAGAGCAGCGCGTCCAGGTGCGGATTCTGCGCCCCGGACAAGTGGCGGCCGCCCGGCCGGTTAGGGGTGCGCGCCCAGGACGCCAGCCGCGTCACCCCGTCCGCGCCCACGTAGGCATGCGGCGGAAACACCGTCCCGTCATCCAGCACCCACCCCGCCGGGTACGGGCCATCCACCCGGCGCACGATCACCGGCCGGTGGTAGCCCGTCTCCCCGCCCTCAGCCATCTGCCACGTCAGCGTGGGCCACGCCCGGAACGTGAACACCCCGGCATCGTCCTCAGCGGCGTCCGCCGGGATACCGGCCAGCTTGCGCTGGCGGCCCATCCGCACATGCGCCGGACCGAGCACGGTGACGTTGGTCGCGGAACGTTTCACCACGAGGCTCAGCGGCTCGATGGCGGCCGACACCTGCCGCAGCACCCACCGAGTACGAGCCGCCCCGGTCAGCCCGTCAGGGGCCACTACAGCCCCGCCAGCGGCCCGGCTGCCCAACGCGGTCTCGGCCACGATCAGCCCGTCCGTGTTGGCCACCAGGATCGCGCCCTCACCCACCAGCTCGATCACCGTGCCCAGCGCCACCCGCACCGCTGACTCAATCCACGCCGTCACCGCCGGGTAAGCGTTGTCCGCGCCATCGGCCTGTTCCACCCACCAGCGCCGCCCGCCCAGGTCCACGTTGCCGCCCGGCAGCCCGGTGGCCATGTTGATACCCGCCTCGTACCCCCAGCCTTTGGTGGGGGCGTCGCCCAGCTCGGTGCGCGTCCAGGTGTGCCCGGCGAACCGTCCGATGACGGTGCGCCCCCACACCCGTAGCGAGTTACGCACCACCGCCGGGACCTCACCGTTAACGGTTGCCCGCTGGTCCAGTAGCCAGTCCGCCCACGGTCCCAGCACCGGTTCCAGCCGGTGCCATTCGCAGCGCCCGATCGAGCGCAGCTCACCCCGCTCCCGGGCGGCCGCCAGCTCGGGACCGGCCAGTGTGGTGTCAAACACCCCGGTGGGGTACCAGGTTTGATCCTGCCAGCGCAGCGGGTAGCGCGGCCGGGGCACTTCCACCCGGCAGTCCGCGATCAACCCCACATCGGCCTGGTCCAAGTAGGGAACGTCCAGGGGCATCCGGTCGTAGGCACCAGCTCGGCGTACCGGCACGGCCAGCGTGGTGGCGGCGGTGGGGTAGGCGGCCGCCAAGTCAATCTCCAGGTAGCGGCGGGCGCGGAACGTGCCGACCCGCCACACCGTGCGCCGCCCACCGTAGAGCGCGGCCCGGTCCCGGCGCTGCGCGTCCGCTGACGGGTCCATGACCATGGTCTGCGCCGCGATCCGTTGCCGCATATGGCCAAACGCAGTAGCGGTGCCCGACACCGACCAGTAGCCACGCCCCTCCCGATCGTGCCAGTCCATGAGCTGACACAGGGCGGCCGCCAGAATCGACACATCCGCCCGGCACCGCCTAAGCCACGTGGCTTCGCTGGCGGTGGCCCTAGGTAGCGGTGGCTTGGCGATGCCCAGCATGTTGCCCAGGTCCTTGATCGACGCGGGCAGGTAGGACACCGAGTCCACCAGCGTCAGCGAACGGCGCCCCTTGGACATGCGCATCCACGGGGCGTCCCCGGATAGGGCGAAGTCCCCCACCGCCCAGCCCATTTCAATCAGGTGCAGCGGCAGCCTGGTGGTCACCAAGTCGAATGCGAGGTTATGCGCGAACAACCACAGCGTTTCGCGGTGCACGCTGGCCTGGTCCACCGAACGGGCCAGCCCGCTCGCGGAAGTGCCCCGGGTCCACACCGAGGAGCGGTCCACCGCAACTCGCGCCCGCCGGTCGATGATCTTGGCGCACCACAGCCGCAGCGCCTCCACCTCCCGCTCCCCCTCGGTCACGGTGCGGGTCTCGGTGTCCAGCACGTATAGGTGCGGCGGGGACCACGTGGTCTTGGACGCTTTCAGGTAGTGCACCGGGGTGGGCGGCATCTCACACCGCCACGATCGACACGTCACCGATCCCGGTGAACTCCCCCACCGGCAGGGAGCCGGACGCGGGCGCGTAGGCGCCCAGTGCGTCGATCAAGTCCCCGACCGTTGCCGGGAGGGCGCCGTTAGGGAACTTGGCCGTCAGCATCACGCTGGAGGCCTCGCCCAGCGGGGTGGTGAACAGTGCCTGGAATCTCACCTGGTAGTCAGCCAGCGCGGTCAGCGCGAGCTGCTCACTCGACCAGGGGGCGGTGGCCATCATCTCGGAGGTGATCGAGCGGTCCAGGCCGCTGGTCACGGAGTCCTCGCGGGCGGCGCCGAATGCTTCCCCGGAGTTGCGGAGCTGCGCGGCTGCGCTCCTGACCTCGTTGATGCCTTGCACGGTGACGGGACCGAACCCGCCGGGCTCGGCGGCCTGGGCGTCGCGGATTACGGACCACAGCTCGGCGGTGGTGGCGCGCTGCGCGACGGCGGCCTGCACGGTGCCCCAGTACGCCATGGCCGCGCGGCCAGCGTCAGACAGCGGCATCGGATCAGCCAGGCAGTGGCGTGGTGTCCGCTATCTCGCCGATGCGCTGGCCCAGCTCGGCCAGCTGCGCCGCTAAGTCGGGCATGGCCGCGCATTCGGCCAGCACGGTGCTCTGGTCGAGCTGAGCGTGCGCGGTGCGCATCGCCAAGTGGAGCCACGTCAGCAGCTCATCCAGTTGGACCATCCCAGCCTCCAGGTGTCGTGTAACCCAGGTTGCGCGTTGGCGCCCCCCAGCGCGCCCGCTGAGCCCCGATCCGGTCTCTGGGGGTACATAGACCCCGGCCAGCCGGTCTAAGGGGCTCAGCGGGACGCTCAGGGGCGTCTAGTCGGTTGCCCCCGAGTCGATGCCGCCCGGCCACGGCGCCACCGTCTCGCTGGTGGCTGCGCCGTCCGGGCGCGCCGCCAGCTTGCGCCGCGTCTTGCGCTCCTGCTCGGCGGCCGTGGAACCGTCCGCCAGCCCCGTCAAGTTGGCGGGGTTGGTCACCAAAGGCTCATCCGGCTCGGGCTCACCCGGCTCGGGTTCGTCTGGCATGGCCTCCACGGCCGCGTTGATGACATCGATGCACATGGCCAGGAAGTGCTGTTGGCAGTAGGCGCGGGTGTCGGCCGCGTCTACGTCGGTGACCATGAACTGGTACGGCTCTCCGTCTCCGGAGTCACACAGAATCGCTCGCGCCATCGTCGGCGCCTCCCATCTCTCTCGCTTCCACCATCGCGGTGTGCACGTGGCCCCACTCGTTGGCGGCCGCCGCACTGGTCACCGTGCGCGACCGCCACGGACATGCCTCGCAGCGGGCATACCAGCGCGTGCCGCGCCGCCAGTGCCAGGTCTCGACTACGTAGCAGGGATGCGTCCCTGGTGGGGGCGCATCCCAACGCTGGCTCATGTCAGTCCGCGTTCACCGAGAGCACGGTCAGGTTGAGCGGCCGGAACCCGCGACGGGTGGCCTTCTCGGCCTGGTCCACGCGCACCACCGCCGGGAGTTTTTTCCACACGTAGAGCTTGGCCAGCGGGATCACCAGCGCCGGTGCAGAGGTCTGCCAGCGCAGCTCGGTGCCCTTGCCCAGCTCCACCGAGTCGATCACCAGGTAGTGGTCCAGCCGCAGCCCCGTCCCGTCCGGCTCAGCCTCCAGCTCAGAGGGCCGTTTCACCAGCCCGCGCACCACCAGCTCGCGCCGCGTGACCTCCTTGCCGGATGGCAGTTTGGTCTGCGAATTGAACTCCTCCCAATCGGTCGCGGACAGCAACCGCGCCATGATCGCCGACCCGTCGTCGTCAGGTGCGTCCGGGATCAGTGCCAGCAACGCGACGGCCGCCGCGTGCACGGCCGCCAAGTCAGCGGCCACCGGGGTGACGGCCGTGCTGGTGGTCACCTCGGTCCCGTCCGGGTTGATCGTCTTACCGCCCATGATCCAACCTCCAGTTGTCGGGCACCCACCACGGTGGTGGGAGCGCGCCCCCCCCGAATCGAACGGGGGACCGGACGCCGATACACGCTCGGCGCCACCAGGCTGGCGCGGCCGCACTCTAATCGGTGCAGACGTTGTTGACGCACGTCGATGCCGGTGGCCAGCGCAGCGGCCAGGACGGCACCAGGTGCCGGTGGTGGTGGTGGTGGAGCCACCAGTCGAGCAGCCACAACCAGTGCATGATCGTTTCCCCCTTCCGGTCAGCTCACAGCGGCGCGCCGCACTGCTCGCAGCGCACCGCAGTATTGGACGTCTGGTAGGTGCCGCACTTGCCGCACTTGCGGGTGTCGCAGCGCGGGCACCACACCACGGTGACCCCGACCCCGAGCCCCCGCGTGTGCGGCACGTAGTACGTGATCGGGGTGGCCAGGCAGGCGGGCATCGTGCACACCGCTAGGACGTTCTTGCCCAGTTGACGCACAACTCGTTGTCCGCCGCGAGCAGCGCCGTCTCGATCCGGTCGCCCAGCTCGGTCAGTGTCGCGGCCGCGTGGCGGGCGGTGATCCGGTCTCCCGTGCACACCGCGCGATCCAGCACCTCTAGCACGTCCTGGGCGCGTTCGGTCATGGCCGCGACCTCGGTCAGCACCGGCCCAGCGCAGTCTGTCGCACCCATCACTGCACCAGCTCATCTAGGTACTGCGCGGCCTCCTCGATCCTGTCGCGGGCATCAAGGATGCATGCAGCGGATCGGCGCGCGCCCAGCCGCTCCAGCTCGGGCGCCAGCTCACTGAGTGAGCTGGCTCCGTAGGCGAGTAGCGAACGGATCATTACTCCGTCCGCGTTCAACTTCACGCGGCCAGTGGGTGGTTCTGCCATTGCCCTACCTCCAGGGAGTGAGTTGTTACGGGGGTAACAGTACGCGGTTGGTGGGGACACACAACCACCCCCGGTATACCGCCGCGAGGGGTTGCCGGGGGTGGTCGCGCCCTGGAGGTGTCAGAGCACCCTCAGGTTACGTCAGCGCCGTTTGCGCGGCTGGTCGTTGCCTTGCTCGGTGTGCCACCGCTCATGATCCAACAGGCGGGTCTCGTTGTTGCCGATGCGCTGGCTCAGCTCGGTGTGGGCGCGGTCCTTGTCGGTCACCAGCCGGTCCACGTCCCGCCGCAGATAGGACACCTCCAGCTTGATCGTGGTGAGGATCGAGCTGGCGCGCCACAGCACCCCGACCGAGGTGATGAGCACCGCCGCGACGGCCGCGTCAGCCGCGATCCCGCTCGCGTCCACGTCGTCACGTCTTGGGTTTCGACGCGGCCACCGCGATCGCCCCGTACCCGCCCGCCGTAGTGATCAACACCACGGTCGTGTTGGGGTCGATCACCGACAGGGCGCCCAGCACCGTGGCGCACACGATCACCACCACCGGGGTCAGCGCATGCACCAGCCGGTCAGCCACACGCGGCGGCGGCGGCGGCGGCCCGGGCGGCACCGGGACGCTCACGGTCCCGGGGTCAGCTTGACGGTGGCAGTGCCGACATAGGACGCGGGGGCGGTGCCGGTGCTCAGCTTGGATACCTGCTCGGTGAGCGCAGCCACAGCGGCCGTCAGCGCGTTAACCCGCTCATCGATGTAGGCGAGCCGGTGCCCCGCGACACCAGGTGTGGCACCGGTCAGCCCAGTGTCCACGATCCCGTCCCACACCATCTCTACGTCCGCCTGTGTTAGCGCCATATCCCCAACCTCCAGAATCGACGGGTCGAACCCGCTTATGTCATAACGGTCCCCGGCCAGCGCGTGATCGTATTGGATGCCGAGTACCCCTGGCGGCAACGACACGGGAGGGACCCCGGTCCAGTGCGCCAGCCACGGCGCGGTTGACCCGAGTGGGCCATACCATCCGGCGCGGGGCCAGCCACTAGCCCGCATCAAGCCACACCAATACCCGGCGGCCTGCTCGGTCTGCGCCGGGGTGTTCACCCACCGGCTGTGCTCGATGTCCAGGAACACCCACCGCTGGTCATGGATGCCCAGCCGAGACAGCCCGGCCAGCATCGCGGCCGCGTCCGCTGTCGCCTCCGCCTTTGTGTACGTGGTGCCATCGCCCGGCGTCCAGATAGGCAGCCACAGCCGCCCGGTGCCCTCCAGGTGCGCCACCTGCGGCGCGGTCCACGCATTGATCGACGGTTTACCCACGTACCCGCCCCAGGCGCGCACAGTCGAGGGCAGGAAACTGTAATCGTCTTGCGCGTAGAGGCCATCCGCGACCGATACCAGCTCAGCCATGCGCTGAGCCCGTACCGGCCGACGACTGCGGCGGCAGTTGCGTGATGCGCTCCGCCGCCGCCTGATCGGCTGCGTCCCGGGCGGCCTGCCGCACCTTCGCTTGCGCGGCCGCCGCAGCGGCCACCCGGTCCGTCACCTGCTCCACTAACGGTTTGGTCACCGTCACCACCTCCGTTACGGGATGGTACCCACCGGGGACGGGGTACGCGGTGGCTTGTCGGGCTGCGCGCCGCCCGTCGCATTGGACAGCAGAATCCACGCATCGAACGGGGTATACCCAAGTGTCACCAGCTCATCCGTGGCCTCGGCCTGCGTGATGAATTCCAGTTTGTAGGCGCGGGCTATCTGCGCTTCGGTGAGCTGCTTGATGTTGGCGGCCGCCTCCAGGTCCCACGTGTGCACTATCTCGGAAAGTTGGTCCTGCGGTATACCTAGTTTCTTGAGTACCTCGATGGCGGCGGCGCGGGTTATTTTGTGCGACACGTACAACGTGTGAATCCGTGACACTGCCGTGTTGACGGCCGCGATACTGCGGCGCAAGTCCGTCAGCTCGGTGAGTAGCGTCGCATTATCATCCGAATACCCTAATGCTGTCAGCAGGGAATGCGCGTCGGCCTGGGGGATGAGCCGGTCCGAATACATGGCGAGAATATCGGCCTTGGCCAGGTCCTTGTCCGTGGCGGCCGCCCGGTGGTGACCCTCGATGATCAGCGCGGCAGCCTGCTCCGGTGCCACCCCGGACTTGGCCAGCTCGGTGGCTGCTTGCTGGTCGGTCAGGGCACCGTTGTGCACCATCGCCACCACGGAGCGCGGCGGCAGCACGTATGTGCGCAGCGCCAGGAACGGCTCTAGCCACTTATTGCGCCAGGGACCCTCTAGGAAAGCCTGTTCGTAACTGGTCTGCTCCGGTCCACGCCCCCGTTCGGTGATGATGCCTCGGTTAAGGAGCTCTAGTGCTTGTGTGGGGGTGGGTGCCTGCCCGCGTGTGTTGAATAGCCACTGGTAGAACTCGGGGCGCCCGCCCAGCCGCTTATACATGGCCATGGCATCGTCGTGACTGAGCTGGCCTTGCAGGTCAGCGTTGAGCGCTTCCTGCCATGTCGGCCAGTCCTCGGCCAGCCCGTGGAACATCGGTATCCAGATGTTGGACAGGCGGCCTTGCCGGATGCCGCCCGCGAATGACGGGACATCCGGGTCGGGGGAATCCTCGGTGATCAGTTCTCGGCGCAGTGCGATAGCGAGATCACCTGGCCCGGGGGCGTCCGCCGCTATCTTGGTCAGTAAGTCGAAACGGTGCGTGTCCCATCCGGTGAAACCCGCCTCCGTGGTCGCGGTTTGCCGGTCCATGAACCCGCGCACCACGAGTTGCGCCAGGTCCGGTGCCGCGATCTTCACCCGCGCAATTTCCAGCAGGTGTGTGAAACGCTCCCCGTCAATTCCGAGTTTTGCTGCGTCCCCGGCCGCGTCCGCCTGTGTGATGTGCCCGCGAATAACACCGGCCACCAGGTCATTAACCGGCAACACAATATCGGGGTGCTTCTCATTGACCAGATAGGTCAGCTCGGTCAGGTACGGGGTGAGTGCGGCAGACACTATCTGCCCGGCGATCTGCCACACGAACAATTGCCAGGCAGCCTCGCCTGTCTTGCCAAGGAACTCACCGAACCCTGCCATCACACCCCCAGGAGCCGCTCAACCTCGTGGACTGTCCCGTCGAGCAACGCCACAGCGGTGTTCTCAGTGTCCACCGCAGCTTCGTGCGGATGGGCCACCGCGTAGGCCAGGAACGCGACCAGGCCAGCGGCGCCCAGCAATTCTCCGAGCCCGTGCAGGTCACGGCCGTACTTGGACAGGTTGCGGCAGTTAGGGATCGTGCAGTCCGTCAGCGCCCGCGTGAGCACGCGGGTGATCGCCAACGGGTCGGCGGCGGCTGCCTCCAGGCTGGCCGGTGCCTGTTTGGGGACCGCGCTGATCAGCTCACGCAGCCCGGGCAGCTCGGTCCCGGCGGCGGCGGTGGCCGCGCCCAGCTCGGTCACCAGCACCGGCCACGTGGCCCTGACGGGTTGCACCACGGCCGCGCGGATGCCCTGGTCGGTGCGCACCACCGCGTCATGCCGAGCCAGCGCTTCCTGTCGGGTGATGCCATAGGCGTAGCGCTGCACCGCGCCGCCCACCGCCAGCGCGTACAGCCGGTCCTCGGCCTGCACCCGCACCACCGCGTCATGCCGCGCCAGCTCTTCCTGCCGGGTGATGCCGTACGCATAGCGCTGCACCGCCTGTGCTTGCGCCGTGGCCGCCCGTTCCGCCCGCACCACCGCGTCATGCCGCGCCAGCTCTTCCCGGCGGGTGATCCCGTACGCATAGCGCTGCACCGCCTGTGCCTGTGCGGTGGCTTCGCGGCGCGCCGCGTTCACCCATGCCAGGCTGGTGCGAAGCGCCGACAGATACGACACGGCGATACGCCGTCCCATCCGGGTCAGCGCTTGTGATGTCTGGTCCAGCGCGACGTTCACATAGAACAGGGTCAAGAATATGGCGCGCTGCGGATAGGCGAGCAGGTTGACAATAGGCCGCATCGCGTTACCCGTCGCGGGCTCGGCAGGCTGGCTGCCGAATAACACCCCCAGCAGGGTGGTGGCCATTCCCGCGAGCTGCCCGAACCTGCCTATCCAGGCCAGCAGTGCCGGTGCGGCGGCGGCCGCCTCGGGCACCTCCACGGCCGCCTCAGGCAACACGAACGCCATAGCTCAGCTTCCCAGGTTAAGGATCGCGGACAGTGCCACAACTTTGGCGTCTATAAGTGTCTGCACGGCGGAAATGTCATTGATCACGGTGTCCGGCACCAGCACCGAACCTGTGACGCCATTGTCGGCGGTGAAGCTGACACGCTGCGATGGTGTCACCTGACCGGACGCAGGGAAGTCCGTCTCGGGGACTATCGATGTCACGGTGTATTTAGGCATGGAGCGAGGGTGGGGGTTGCTCACGGCGTGGACCTCTCTGCGCGTAGTGCGTACTTGACGGTGTTAGCTAACTGATCCTGGAAATGGCCAGAGAAATACTGGCGAATATTGTTGAAAGCGTTATTGATAGCCAGCTCATCCTGCTGGTCGGGGGTGAGTGCCGGGCCGGACGGGCCAGTTGGCGGGTTAAGGAAATATTGCGTGACGGCGGCGCGTGCCTGGTCCACTCGTGTGGCGGCGGGCGAGTTAGCCATGGGAGCGGCCAGGAAGTTGACGTAATTAGGGTTATCTGGCGTGTCGTAGGCGGACGCCCAGTCCCGCCAATTCTGGAGCCCACCAGATAGTTTCCACATTTCTCGCGCGTTCGGTACGGGTTGGCTCCAGTTATTCCACCCGATTATTCCGTCACCAAAATGTAGCGGCATTATCTGCCACAGCCCGCGCGCCCCTTGCCCCGATATCGCATTGGTGTTGCCCCCTGATTCCGCGAAACATATCGCCACCGCATAGACAGTGTTCCAGGTGTTCTTGGCGCCAAGGTTCTGCGCTAACAATTGCACTATGCCCCGGTAGGTGTAAACAGTCACAGTGGCACCGGCCCTGGGGGCGGCGGAGGCGGCGCGCCGATGCTTGGCGGTGGATTGGTCAGCACCAGCTCAGGGGGCGGCGCCAAAGGCACCTCAGCCCCGCCAGGGGGCGGCTGAGACAAGTCGACGCCACCGCCGCCCAGCTCCACACCGGGCACGGTGGACAGGTCGCTCACGCTCACCGTCACCCCCGCGGCGCCCCCGGCGGGGACGGGGGACACCAGGAAACGCACCCGCAACGAGTGATCATAGATACCGAGGTTGTACCCGGCCACCTGCCAGCTCCCCGATGTTATCTGATCGGACAGCGGCCAGATAATGTTCTCGTTGTTGGCCACTATCCAGTCGTTGGACAGGTACGGAATGAGTTGCTGCCCCGCGTTGAGCATGCGGAATCCGACCAGACCATTAGGTCCCGGTGGCACAATTATCTGGATCGTGTCCACCACGTATTGCGGGATAGAGATGTCCGTGGTGGCTGGCGTCGCTATCGCGGTGCCCGCCGGAATGGTCACCGCCCGCGCCAGCACGAAACGTGATGCCATTGTTTACCCGTCCGTCTCGGACGGTATCACGTTCACAAACAACGACGTATTAGACGCCGGGGTTACTGCCTGTGTGAGAAACTGCCAGGTGACGAATCCGAACGGGTGCCCGACGCTTATCGCTTGCGTGGTGGTTGTCGGGTTGTTGGCGATGGCGGTGGCGACCCGGCCAGCGGCTTTATCGCGGAACATGCACCGAACCTGCCCGGTCAGCGCCTGCGTGGAACTCACCAGCACGGTGACCAGTCCGTTATAACCCGAGCAGTCCCGCAGCACGGGGGTGACGTTGTTGCCGTCCGCGCCGGACAGCTCAATCTGCGTATTGCTGGCGGTGGACGCTGGCACTATCACGTCGAACAACCGCCGGGGGTAGTACGCACCGGCCATGCCTTTACGGCGGGTTTCCGGCCGCCCTATGACCAGCGCGGTGGGTGACCCGCCACTAGCGTTAATCAGGACAAGGTTCGCTGCGCGTACTGGCAGCTCCCACACCGGGAACCCGTCCCCGGCCACGTCGTGACGCGCGTCCGCCGATAGCAGCCCGATATCGACGGTGAACCCGGACGCCGGGTCCACGAATTGATATTCCACTACCAGGTTACTTGTGCCATCCAGGTTGCCAAGCAGCACCTGCACCGAGCCGTACTGTCCCACGGCGATGGTGCTCCCGGCGCCGCCGGCCACGAAAGCGGAGAATAGTTTGGTGGCGGCGCCGCCGACAGCGGCCACGTAATCGGGTAGATCCGTGGCCGCTGTCATGGCGCCGCCTTATCGGGATACGGTCAGAGCTGGCGGCCGTGGCAGGTGCCGCGCGCGTTGGTGTTGCCCGCACCGAAAGATGGGACGTTGAGTACCAGCGCAGTATTAGGCGCGGCGGCCGCGATGGGAACGGGGAAGGTCAGCGCCAACGGCGTCACCTGGAGCCCGGCACCGGCCGGGATGGTCAGGGCAAAGTTGATGGTGTTGGCCGCCCCGGTCACCGTCACGTCCACTGTGGACGCGGCAGTAGCACCGAGGCCGGTCACCACCAGCCCATCCATGACCGTGGTCTTGCCCGCTACACCGGCCAGGGTGGCGGTGCCTGCGGCCGCCGCGAGGTTCCCGGAGTCACCCGAGATGAAAGTGCCCGCCGCGGCGGTGGACGTGACAACGGGTTGCTGTCCGCCGGACTCGCTCATGGCAGTGCGCACCAGACTGAGCCCCGGACGGTGCCGGTGATCATGTGCACGGTGATACCCCTATCGGTCTGGAGGCACCAAGACCCAGCCATGTCCCGGATCGACTGGCCGGGGGTGAGCGTTATCTCAGCGATCACGTCCGCGCTGACGGACTGCCCGTCGACTAGTTGCAGCTCGGCGGGCGCGGTGCCGGTGGTCTCCCGGAACGACCACCCAGTGATGCGCTCAGGGTTCGTGGAGACGATGACGTCTGTGGTGGTGGCTGCCACCGGCAGATTGCGTGCCACCATCGGCGCGTACTCCACCACCACAGACTCAGTCACGGCCGCGCCCCTTAGTGGGTAACCCGGGTAATCAGCTCGGCGAGGATCAACGTGACCACCGCCGCGACCGACGCGGTGGCGGCCGCGACGGACACAAACGTGTTGCCAGCGTTCTGCTGATTGAACACCGGGATATACGGCCGCCCGTTCTTGTCGCTCATGTACTGGAAATACTCGGTGGTGGCGAATTCCAGCGTCGCCCCCGGGCCACACGCGCGCAGGTTGCCGGTGTTGTTGCCGCGCACCCCGACAACCGCCAACGCCGTGTTGGTCATGTACCCCAGCACCGCGTAATCACGGTTCGCGACCAGGAGATTCTCTGTCGCGGTGACCAGGGTGTCAGACCAGGCGCCGATGGTGGCGGAGCTGGTGACAGCGACGCGCTGCGTCTTGATGTTGTCCACGTTCCCCGCGATATCCCCGGTGGAGAACAGGGAAGCGTCGATGCCGCCGGTGTCGGTGTAGTACGTGTGCAACGCCATCACGTCGGACTCGGCCGCGCCGCCGCTGATCGTGAGGGTGAGCTGGTCGGTGGCCGTCAGGTCCTGCCCGACAGTGCCGGGCATGCCGAACACGGACGGGGTTTCACCCGGGGTGATGCGGATGCCAGTGACCGGATCGTGCAGGGTGGGGGAGACCACCTGGGCGAATCCGAGCGTGGCGCCCATCCTGGTGATGCCGTCCAGGTACGCGCGGGCGGGTGCCTGGAATGCGCGCACGATGGTGGGGTCACCGCTGGCGGTGGTGGTGGCGGCCGCGCCGCCCGCACCGGGGTTGGTGGCCACCGCGAGGATCGTGTCGATCGCCTTGCCCATGTCAGCTCACTCCCCCGCTGGTCTCGCGCTGGTCACGCTCGGCCCGTAGTTGTTTGACTTCCTCGCGCAGCGCGTCCAGCTCGGCGGAGCTGGCCGTACCCGCGCCCACAAGCTGCTCTACGGGCAGGTCGCCACGCGGGCCGAGTGCCTCGTGCCGGGCCACGTCCAACGCGGGTTCCCCCGTGAGAGCGCCGGTCTCGGTGTCCACGAACACCACAAGCTGGCAATGGCGGTTAACCGGCCCGTCCGGCCATGCGACCGTGAAGTCACGCGGATTGATAGGGATCTTCGCCATGACTGGTCAGTCCCCGCTCACATCGTCCCGCGCAACTTCGCGGTCTCCCGCACCTGCTGCGTCATGCGGGCGATGTTCGCGTCCAGCGTGCCGCGCGGCGGCAGGTTGGCCGCGATCTGCTGCACCTTGGGCAGGAACGTGGCCATGAAAGCGGCCTGCTTCTGGGCACCGGCCGCGACGCCCGGCCCGTAGCGGTCCCCGCCCTTGCCCTGCGCGGCGGCCTGCCACTCGGAAAGCGTCACCTCGCCAACCTTCTTGGCCCACAGGTCAGCCTTGGCGGTGACACCCTGCACGTAAGCGCTCTTCTGCCGGGCCGCTGCCTGCCCGGGCGGGACGCTGACGCGGCCCACCCCGTCTTTGTAGTCCTGCACCGCCGCTTGTGCGCGCGCCAGATACTTGGCGCTGGCGGTTGTCGCGTCCTTAGCCATGTCCACCTTCCCTAGGTTGTAGGTATTCCCTACGGGTTAAGTGGAGATTACCTCACCATCCGAGTCGACGGCGAACGACACCGGCCGGTTGCGCATCGGCAGGTTGGCGGCGCGCCGGTCTATCCCGCATTGTTCGCATATCTGGGGATCGTTGGACTTGCGATTGCGGCGCACCAGGCAACCGCAGTCCTCGCAGAAATACTCACGCAACTTCCACGGCATAACGATCACTCCCCCTGGGGGTCTCCTTGAGCGGGTGGCTTGGCGGCCGCCGCATACATGAGCCGGTCATATCTTCTGGCCCACCAGCGGTGCATCCGCAGCGAGCCACTGACCCACCCGACACAGAACCAAGTGACGGCCATGGCGACGATGATCCACTTATCCATGCGGGTATGCCTCCAGGGGGTATCAGAACGGGGGTTCAATGGGTAGCGAGCTGGCGGCCACCGCCGCACGGGCGGCCGCGCGGAACACCTCGGGCGTCCGCACCCCGCGTTTGCGCGCCAGTTTGGCCGCCAGCTCGGTGGGGGTGACGGGTCCGCCATCGGTGCGGCGGGCAAGGTGTCGCCAGAAGGTGGCCTCGGCGGGCTCCAGCTCATCGCTGGCTGGCGTGCGCCCGAGGGTGACCACCGTGGTGGGGGCGTCCATGTCGATCATGTTGCACAGCCCACAGGAGTCCTCCCGCCCGAATGCGTGGCAGTCGATGGCCAGCGGCGCCAGCGGGCAGGCCGCGCGGGGACGATGCCGCAGCCGCCTGGTCATGTGGCTACGGGGCGGGCTAGCGCCTTGTAGACGGTGCGCCGGGACAGGCCGCTGGCGTCGGCCAGCTCGGTCACGGACGCGCCGCGCGAGTACGCCACAACCACAGCGCCGACAAGTGTCGCGTGCGCCTCGTTGAGTCTGCGCACCGTGCCCGCGTACCCGTGCCCGCACGCGCGCACGAAGTCAAGGTTGGGCGGGGGGTCGGCCAGCTCCACTCGCTTGCTCATGCCGCCATGTTACCCCCGTTACATGTCTACCGGGCTACTAGACATGCGGCCGGCCACACACCCGAAACCTACAGCCTGAGCTGTATAAAGATCATGCCTACGCCACAAGGCTAATCTCGCGAGGTCCCACAGCACGTCCTTACGCG
>Ga0126381_100004793_pt1 | contig 14773 bp, 13 predicted proteins | sample PanSoiMetPlot_28_FD_96465 | JGI IMG/M metagenome (GOLD analysis project Ga0126381, IMG submission 96465) | Tropical forest soil microbial communities from Panama - MetaG Plot_28 | ecosystem: Environmental > Terrestrial > Soil > Tropical forest > Bulk soil | place: Panama | collected 2016-02-17
GGCTGCGAAGAGCTGGCCGGACGCCTGTGGGGCAAGGCGGGTCTTGGTCCGGGCGACGTCGATGTGGCGCAGATCTACGACCATTTCACGGGCTGCGTCCTGATGCAGCTCGAGGACTACGGCTTCTGCAAGCGCGGCGAAGGTGGCCCGTTCGTCGAAAGCGGGGTGCTCTCTTGGCATGGAGGAAGGCTTCCCACCAATACCCACGGAGGAAGCTTGTCTGAAGCCTACATCCACGGGCTCAACCACGTTGTCGAGGGCGTGCGCTCGCTGCGCGGGGAGTCGACGAGTCCGGTCGAAGGCGCGGAGGTCTGCCTTGTCACGAGTGCAGCGTGCGTGCCTTCGAGCGCTCTTGTGCTGGTGCAAAGATGATGGGCGAGCGCTTCTTTCCCGATGGTATGCCCCAGCCGCTCGCAGATGCCACCACCTTGCCTTTCTGGCAGGCGGCCTCCGAGCAGCGCCTCGTCGTACAACGTTGCACGGGTTGCGGGCACACGCGCCTTCCCCCGGCACCGGTTTGTCCGACCTGCCGCTCCGTCGATTCCGACTGGAAGGAGGTCTCAGGTCGCGGCGAGGTCTATACCTACACCGTCGTGCATCGTCCGGTTGCGGCGGGTCAGCAGCTTCCCTTCGTCATCGCCGTCATCGCACTCGAGGACGCAGGAGGTGTGCGGATGATCTCGAACCTGGTTGGAGTGGGTCCGGAGCGTCTGGCCATCGGCCTTCGGGTGGAGCTCGTCTGGGAGGACATGAGCGAGGGGTTGTCGATCCCGCGCTTCCGACCCGCGGATCGGTAGGGCCCGGCTGCCTGGGCACGAGGCCGTCTGTGCCAGCCAAGTATCCAGCGCTCTTCGCTGACGCCGCCATTGCCCGCCGGTGGCCACCACCTCACGTCGTCGGCGGCGATAACGGCGATGATACGAGCGAAGTTCCGCGGTGTTGCGCTCAGAGGAGCTTAAACGCCTGCGGCGGGTCCTCGATGATGCCTTCGTCGATCAGCGCCTGGATCTCATCGTTGGAGAGGCCGAGGATCTCCCGGGCCACTTGCCGGGTGTGCTCGCCGAGGAGGGGGGCCGGCCCGACAATGGGCTGGGGGAGGTCGCTGCCCAGGAAGGGTGGTCCCTCCACCACGATTGACTCGTATTCCGGCTGCACCACCAGCTTCGGATAGCCCCGGTGCCAGAGCTGCGGGTCCGACAAGTGGTGGGCGGGGTGGGCGACGATGCCGGCCGGCACTCCGGCGGCTTGGAGCGTCTCCATCACCTCGCGCGGCTCCCGGGTGCTCGTCCAGACGGTGAGCGCCTCGTCGATGGCTTCGCGACGCGACATGCGCCCCTCGGCTGTGTCGAGGGCTGGGTCGGCCGCCCACTCCGGGGCGCCGATTGCCTGGCGGAGGCGCCCCCACTCCGCGTCGCTGCGCACGTTGACCACGCACCACTCGTCGTCGCCGGCGCAAGGCAGGCAACTCCAGGGCGCGCCGCGAATGCTGGTGTTGCCGATCGGCCGGACGCTGCCGGGCGCGAGGCTCTCCAGAGCGAAGAGGTCGGCCATCAGGTTGATGGGGGTCTCGAACTGGGCGAGGTCGTAGTGGGAGCCTGTGCCCGCGTGTTCTCGGTGGATCAGCCCCGCCAGCGCCGCGACCATGCCGAGCCGGCCCACCAGGTGGTCGGGATGCACGGCCGTGGACCCGGCCGGCCGCTCCTCGTCCTCGGGGTAGTTCCAGAGGTGCTGGAGACCGCTGAAGGAGTGGGTGTTCGGACCGTAGCCGATCCAGCCCTTCCACGGGCCGGAGCTGCCGGCGCTCTGGCTCGAGACGCTCACAATGCGCGGGTTCAGCGCCCGGAGCTGCCCTGGGCCGAGCCCGAGCTTCTCCATGGCGCCGGTGCCGCTGTTCTCAATGAAGACGTCGGCCCCCCGAACCAGCTCCTGCGCCAGTTCCCGACCGCGCTCGGTGCGCAGGTCGACACCGAAGCTGCGCTTGCTTCGGTTCGAGGAGAGGAAGGAGGCGTTCATGTAGCTGCTTAGGATCACACGGATGAAGTCCGGCGCGTCGCTGGACTCGATCTTAATGACGTCGGCGCCGTACTCGGCGAAGAAGCGTCCGACCTCCACGCCCACGGCGCCCACCCCGCAGTCCAGGACCCGCAGGCCCCGCAGCGGGTAGCCATCTCCGGGCGCTGCCGGCGGTCGGTCGAAGAGGGCTGCGAGACGCGTCCGCTCGGCCCGTTCGGGCCAGCCGCCATCGCCCAGCTCGCCGAGCCGTGGCGGTCCGCTCTCGGGACCGGTGCGCTCGCCGTCGACCTTGAGGAAGCCCGAGGGGACCTTCGCCTCGAGGCCCGGCGCGACTGGCAGGGTGCGGAAGGTGCGGCGGGCAGTCGTGTGCTCGTTGCTCAGCACCTCGCCCGGACGCAGCAGCGGTGTCGCTGGAATTCCGCGCCGCTGCGCCTCCACGGCCACGTCAATCTTTCTCTTGTCCCTGAAGAAGTCCTCGAGCACTGCCACGATCTTGTCCCTGTCGATCAACCGGTTGACGAACTGGTCGTACTTGGGGTGCGCGAGCTCCGTCGGGTGCCCGACCCACTCCATCAGGGCGCGCCAGTGCTTCGGCACCAGGACGATCATGCGAATGAACCCGTCCGCGCAGCGGTAGAGGGTGTAGATGCCGGTGCCAGCGCGGCCGCCGAGCTGCTTGCTCAGGGAGTAGTTGGGCAGCGACCAGTCGCTGAGGCCCGCGGTGGCGTCCATGGCAGACACATCCACGTGTTGACCGGTCCCAGTTTGCAACCGTCGGAAGAAGGCGAGCAGGCTGCCGAAGGCGCCTGCGATCCCCGCCACGTCGTAGGCGAGCTGACCCGGGATCATGACCGGTGGCTTCTCCGGGATGCCGGCCCGGTGCAGCATCCCGCCCATGGCCACGACCACCATGTTGGTACCCTGGTGCTGGCGGTAGGGTCCGTCCTGTCCGAAGTCGGTGATCGACGTGACAATCAGTCGTGGATGGCGCACGCGCAGACTCTCGGCGGCCAGTCCGAGGCGCTCCAGGGTTCCCGGCTGGGTCGACTCCACGAGCACATCCGCGTCCGCGAGCAGCGCGTGAAGGCGCGCCCGACTCGCGTCGGTCTCCAAGTCCAGCACGGCACCGCGCTTGCCCGCGTTGCGCACCGCGAAGTAGAGGCTGACCTCGCTCCTGGGAGCAAAAGGGGGCAGCGTGCGCGAGACCGCGCCTCCCCGGGGTTCGATGCGGATCACGTCGGCGCCGAGGTCTGCCAGCAGGCGGCCGCACAGCTCGCCCTTCTCGTCGGCAAGATCCACAACGCGCATGCCCGCGAGCGGCCTCAAGCTGTTCGGGTCGTCGCGTGGACGGCCGGCGCCACCCCGCGCTGCGGGAACGCGCACAGCTCGGCCCGGCTGGGCTTCGGCCGTGGATCGAGCACACGCAACTGCAGGACCCGCAGCCTGAATTCGAGGCCATCGAGTTCATTGGCGTCACAGCAGCTTGCTGCCCAATCGACACTCATGCCGGCAAGCATAGAGCGTCCAAACGCCATTGCCTGGCACGATGTCACGCCCTCGAGGAACGCCTCGGACCACCCCGTGGTGAGCAGCTGCACCGGGAACGGCTCGAGGGGAGGCGTTTCGAACGTGTGGGCGATGACTCCAATGACGGCACCACCTGGTTTCGAGAGATCCGTCACGGGGGCAGCGAGCCGGTCCGGATGGTTGTCCGCCGCAGCTGCACCCCCCGTGAGCTGCGGGTCCTCGCGGCTCTTGTAGAGCCGGTACGCGGTCCGCCTGCTGACGTCCAGCTCACCGGCCACATCGGACAAGCCTTCCTTGTGCGGCCCATAGCGGCAAATGGAGCGCATGGCCGCATCGATGAGGCGCTCCCTTGCTTCGTCATCATCCCGGGTCGGCTTGCCCCCCGCTCGCGTGATCGCCCTGCGACGGCGGTGGGTACCAGGTCGGGGAGTGCACGGCGAGCGGCGACCACGGTTATCATACATAGAACCATATGATGTATGACGACATGACCGATGCAAGACGTCCCCTCCGAGTGTCGGGGAGAAGTCGTGGTGGATACGAGCGCTGTTGAGCGTCGGCGCGGCCTCCGGAACTAGCGGACCTCGAGGCGGCCTTCGCCCCCGCACTCCGCGGAGTCGATCGTTCGCATGCGAGTCGCCTCGGAACCGGAACTAGGACGATGCCCCGAGACCTCACGATCTTTCTCTGGCTTCTGAAGCTCGGAGCGCTCGTCAACCTCTACTTCCTCGCGCACACGTTCGTGCCGCCCGGGAGCACAGCCGATCCCCACCTTCTCGTCCCAGCCCAGATCTTCTTCGCGGTCTCCGGCTTCCGGTGTCTCTTCCCGAACCAGTTCAAGGGCAACGTCGTCTTTCACGATACGCCGCTCTCATCGATCTTCCTCACCCGCCTGCTCGCGACCTTCGCGGAGGTCGGTTTCGTCTACCTCCTCTCGCAGGTGCTCCGCCTGGTCAACGTCGGCCGGATCGGATGGGTGGACGCCCTCTCCTGGCTGTTGGTCGTGCAGGTGGTGATCTCCCAGTGTTTCGTCTGGGGCGGGATCCTGACCGGGCGCCTCGCCCTCTACTTCTGGGAGGAACTCGGCTGGGCAATCCTCGTGGCAGGGAACGCCGTCGCGAGCGCCCGTCTTTGGTCGACCCGCGACGGGCTCGGCGACGCCGGCATCTTTCTCCCCATTAACCTAGTCTTCGCCGTCGTGTACCTCTCGTGGCAGGTTCTCAACTTGAGGCTCCAGATCGCGGACGCGCGACGAGCCGGCGAGACGCTGCGACCGGCGACGCACGTGTCGTGGGCGCGGCTCGGCGAAGGCTTGCGGCGATCGATCTACGAGAGGAACCGGACGACCGAGGTCACCGCATGGGGTGGGTTCGTCGGACTTACCTGGATGGCGGGGTACTTCGCGACGCTGCTCCCGATGTGGGTGAATTGGATCGTCGCAGTGTTCTCCCAGTAGGGTAGCCTTCTTGTGCGCTCTCCGGGTACACGGCGGTGACTTCAGACGCCAAGTACGGCCACTGCTTCGCATGCGCGCCTGAGCTCCGCTACCACCTGGCCTGTCCAACCCACGAACCACCATCGCTAAGGAGACCGCCGCAGTGAACGAGCCCGCCGTCATCGTCGAAAAGGACGGACACATACTCACCGTCACGCTGAATCGGCCTGCGAAGCGCAACGCCATCAACTGCGAATCGATGTGCCGCCTCTATGACGCCTGGAAACAGCTCGACCAGGACGACGCGCTGTGCGTGGCCATCCTCACCGGCAGAGGCAGCACCTTCTGTGCCGGAATGGATCTCTCGGAGATTGCAAAGCTGAGCGCAGGCAGGCCCGAGAGCGAGTGGATGGAGCGTGCGCTGAAGGAGCCTGGGCTGATCTATGGCGCGTGGCTCAAGACCTATCGACCCACCAAGCCGGTACTCCTGGCGGTCGAAGGCTTCGCACGGGCAGGTGGCACGGAGATCCTCCAGGGCACCGACATCCGCGTCGCGGGCGAAAGCGCGGTCTTCGGCATCACCGAGGTGCAGCGCGGCCTCTTTCCGATGGGAGGCTCCGCGGTGCGACTGCGCCGACAGGTCGGCTACGCGGTGGCCGCCGAGATGCTCCTCTGTGGTGAGGACCTGCCCGCCAAGCGCGCCTACGAGCTCGGATTGATCAACCACGTGGTTCCGGACGGGCAGGCGCTCGCGAAGGCCAGGGAAATCGCGGAGCGCATCGCGAAGAACGGACCGCTGGCCGTGAAGGCCCTCGTCGCAACGTTGCGGGAGACGGAGATGCTTCCGGAAGGGGAGGCATTTGCGATCGAGCAGAAGTATGGAATGGCAGTGATGGCCTCGGAGGATGCGAAAGAAGGACCTCGGGCCTTCTTCGAGAAGCGTGAGCCGGTGTTCCGGGGGAAGTAGCAGGCGCCCGCGTACCGAGATGGCAGGAGGCGTATAGGGCGATATGTTCGAACCAAGATGACGGGGTCGCCGAAGCAGGCGGCCTGCCTGGAGGACCCATGACCACCGCTCCGTCCGCGGCTCCGATCAAGCACCCCGACTGCTTCTTCATAAGCGGAAGCTGGGCGATGCCGTCCAGCGCTGCGAAGATCGACGTTGTCAACAGCGCCACCGAGGAACTCTTCGTTCGCGTGGCGGAGGCCCAGAAGCCCGACGTCGACCGCGCCGTCGCGGCGGGGCGACAAGCGTTCGATCGCGGCCCGTGGCCGCGGATGAAGCATGCGGAGCGGGCCGCCTATCTGCGAGCGATCGCACAGGAGCTGGAGTCTCGCGCAGACGACCTCGCACGGATCTGGACCACGGAGTCCGGCGTCATCCACGGCATCGCGCAGGGCGGATCGCGCGGTCTGGCGAGCGTCTACAACTTCTACGCAGGCCTCGCCGAGGCGTTCCCGTTCGAGGAGGAGCAGAAACCCGGCCTCGGCAGCGGCAATGTGGGGCTGATCGTGCGCGAGCCCGTGGGCGTCGTCGCGGCGATCATTCCCTGGAATGCGCCGGCGTCGTTGATCGCCTACAAGTGCGCGCCCGCGCTCCTCGCAGGCTGCACCGTGATCCTAAAATCCTCCCCCGAGGCCCCAGGCGCCGCGTACATCCTCGCCGAGGCCTGCGAGCGGGTTGGCCTGCCAGCGGGCGTCGTGAACATCCTCACGGCCAACCGAGAGGTCTCGGAGCTCCTGGTGCGCCATCCCGACGTCGACAAGGTCACGTTCACAGGCTCGACGGCGGCGGGGCGGAAGATCGCCTCGATCTGCGGCGAGCGGATCGCGCGCTGCACGCTCGAGCTGGGCGGCAAGTCGGCCGCCGTGATCCTTGACGACTTCGACATCGGCAGGGCCGCCGCGACGATCTCCGCCTATGCTGGCTTCCTCACCGGTCAGGTGTGCTCGTCCCTCACGCGGATAGTCGTCACGAAGAAGCGCCACGACGCGATGGTCGACGCGCTCAGCGCCTCGTTCAGCAAGGTGAAGGTGGGCGATCCGTACGACGCCACGACGGGAATGGGGCCTCTCGCGATGAGCCGCCAGCGCGATCGCGTGGAGGGCTACATTGCCAAAGGCATGGCCGAAGGTGCGAAGCTCGCGACCGGCGGCGGTCGGCCCAAGCACCTAGAGCGCGGCTATTTCATCGAGCCCACGGTCTTCGGAAACGTGGACAACCACTCAACGATCGCTCGCGAGGAGATCTTCGGCCCCGTGCTGAGCGTCATCGCCGCCGACAGCGAAGCCGGCGCGATCGACATCGCGAACGATTCAATCTACGGGCTGAACGCCTCGGTCTTCACGAACGACGTCGAGCGTGCATACTCAACGGCGCGCGAGCTCCGGTCGGGTACTGTAGGACACAACTCTTTCCGCACCGACTTCAGCATCGCGTTCGGCGGATTCAAGCAGTCGGGCATCGGCCGGGAAGGCGGGGTCGAAGGGCTGTACCCGTTCCTCGAGACCAAGACGGTGATCCTCGACGAGAAGCCGGCGCACCGGCGCTAGCTCGGCCGGGGTGCAGAGGCTCGCGCCGTGTTCCTCGAGACCTCCGCTCTCGAGGTGCATCTCAAGTCCAGCCAGGCGACGCGGAGCGAGGATCGACGTCCGCCCGGGCGTCTTGCCCCTGGCGGGTACCACCGCGACGCGGTGGTACCCGGAGACCTCGCAGCGATCCGCTCTCGCCGGGTCGCCGTCGCGGATCTCGAAGACCATCCTTTTCCGGACTGTCGCTCCGCTGGTTCCACTTCACGATCGTGAGATGGGTCTTTCGGCCCGTCGCGATGACATCGCTGTCCTCGATCTTCACCTGGGACTGCTCGAATCCTGGCAGCTCGTCTCGCTCGCCCCTGAGCAGCCGTCCGAACGTTGAGCGCTGAACGTCATCCTGCCGGAGCGTTCTAGGAGAAGGCAGCGTCCTGGGTGGAAGGTCGATCTTGCCATCCGGCCCGTATTCGCCGGCCAATGCGAAAGCATCTCAGGCCCCGCGAAAGGCGGCCTCAAGCTGTGCCAGATCGAGCTTTTTCATAGGCATGAAGGCTGCCACTACTCGCGCCACGCGCGAGGGGTCGGAATCCGTCATCATGGCGCGTAGCGCACGCGGCACGATCTGCCAAGACAGGCCGAAACGGTCCTTGAGCCACCCGCACTGTCCCTCCTCTCCTCCGTCGACGACGAGCGTTTTCCAGAGCCGATCAATCTCTTCTTGCGTGTCACACGCCACCGACAACGAACATGCTTCGCTCAGCTTGAAATGCGGTCCCCCATTCAGCGCCTGAAATGCGACCCCGGCCAGCTCGAATTCCACCATCAGCGCCTGTCCGCCAGGCTGGCGGCTGATTGCGGTGATTCGCGAGTTCTCAAGGATTGAGGTGTAGAATATCGCCGCCTTTTCGGCGTCTGCGTCGAACCAGAGGCAGGTCGACACCTTCTGGCTACTAGTCGGCATAACGGCCCTCCTTTCGAAGTGCTTCTCAGTTCGCCACGCCTTTCGATTGTCCGGTTCCCTTCCGAATCTACCGTGCCAACGCGGTCGGGCCAGGTCTGCACCAGCCGTTTCCCCACCTCACGGCGCCCCGGACCGCTAGCCGCGCACCGCCGGATCACTTGCCGCGCCGCCGGTCCCCGATTGACGAGCGGGCGCCAGCCACACCCCGGCCGACACGTTGTTGACCGGCATGCTGGCTTCCACCCGCGCCCGCAGCTTCAAGCGCGTTTGCGGGCGAGCTGGTACCCCCGGGGCGACGCAAACCTGGGTGGCACGCCGCTCTACGTCCTTGCCTCGCACGTCGTCGAGGCGCCACCTACCGGAAACTGTGGGGGAACCCGTGGTTTGTGCTACAGCTGTTCCTCCCGTGGCGAAACGCAGCGATCCCTGGCGCGCGGTCGAGCAGGAACTGGACCACATCGAAGCTGCAGCTCGCCCCTTTGTTGCGGCGGAGTTCCTTGAAGCAACTGGCACCACGGGCGCCGCGCAGCCGCGCCTGCGCTGAACCGATGATCGGTCGCCGGACTCGCCTTTGGCCCGACCTGCTTTTGATTTTCCTGATCGGACTCATATGTAGATGCTCGATTCTGCTAAGAACACCCGAAGAGGGCGACGAGGTCATCTACCAGACTCTCGTCGAGCAACTCGAAGCGGGGCACGGATTCACTCTCCAGGGAAATCCCATCCTACAACAGCCCTGGATCGCCCGATCGCAATACGATCATCCGTTGTTCATCCGTCCCCCGGGAGGGATCGCGCTCTTTTGGTTGTTCCATTGGCTGTTTGGAGCGCGCGGATTGGCTCTGGCTCAGCTCTTCAGCTTTTCTCTCTTCTTTTGGGCGATGATCCTCCTCGCTTCGCAAGTTCTCGTGCCCTTTGACTGGGCTGGCGCGGTCTTTGTGGCCGTCTTGAGCAGCTTCACGCCCATCATGACGCAGGTCACCTCGCGATTTTGGCTGGATGGCCCCGTCCTGGCTTTTTCTACCGCCGCTGCGGCGCTCTTTTTGCTGGGCTTGAATCGCAAAAGGATCGCATTGGTGGTCCTCGCGGGACTTGTCTTGGGCTATGCCAGTCTTATCAAGATGACCGCGGTGCTCGTACTTCCGGGGCTGATCGCTCTTGGTTGGGCGAGCGCTCGCAGCGCATCAGTGAAGGCCATCGTCTGGCAATCCGTACTGCTTGTCTCCCTCGTCGCCTTCATCGAACAGTGGTGGCAGGTATGGCAGTGGGCCGTCTTGGGCGACCCTTTCCCATCCGGAGCCGGGAAACCAGCGCTCGAACTCGTAATGACCAATCGCTATGTCCACTATGTGACCGTGATCCGTTCGCCCTGGGTTTACCTCCGCCTGCTCCCTACGGTGCTATGGACGCTCCTCCCCGCCGTCGGCTTATTTGTCGCCCAGTGGTCCGACACGTCTCTTCGCCGCAAGGGTTTGGCATTGCTTTGCTGGGTCGCCACCATAACAGGGGTTCATATCGGCCTTGGCGCAATCGGATACTCGAAGGTCCTGCGCTACATCGTCCTTGTCACCCCAGCAACAGTATTGTTCTTCGCCTTGGTGTCTGCGAAGGCGTGGCAGACCATCAACGCCAACAAGACTCCATACGAGGGGGTGTCTGTGATGGGCGTGCTGTTCACCGCGGCCATCGCGGGACTTGTTTTGGAAATCGTGCAGGGGCTGCAAACTCCCTTCTTCAATCGCGGGGATTTGATCATCCCGATTTGGTAGCGCAGCACAGCCGATCTATGCGCGATCCGTCGCGATCAACTCGGTGCCACTGCTTTTGCAACGACCCAAAAACGGCGCGTCGATATGCCCCTGGCGGCGTGAAGGGCGCTTCTCCCCCGAGAAGGCAGCCCTCAGCGACTATCGCCGCGCCAGGGGCACCACCTCGGCGAGTTTCTGGGCCGGGAATGGCTCACCACGCACGAAGGCACCGATGCCCGCATCGATCAACCCGAAAAAATTCCCAAGCGCTGCCAGGCGCTGGCGGGCAAACGCGCGCCCGGTACGCGTCGCCTCGGACTCGCGGATGGCCCGGTCGGTCTCACCCACCACGTCAAGTACTTGGCGTACGGTCCATCGAAAGCGACGCTCGAAGATCTCCTGAAACGCACGGAAGAAGTCGGTCGCCGCTTCGTAATGGTCTCGGCGCGACCCGGACATGCGGCGCAGCCGGACCAAGTGCCATTCCACCAATACCCGGACATTGATCGAAACGTTGCTCTTGCTCTGGTCGAGCTCCGCCGCGATCTCGTCCAAGGAAAGGGGACGCTCTGAGAGGTACAGCAGGGCGAAGATGCGCCCCTGCTGCTGGGAGAGGATCCCCGAGGTGGCCGAAGCTGCGCCGATCCCGTCCACGAAGCTCGCGACAGAGTTAGACATGCTGCGGCTTCCGTGCGGGGCCGACCCGAAGCGCCTGGCTGCCGAAGTAGGCCGTACCGCCCAGGACGGAGGCGACGATCCAGAGTCCGCCGTGGTCGAAGAGGTGCGCGTGCACTTGGCGGAGCCCCAGTGCCAGGAGTGCGCCTGCGCAGTAGACGATCCAGGGCTGCTCGAACGCGCTAAGGCGCTGGCGACCGAAGAGAATCGCCGCGAAGGGAATGGCGGAGGTGCGTGCCAAGTAGGCACGGTAAGGCTCGCCCCGACGCGCAGCGAGTTTCCGGTCCTGGTGCAGCGCGCCCACTGTGGACTGGAACGCAATCCCGCCGAAGAAGACCGCAGCGGCAAGCGTGGGCACGATCAGGACGTGGCCGATAGCAAAGAGTGTGAGCCCCGCAAAGAATGGGTGGCGGGTAATGCGTTCGACACCCCGCGGCTCGCCGACCTGTGGGGAGGGGAGGGCCATCGGCGAGCTGGGATAGGACGCGAGGCCTCCCGCCGAGAGCGAAAGACCGGCGACGATGAGTGCGATCGCCACCATGTGGACAACCCCATCTCGCCCCAGTCCTATGCCTGGTAAGCCTTCGAGTCGGACAGCGGCTGTCACCATGACCCAAATCGTGAAGGTTGCGGCGGCCACAGCGTAGAAAAAAACGAAAAAGCCACGGCTGCCAAGCCGACGGACCAGCGCACCGCGGACGGGTTCGCTCGCGAAGCCAAGGTGGGTACCGAAGAAAACAAGCCAGGCCGCAGTAACCAGCAGAGCGGGTTCCATGGATGGACCTCCGATGGGCGCGCTCAAACAGAACGTTTAGAATATTTCGAACGTCTTGTCAAGTACGAATTTTTTTGACTGCAGCGCACCGCGCGCGCCACGGGATCGCGGATCGCTGATGTTGTGAACGGAACCACGATGGTAGACTGGTGACCAAAGAGGTCCGATGGCGAGTTACGACGATGCTCTTTCCCTTCGAGACGCGCGCGCCCTCTACTTTGCCGCGAGCGGTTTCGACGAGAAGGCATACGCCGACCGATGGGTCAAGCTCCGGGCGGGACCGATCCCGCTGTACGTGCTGAATACGCGGTCTCGCGTAAGGGCCGTACGCCTCCATGACCTGCACCATGTAGTCACGGGCTACGACACGACGTGGATCGGAGAAGGGGAAATCGCGGCGTTCGAGATCGCTTCGGGCTGCGCGGACCACTACGCCGCTTGGTTCCTAAATCTCTGTGCCCTGGCGATCGGCGTCTGGCTCTCCCCGAGTGCCGTGCTGCGGGCCTTTAGACGCGGCTGCCATGCAAAGAACCTCTATCGGACCACCTTTGATGACTCACTGTTGGCGACGACCGTCGGCACCCTAAGGCATCGTCTCGCTCTCGATGTCGATCCCGGGGCCCCAATGGCAGTGGAGCTCGCGCAATTCGCGGTGTGGTCCGGCGTTTCGGTGTCTACTCTCGTTTTCGCCGCGGCCCTCCCGACTGTGACTCTATGGTGGATCTTCAGACTCATCGGGTAGCTCTGCGGAGCAACGGGGCGGCTTGCGGAGGTTTCAGTTGAGCTTGCAACCGTCCTACCGGGGTGAGCGAGGTACCCCTCTGCGTTTTTCACCCCCAAAGACGCTCGCGGCTCCCTGTCGCTCCTCCCGTCACCTCAAAAATGGGACGGTCCTAGGTCGATCGTCTGTCTTACGCAAACCTCGGTCGTGTGGCGCCTAACAGGCTCGAGACGGGTGGGTTCGACGCGCTCGAAGGGCGGCACCGAGGTCGCTCGGTCCAGTCCCCAGGTGGAGCCGCGCTCCTGCACGGTGCTGGCCCGTTGAGATGCGTCGCCAACCTCTAGGCTGCTCTTCGAACCGAAGGGAGGTGGGCCGATGGCCGCCTCTTGGTGCCGTTCGGCCTCGTTCGGGCCGTCAGTTAGCCAGAAGACAATCCAATGCCAGCGAGAAGTTAACTCGCTAGCGTGAAGAAGCCTTCTCAACTATTCAGCGCCCGCTTCTCGACCCCTCATCACCGGCTCTTGGGAAAGGGGAGGCAGCATGTCTCTTCGAGCCTCCGAAATTCCGTGGGTGTTACCATCGCGGCCGCGAATCGCGGCGACGCTGCGGCTCTGGCGCAGTGTTTCGCCCCGGATACAGTGGTGCGCGCCCAAGCCCGATCGAAGGCCCTGCGGCGATCGAGCAATGGGAACCCGAGACCACGGCGAACTACCGCCGCACCATCGGGCCCCTTGCCGCCGCTGAAGAGGACGGCGCTATCGTGGTCCCCTGCCGGCCCACCGGAACCGTGGCCCCTAGCCCAATCGACCTCCAGTTCGTCTTTGTGCTAGACGGCGACAGGATCAGGTCGTTGGCCATTCACCAACGAGCGAGGGAACAGGTCTATCGCACGACCCCACGAGCGCAAGGAGCTTGAAATGAAAACCGCCGGTCTTTCGAAGTCACGACTCAAAAGACTACACCACGTCATGTCGGGACACGTCGACCGCAAGGAGATACCCGGACTTGTTGCGCTCGTCAGTCATCATGACGACATTCACCTGGAGACCCTCGGCACAATGTCCCTCGGTCATCCCGCACCCATGACGCGCAACGCGATTTTTCGCATCGCTTCGCTCGCCAAGCCAATAACTGCAGTTGCGGCAATGATCCTCATCGAGGAATGCAAGTTACGACTCGACGAATCGATCGAGGACTGGGTACCGGAACTGGCAAATCGTCGCGTGCTTAGGTCCATGTCATCGCAACCCGAGGACACGGTGCCGGCGCTGCGTGCGATCACGGTTCGTGATTTGATGACCTTCCGAATGGGCTTCGGAAGTGTGATGGCGATGGCAAATACGTATCCGATTCAGAAATTGATCCGCGAATATCGGATTGGCGGCGACGGTCCACCTCTACCCTCGCAGGCACCGAGCACCGAGACCTGGCTGCAGAATCTCGGCTCGCTGCCGTGGATGGCCCAGCCAGGCGAGCGCTGGCTGTATCACGTGAGCGCGGATGTGCTCGGGGTCTTGATCGCGCGAGCCTCGGGACGGTCGCTCGGAAAGTTCATGCGCGAACGCATCTTCGACCCCCTCGGAATGAAGGATACATCATTTCACGTTCCTTCCGAAAAACTTGAGAGGTTGCCCGCGTGCTACTCCTTCAACCGCGAGACGAACTCGCTGGATCTGTATGACGACGCGGAGAAGAGTGCATGGCGATCGGAGCCGCCGTTCGAATCGGGGGGAGGCGGGCTTGTCTCAACAATCGACGACTACTTTGCTTTCAGCCGCATGATGCTAAATCGAGGCCGTCACGGCCGCGAGCAAGTTCTCTCGCGCGCCGCTGTGGAACTCATGACGTCAGATCAGCTCACTTGCGGGCAGCGCGCGGGCTCCGAAGTCTTTTTCGGCACCCATCGTAGCTGGGGCTTAGGAATGGCGGTGGAAACGCAGCGCAATGAGATTTTTCGTACACCGGGCCGATTCGGTTGGGATGGCGGCTTCGGCACAACGGCCTACACCGATCCAACGGAGGGAATGATCGGCATCCTCTTTACCCAGCGCATGATGGAGTCCCCGGTTGCGCCCAAGGTATTCGCCGACTTTTGGACGCTGGCGTATGGGGCAATGGAGTAGGCCACGGCCGAAGCTCACGGGCAACCACGGGAAAAACAGCGGCGTCTGAGCGGAGGCCCGCGGTGCTTCGCGCCCGAGACAGCGCGGTCTACGAATGCTTCGGGATCCTAGTCACCAATCTCTAGAAATGGTCGCGGACCAGCGTCAGTCCACCGCGAAGAGGTTCCATGCCTCTGGGACTCCCCTCCGTCGTCGCGTACCCAACGGGCGTAGCTGCCATACGCTACAAGCGCACGCGTACGCTCCGGAAAAGTCGCAGCGAA
>Ga0126381_100004795_pt1 | contig 14772 bp, 16 predicted proteins | sample PanSoiMetPlot_28_FD_96465 | JGI IMG/M metagenome (GOLD analysis project Ga0126381, IMG submission 96465) | Tropical forest soil microbial communities from Panama - MetaG Plot_28 | ecosystem: Environmental > Terrestrial > Soil > Tropical forest > Bulk soil | place: Panama | collected 2016-02-17
ACGGGTATGCCGAGTCTTCTTACCGGCATCGCGCAACGCCCGGTGCGCTGCAACAGTCGTCAGCCGCTCGTCCCAGGTGACGACCAGGCAGGGAAGAATCGCGCGTAATTTCTCCACAAACTGGAGAACCTCATTTGCAGCGGTACCGATCTGTCCATTCATCTGACGCGGGATGCCAGCTACAACGTGATCGACATTTTTATCGCGGACAATTTTTGAAATACGCGATTCTGGCAGGTCTTTCGTTGGAATAGTCTCCAGCGGATGCGCCAGCAACTGCAACTCGTCAGAAATGGCCACTCCGATCCGCGTCCGGCCAAAATCTAGAGCCAAAATCGGATTCATACGTTTGGTAGCGCGCGACGACCGGGCGCGCCGGGTCCGATTCTCATTGCAATTCCGGCGGAAGTTTGCCGATTAAGTCCTTGATCCGTTCTGCTTCGTGGCGATGGCAAATCAAAAGGGCATCCGGCGTACGGACGACAATCAAATCATGCACGCCGAGTAGAGCGATGGTTGTTCCATTTTCGTCGAAAACGATGTTGTTGCTGGAATCGATCGCCGTGATTGCACTGTTGGCTGCATTGCCGCGTTTGTCTTTTTCAAAATAGTTCGCGACCGCGTGCCAGCTTCCGATGTCGTCCCAATCAAAGCCTGCTTCCACGACAAGAACGCGATCGGCTTTTTCCATGATCGCGTAATCGAACGAGATGCGCGGGAGTTTGCTGAAGCGGTCACGCAAGGCTGTCTCAAAATTTCCCGGAGCGCGTAGTTGTGAAATGAAATCAGCCAACTCTGGTGCGTGACGATTAAACTCACGAAGCACGGTGGGCACGGACCAAACAAACATGCCGGCGTTCCATCTGAAATTTCCTCTGCGTAAAAACGATTCCGCTAGATCAGGATTTGGTTTCTCCCGAAAGCGCACAACACGATGAAGTGCTTCGTTGCCGGGTCGCTTGCGCAAACGCACCGGCGTGCCGTGCTCGATGTAACCGAACCCCGGACACGCCCAGGTCGGTTTGATGCCGATTGTGACAAGCTCGCTTGTCTCGTCTGCCGCCTCCGCAGCAAGGGCCAGCGTTTCTTGGAAAGCCGCCCGATTTGTAATGACGTGATCCGCTGGGAGAACAACCATGGTCGCCGCATGGTCGCGCACCGCCACCCAGCCGGCGCCAAGTGCGATTGCTGCTGCTGTATCGCGTTTGGCTGGCTCGGCCAAAATGTTTTGTTTTGGAAAATTCTCGAGCAACTTTCGAACCGCGCTTTCCTGTTCTGTGTTCGTGAGAATCAGAATGCGCTCGGGCGGGATGAGCCCTTCGAGGCGCGCGACCGTTTCTTCCAGCAAAGTCTTGTTGGAGACGAGGCTCAACAGTTGTTTGGGACGCGCTCGGCGACTCAACGGCCAAAAGCGTTCGCCGCTGCCGCCAGCGAGGATGAGCGCGTACATCGAATCAGGCATGTCGGTGCAGGAGATCGCGTCGCGAAAAATTGCCGTTTCTTTTTCCTAAACGCCACGTATATGGTAGGTGATGTCTTCCCTCATATCCATTTCAAAAAGTTCTGAAGAGCTTCCAGTTGCGCCATTGCTCGTCATCACCCGGACGGCGATCGGATTGGGTTTGGGAATCTTGATTGCGGAAAGAATCAAGCCTCCAGTGCGTCAGGCAACCGCGATCACGCTGTTGGCGATCGGGATGTTGGCTGCGGCGCCGTGGCTGGTCAAAATCACCGTAGGCCAGATCAATCGTCCTGAGTCCGACTGGGGTAGCCGTGCCCGTTTGCGTTCCATTCGCGGCGATTCCGGGTACACCTCGGATAACGACGTCTATTAGTCGAGTTCATCGCGGGCGTTTGGCGAGCATTCGCACGTTCAAAGGAATGCCTCGGTAATGGAATCGGTGAGCGCTTTGCCTTTTGGCGTCACAACAAAGTTCCCATTCGATTGTCGGAGCAATCCCAGCGCGAGAAGCTCATCCGTTGTTTGTGCGAAATCTTGCAGTTCCGAAACAGAAATGCCGTTGCGCGTGCGCAAACCGAGCGCGATACGCTCGGTGCGTTTCATTTGAGCCGTGAGATGTTCGCTCGATTCACGCTGAGATTCGCCCGAAAGAACGCGGCCGATGTACGCGCGATAATTGCAAACGTTCTGCCATCGCTGCATCCCAATCGTTGAGACCGCACTCGGGCCGATTCCAAGATAGTCTTTGCCGAGCCAGTACGCGCCATTGTGAACTGATTCGAAACCAGGCCGCGCGTAATTCGAGATTTCGTATTGCCGATATCCGGCGTCTTCGAGGATCGCCATTGTCATTTCGAACAATTCTGCGTCTGCATCCGCATCCAGGCGAAATTCCCCGCGCGCATGGCGCAAGAGAAATTCCGTGTCCCCTTCGTACGTCAGGCAGTAAGTAGAAATGTGCTCCGGTTGGAGCGTGACTGTTTTCTGCAGGGTCGTCCGCCATTGATCAACCGTTTGGCCTGGCAAACCGAACATCAGATCGACATTGACGTTTGTGAAACCTGCGTCGCGCAAAATCCAAAACGATTCCGTGGCCTGCTGCGCGTTGTGCTCGCGTCCAAGCAATTTCAACAATTCTTCGTCCCACGACTGTACGCCGAGGCTGATCCTGTTGACTCCGAATTTCTTCAGAAGAGCTGCTTTTCGCCCGGAGACGCTTCCCGGGTTTGCTTCGATCGTCCATTCCGCCAATTGCGATAATTCGAGCTGCTCGTGAAATCCGCGCAGCAATAATTCGAGTTGCGCAATGTTGAGCGCTGTAGGCGTGCCCCCACCGAAATAAATTGTAGACGGAAGTATGGTAAGGTGTGCGCGCTCTACCGACTGGACGTTGCAGCGTGATCTACCCACCAAGTTGCCCAGCTCGCGTAGTACTGCTTCACAAAATCGCGAGGTCTGCGAGCGGTCCAGCAAATCTTTGTAAAATGCGCAATACGGACAAATACGCGCACAAAAGGGGATGTGTACGTAGATGTGGCGAACTTCGTGAATCGACGCATGCGAGAATTGCATGGCGTCTCTGTCTGACTCCGTTCGTAACTCTGGCGTTTGACACAAACGCCGTGCAGAATCGATTTCCCTTTTTGGACGGTTGTGATTCGCCTCGTTACTCATAAAATCCGTCCGTCGACGCTCTCATGTTGATTCGAAACCTAACTGTCGTTTTGCTTTGTGCCATTTCGTCAGGACTTGCACAAGCCCAGCAGCCTGGGTCGACGCCCTCCATTGTGTACGCGGTGCGCAACGCTGATTCAATTAAGCAGTACAAAACGAACCCTCACATTGTGCGCGAAATGGTGAATCGGCTCGTCATGGCGGCGACCGGCCAGTCTGACGTGGCCAGCGCATGGGGATCGCTGGTCTCTCCCGGTGAGCGGGTTGGCATCAAGATCTCGGCAGCGGGTGGCGAACTATTCACAACGCATCACGACGTTGTGAACGCAATCGTAGATGGTCTAGTGGCGGCAGGTCATCCCCGCAGTAGCATTGTCGTTTGGGATCGTTCGCTCGGCGGAATCAAAGAAGCCGGATATCGGCCATCGGTCGACGGTTTCCAGGTAAAGGCAATCGCGCCGCATGATGGGTATGACGCGAAAGCAACGCAATCCGCGCCGGTGGTCGGAAAACTGGTGTGGGGCGATTTCGAGTATGTTGGAGAGACAGGGAGGATGCCGATTGTGGCCGATGCCGAAGCCACGAGCAACGTGAGTCATTTTTCGAACATCATCGCTAGCGAAGTCGATAAAGTCATCAATGTGCCGGTGATGAGCGTCAGTGAAACGAATGGCATCGCTGGTTGCATTTACAACATGACAATCCCGAACATCGACAACTGGCGCAGGTTCGCGCAGGGCTCGCGGTTTGGCGCGGAAAGTCTCGCGGAAATTTATGCCAACCCGCTGATCGCACACAAGGTGGTATTCAATTTGATGGACGGACTCATCGCCCAATATGCCGGCGGGCCGCAACCGCAGCCGAATTATGCAGTGCACCATGCCACCTTGTATGCAAGCAAGGACCCTGTGGCGCTGGACGCCATCGCATTGAAACAATTGGAAGAATGGCGGAAGCGTGGAAGTCTTCGGCCGGTCGGTCCCGTAGCCGCTTACATCGATTTCGCCAGCCAGCTTGGGCTCGGCAACTCGGCTGCCAATCGAATAGAGGTAAGAAACATTGGACGCTGAAATTCTGCGCTCGGTCTCGCGCTCTTTTTATCTGTCGATCCGATTTTTACCGGTGCAATTACGCGAGCCGATCGCGCTGGCCTATCTCCTCGCCCGAACCACCGACACTGTTGCCGACACAGCACAAATCTCCGGGAGTGTGCGAATGGAAACGTTAAAGCTCCTTTCCAATGGCATTCAAGGTACAGCTTCCCGTGATGTCGTCGCGGAGGTGATGGCGTCTTTTGTTTCGCTTCAGGAGAACGCGCGCGAACGACGGCTTCTCGAATCACTACGCGATTATTTGACTTGCCTGGAAGGAATGGAGCACGCGAATCGCAACGACATTCGTATCGTGCTCGAAAAAATTACGCGTGGCCAGATGCTGGACCTGGAACGCTTCGATAATTCCCAGGAGGTTCGGGCTCTGGGTACTGCTGAAGATCTCGACGAATACACCTATCTCGTCGCCGGTTGTGTCGGTGAATTTTGGACGCAACTCTGTTTCCGGCATGTTCGCCAGTTCTCGAGCCGGTCCAAAGATGAGATGCTTGCGCTTGGCAAGCGGTATGGCATGGCCCTTCAATTGATCAACGTCTTGCGCGACGCGGGCTCGGATCTTCGAGCGGGCAGATGTTATTTCCCCGAACACGAGTTAAGTGCAGCGCATCTGTCTCCATCGCAGATTCTTTCTGAACCGAAGCGCTTCCAGCCGATCTATCGAACATGGCTGGAGAAGGCAAAGAAAGGCCTTGTTTCTGGAATGGAATATTCGCGCGCGATCAAGGATCGTCGCGTGCGCGCTGCCACGGTACTGCCGGCGCTAATCGGCGCCCGCACTCTCTCGCTTTTGGAGGTGTCCGGTCCCGCCGCCCTGCAGCGGACGGTAAAGGTTCCGCGTCGCGAAGTGCGCGCGATGATTCTGTCGTTAGGTGTTACGCTTGCATCCCGCAGGAGAATCGATGCGATCTTCGACCGCGCTAAACCGTAGCCGTTCTTTGTCGGCAACGCGTTCACCGGCGCGCTTCGCACAGCGAAGCGGCTACAGGAAATAATTTCGTTGTCGCTCGGTAATGGGTCGCTCCAGTCGCTCCATGACTTGCAGCATGTCTTCCCAGACTTTGCGTTTTTCGGAAGGCGCCTGGTTTCGCAGCAAGTATGCGGGGTGATACGTGATCATCAGCGGAATGCTATTGTAAGTATGCCAGCGCCCGCGCAATTCGCGCATTGTCGCTCGTGTTCCGAGCAACCCCTCAACTGCGACCGCGCCGAGCGCCACCAATACACTTGGCCGAATAATTTCGATCTGTTCCACGAGATAAGGCCGACACGTTTGCATCTCTGTCGGCGTCGGTGGGCGATTTCCAAAACTGCCTGCCGGCATGTCCGGGCGACACTTCAGGATATTTGCGATGTAAACGTCTTCGCGGGCGAAGTTCATCGCCTTCAGAATTCTCGTCAGTAATTGTCCGGCGCGTCCGACGAACGGTTCACCTTGCCGGTCCTCATCTGCACCGGGCGCTTCGCCGATGAACATTAAATCGGCGTCCGGATTTCCGACACCGAACACTGTTTGCGTCCGCGAGCATGCGAGGTGCGTACATTTGGTGCAAACGCTAACGCGCCCACGAAGCGCAGACAGTAAGTCAGCCTCATCTCGTACGCAGGACTCTTCGCTGGGGACAGCGGACTCCACAGCATCGTATGTTGGGTACGCTGTTTTCTGCGCAAGGAGTCGTGCGGCTTTAGCAGGAGCAGCTTGCAATCGCGCCATCGCAGTTTTAGATGCGCATGGCGTGCGATCACTTTTTTCTCGAATCCTCTCCAGCGCTGCGATGACTAAATCGAGAGCTGCATGCGTCATGTACGGCGATCATCCAAAATTTTGTGCGCGACTGCAAACGATTTTGGTTGAAGCACAGGCGTGCTTGTCAATTTGGCCGTCAACCCCCGGGGTGAAGCCGAAATTCAGCAGTCAAAAACCGCGCCGCAGGCAATTTGGGCCGCGAAACAGACTACTTAAAACACGCGGCGTTTTTGCCAACCGGCTGCTTGATCCAGCAATTCCAGTTCGACGTCGAGTGCCGTTTTGACGTCCATTTGCGCGCTCGCATCGCCAGTCGCAACGTTCGGCTCCTTCGACATCGTTGGCCATAGAAAGAAATGGCCAGCAGCAATTTTGACGGACGATTGTGAGTCTGCCGACGTTCGCACTTCACCTCGCCCGCATGTGACTCTGCTCGTTGTGCCGTCGGTCCAGAGCGAGAACAGGCAATCGGAATCGGGGCTGAGCGTGACCTGGCCTGTTGCAACGTTAAACTCTGATGCGCTTGTATCACTGTGGCTGAACAAACCGACAATCCTTCCACGGTTCAATCGTATCGATGCACGTCGATCAAGTACGCCGCCGGCGGTCTCGTTGCCGTCCTTCGTTAATCTGAGGTCTTGTATTTTGATCTCGGAATTTCCCGACAGTTGGACAAATGCGCCTGGCACTAACGCAAGATTGATTGAGGCGCCGTCTGATGTGCGCACTGTGTCGCCCGCTTGAATTTTACTCTTGGATGTGACGGGCTGGAAATCATTTCGTTCCGCGTTGCCGAAAACGACGTTGCCTCTTACGAAAAACACGGTCGCCCCTGTCGAGCGAGTGATTCCTTTCGAGCATCCATTTCCCAACAGGCAAAAACAGACACCGAGCGCGGTGCTAAATGAAATCAAACGCATTAGGATTTTCGCGATTAGCAACACGCACCCCAAACCGCGAACGTCGTGAATGATCAATGACGCGGCTACAGGTCACCAAAGATTAAACTACTCGTCGCGGGTCAGGGAACACCAAGGCCTCTATTTTGCCAGTAAGCGCCGGGCGTCAACCAAATTCCTGCTGGGTGAAGATAAACCAGATTTGAATCAAACGAGGCTTGGTACAGATGCTCAGCGCCAGGCTGGATGTTCACTGTTGTCGAAGTTGGCTCGATGTAGCCCATAGCGGGAACCCTGAGGAGGGTCAACACATGAGGCCCAGCCGGCAACACGATGCTGTAACTGTGACCCTGTGCGACGCTGCCCGCAGGCCTCCCATCGATCTGTAAATGATAACCGACATTCCAACCAAAATTGGGCGATCTCTCGATCGTCAGGCGGCCAGGTGGGAAGTGATTTGACCGGAGGTAACCGGCACCTCCTTGCGCAAGAGTGTTAATGAACATTGCGCACCCAAAAACCAACATCAGAAGAACATTCCTAACGAAGCGGTATTTTGATTTCATGGCGGTATTGTAACCATTGAACTCCATTTTAGCCAGTAGGTTGCGCCTGAAACTCGCAAAAATTTTACCGCTCTAATTTCTATTCTTTCGACGCCGCAAAACCAATTTAGCCAGCAGGCAGAGCTGCAAGAATGGTTACGTGAAAGGCGAAGCCGTTGACGATAACGGTTTGGTTTGCACCCATGCAATCCACCTGCGCTTCGATTCTTACTTCAACCTGTCCGGACTCATCATCCCAATCCGCATCGACGTCTAGAATGTTCCAGGCCGCGAACCCTCCCGACACCATGTTTGCGATTTGGGTTTTCGCAATCAAAGCTGTCGCAGTTGCTCGAACGAACTGTCTGTTGGTGAGGTTCGGCCCGACCAATACGCTGAAGGTCTCTTTTGCCACAGCGAAATTAGCGCTTTGAGATGTTATAGCGAGGCTCGAATCGAATTGTCCATCGATGACGAAGAGATGGTTCGCATCGTCGGGACCGGCGACCATAATGTCGAGCTGTTGAAGATTTTGGATTTGTGCAATTTTGATTGCCATTAGGGCCTCCTCAATTTCTTTCGTCTGAAATACACCGCCGTGTTAACCGATGCAGTCAATCGTGCGGCCATGGTAGCGACGTCATGTGTGATTTAGCAATTAAAAATCAATTCCAAGTCGGAGTAATCGCTGCGGTTCGTTTTAAGATTCCCTCCTTCTGTTCAGATCATTTTGTCGTTGCTGCGTGGAGAACAAGGACGCCACAATCCGATGCGTGAAGGACTGGGCGGCCACGCTCGCAATCTTGCCACTTCTCTCAGCCTCACTGGCCTTGGCTGAAGACTTCAAAACCATTCGCAGCCGTTTTTGATGACAAAGCGATGACGCGAGCGAAGCCTAACGAGAGGAAATGATGGTTGATGGGTTTGAACCATTTTAAAGGAAATTAAATCAGACCGCGGACACGAGCAGCTTCATCCGGCAGCGAGGAGATTCTCCAATCAGATGATGTCCTACAAAAATCAGTCTGCGTGCAATCACGTACGTGAAATTTTACTGCACCTTAGCTTCGGTGTGTAAAACGCCAAGCCACTTTCCACCCTTCTTCACCCAAACGCTCGCGCTGTTATATGTACCAGACATGTCCTTGCCTTCGGAAGTCTGCTGTATAGTCGCTTTGTACGTCATCACGGCAACGTCAGCGCTGGGGAAGACCACTTTCATGTCGGCCAACGAATAGTCGCGCAAATCCGTCTTAGCCATGTCGGCAACTTCCATGTCTAAGGTTTTCAGTGCGTCAGCGTATGCGCTGCGGTAATCCGGCGACATCAGCTTCTTGAATGCATCTGCCTGTTTATTCTTGTACGATTCCCACGCGGATTTCTCCAAATCAGTGAGCGCTTTTTCGTTTGAAGCGGATTTCGCTGTCTTTGCCGGACTGGCCTGAGCGAAGCAAACCGGACCAAGCGCGACCACCATAATACAAAAAAGAATGAATTGTTTCTGCATGCCCGATTCTTAGACGAATCGCCGGTGTGGATCGAGCTTTTTCGATTGCTGATATCGGCCAGGAAACAAAATCTCGGCGCTGGCAAAGCGAGCCCTGCCGGGCTGAATCGCGCCGCGGCGAAAGCCGATCACAAGAAAAACGTTGGCTGGTGCGTCTCCTGGCAGGGATAAAGCTGTGACTCATGGACAAATTCGTGTCCGAGTGGCACCGCTACCCTTGATCAACTAGTTGATTATCGTCCTGATTACCCCAGGGACACTGTTTATACAGGCGTCTGGCTAGATCAAGTTCGGCCTGCAATTCCCTTCTTCTAAGCCTCAATAGCTCACGCAACCGCCTTGCTTCAGTTACGATCGCCGCGGTGTCTTTATTTACGTTTCGTTCTTTTTTTGACCGCTTAGGCATGACAGTTGTCAGTCTGGCTGACTTTACTCATCCGCGTTTCGGATGCCGGCTAAAAGTTGGCCGTATGCCGCAATAAGTTGACAGATGCGCGGTTGTAAATAGAAACGATTTCCTTTCGCGCGATGGCCTCAAAGTAGGCATCACTCACACGATGGAATCCGTCATGAAAAATCATGCGGATTATTTTTACCTGGTGAAGGGTAAAGTGGGGCTGGCGGGATTCTAAACCTCGTTTGTCGCGAATCTGTCAGGAAAACTCCAGAGTTGTTGTTTTAATGTTCGAGGAGTGTGTACGGGAGCATAAAAAACAGGACCTCTCCGGTTAAATAGGTAGATTTTGGCTTTCTTGTTGCACGAATGTGAATTTAGTGTCACCATTGTTGTGCTTAACAGTGCTTAAAAGGAGAAACAACATGACACGAGTGGAACGGGAAAAATTGATCGATTTGGGAATCCTAACGCCAGACTGCGGCCCGGGCATGACATACTGGAAGCTGTCGCCGGAGCTCAAACGGCAAGCCAGACAACGGATGAAGGAGAAGGAGCAAATGACCGGTGGACTTCTTCTGACCAGAATCTTGGAGCGCCTAAAAGCCGCGCATTAATCGTCAAGATTTACCAATTGAAAAAGGGAGGAATAAAATGGGAAAAAGGCACAGAGAACAATCGATGGGGTTGGACATACTAAAACCAGATGACCTTACATTATGGAAGCGGGCGCTTAAGGCGAAACCCAGGCATCCACGGGCTAAGGAAAGAAAGCTTATTTTCGCCCGTCAAACGAGGCCTGGAATTCTAACCGTGATCTTTGAGCGCCTGAAACGACCGCGTTGATGAGAACCATCATCCCGGTTAAGCGTGGCAACACAACCATCAAGATCTACCGGCACAAGGGGCGCCGCTATAAGGGCAAACAATATGAGCTCTTCACGGTTGCCTATCGACTAAACAGAAAGCAACAAAGGAAGAACTTCAGTCGATTCAAGGATGCGCGGGATTTTGCATCAAAGACCGCGACCGCGGCGGAAAAAGGTCGAGCGCAAGTTTTGAGTGTGAGCGCTGCTGATTGGCAGAGCTACCTAGCTACGAAAAATTTGCTTGAGCCATTTGGCATTCCGCTTCACGAGGCGATTGAGGAGTACGTCGCTACGCGACACCGCAAGAAGATATTTGAAAAGCGAGCTGGGGAGATTGTCGACGAATTTTTGAAGGCAAAAGAGAATGCCGGACTATCCAAGCGATATATCGAAACGCTGCGGACCTACTTGCTCCGATTTGCTGCGTCATTTGAAATGAATATTGGGAGCATCACTACTGGAGCCATTACACGCTGGCTCGATAGCCTTAAAGTTGGTCCCCGATCGTACAACAATGTGCGCCACATCATCGTGACACTTTTTAACTTCGCTCGGCGCCGTGGTTATCTGGCGAAAGGCGAAATGACGGAAGCCGCCGATGTCGAAACCGTGCGCGATGATAAAGCCAAAGTTGTGATCTTAACCCCCACTCAGTTATCAAAGCTCCTAAGAAAATCGAAGCCGCTGTATCAGATTTATTTTGCGCTCGCAGCTTTCACAGGAATCCGTCCTGCTGAACTGCTTCGACTGAAATGGAGCGACGTCAATTTCGAGGAAGGCCACATTGAAGTAAAGGCGCCAACCGCGAGAACCGTTACGACGCGTGTTGTACCGATTCAGCCCAATTTGGCGAAGTGGTTGGAACCGTACCGTTGCGATAAAGGAAAATTATTTAAAAGCCGGCGCACAGTGGATAGCGCAATTAAATTTGCGAAGCGGCTCCGCATTCCATGGAAAGCGAACTGTCTTCGGCACAGTTACGCCACGTATCGATTGTCAATCACCCCCGATGCTGGACGGATTGCGCTAGAAACAGGAAATAGCCCAACAGAACTCTTCATTAAGTATCGCGAGCTCGATCGACACAATCACGCGCCAGAATGGTTTGCCATCGAGCCGCCTCCGCGACGTTCAGCCAAAATCGTCCCTTTTATCGCATGAGCACTAGTAAACGAGACATCGCCGCGAAAGCAGCTTACGAGAAACACATCGGCCGGGACATATCCATGGCAGGAGATCAGGCCGCATAGAATCGCCTCGATTCGTTCACGACTGCTGCGCAGTCTTGATTTAAGTCTCGGTCCACAGTTGTTCTCGTTGCATTCGCGTTCGAATACCAGGTTAAAGTTGGCCGCATCGCCTACATCGGACAGCTGGCTGAATTGCTGAAGAGATCGGCCAGCAGAAGTCCTAAGCCCCGGGCCTTGGATGTCCCCTCCACAAAACCGATCTCTCTAATTGCGGTTCGAAACCGCGTCGCAAAGTGCGCGTATGGGGGACCAATCGGAGAGAACTCCCCGAGCGTAGGGAACATCCCCCGCCCGGAGAGCCCCAGGGAATACTTCTACTTCCACTCAAAAACTGAACGCAGGCGGCTGAACAATTGCGGGTAACAAGATTTTTGCCGAGCTCAAACCCCAGTGAACTGGCCGAACCCCTTGTTGCGCGGCCCGGTCAGTTCAAAGGGTTTACCATTTCGCCCTTACAGGGAATCCCGGGAATCCCAAGCCAATGGCTTTACAAGTAAGAAACGCACGCGATGCCGCGGCTTGGCGTAGAAAACTACTCTGTTGACAGCCACCTTCGCGCGTTCTGGGATCGCTTACATGAACGCGCTTTTGATCGCGCGACTACATATCAGGAATTGTAATACTATCGGTGGCGGCGTGAATGTCGGTGGCGTGCTCCCGAAGGTTCAGAAGTTGGTGATGGTGTCAGGCTCGGAGTTGGCGTAGCGACAGGTACCGCTTTTAATACAGGTGCGGCTGAGGGAGTGGGACTGGGAGTAGGAGACTGTTCCGGTACCGGACTTGAAGGTTGACCAATCAAAGAGTGTGTTAATGCATTCAAGCGCTGAGCAGATCTCGCTAAGACGATGGTCAAAGCGATCAACACGATGGTTAAGGCGATCAAGAGGATGGTTAAATAAGTATTTATTATCGCAAGCCTTCGGGAATCCATGGGCAGCTCATCTTAAGCCAGAAACGGCGACGTGACGTGAGAAAATTCGTTGCCGTGTGGAGAGCCAAAGAGACAGAATCCGCCGAATAAAGCTGGTCGCGAATCGTTCGAAATAGATGAGCAAACTATTTGCGCACTGGCAGCGATCGCTTCTATCCAGAGAGGTCCTGTTTGCGCCACTGCCTTCAAGCGGATCGAATCGCTCTCGCTAACATCCGCGCGGTTCGTTCTCCGCACTTGTAGTGCCTTCCTACAGCCTTCGAGAGCTGCAGAACAGCTTTCTTATGGCACCGGCTGGAGGAGACAGCGACTGGTTAGAAATTGAACCATGGCAGTTGTTTGACGTTCCCATCGTCATCGATTCGGAACGCAAAAAGATCGACACGCTTGCTGCCTGTGCTGGTGTACACGAAACCCTCATACCTTCTTCCGCGTTTCAGTCGAAGCGGTCGCTGAGCCTCTTTTAGGCCCGGATATTTTGCGCCGTACGTGATGTAGCGGAGGGGTTGCGCTCCTTCGGTGATCCACACCGCGCGTCTTGCGTTATCTTCTTGTTCCTCCAGAACCGTCCAGCCGGTGATGGTGAACTCAGGGTGCGGACGCAATAGATCGCCACAATAAAAAACAACACCATCTTGCAGACTGCCAACGGGAACGACATCAATAACAGGTTGAAATACCGAGCACGACGTGAGCAGGACTACGCTCGCTGCTATAGCGCGCGTTGAAACCGACAACATCCAACGAGAATTAGACTGCAACTTGCGATCTATTTCCTGCCCTCCATACAGGAAGTTTGAATCAAAATACTGGAAGATGGCAAGCTCTCTTTCGAGCCTAAATGGAGCCTATCTCGAAGTTGCTTTCACGGCCGATGAAAAACTGACCGGGTTTGGAACTGATCGTGTGTAGATCTCAGGGAAGTCTCAAAATCTTTCAAGTTTATGGCAGCGCGTACGGGAGTCGAACCCGTGTACCAGCCTTGAGAGGGCTGTGTCCTAACCACTAGACGAACGCGCCGCAAACGACATAAGCCTAGAAATACTGTATTGATCCCGCACTGGCAAGATGCCGGCAAGAGTTGCCCCTGACCGGGGAACTAAAGTAGCGATCGTTTATTCGCCTTCGTCACCACCGCCATCATCGCTTGCATCGTCGGCGCTGTCGTCAGATCCTCAATGCGTTAATCGCCGGGGCGCTAGCGTCCCTTTACGAGTCGAAGCCGACGCGCGATGCTCGCGCGCATGTGAAGGCAACGAATGTATCGTTGGAAAAAAGTTGGCGACCGAAAGCAGGGTGGGGTGTCCCTGTGGCGTGGCTCACGCTTTGCGTCGTTTGGAGCTCAACGTGGCTTGCGATCAAAATCGGATTGCGCGATCTCCCGCCAATTTCGTTCGTGGCGATTCGATTTCTTGTAGCGATTATCGTGCTCGTGACGGTCTCGATAGGCCGGACGCATCTGGTCCCACGAACGCGCAGCGATTATGTTGTTCTCGGCATCACGGGGATTCTCATGTTCGCCGTGAATTACACGTTGTTGTTCTGGGCGGAACTGCACGTTTCGTCTGGTCTTGCCGCCGTGCTGCAGGCAACGATTCCAATTTTCGGCATTATGTTTGCCCACTGGATGCTACCGGATGAACCGCTGCGTTTACCAAAGCTTGCCGGCGCTATCATTGCTCTCGGCGGCGTGACCGTGATCTGCTCACGCTTGCTGGGGTTCAACGGCCCGCTTGCGTTTTGGGGTGGTGTGGCGGTGGTGTTTGGCGCCGCGAGCGCGGCCTTTGCAAACGTGCTCGTTAAGGCGCGGTCGATGCAGCTTGCGCCCGCGATGCTGGCTGCCTGGCAAATGATTTTCGGAACCGCGCCATTGTTACTGCTTGGGTTCGCCGTCGATGGAAACCCAGCCCGCTTTCACTGGACCGTCTCATCCGTGTTTTGCCTGCTTTACCTCGCTGTGTTCGGCTCGGCGTTAACCTTCCTGCTTCTTTACTGGTTGCTGCCACGCCTGACCGTCGCGCAACTGCAAAGTATCTCGTTGATCACTCCGCCAGGCGCAGTCATGCTGGGCTGGTTGTTAGGCGGTGAAACATTTCCGCTCTCGTCCTTGTTAGGCGCTGCGCTAGTCCTTGTGGGAGTGTGGATGATTTTCCGAAAAGCACCTGTAGCAGAACCGATGATTCAGGAAGGATAACTGACAATCACCGCCAGGTTTGCTGGCTGACGTGTGTGATCGTTTCGCTCGGGTAATCAAGCAAAATCACGCAACAAGCTTGGTACAAGAAACACGCGTGTGCCGAGCTGCTAGTTCGGAAGGTAATCAGTTTACACGTTAGCTGCGACCCAAGCAGCGATCGTGGCTTGCGAGTGTACCGGGCCGAAAAG
>Ga0126381_100004796_pt1 | contig 14770 bp, 19 predicted proteins | sample PanSoiMetPlot_28_FD_96465 | JGI IMG/M metagenome (GOLD analysis project Ga0126381, IMG submission 96465) | Tropical forest soil microbial communities from Panama - MetaG Plot_28 | ecosystem: Environmental > Terrestrial > Soil > Tropical forest > Bulk soil | place: Panama | collected 2016-02-17
CCCAAATCAGATCCCGCCCATTGTGTGGAAACTGCCTTTGCGGCAAGGTGCGGCCTGTCAGCCGGAATCACCGGCCACCGGAAAAGGAGAAACTCAAATGAAAAGCGCACGCACCTTGATCACGATTTGCCTGTTGTTCACCGCCGCCATCCTGATCGCCCAGACAACCCCGAGCCAACTGCTCATGAAGGTGAATGTACCGTTCACTTTCGACGTCGAAGGCCACTACCTGCCAGCCGGTGAGTACACCATTTTCACAGTGATGCCGGAGCGGGAGATTCGCATCGTCAGCGCTGACGGCAAGCAATCGGCGATCGTCAATACCTTGCCGAATTACGCAAACACGCCTTCGACCACTAGCCGCGTGGTGTTCCACAGGTACGGCAACGAGTACTTCCTGGCGCAAGTCTGGACCGCCGGACAGAATGTCGGACGTAATCCGTTATCGAGCAAGCGAGCCATGGCTCTTGCCAGCAGCGGAGGAAGACCACAGACATTTACAGTCCTCGCTCTGACTGATCGCCGTTAGCCAGGCAGCAAGTTTGGTGTACTTGACTTCGGGCGCGTCCACCGTCGCGCCCCCGTTTTTTTGGGGATAACATTGGACTTGCCCGACGTGAAAGACGCCCAAGGGCAGATGCGGCACTCTCGGGCGAGTACAACCCTCGACACCTAGCAATTCGTTCCAGAGTCGCAACTAAGGTCTGCCCTGCATAATGCCCCAAATGAGAAAGGGGGGTGTGTGCCTAAAATCTTCCGGACTGCAAGGCCAAGGCCCCTTTGACACTCTCGAGGGACGGCAGCGGATCCGTGTGCAATGGATTACTGCTGGGCTTTCCTCTCGGGGGTCATCTCCAAGAATAGCGTCAATGTGGCCGCGAATCGATGAACCGTCGCAGGCTTTCAGGCCGATAGTGCGCATCCGACAGGCACAGATTTGGGGTGTTAAGCCGCACCATACTGCCAATCGGACAGGGGAACAGATGATAGCTCTCCGGACCATCTACACACTCGTCTTCGCAATTACCGTTCTTCTTAACGCTCCCGTGTTTTCCCAGAATACCGGATCAAATCCCATTGACCCGGGGTGCGAGGATCTCGCTCAGTTGAAGCTACCCTCGACAAAGATAACCAGTGCAAAACTCATACCCGCGAAGACGTTCTCCGGCCCTCCTGCCGTATTCACCGGTCAGGATCTGGCGCACTTCTACAAGACGCTTCCCACCTTCTGCCGAGTACTGGCGCAGGCCACGCCCACTGCTGACTCGGACATCAAGATCGAAATCTGGTTACCCATTGCTGGCTGGAACGGAAAGCTGCAGGGCATCGGTAACGGCGGCTTCGCAGGACTGATTGATCACTATCAGCTTGGCATTGCTTTGAGTCACGGATACGCTGCTGCCGCCACGGACGCAGGTCATTCCGGCACCCCGATTGATGCGGCATGGGCACTCGGACACCCGGAGAAAGTGATTGACTTCGGCCACCGTGGCATTCACGAGATGACGGCGGTCGCGAAGACGATCGTGAAGAACCTTTACGGACGCGAACCATGGCGATCATACTTCTTCGGCTGTTCCGACGGGGGCCGCGAAGCACTTATGGAGGTGCAACGATATCCCGAAGACTACGACGGCATCCTGGCCGGTGCCCCGGCGAACTACTGGACCGCCCTGCTTTCCAGTGCCGTTTGGAATACTCAGGCCCTCACAGTTGATCCGGCCAGCATGATTCCACAGTCCAAGATCCCTGCCCTTGCCAGCGCGGTGCTGGCTGCCTGCGATGGACTCGACGGCGTAAAAGATGGGGTGCTCAATGATCCGCGACAATGCAAGTTCGATCCGAACTCGATTGTGTGCAAGGCGGAAGAGGACTCGGACAAGTGCCTGACTCCGAAGCAGGTTACGGCGTTGAAGGCCATCTATGAAGGGCCAAAGAACTCACAAGGGCGCGACACCTTCCCAGGGTATCTGCCGGGCGCAGAAGAAGGACCGGGGGGCTGGGGCACATGGATTACAGGTCTGGCTCCGATGAAAAGCCTCATGGCGTTCTTCGGTACGGGCTACTTCACCAATATGGTATACAGCAAGGCCGATTGGGATTACCGGACCTTTACCTGGGATCCAGGGTTTGCAGCAGCAGAACAGAAAACCGCAAGTGATCTGAACGCGACCCGTGCTGACCTATCGTCTTTCAACAAGCGTGGTGGCAAGCTGATCCCGTACCACGGATGGAACGATCCAGCTATTCCAGCCTTGAACACGGTCAACTACTATCAGGAAGTGGTCAAGACGATGGGCCAAGGCACGGCCAATACCTTTGTCCGTCTGTACATGGTGCCGGGAATGCAGCATTGCTTTGGAGGTGCTGGTGCAGACGACTTCGGCGCGAACGGCAAGGCGGGGAGCGATCTGCGCCAGAATATTCGACTGGCACTGGAAGCGTGGGTCGAAACGAATGTAGCGCCTGGCACGGTGATCGCGACGAAGTACGAGGGCAATGACGATGAGCGTCATTCGGTTGTGACACGGCCTTTATGTCCTTATCCGGCATTCGCGCAGTACAAGGGCAAGGGTGACGCCAACGATGCTGCGAACTTTACCTGCTCAGAAAAGTAGCTATAACCGACTTGCGCAGTTTTCGGATGTCGGCACAATTGTGCTCGAGCTGGGTAGGCCGCGGGCGATGGGCGAAAAATCCTTTAGTGAACCGAGAGGAAGATGTTTAGGAAACCTGCTTCGGCAAGTGGAGGGAGTCGCCGGCATCGCGAGGCGGCCGCCACATCACAGACCTGCCGGAAGGATTGGCCACCACGCCCAATCACCAGCCCATCTGTTGCATTCGATTCAAGATGATCGCACTATATCGGTTCATGCGCTCGGGCCGTCGTTTTAGCGGACCGGGCAGGACCGCGGCGAGTCGCGCCGCTTCTTGCCGCCCGATGTTCCGCGCCGGCCTTCCGTAGTAGATACGACTGGCCCACTCTGCCCCATAAATTCGAGGGCCCCATTCGACCACGTTCAGGTAGATCTCAAGAATGCGCTGTTTGCCGAGCACGGCTTCGGCCACCGGCACCAGCGTGGCCTCGGCACCCTTGCGCAGGATAGACCGGCCCGTTCCGAAAAACAGGTTCTTCACGAGCTGCTGTGTAAGTGTGGATGCTCCGCGAGTGCGCTCCCCTTCTACGTCCTCCTGGGCAGCGACTTCAATCTCGTGCCAGTCGAACCCGTTGTGCTGGTAGAAGCGCGCATCCTCCGCGGCGACTACGGCGTGCTGGAGATCAGGCGAGATTTGGTTGAGCGGAACGAATTGATAGCGTTTCTGATATGGCTTGTCATGAATCCATGCCTGTAACCGGCGCTCGATCTGCACCGCAGTTGTCGGTGGATCGATCCAGCGGGCTGCAACCAAGAGCAGGGCGGCAGCCAACCAAAAAAGCAACGCACCCGCGACAAGCCATCGCGCAATCGACCATAAGTACTTCTTCCAACTTTGGCTATTGGCCGGCTTAAATGGCCTGGAGGTCACGCTTCAAAATACTAGCGTGTCCGGGTGCCCGAAATATCTCGTGGCCTACATTTGCTCGCTTTTGGCAACGTGGAGCTGATGCCCAATCGGGATGCGCGTCCGTCTCCATCCCCAAGGACTCCAGCCAGCAGCCACGACAATGCCGACCGCCGGTTTTGCACCAGGCAAGTCGCCGAGCGGTTTTGCGATTCTCATCTCGCATGGCTGTCCGTTTCGCGCCGAAAGGGCCGCTCTGTCAGCGGTTGGGGCTGGTAAATCTAGAGAGGGGTTACGGGTGAGGTGCGCCGGAAATTCGCGTTCTGGCATACAAACCAGCCAATCCAATCGCTCCAGTTGTTAACAGCGCCAGGCTGCCCGGCTCCGGCGTGGGAATCTGTCCTGCGCCGCCAAAGATCATAAAGGAATGCGAACCTACGGTATTACCGAAAGCGTCAACCGCCTGCGAGGGGCAATACGGGGGTTAAGGTGCAGCCGACCCCATTGTTGATGTCCCAGCCGATCCAGCCATTGTTCTGCGACTGAGCATTCGACAACTCCAGCCAGAACATGCCCGTCTACAACTGCGGGCGGCTGAAGAAAAGGCCTGTTTCAATGCAAACCCGGTACCCCTGCTTGTTGATGTCGCAGCCGGTCTGCTTGGGCAACAGGTGGGCGCTAAAATAAGGCTCTGGATCACTCGGATCAACCCTGTTTCGAGGACCGTAGATGATCCCGGCAGCTGCGGCGGGTAGAGCAAACAAAACGGCACAACAAAGCAGGGCTACACAGAAGATGGGGCGAATGTGCGTCATCGGCTCAGATTCTCCTGTCAGGAAGTCAGACGACCCGATCTTCAAAATTCGAGCGCCACTAAAGTTTCACTATGACCAACTTTGCGCGAGTGAATATTTCGCGGACGCGATCGGGGGGCGGGGATGACGGAGTGGGACGCCGCGGACTACGCGCGGATTTCAGCGTTGCAGAAGGTAATGGCCGACGAAGTGCTCGGACTGCTCAACATCAAAGGTTCCGAGCAGGTTCTGGACGTGGGGTGCGGCGATGGGAAGATTACCTCTGAGCTCGCCGCCCGGGTGCCTCGCGGATCGTCGTCGGAATTGACCCATCTGTCGAGATGATTCGCTTCGCACAAGGTCGCTGGGGGACAAATGGACATGCCAATCCGCAATTCGAGGTAGCTGACGCGCGCCGCTTGCCTTTTCACCAAGAATTTGACCTCGTGGTATCGTTCAATGCGCTGCACTGGATCGCCGAGCAGGACCAGGCGCTCGGTTCAATCCACTCGTCGTTAAAAGTCGGCGGTGTGGCGCAGCTTCGTTTCCTCCCAGCGGGTTCGCGCAAGAGCCTCGAAGACGTCCTCTAGGAGACACGGCAATCGCCGAAGTGGGCATCGTACTTCCCAAGATTCCATCCTCCCTATCTTCACCTGACGCCGCAAGAGTATGCAAAGCTGGCGGAACAGGCAGGCTTGCAAGTGCCAAGCGTGCGTGTTTCGGATAAGTCCTGGGACTTCCACAGGCGTTCCGCCTTTTACGCCTTCGCCAAGGTGACCTTCGTGGAATGGACACACATGCTGCCGCAAGCCCAAAAGCCACTGTTTATTCACGATGTGCTGGACAGGTATGAGGTTGTCGTGGGAGAAGCAAATACGTTCAAGTTCTACCAGATGGATATCCGGTTATTGCGCTCCTGATGGTGGAAGCAACACGCTTTAAAGCGTGGTGAATCCGGCGTCGTAATGGTCAGGCCTTAGCCAAGGCAGTGATTAAGGTCTGCCGCTCGTAATGCCCCAAAATATGAAAGGGGAAGGGTAGGTGTGTCCACAGCCCCTCGTAACCGAAGGTTATTGGAGCTATGTCAAGTACGTTCAGGTGAGGCATTCGGATTTCGCGAGGGAGAACCGCATGTCGAAACGTACAATGAGGAGTATGAAACAAAGCGTTCCCAAGTCGGTTGACGAGTACATTGCCGCACAGCCCGAGGCGGTGCGGCCGAAGCTTGAACAGGTGCGCGCCGCGATTAGGAGGGCGGTGCCGAAGGCAGTGGAGGGCATTGGGTACCGTATGCCTGAATACAAGCTGCACGGAAAGCCGATGCTGTATTTCGCCGGCTTCAAGGAACACTATTCCCTGTTCGCCGCATCGGGGACGTTCTTCGCGACGCTCGAAGATGAACTCAAGGGGTATGAACTACGAAAGGGGACAGTACATTTTCCACTCACCAAACCAGTTCCGGTGAAGCTCATCAGCCGAATTGCGAAACTGCGCGCGGATGGGATCGCTGCGACGGTAAAAAAACCATTGCCGAGCCGAGTTTAACTTCTGTCCGGACCTAATGCCCCAAATGTGAAAAGAGGTAACTGCGCGCCGTCTTTTCGTGGCTTGAGCCGTTCACGTCCCATCTTTTCAATTAAGCCGGCCGCAGCCATCACACACTCCAAACTGATTTCATGAACACGCGAATTTTGTCCAATGTCGGGTTAAGGGCCGCGTCCAGATCACAACCGACGCGCTGAAAATTTACGTGAACGTGATTGAGGATGCGTTTGGTGGGCAGGCTGATTTCGCGCAATTGCACAAGGTGGATTCAGCCGCGAGTTGGAGAATCACGCGGCTGCCATCGCGCTCAATTATTTCGCTTACAACTTCATCAAGATTCATCGTACACTGCGCATGAGCCCTTCGATGGCCGCTGGCGTCACAGATCGGCTGTGGGACGTGAATGAGCTTGTGGCCCTTTGGGAGCAGTACCAACGGCGGGAGGAAAGGGTGGCATAAGTGAAATGGGAATATAGAATCGAGCCCGTCACATTCTCGGTAAGCAGCGGCGACCAGGGGGAGGAAGCCATCAAAAAGCTTAACAGCCTTGGTGAACAAGGATGGGAAGCTCTCTCTATATGGGACGGCGCGTTGGGAACTCACGTTCTAATGAAACGGCAGATTTCAAAGTAGCCCACTTCCTTCGTACTTAAAGGACAGCAAGACGCGGGTGCGGTACTCGCTGACCTTGCAGGTCCCGCAGGGGTTTCCACCGCGTTGCGTGCCGCATCCTCCGACGACTGCTTCCGTGTCGGTCGAATCTCCTCTCGGCCTCCCAAAGTACATGTGCCGGGCGCGTTCGATACAGTTGCCCAAAATCTGGATTCCTTCCAAGGTCTGCCGCGACCTAATGCCCCAAACGTGAGGAGGGGTAAGGGTTAGGTGTGTTAGGTGTGCCCGGAATACGAGCACGATGCGACAAGACAAGGATAGCCAGCCAGCTACAATGCCGTGGTTGCCCGCGAGCAACGACCTTATGCCTACAGATGGGTGAGATCGGCTATGATGAAATCCGCTTTCACTGCACCAATCCGTGATTCGACACTCTCACCAGCTGGTACAACAGAATACCCGTGACGAGCACAAGAATGAGGCCTGGGACTACTCTCAAATAGACGTGATAGAAGATTAGCTTATCGATCAATTCGACGGACTTGTTATGGTCCAATTGCTTGTGAATTGGGGCGGCAAGGGTTACGGTAACGATCCAAATAAACAGATTCAGAATCGCGGCGACGGCAACCCAGGCCGTGGACATGGCAGGTGGATGCAACCAGACCAGTAGGATGTTGAGCACCACACACAAGAAAAAAACGGATCGAATGCAGGTCACGGTGGACTCGGGAGCGTTGTGCGCGCCTGGAACACCTGGCGCCGCTCGAGAAACGTCTGTCAGGACCTAACGCCCCAAACGTGAACAGGATGGGCTACCGAAGGCGGCTTCTGCTTTTTCCACGCGAATCCGGTCAAGGTGCGAATTGGGGGGGCGGGAAAAGTCGCCATTAAATGGCTGCGGCGCCGGGCAACTCTTGGATCGGCCCCTAAGAACAGTGGACGATGTGACTGCCCTTTTGGCCCAGACAAAAGCTCACTCTTGCCTTCGGCTGTTTGCTCCGTGAACCTTTCGAGCTGTCGCTCCTAACGACCTTCTCCAGCAGCCTTTACTCCTCAGCGCGTCGTGATAGAGAAGCCTCGCAGGGAGGGGTCCGCTCTCTTTTCGTCGTAGCTCCATCAAGTTATTCTCCGTGCAAGATGAAACAGGTCATCAATTCATCTAAGTAGAGGGCAAGGTCACGGTCGTCAGGACACCACATATCGTAATGATGTTAGTGAGGGACAACATGAAGCCTGAAAAGAATAGTCGCCTGCACGGTGAAAGCGGCCAAGCCCTAATAATCACATCCCTCGTTTTCGTCTTACTGATAGGATTCGTAGGCTTGTGTGTGGACGCGGGTCTACTGCTCCGTGCGAAAACCAACCTGCAAAAAGTGGCCGATGCCGCGGCAGTAGCTGGAGCGGCGGAATACACTTCGGGAAACTGGTCAGCCGCAGCCCAGGATTCTGCCGCGCAAAACGGTATAAACTGTGCTGCCACCGGAATTATCTGCAACGTCAGCATAGGCACCACTGCTCACCCAACTGCCGTGAGCGTTTACATCGCTCAGCCTCAGCAAATCTATCTCGCTTCACTGTTCGGCTATTCGACAATCACCGTAGGTGCTCACGCGGCAGCGGGTCTCATTACTGGTTCGGTTTGAATGTATACCCTAGATACCTCAGCAACTGCACCCAAGGGGTATGGCATAACAGTTAACGGCTCAGGCAATGCAGCTGGTATCGTGGCACCTCAGTGCAATGTTTATGATAATGCTGACGCAAGCCTTAATGGCAGTCACCAGGAAATTACGGCTTACTCCGTTGGCATATCAGGCACGATAAAGGGGAGTGGAACGACTTCGCCCGCGGCAGTAACGGGGTTGTTGCCAGTTCCCGATCCGCTTGCCAACTATTGGACGCTGCCGGGTCTTACTACTAGTAATGGCAACTTGACTCAGAGTTCAGGGAATGTAAACCCCGGAGTTTACAAAGACTTCAACGTCAGTGGAACGGCCACTCTTCAGCCCGGCCTCTATGTGATCCAAGGGAAGCTCAATCTAAACGTGGCCTCTGCCAGCGGCGTAACGTTTTATGTGGACGGCGCCAATGGTGGCACTCTTGCATGTAACCCCACACAATGTGCTTTCAATGGCACGCTTACGGGTCCGCCACTGGGAACCGGAACCACTGGATCTTGTAGCTTTGCAAGCGGGTGCAACGGCCTACTGCTTTGGGACACCGAGACCACTAGTTTCCCTCAGACCGTAAATATAGGGTCCGTCTCCCTTACCGGTATCATCTATGCGCCACAGGTCACACTTACTTTAGGTGGTTCCACGACTGCGACTTTTGATTCTGACATTGTTGCTGGGGCCTGTGTGGTCAACGGTGATGTTAGCATAACTAATTACGTTGCGAATTCTGGTACGGCATCTCCGTTCAGATCAACGGCGCTGATGGAATAGCAAGGAAGGAGGAAAAGCATGACTAAACGTACATTACTTGGCGATAACAGTGGGCAGTCTCTGGTGGAAATGGCTTTTCTCTTTCCGGTGCTACTGTTGCTATTGCTTGGTGCAGCAGAGTATGGCCGCTTGTGGTATATCGGCATCGAGGTGACCAACGCTGCGCACGCCGGAGTAGAATACGGATCGCAAAGCCGCATTGCGGCCCAAGACAATACCAACATACAACAGGTGTCACTCAATGAAGAGGCAGATCTTATCAATCAAAATGTCAACACCTCAGGCGTTCAATCGCCATTAGGCACGTCGAGCATCTCAGTACAGCAACTTTGTGCTACTGTTTATAGCTCTACGCCCTCCACTTGCTCGACTTCTTCTCCATCTCCAATCGAGTATGTGCAGGTGAATACCCAAGTCACGGTAGCCTCCTTGTTTAATTCCTACGGTTTCGGGGGAACCTACACGCTGCATGGCAGCGCGATTATGAGAGTGCGGGGTTAGCAATGAAAAATAAATTAATATTCAGCGACCAGGGTCAAACAATTGTGGAGTCCGCCTTGTCTCTGGGTCTTCTATTGACAATGATGCTTGGCGTGATAGAAGGCGCTCTGATGCTCACCACCTATCACTATCTTTCCTATGCTGCACGAGTGGGAAGTCGCTATGCCATGGTTCGCGGTTCACAGTGTACTGGGTTTACCACTGCCTGTCCTGCTATAGCCGGGGACGTTACCACTTACGTGAAAAGCATTCCTTTCATAGGCGTTGACCCAACCAAACTAACGGTCAATACAACGTGGGGTCCCGCTCCACCAACGGGGTCCAGTTGTGCGACTTCGGCCTGCAATGATCCTGGAGATCAAGTCACGGTGACAGTAACATACCCACTATCCGGCTTTACGGTCCCACTTATACCGGCTTTCTCAGGTAACATGCACAGCAGCTCAACCATGGTAATAGCACAATGAGGATTTGGCGCAAGAAAGTCGGAAGTGCGATCCAAAGGGCCAAGTGGATTTGGCGAATGGATTGATTGCATACGCTACAGGCCTTCCTGGTATTGTACTTATCTCTTGAATCATTTCATCTTTGCCGCGCCGTTACGAGCTTTCTCGATAGCTGCCAGTTTTTATTCGGGAGGCTTGAAATGGAATCAAACGAGATGCTCGAGTGGGAGATGTTCGATGCAGAAGGTTAAAGAACTCTCTGAGAGGTTTCACACCGAGTCATCCCCACTGCTTCCTAGCGGACGGAGCAACTCGGATTGGCCCCTGACAACCATCCTCGACCGGAACGGGGACCTACTGCCGGGCGTTCCGCTCGGTGCGTCCGCTAAACCAGAACGCGAATTTCGGGCACACCAAAGCAGGGAATCGGAACCGTGAAACTGGCTGATGGCAATTTCAATGAATTCTGCTTCTGCAATATCAGTCAGTATGAGTTCCCGTAGTATCGCTGACCAAGTAGCGCAGCCCCTCATCATTTAGAAGTGGAAAATCCTCCTGCGTTAATGCCCAAGATTATTTCTTGGAACAGGGCGGTTACAAGTGAACGCGAGGACGATAGCAACAGCCGGAGAGTAACCAGGCCCGAACATTGCTGGCGTCTGCGCCATGAAGCCGCCGTGCCGACAAGATGGGGACTGTTAAGGTCTACCGCGGCGTAACTGGTGCCACGGGAGGCCTGAGGCTGTCTGCCGCAGCCTAATGCCCCAAATGTGAATAAGGGTTATTTATAGAAGTCATCTTCACGAATAGCAGTGCGGGGACAGCCTCCATTTTCGAATTGGAGGATGGCCATAAACCTAGTTGCTCTCCAGCTGTGCTGCCTCCACACTTAAGTACGTCATACCGCGCAGATCAAGAAAGACGCGTCCTCGGACATCGGTGAACCGCAGGAGTACATGCCCGCAATGCGCACACCGCGCGACGAGGCCAGGACATTGCATATATAGGTGTGCTTCGGCGAACCGTCTCTTTGCGCCGCAATCGGCACACTGGCCCTCTGCGCTCGTAACATCCGCCGCGAATATCCTGCTCAATTCACCTGCGGCAGCGTTACCGTCAAGGTAATTCATAGATGCATTCATTTCCCTTCTCCGGTGGCGCCGAAGCGCTCTGTCCTGATCCTTTCGCGATCGTGGCCGACGGCGATCAGAAGGTCGGTCGTATGTTCAACGAATGATGTCGGGCCGCAAACAAAGCTGCTCGGCCGAAGGTTCGACGGCCACGTGCCGCTCGCAATTAACTCTGCGTCGATGCGTCCGGGGGGGCGCGGCCAATTCTTCGGGGTCACACGTGTGTAGGCGTAAGTGAGAAGTGCTGAGTCGCCCTGTTTTGATATTGCTCGTAGCTCATCGCGGTAGAAAATCGCCCCCGGCTCCCTGACGGAATAAAGCAATCGAATTGGTGCGGTGCTGCCAGCCGAAAGGTGCGACCGAATCATGGCCATGAGAGGAACGATACCGGAGCCGCCTGCCAGCAATTGAATCGGCCCTAATTGTTCGGGACGCCACACAAACCAGCCACCAATTGGGCCCCGCACCTCCAGTTGATCGCCTACCACAACCTGCTGTGTCAGGTAGGGGGAGACTTCGCCGTTCGGCAATCGGTCGACGGTGATTTCGATACGCCCATCCGAACTGGGAGCCGACGCAATGGAGTAGGATCGAACCGCAGAATATCCGTCCGCAGCCGTCAGTCGCACGTCAACGTGCTGACCGGCGACATGGCCCGGCCAATCATGCACTGCAAGTGCGAGTGTCCGCGCCGTCGCTGTTTCGTCGTGAAGCCCAACAACCGTTGCGGTACGCCACATCACTCGCCCGAATACCGCTGTTCCTTCCATGGATCACCATAGATGTGATAGCCGAGGTTCTCCCAAAAACCCGGTCTGTCGTGCGGCATCAGCCTCATACCCTTCACCCATTTAGCGCTCTTCCACAAATAAAGATGAGGAACGAGAAGCCGCACGGGGCCGCCGTGTTCGGGCTCAAGATCGGCGCCGTCAAATTTGAAGGCGATCCAGGCCTGCTTGTTCATAACATCTTTCATAGGGAGGTTCGTCGTGTAGTCACCATAGGAACCAAACATTGCGTAAGGCAAATCTGTCTTAACGTCTGCGAGCAGAACATCGAGTGAAACACCCTCCCACGATGTACCGAGTTTCGACCATCGCGTTACACAATGAATATCAACGGTGATATTTTCGGTGGGCAACTCACGAAACGACTTCCAATCCCATCGCTTCAGAACGCTGCTGCCGTCATCGATGGTAAATTCCCAGCGATCCAGGGAAACGCGTGGCGTCGGTCCCGCAGACAACACGGGAAAATCGGTAGTGAGGTATTGACCAGGCGGGAGTTTGGCTTCCGCTGCGCTGCGTCGACCGGCAAAACCTCGCGAGATGATTGCCATAAGAACTCCTACTCAGTGGAGGGTAGTGCCGTTGTGGATTGCTACGTGCTCCGTTTTGTCACTCTTTATGAGAAACTGGGGTGCCTCCGGTGAAGCGTGATGGACCTAGCCCTTCAACCTTGTTTCCGATGTGATCTTCTTGATGACGACTCAGCCAGCCGCAGAATTCCATCGCATGTGATCACCGATCTTGAATGTTTTCGCCATCGCTGCCATCCTATCTCCGAATAGTAAGACCGCGTTCGAAGCAACCCTACCTAGATGATTTCCACCACTTCGCACGTCAACTCTTCTGCGACTTTCCACGCGGAACCAACGAAACGGCTGCCTCGGTCGTGAGTAGCAGGAACGTAAATGACTCCTGCAGGTACAAGCTGACTGACTCGTCGGTGTGGCTCAAATACCCAATGGAGACGTCTTGGCCGATCTGCAGGTCGAAATCGCCGCCACGGGTGCTCATCACAAAGGCTCCGTGGATGCCAGGCGCCCAGATGATTTTGTCATCAACGAGGCGCTTGACATGTTCTATGACCGGGTATCCTTCATCGCTACTTTCAGCGAGTGCCGTGTAAACGTTCGCATCCAAAAGCGCAGCGTATGGGCCATTGACCCCAGCTAGCCGCAAGGTGGCCAGTGCTTGGGCAATTACATTGGGGTATTCCCGTACGGAATCCAGCAGCGTTTTCGCAGGATTGCTGCTGCCCTGGCGGATCCCTACGATTCCCGCGGCACCATAACCTTCGAATATGGCGCCATCCTCGGCATAAGCGAGTTTCCGAGCGGCATCCTTCGCTGGTTGCCAGTCTGAGTCATTAGCTCCGCGCTCGACGTCGTCGACTGCCTGGCGCTTCAGATCGAAGGGAACCCGCAGTTCGACTAACGCCTTCGCTTCACGCTGACGTGCCACAATACCATCCCCTGGCGGCTTAATTGTCGTCAGATGTCCAGTACCAACAGCCGACAGGATCGTACCGGCCGGCCCATGCACGTCGACGACGCGTCGTCCCGCGAGGTGGCGTTTAAACGTGCGCGATGTCTCCTCCTCAATCTGTGACCATGCGGCATCGGAAATAGGAGCGAGCTCGCGATGGAGATTATTCATTTGAAATTTCTCCTTTCAGGGAACCGATGCCCAGCGAACCATCGCTCCCGCGCGTGGGGAGAGAAGATTCCCAGGCTGGCTCAGCCGAGTCTGCAGGCTGGGGCTCGGCGGCATTTTCCAGAAACGTCACGGATGGTGCAAAAAACAAATTTCCTGTGACCGCACGACTGAAATCGAGCAGCCGGTCGTAATTGCCCGGCGGACGACCGATAAACATATTTTCAAGCATTGTCTCAATCGTCTTCGGTGAACGACTGTAGCCAATAAAATAAGTGCCAAATTCTCCCTGAGCCGCTCGCCCGAAGGGCATGTTGTCTCGCAAGATCTTGATCTCCTTCCCCTCTTCGACAATGGTGGTCAGTGCGTTATGGGCAGAGGTCGGTTTGATGGAATCTTCCAGTTCGATGTCAGACAGTTTCGTGCGGCCGATGATGCGCTCCTGCGCTTCGGTCGAAAGTGCGTTCCATCGCGCGAGGTCGTGAAGATATTTCTGCACGATGACATAGCTCCCACCCGCGAACTGGGAATCCTCATCACCGATGAGTACTGCGTCGACCGCTGCCTGACCCGTGGGATTTTCCGTTCCGTCCACGAAGCCGATGAGATCTCGGTCGTCGAAGTACCGGAATCCATGCACTTCGTCGGCAGGCGAAACGGCGTGGCCAATGCGCGCCATGATCTGCGCCTCTAGCTCGAAGCACAAATCGAAGCGCTTGGCACGGATATGAAACAGCAAGTCGCCTGGCGTTGCAACGGCATGTCGGTCGCCTCCGTGAATCTCACGGAAGGGATGCAGTTCTGCTGGCCGTGGCGATCCGAACACCCGGTCCCAGGCATCCGATCCAAACGCGAGGACACAAGAAAGGCCCGCTTCAATGTCACGGAATCCGACCGCACGCAACAATGCAGGCAAGTCTCCGCAGAATGATCGAATGATAGTGCGACTATCCGGGGACGATTCCAGAGTGACCACGAGGAAGATTGCGGCGCGAGCAAGCGGTGCGGTTACCGGTTGGGCGATGCCCAGCGCGGTGCCGCTCGTTACCGGCGAGTTGATCGGATTAGACGCCATTGGTCGTTGACGTTGCGACACGTGGAAGCCTGTCGTTATATCGCCCGCCTTGGACAAGCGAGAACATCACACCAGAAACCTTGTATTCGGACAATAGGACGATGGTATTGGAAATACTTTCGGATTAGCTGTCGACGTGGTGAGCGGCCTCTGCCGGGCTGCCCTGACATTGACACCTTTCCTCGAATATTCGAAGAACCCACGGGCGGATGAGCAGCCAGACCGACTTGCAACATATCCGCTCCCGACCCTACTGCACAGAACGGAGCTCCGGG
>Ga0126381_100004797_pt1 | contig 14769 bp, 13 predicted proteins | sample PanSoiMetPlot_28_FD_96465 | JGI IMG/M metagenome (GOLD analysis project Ga0126381, IMG submission 96465) | Tropical forest soil microbial communities from Panama - MetaG Plot_28 | ecosystem: Environmental > Terrestrial > Soil > Tropical forest > Bulk soil | place: Panama | collected 2016-02-17
AACTCTGGCGCGAACCGGAAATGACGATAGACAAGGTTAAAAGCACTAGGAAGGAGGAGGCCACTCGCGCGGCAGAGGTTCTGGGAGCCAAAGTGATTTTCTTCGATGTGGGCGACTATCCCATGCGAATTCCGGAAAACATTTTCTACGAACTGACGGCGCTCTACCGAAAAATCCGGCCTGAGTTTGTCCTGACTCACTCGCTCAAAGATCCCTACAATTTTGATCATCCTCTGGTTTCGCATGCCGCGCAGGAAGCGCGCATCGTTGCCCAGGCGCATGGGCATGATCCAGGCACTCCCGTAATCGGCGCGCCGCCGGTGTTTCTGTTCGAACCACACCAGCCGGAGCAATGTGAATGGAAGCCGCAGGTTCTACTGGACATCAGTCCGGTTTGGCCCAAGAAATATGAGGCCTTCAAAGCCATGAACGCCCAGGAGCATCTCTGGCATTATTACGAGCGGGTTGCACTGCAGCGCGGTGTGCAGGCCTCGCGCAACTCCCAGAAGACGATCAAGTACGGAGAAGCCTATCAGCGTGTCTTTCCACAAGTGGCCGAGGAGCTGGCATGAACGAACCAGTCGTGGTTCGCAACGTGGAGCAGCCGCCATTTGAAGTCGTGGCCGCGTTGGAGAAATGCGGTGTGACCACGGTGCATGAGGCCCAAGGACGATGTGGTTTACTCGCCTGTTACATGCGCCCAGTTTTTTCCGGGTCGACCATTGCGGGCTCTGCCGTGACTGTGTCACTTCCGCCTGGCGACAACCTGATGATCCACGTTGCCGTCGAAGTGTGCCACGCTGGAAACATTCTCGTCGTGGCTCCGACTTCGCCTTGCGCTCACGGATATTTCGGCGAGCTGCTCGCGACGTCGCTGCGGGCTCACGGGGTGAAAGGGCTCGTGATTGACGCGGGTTGTCGTGACACTCGTGCTCTGACGGAAATGAGATTTCCTGTCTGGAGCCGCGCCATCAGTTCGCAGGGAACGGTCAAAGGCACATTGGGATCAGTAAATGTCCCGGTCGTATGCGCGGGCGCATTGGTTGAAGCTGGTGATGTGATTGTCGCGGATGATGACGGAGTCGTTGTGGTGAGGCGCGCCGTGGCGCGCGAAGTGGCGGCTACCGCGGAACAAAGGGTACGCAAGGAAAATGCGACTCGAGAGCGGCTTGCGCGCGGTGAACTCGGCCTGGATATCTACAGCTTGCGCAAGAAGATCACCGAACTGGGACTCAAATATATCTGAGAGCTCTTGCCGCCAGGCGCTACCAATTGTGCGGACTGCTTGGCAAAGCCGTGAATAAGGTCCCCGCGCGCAGTCGGCGATCTGGGCGATTATCCTTGGTAAGGAGAGAGCACCAATGTCGCGGGAATCACAAACCGCCATCCCTTGCACGCTCATGCGTGGCGGCACGTCGAAAGGGCCTTTCTTTCTGGCGAGCGACCTGCCTAGCGATATCCCAACCCGGGATCGGGTGTTGTTGGCCGCCCTAGGATCTCCCGATCCGAGGCAAATCGACGGTGTCGGCGGCGCGGACCCTCTGACCAGCAAGGTCGCAATCGTATCCCGATCTTCGCGAGCCGGAGTTGATGTGGAGTATCTTTTTGCTCAGGTCGCTGTAGATCGGCCACTGGTCGATGTCACTCCAACCTGCGGAAACATGCTTGCGGGCGTCGGCCCCTTTGCCGTTGAACACGGCTTGGTTGCGCCCGGCGATCCACTCACCTCCGTCGCGATTTGTATGCTCAACACTGGAACTGTGGCTGTCGCCCATGTGCCTACACCCGGCGGCAAAGTAACCTACGCGGGGGAAACATCGATTGCTGGCGTCCCGGGCACAGCAGCCTCGGTCCGTATCGATTTCCGCGATACCGCCGGTTCCGTTTGTGGCGCGCTGTTACCGACTGGCACCGCGCTCGACCAACTCGATGGAGTCAACGCAACGCTGATTGACAATGGCATGCCTATGGTTATATTGCGCGCTTCCGATCTTGGGAAATCTGGGTACGAGTCTCCTGCTGAGCTGAACTCCGACGGGAATCTCAAAGCACGCTTGGAAGCGATTCGTATTCTGGCGGGTGAGCGCATGGGCTTGGGGGACGTAGGTTCGAAGGTCGTTCCGAAGATGACCCTGATCGCACCGCCCCGAGCCGGCGGCCACGTAATGACGCGCACTTTCATTCCACACAAATGCCACGCTGCAATCGGAGTTCTGATGGCGGTGACGGTGGGCACGGCGTGCATTCTTCCCCGGTCAGTCGCGGATGGCATCGTGCACCTGCAAGAAGGGCCTATCCAACGGCTCTCGATTGAGCATCCGAGTGGCGAATTTTCGGTTGAATTTCAGGTTGAATACGCAGGCGGTCGATTGAGAGTGATCCGTTCGAGCTTGATTCGAACCGCTCGTGCGCTTTTTCGAGGTGAGTTGCTGGTGCCTGCAAGCGTTTGGGTGGGAAACGAAGCCCACCCGTCCACCGATGTTTCGCGGACCGTGCAACATGCATAGTGCGCGTGCCATTCAGCGCGTCGCTATCGTCGGCTTCGGCGAAGCAGGAGGTATTTTCGCAAAAGATTTCGTCGTCGCGGGCCTGGATGTCTGCGTTTTTGACATTCTGTTCAACTCCAATCGACAACGAAAACCCATGCTGCAGAAGGCGCGAGACTGCGGGGTTACGGCTGCACGCGATCTGAAGGACTGTCTGATCGACGCCGAAGTGGTGATTTCAGCCGTTACCGCCGCATCCGCCTTGGACGTGGCGAAGGCGGCCGGGCATTTTCTGGCTGATGGGCAGCTGTTTCTGGACATCAATTCGCTCTCGCCTGCCAACAAATGCAAGGCGGCACGCTATGTCGCACGAAAGGGAGCTCGATTCGTCGAGGCGGCCGTGATGTCTGCGGTTCCCAAGCAGCGCTTGCAAGTTCCAATACTTCTTGGCGGACCGCATGCATTCGAAACCGCTGAATGCCTACAGAGGATTGGAATGAATGTAACGCCGCTCAGTCATCAACTCGGCGTAGCTTCGGCGGTCAAGATGTGCCGTAGCGTCATCATTAAAGGGCTGGAAGCGCTCGCCATCGAGTCTTTATTCGCAGCCCGGATGTATGGGGCAGAAGAGAAGGTGCTAGAGTCTTTGGCCGCAAGTTTTCCGGCAATGGGCTGGAATGATCATTTGCCTGATTACCTGATCAGCCGCGTCGCCGAGCATGGCCATCGACGAGCTGTGGAAATGCACGAAGCAGCGCACACCCTACAGTGTGTTGGTATCGAACCTACGATGGCGCTAGCAACCTCTCGACGCCAGAAGCAACTCGTCCGCCAGATGGCCAAGCGGAGGGTCGCATTTGATTCCCACGAGCGTTTCTCCTGGCGCTCTCTCAGTGATGCCGTGGTTCATCCACGACGCCGGTCCGGATCAGGCAACTGAATGCTGCAACAGCAATGGCAACCGGGCTATCCAACTTGTCCTACCTACCGACCCGGATCTGAGACTTCGGTAGTTTGCCCTAATGGTCGCAAACCGAGGCGCGAAAGATTGATACTTACCTTTGCCCCATGTGCGTGCTCGACCATTAGAGCCGCCACTCGTGAGCTCTCACCGTTTTCCAGAGCTTGAACGATTGTGTGATGCTGCCGGTGCGAGTAGAGCAGGTGGTCGTACATGCGGGGAAGGTCAATTTTGTCGAACGCGATCGCGTGCGCCGCCGCAAAGGGTATTCGACCGTTGCGCTCGAGCGCCTCGGCCACAACTTTGCTGCCGGATCCCTGCACGATCAGCGAATGAAATTGCTTATTCATGTCGCCGTAACGGGCTTCGTCCGGCAGGGCCAAGTGCCCTTTCGTAAAAATCTCATCTCCTTCACGGAGACATTCGTGCAGAGAGTGGATGAGACGGCGGGACGGCCCTTGTTCCGCCAACATACGGGCGGCCAGGCCTTCCAGCGCTCCGCGGACGTCAATCGCGTCCATGATTTCCTCTGCTGTGAATGCCCTAACCACGAAACCGCGAGTATCCAACTGCGTGAGTACGCCTTCCTGCGCCAGGATCGGTAGCGCCTCGCGCACCGGCGTTCGGGAAACTCCAAGCTTAGCGGCGAGTTCAACTTCCCTGACTCGCTGGCCCGGAGGAAGTTCTCCGTGCAGTATCATTTCACGAATTCTTACGATTACCCGCGAGTTCTTGCCGGCCATTTGTATGCCACCTGGATCCACCCAAGATGGAGGGCTGGAAGCCGCCTACATTCTATTTTGGAACCCAGGTGAGAGGAAACCCTGCAAACCCGGAGTGCACCCTGTCACACTGCGATGCGGAGCAGCATACGTTACTATGCATGCCGCAGCATCAATGACAGACTCGACGCGGTGGAAGGCGGTTTGGATCAACAATTAGGTCTTTGTGCGGGGAGACTATCTATGTCCACCTATGTCTTGGTTCACGGCGCGTGGCGAGGCAGCTGGATTTGGAAGCGCGTCCGAAAACGGCTTCAGGAGTGCGGACATGAAGTCTTCACACCGACTCTCACCGGTGTTGGCGAGCGGTGCCACCTGCTCACTCCGCAGGTGAACCTTGAGACGCACATCGCTGATGTCATCAACCTCATTCGCTGGGAGGAACTCAGCGACGTTGTGTTATGCGGTCATTCGTACGGAGGCTGCGTAGTGAGCAGCGTAGCCGACCGCATCCCCGAGAAAATAAGTGCGCTGGTCTATGTCGATGCATTTGTTCCGGATAACGGCCAGAGTCTGCACGACACGCTTCCGCCAGAAGCCAGGAACGAGCAACTTGCAGGAGCCAGAATCCTCGGAGAAGGTTGGAAGACGCCGCCCATTAGCGCACAGGTATTCAACGTTAACTCCCTGGATCGCGATTGGCTGGACCGGCTCTCCACACCCCATCCCTTGGCATGCTTTCAACAAGCCGTAAGCTTCACAGGAGCGATTAACCGGATCGAGGATATTACTTATCTCATCGCAACTGGCTGGGGTCCCTCACCTTTTCCGCAGTTTTACGACAAAGCGAAAGCCAGCGGATGGAAGACACTCACGCTGGAATCCGGTCACGATGTGATGTTGGATCAGCCAGAGGAACTGACACGGGAACTGTTGGCGATCTCCGCGCGCAGCGGCGGGGGGGAGCATAGCGTTACCTAACCCTATTCACGCTTCCAATCCCAACAGGCGTACAGCATTTCCCTTCAGGATCAGCGGGCGCACGTCATCGCGAATCGCAAGTTTCTGAAAATCGCCCAGCCACCGATCCGGCGAGATCAATGGATAGTCCGACCCGAACAACATTTTGTGCTTGAGCAGCGTGTTCGCGTATTGAACGAGCGTTGGCGGGAAGTACTTCGGCGACCAACCCGACAGATCAATGTATACCTGCGGCTTGTGCAGACATACTGAGATCGCTTCGTCCTGCCAGGGGAATGAAGGGTGCGCCATGATGATGGGCATGTCGGGAAAGTCGACAGCTACGTCATCAATCTCCATCGGATTACCGTACTTCAAGCGAACGCCCCCGCCCCCGGGCAACCCCGCGCCTATGCCGCTGTGTCCGGTGTGAAAGATCACTGGCAATTTGGCTTGGTGAACGACTTCATAAAAGGGATACGCCAGCTTGTCGTTGGCATGGAACTGCTGTACGGGCGGATGGAGTTTGAAACCGCGAATGCTGCCGGCGGCAATTAAGCGTTTCGCCTCATCTACTGCCGCCTTCCCGCGTGTCGGATCGACGCTGGCGAAGGCAAGCATGATATCGGAGTTCTCGGCAGCGAAGGCAGCGACCTCGTCGTTAGGAATGGGTATGCGTCCGGTGAGCCGTTCATCCACGCTGAAAATCACACACCCGATCTTGCGCGAGCGGTAGTAGTCAGCCAGTGCGCGCCGATCCCGATCGACACCGGAATTGCCAAAATATTTCTTGGCGGCTTGGTTCGCGGCATTGTTGCCCTCATCATTTTCAAGGTGAACATGCACGTCAATTGCGATCAAGTCGCGAGCGTTCATCTCAATTATCTCAGTTCGGCATTATACGTACCGGTGCTCTGAGAACAACGTTCAGCGTTCGAAGTCGCTGCGCAACCTGCCGGTGAGTCGTCTGCCCGAACTCAATCGGGTGCCCGATCTTCTTTGCCCCACAGCCAGGGCTGCAAGTGTTCCAGCTAAGGCTTGTCCTTGATCTCGACGTAGACGCCGTCGAACGGCTTGTCGGACAGGTTCTCTACCTTGTGCTTGAAAGCCGGGAACCAGCGAGCTTCCCCCGCCTTCGCATCGGCTTCGATCACTTTGCCATTTTCATCGGTGAATCGAAAATGTCCTGGCGTAATGTAGACCGCCACGCCGGGGGAATGTTGATGCATCGCGGACTTCTCATGCGGCCCGTAGTGCATATCCACAACTCGCACGTACTCATTTTCAAACGCAACCCGATAATGAACAGGTTCGACCTTGGTTGCATCCTGCGCAACCACTGTATTTGCGGACAACAGCAGAGCTGCGGCAAGCAATCCTCTGGACATTTTCTCTCCTTGCACGTTAATTGGCCGGGAACCCAAGATTAGCGCCCGCCAATGTGCAAACAAAAGCACAAAGGGGAGTTGTCCTTTCGCGCAGCAATCCTAGTCGAACAGCAGGCGGTTAACTTTAAGTGTGGCAAATCTTGGGCTAGGGCTTTCGAGGTGGCCTGATTTACCCCTCTGGAAATGATGGTGGCCAGCAACAATGGCGATCAAGTCGCGAGTGTTTCGTTGTCCGGCTGTTCTGGTGGTTGGATCTCTGCGCTCTCTAAAATTTTCTGTGCGATCTGAAAGCCGGTGTTGGCTGCCGGCACACCGGCATAAATGGCAGTCTGAAGCAGCAGCTCTTTTAGATCAGACGGCTCCAATTCCCTGTTCAAGCCCGACCGTATGTGCATCGCAAACTCTTCCCATCGCCCCAGCGCGGCCAAGGTTGCAAGCGCAAGCAGTCGTCGCGTTCGTACGTCCAATTCCGGACGTGTCCAGATGGTGCCCCAAGCATAGCGTGTGATCAGGTCCTGAAACTCGCGATTGAAATCGTTCGTTGCGGCAATGGCTCGATCAACGTGCTCGTCGCCTAGCGTGGCGCGGCGCACGGCGAGTCCTGCTTCGGGACGGTGCGTTTCATCGATCTCTGGAAGTAGAAACTCGAGTAGCCCTGCTAGAAATGACCTCGGCCGCTCCAAGTTAGACAAGTGGGCCGCTGGCAGTCGCAGCGAACGGGCGCCCGGGATTTCTCGTGCCAAGACTTCGCCATTGCCGGCCCAAGGCGTTGAAATATCGCGATCCCCGGAAATCACCAGCGTCGGAATGTGAATGTTCCGCAGCACCTCACGTGAATCGAAGTCGCGCAAGGCAGCGCAACATCCGAGATATCCAGCGGGATCGGTTCCCAGCAAAACCGATTTCACCGTGCCAACGGACGCCGCGGAATGTAACAAAGTTTGTGGCAAGAAAAATCGCTGCAATACCAGATCCACGACTGCAGCCATTCCTCCCTCACGTACCATTTTGATTCGCGCGTCCCAGTTGCTGCGCTCTCCGAATTTTGGGGCGGTGTTGGCGAGAACCAGGGCGGTCAGGCGATCCGCAGCGTTCACGGCAAGCCATTGGCCAATGGCACCTCCCAACGAGAGACCGCAAAAGGCAAAACTGCGAATGCCCAGCGAATCAACCAGGCCAAGCACATCCCGTCCGAGCAGGTCGATCGAGTATTCGCCCTTGGTTACTTCAGAAGCGCCGTGGCCGCGCGTGTCATATCGCAATACCCGGAAGTGTGGCAGCAGATCCAAGACTTGCGGCGCCCACATTGCATGGTCGGCGCCGATCGAATGGGAAAGGACCAGGACTGCCTTTTCCTGCGTTCCCTCGAGTCTGTAGAACAACCTGGCGTTTTTGCAATTGGCGAATGGCAAGCTTTATCGCTCTCCCTTGGTGGAGGGAATGCTGTTCAGCAGAGCCTCACGAAACTCCTCCGCCGAACCGAGGTACCGTTCCGGAATCTCGAGTTCGTCAAGCGCAGAGCGATTCAAGCACGGGCTGACTTCCGGCAATTCTGCCAGCAGTACAGAGAGTTTCTTGTTCTGCGCAATGCTCTTTTGTATTGTGTCTTCCAGGAGCTTGTGAGCAACGTCTCGCCCCAGTTGGGCAGCCAGGAGCATCATCACTCGCTCGGCAAAGATCAGCCCCTTGGTGTTGGCAATGTTTTGCCGCATGCGCGCCGGGTCGACCGAAAGCCCCTCGGCAACCTCTGCCAGCGAAGATGTCGCAGCCCCTGTCGACTGAACTATAGACGCTACTGTTGGCCACTCAGATTGCCAGCTACCAACCGCGCGTTCGTGCTCTTGCAACATGGCTGAAAGAAAGTTCGCCACCAACCCGGGAACTCGCTGAGCCGCAGCCAGAGTCAGCGCGCAAGCAACCGGATTTCTTTTGTGCGGCATGGTGGAAGACCCGCCCCTGCCTTCGCCACTCGGCTCGGCTACTTCAGCCACTTCGCTCTGCATCAGCAAGCTGATGTCTCGTGCGATCTTTCCCAGGGAACCGGTCAGCACTCCACAGCAGCAGACGAGGTTGGCTAAACGGTCTCGATGGGTATGCCAAGGAGCTTCGGGATAGCTCAATCCAAGTTCCTCAGCTAGAGCACGAGCAACAACAGTTCCCTTGCCTGCCAGTGACGCTAGCGTCCCGGATGCGCCGCCGAACTGAAGAACCAAGGCCTCATCGAACGCGGACTCGAGGCGCTGGCTGCCTCGACTCACCGCTCCAAGCCAGCCCGCGACTTTCAATCCGAACGTCACCGGTGGAGCGGCCTGCATGAGAGTTCGGCCAACCATGACTGTGGCTTTGTGCTGCTGCGAAAGCGTGATCAGAGCTTTTTCCAGCCGCTGCAGATCATGTTTAACGATGAATTGTGCGCGCTTCAGTAATAGAACCAGGGCTGTGTCCGTGACATCCTGACTGGTTGCACCCCAGTGCACCCATCCGGCCCCTTCTGGGTCTCTGGCTCTTACCCTTTCCGTCAGAGCCTTGACCAAAGGAATTCCGGGAGTGCCTGCGCGAAACATGCTGCGCGACATAGACTGGATATCGAAGTGATTGGCCTGGGCGGCAGCGGCAATCTGATCGGCCGCCGATTTCGGTACGATGCCGACACGTGCTTCAGCGCGTGCCAGTGCGCTTTCAAAGTCCAGCATAGCCTGCAAGACGGAGTTGTCGGAGAACACTTCGGCGAGTGGTTCGGAAGTGGCCAGACTCTCGATAAGACGTGCCACCAAGCTGTTTTCCTCAGTCCGGCATTATACGTGCGTCGACTCGTGGAACAACGTCAACTTTAGAAACCCTGAGAAACTGGTGCAGTAATTCATTTTCGGCCAAAAGGACCGCGTTGCCAGAGGGACCGATTGCGACTAGATTATGGCAGTCGTAGCGAGGAGTCTCTATGCCAGTTCCCGATACCAAGAACAGAATTGATGCAGTCGTGCGCGAGTATAGCTTCCCCGATATACACATCGGCGGCGGTGAGGAAGAATCTCCCTGGGTTCCGTTCCGGCCGAATGTCTTCATCCGCCATCTTTCGTTCGATGTAAGAACGAATCTGTACTCGAATGTGCTCTGGGTGAAGTCGGGAGGCATGTTGGGTCGGCATCGTCATCGTGGACGAGTTTTCGGCTACACGCTCGAGGGCAGTTGGCGCTATCTCGAATACGACTGGATAGCTCGAGCAGGCAGCTACGTGCAGGAAAGTCCTGGCGCAATTCACACCCTGGTCTCTGACCAAGGCATGAAGACGGTTTTCTGGCTCAATGGATCACTGGAGTTCTTCGACGAGAACGACGGTTTACTCGAGACCCTCGATGTCTTCTGGTTTGTGGATCACTACCTCAGCCATTGTCGCGAACACGGTGTCGAGATAAACAAGAAACTCTTCGTGTGAGCTCTGCGACTGCTCAGCGGGTTGACAGGTTTGCTATGATGCGGCGGCATGGACCACTCCCGCCGCTATGAAAATCGCCTGATAGCGATTCTGTTTTTCGCATGGGGCACGGTATTTCTGGATCGGATGTCGCAGCTGTATCTCGCGCCTTACTTCGCACCAGAATTTCATCTTAGCCACGAACAAGTGGGATCTGTGGCGTCGGCGCTAGCCATCACTTGGGCGGCATCGACTTTTGTTTTCGGCGCCTTGTCAGATCGGGTAGGCCGCAAGCCAATTCTGGTTCCTGCGGTGTTTGCCTTCTCCATCCTATCCTGGGCATCTGGGCTCGTACACAGCTTTCATCAGCTGTTGTTGGTCCGGGCCCTGATGGGCGCAGCCGGGGGTCCGACCTGGTCCACTATGACCGCGCTCATCGAAGAGTCCTCCCCGTCCGTCCGCCGTGGACGAAACATAGGTCTGGTGGTCAGCGCGGCCGCACTGGTCGGCCTGGCTGCAGCCCCGGTGCTCACCACCCAAGTGGCAGAGCGATGGGGTTGGCGGTCTGCATTCTTCGTCTCCGGCATGCCGGGATTGGTTATTAGTGCTCTGCTTTGGAAGTTCGTAAGAGAACCAGCCGCGAGGAGTGGCATTCACGAGAAGCCGTCATTGTCTGAATACGTTTCGATTCTCCGGTATCGCAACATCTGGCTGTGTTGTCTGGGAGCGGCTGGATTCATGTCATGGTTGTTCGCGGTAAATGTGTTCGCGCCGCTTTACATCACGGAGGTTGCTCACGAGTCGGCAACGACGGCCGGGTTCCTCCTTGGTGCGAGCGGACTGGGCAGCTTCTTCCTTGGTTTTCTGCTTCCATCACTCTCAGACCGATGGGGCCGCAAACCGACTTTGCTTTTGATGGCGGCGATGTCTGCGCTGGTGCCGCTCGCCTTCCTTGTGCCAGCGCTGTATGTGTATCCGGCAGTGCTCGCATTGATCATTTTTGTCGCCAATTCTGGACAGGCGATCGCCAGCGTTGTACTGGTTTTGGTGCCGACCGAGAGTGTGGCGGCTCAATTCCGAGCCACCTCTATCGGCCTTGCAACCCTGGCCGGAGAGGTCATGGGGGCGACCGCCGCGCCGATTCTGGCCGGTACATTGGCACAGAAATATGGTCTGGCCGTAACCATGTGGTTGGCGGCGGCTGGCAGCGGACTGTTATTTCTGGTTGCCCTTTTTCTTCAAGAAACGGGGCCGGCTCGGGCTGCGGTGTTGGCGATCAAACCATGGATTGGATCGGAGGTAGCGAAACCGCCAGAGGTCGCGGACTAAGAGAAAGGAGCCCTGACTTAGTGAGCGGACCCAATCCACGCACGCAGGTCTATGCGGTCGCGGTAAGCATGTATCCCATCCGATCGTGTTATCGCTACCTAAAGAAGTTGCACAAATATCACTACCTTCGTCGTCGTCGCGACTTCCGAGGACGCATAGTTTATCGGCTTTCACCTCGGGGCGCGAGATGGCCCTTAAGAGATCCGGTACATCGGGGTGTATGAATGACGAGGCACGCGAACGGTACCGATACGCTGGGTCGCAGCTAGCCATCTTGATTTAGAGGTTCGATGGGCTAGCGTCTGCTATTACAGAGCAACTGACTCTTAATCCGGACATAACGTCCGCACCCAAGCGCAGCAACGAGCACCCCTCAACAGAATCAACGGATTGTGCTCCGTCGAAGGGCACCACAGCACACGAAAGCGCACGGAATTCCAAAACGAACTGGCACTAGAACTGACACCAAACGGAAGGAATTTTGGAGGCGCTGACTGAGAGTGCCTCAACTATTTCCCAAGCAGTCAAAAGATGCCCGCGAACTCAATTCTAGTCGCGTTGCGTATGCTCGATGGCGCCGCAGGAGAGAAAATACTCGGCGGTTGCATCTAGTAGTTTCGGCTCCCTTGTCTTGTCTTCTGCATCGCCATAGGGCACCCAAATGATTAAGCCTTCGCGCGCCCTGGTGAGCAGAACTCTGTATCCATTCTCGATGAATCTACGGCGTAACGGATCGGTAACGGTCTGCCAATGAGCTCCATTAAGGCGACGATAAAGCCATCCGTCAGTCTTCGGATCGCGAATGAGATTGCCACCCCAGCATATGGCGATGAAATCGAGTTCGAGCCCCTGGCATGTGTACTCGTTTGCGGGTACCTCTAAAGCATAGCTAGCGCGGATGTCTCCCTGAGCGTTAAGGTACCAATGTGCGATATCCATGCCGTCAGTTGCATTAAGGATCTCTCCAAGTCCGTCCACCCGAAGTCTCCGTGCACCTGAGTTAGCTACTAGTCCGCAGCGCCGCTGGCCCCGCGTCGCATGCTTCAACCATGCGCGTGCCGTCGCCAACGAACGGGTCAGCATAATCGGATACGTTATCCCCGACGCGATTTGGCCCGCCTTCGATGAGTCTCCAGACAGGACCGCCGCGACCCACTCGTTCAGTGCCGGTGAGCGGAAGGCACGAAGAGGCACCTCGAGTTGTAGCAGTGCATCCACAGTTACCTCGACACCTGGAGGTAACTTTCCAATGCAGTCCCCACCTGTCGATGGTCCGCCGGATAGTACATCTGGCGGCCCAAATACGACCCACGACTTCGCACCTTCCGTTGAGAGACCACGAATGGCATCGCCCCAGCCGGAGATACCACGTTCGCCTGAGTTGATCTCCTGCCCGCCCCCAACAAGACACACACAGGCACACCAATCACGGCGCAATCCCATAATTTCTAGCAGTAGAGCGGGCTCCGATGCGGTACGTGAGAACTTCTTTAGGCCCTGCTTTTCATCCCACGCTCTCTGAGCTTCATCGAAAACGATTGCATGCTCGTAGGGCACTTGGGCAATCCCGTTATGCAGAACCTCCTTGAGAAAATCATTGATGTGCTGGATTCTCGCGCGCACCACACGTCGAATGTCTTTGAGAGATTTCCTTTTAGTCCCGCGGTGCCTTTGGGACTCATTGCGAGCCAGCGCTTCGCGAAGTACAGTTACGAGAGGAGTATTTCCTGAGAGGTAGACGACATCCCCTTCGCGCTCGTCCTCGGTCGCAATCGCATCGTGGACGGCCTGAAGTCCCGCCAGGGTTTTACCGGAACCCGGCACTCCAGTCAGAAAAATCAAAGCTCGCTTCTCATTCCGCCTTGCCCAACCAATGAGCTCGACAATTCGAGTTGAGGCTTCTTTGAGGTTCGATGCGTCTGCTTGAGCCATCTGGCGTACGTCGTGTCCCGCAAAGATCACCGTCGCCGCTTGAATGACACTCGGTACTGGGTGGTAGCTGGATGCGTCCCAGGCCGCGGCGTCGATCGTAGGGAGTGCCGGATTGCTGATTGCCGAAATCAGACTTGCAAGCCCTGTCGTGCCTACGCGAGAAACGGGTGCAACGAAATCTGTCGAATCGGTCTCACGGGATTCTCGAGTAACGGCATGGGTAGCCCAGAGCACTGGGAACAGGTTCTGGCCACGACTGCCCTCATGGAAGTCCCGCAAATCCAAGCAATACTCCTCAACCTGTCGTTCATCGCCAGAACGGAAAAGATGTTCGCCAACTTTCGCCTCAATCACAATGATTGAAGAGGTGAGCACAACTAGATCAACACGACGTTGCAGCCTGTAGAGAGGGAGTTCAAGGAGAACCGCCCAACGAGCTGCGGTGGGCACCTCGTAAATCAGGTTTCGCATCTCGACCTGCAGTAGAGGCACAAGCTCGGCCCAGGCTCGAGTCTGACTTACATATTGTTGCGCAAAGCCGTCTTGCGCGTATTTCATGTGCAGTTGCCCGACGATGGCCTGCGGATCTTCTGCAATGAATTCTGCAAAGGTGGATCGATAATAGGCGGGCATATTATGGCGGCACTCACAGTTTAGCTCCTGTCGATGTCTGTGAAAACGCTTGGCCAAACGAAGCGGTTACAACACTGGGTCAGAGGCTTCTAAAACCCTTCCCCAGCACCGTGCTTCCAACTGAATACGTCGGCTTAAGCTATTCTGAAGAACCTGGGTTGGAGGATTTGTAGCATGGCAAAGCTCGTGTATGCGTTGAACCAGTCCCTCGACGGCTACGTCGACCACATGAAAATAGGGCCACCCGATCCCGCGCTCGCTTGTCACTCCCTCGAGCAGGCGCGCGGCGTGATCGGCGCGGTGTACGGTCGCCGCATGTACGAGATCATGCGCTATTGGGACGATGACCTTCCGGATTGGGACGCGGGGGACCACGAGTTCGCGGCGTTGTGGCGGAGCCAGCGGAAGTGGGTTGTCTCGCGCTCGCTGAAGTCGGTCGGACCCAATGCCACACTCATCGAGGATGACGTCGAGGCGGTGATACGCAGGTTAAAGGCCGAGCTAGATGGGGAGATCGACGTAGCCGGACCCAACCTGGCAGGGAGCCTGACCAACCTTGGCCTGATTGATGAGTATCGACTCTACATCCATCCCATCGTGCTTGGTCATGGCCAGCCCTTCTTCGCCGGCCCCCGGCCACGGCTCCGCCTTGTGGCCAGCGAACGAATTGGCGAGGACGTGATCAGGTTGACGTACGTTCCTGCTTAATCGCGCGACTCGCCCGACGAACCGCGCCGACTCGACAGGTCCGCTTTAGGTCGAAGCCCGAATTTCAAACCGAGACGGCCGCGACCCTGTACAGCCTCGGTCACCGTTAGCCGAGTAGTCCCGAGTTTGCGAGTTGCAGGCCCCGGCCGAATCGCCACTAACTGGGGGATGAGCACGGCGTGCGAGGGAACCCTTCCCTTCAATCGCGCTTTCGAGCGCGCGGTCTTGCCCTGTAAGT